>Ga0222715_10001836_pt1 | contig 19918 bp, 28 predicted proteins | sample C33_9DmetaG_FD_165056 | JGI IMG/M metagenome (GOLD analysis project Ga0222715, IMG submission 165056) | Estuarine water microbial communities from San Francisco Bay, California, United States - C33_9D | ecosystem: Environmental > Aquatic > Marine > Unclassified | place: USA: California... | reverse complement strand
TAGCCCTTGACATAGTTGGCAATGTAAATCTCGTCTGCGGGGTTCATCTGCTTGTCCTTCTCTTGGCTTGCTTGCATGTAGAACATTACCGTCACCGACAACAGAATGCAAGCCCTCAACTGACATCGGTTGGCACTTGCATTCCTTTGACAGTGAACGTATAGTTCTTATTGCAAGCAAGCAACGCAAAGGAACGCCAAGATGTACCACCCCACAGACAGCCGCAAGGAGTACAACGCAAACACCGGCAACTGGGTCACGTACCAAGGAGGCGGCGAGTACGGGATGGACTGCCAGATGGACGAAGACGACCGGATGCAGATGGAGTGGGACGCGGAGATGGAGGACACCGTGGCCGACACCACCCTGCCGCTGGACGAGAGGCTGGACGCCGCGATGCGGCTGGCAAAGGACCGCCAGCGCCGCGCAATCAACCGGGCACGCTACGCGGCGCACGTTGCCGCCATCGTGCCGAAGCCCATCACGTGGACGGAGGCGATCTAATGGGCACGCGGACCGCGCAGATTGACAGCATCTACAACGGAGGTCAGGCCGTGGACACGGTCGGCCTTCCCGACAACCTGACCAGCCCCGACGTGGACTGCGACGGGATGCTGGACAGAAGCACTCACTGGTCGGTGCTCGTGACCGTCACGTGGGACCGGGACGACCCGAACGGCAAGTGGTCAATGGTCGCCACGAACCTCCAGTACGCCGACAAGAAGCGGGCGACGGCCTCGTACCTCATCAACGCGATCAACGCCGAGGACGGTCAGCGTGAGTACGAAGGTGCCGACAGCGTTCACGTCGCGCTGCTCGCGCCCGGATACCGTGAGGTTGCCGCGTTCGACAAGTAGGCGAAACGCGGAGCGGCAGTCTAGGATAGGCATTGCAATCTAAGGAGATGAAATGCCTATCAGCACGTTCACCATTGAACTCGGCACGACGCCCATCAAGATTCTTGACGAGTTGCGCGGGCGTCGAATGATCGTGTTCACGAATGAGAGCGGCAACCCGCTTCACGTCGCTGGTCCCGGCCTTGACATTGATGACGGGATGAAGGTGACGGCGGGGACGCAACTGATTATCAATCAGAGCTTCGCTGAGGACTACACCCCGTCGCATGAGTGGTGGGGAAGGACAGACGGCGGCACGAGCAACATCATCGTGACCTACGCGACAGAGGACTCAACTGACTAATGCCTCGTCCGACCAAACTCACCGATGACGTACAGAAGCGAGTGCTTGACGCTCTGCGCTCTGGGAACTACATGGAGACGGCAGCGAGGTTTGCTGGCATTGACGAGTCCACACTTCACCGATGGATTGCAAAGGGGAAGGGCGACGATGCCGAGGAGCCGTATCGCGAGTTCTGCAAGGCAGTAGAAAGGGCAAGGGCAGAAGCCGAGGTACGCAACCTCCACCTGATACAGAACGCGGCGCAGAGTGGAACGTGGCAGGCGGCGGCGTGGTTCCTAGAGCGGTCGTTCCCCGGACGATGGGGCAGGAGGGAGAAGGTAGAGATGAGCGGACCTGACGGCGGGCCGATTACCCTGAAGGGGCTGGCTGACCTGATGCAAGTCAAGAGCGACGATGAGGGCTGACTTCAGCGGCTGCTTCATTGTCGGCTTCTTCTGGGGGAACATCTGCATGGGCCTCGTAATCGTCGCGGCGATTATCTGGTGAGCCTTCACAGCGAAATCGAGGGTGAGTGCGAGGGCTTCGTCACCCGCTGGGTCCTAGTCGCTGAGGTGCTGAAGGACGGAGAGGAACGCGAACTCCACGTTATGTCGGGACCGCGCACCGGACCTCAGCCGTGGGACGTAATCGGAATGCTCAGAGTTGCTCAGGGAATGGCGGAGGATGTCGAGTGACTTTCTTGCGGATGGGAAACTCAGACCTTCGACGTGACCGCATCTGGACGTGGTCACTTCCGGCATGGGTCACGCGGCTGCCCTCTGGGAAGGCATACAACGTCTGCCCTTCGGCCCTCAGGTGTGCGCGCCTTTGCTATGCGCGGAAGGGCACCTATCGCTTTCGCAACGTGCGAGAGGCGCATCAGCGCAACCTCATGAGGGTGCTGGACGACCTGCCGGGGTGGGAGCAGGAGATGACGCAGGAGGTAGCGCGCCCGAAGTTCAGCGGTGCCTACGTTCGCATTCATGACGGCGGTGACTTCTTTTCACGCGAGTACCTAGAGGCGTGGCTCCGCATCGCGCGCTCTGCGCCGGGCACGACCTTCTACTGCTACACCAAAGAGGTCCCGCTGTTTCGTGAGGTAGTGGAGCCTGACCCGCCGCCGAACTTCAGGTGGGTCTTTTCATACGGAGGCCGGTGGGATCATCTCATCCGCGACACCGACAGGCGCGCCGATGTGTTCCCCACTCTTGAGGCGCTAGAGGCTGCGGGCTTTCACGACCAAGAGGACAGCGACTTGCTCGCAATCAACGGACCCCTCGCGGTTGGAATCGTGGTGAACAATCACCCCGGCGCTCTAAAGCAGATGGAGGGCAAGTCATTTCGGGGCTAGCGGAGGAGGTCGGCACCGCTATTCAGACTGACCCGGTGACGTTCTGCCGCAACGTCCTTCAGTACGACCCGTGGAGCAAGCAGAGGGAGATCATCGAAAGCGTCCGCGACAATCAGCGGACAGCGGTGCGCTCCTGCCACGGCTCTGGCAAGACCGCGACGGCGGCGCGCGTGGTCGCGTGGTACTTGACGGCGTACCCGAACAGCCGCGTGGTCACGACGGCCCCGACCTTCTCGCAGGTCCGTGACCTTCTGTGGTCTGAGGTTCACGCTGCGGTCGCTCGCGCCCCCGATGGACTGTTTCCCGAGTGCGACACCACGCGCCTAACGATTACCCGTGAGTGGTTCGCTGTCGGCCTCTCAACTGACAAGCCCGAGCGGTTTCAGGGCCACCACGCCGAGCACCTGCTTCTTGTCATTGACGAGGCATCGGGAGTCCATGAGGCAATCTACGAAGCGTCGGAAGGATTCCTGACCAGCCCGAACGCGAGGGTGCTGCTTATTGGCAACCCGACGCAGACGAGCGGCACCTTCTACCGCGCCTTCCATTCCGAGCGGGCGCTTTACAAGACAATCCACATCAGCGCGTTCGACACTCCCAACCTGACGGGTGAGCAGGTAACGCCGGTCGCGCAGAAGTCACTGGTGAGTGCTGATTGGGTAGAGCAACGCCGTCAGCAATGGGGCGAGGGCACGCCGCTCTACGACGTGCGAGTGCTCGGCAACTTCCCAAGCGAGAGCGAGGACCAAGTGATCGGCCTTCAGCAGATCGAGGACGCCAAGACCCGTGAGGTACAGCCGGGGAAGCCAGTCGTTGTTTCATGCGACGTTGCGCGGTACGGGTCCGATGAAACTGTCATTGCTATCAGGCGAGGCGAGCACGTCCGTATCCACAAGACGTACACTTCACGGAGCCTCATGGAAACCGTTGGTCACATTGTGGATGCAGCACGCGAGTTCAACGCTCCCGGTATGCGGGTCGTCATTGATGATGTGGGGCTAGGGGGCGGCGTTACTGACCGGCTTCGTGAACTGCGCGTTCCGGTTGAGGGCTTCAACGGCGGGGCGGCTGCCAATGAGCCGCGCCTGTATCCCAACCGGCGAAGCGAGGCGTGGTTCGCATTCAGCGACCAGATTGACCACGTTGATTTGGACAAGGACGAACAACTCGGCGCTGACCTCGTTGCGCCTAAGTACGCTCTTGACTCGCAGGGGCGGCGCGTAGTGGAGCCAAAGGACAGAACAAAGAAGCGCCTCGGCAGAAGCCCCGACCGCGCTGACGCCGTACTCATGGCCTTCGCACCCCCGGCCCCGATGGGCGCGTCGTTCGGTGCCGACATCTGGAGTGTTTGATGCTGCCCGAACTTGACCTGAACGGTTACATCCATCAGCAGAACCTGACCGACCTCGCCGTGCTTGACGTGCGCGAGAGGATGCAGCGAATCAAGCGCGCCTACGACGCCTACTACTACGGCGGGCCTGACACGCTGAAGGTTCGCAATGGCGAGATAAACGACAACGTCAAGATGAACTACGCGCGTCTAATCGTGGACGCGGGCGTTGCCAACCTGTTCGGCGGTGAGCTGATAATCACGCCTCCCGCCGACTCGCCCGATGAAGTGCGCGACTCCATTGAGCGAATGGTTGACGTAAACGGCGGGGGCTTGCTCTGGCAAAGGATGGGAACGAGCGGTGCTATCGGGGGCACGATGTTCTACCGCCTCCTTCCCTACAAGGACACGGTGAGGGTCGCCGTGCTTGACCCGTCCACGGTTGAGGTCGTGTGGGCCGACGACGACCACGAACTGGTGCAGGGTTACATCGTCACCTTTGTTCCCAACGCGGGGATTGACGCTCGGCTCCGCAGGCTGACCGTTGAGCCTATGGAGGACGAGTGGCACCTGTACGAGCAGGAGGCCAACGATGACGGCGAGTGGATCACCGTCAGTGATGAACACTGGCCCTACGAGTTCCCCCCGGTAGGTCATTGTCAGAACCTGCCTAGCCCGCATGAGGCTTATGGCATCGCAGACCTAGAGCCTGACGTGCTTGACCTGTGCGACGGCATCAACCGAAGCATGAGCAACATCAACCGGATTGTTCGCCTCTACGCTCACCCGCGAACGTGGGGCAAGATGATTGGCGACGCGCTCAACATGAACGCGAACCCCGGCGCAGTAATCAGGTTGGAGCACCCTGACGCTGAACTGCACAACCTAGAGATGAGCAGCGACCTGTCATCGTCTATTGAGATGTATCGCCGCCTCGTCCAAGCCCTGCACGAGACGACGCGCATCCCTGAGGTCGCCACCGGCAAACTCGACAGCGCGGGCAACCTGTCGTCGCTGGCGCTTCGCATCCTCTACGCTCCGCTCCTGCAGAAAACGGAGAGCAAGCGTCGCACCTACGGGCGCGCTATTGAGGAGATGATGGAGCGGGCGATGGCGCTTCTTGACATTGAGACCACTGTTGAGATTCAGTGGCCCGAACTCCTGCCCTCAGACCCCGAGGCGCTGCGCCGCTCCGCTGTCCTTGATGCGCAGGTAGGCGTCAGCCGCGCGAGCATTCTTAAGTCACTCGGGTACGACCCGGAGACTGAGGCAGAGAACCTTCGCGCTGAAGCCGAGGCGCAGCAAAGCACCTTCGACGCCGGGCTGTGAACGCTGACGAGCGTGACCTCGCTCAACGTCGTTGGTTGAGGGGGGTAGCCCGTATAGAAAACGAGGTGGCTCACCGCATTCGTGCATCGCTAAAGAACGATGAAACGGAAGCGGTGAGGTATGCCGAGCGTCAGGTGCGGCTGGCCGTTGCGTCTGATGACTCCATGACGGCAATCGCGCTTTCGCTTCCAGCAATGTCAGCAGAGGTTGAGCGCATCTTTGGACTCAACTCTGTCGCTACTGAAGTCATTGGCGGCGCGGCGCAGGACGCTTACCTGTTTGGCACCCGCGAGGGGCGGCAGCGTACAAGCACGGTGATGAAAACGAAGGCCCCTCCCGTTGCGCCTGATGAGGTGGCTCGCCAGAAGCGAAATGAGCGCGACGAAGCGAGGGCCTATGCGCGGGCATGGCAGGAGGAGAACGGGCGCGCTGTCGCCCGCGCAGCGGCTCGTGGAGTGGTTGCCGACGTAGCCGGGGGCGTTAGCACCGTGAGCATCGGCATCGCTGCCGCGCTTTCGTACCGCTCGCTCTATGCGGCCCGCAACGTCACAGCCGACTCAGGCAGGCGTGGACTGTTCAGCGCCTTCGGCGCGGCAGGCATGCAGGCGTGGACGTGGCACGCGGAGTTCGGAGCGTGTCAGTGGTGCTGGTCGCGCAGCGGCATTTCATTCCCCGCGTATGAAAAGTTCCGCTCACACCCGAACTGCAAGTGCTCCGCTATCCCGAGCGCAACCGTAGGGGGCGGGGGCTACGACGCCGACCAACTGTTCAGCGCCTTGCCCGTCAGTCAGCAGGTGAGCGTCCTCGGGCCGGGCAAACAGGCGCTCTACTCGCAGGGTCGGTTCAGCGTGCGCGACCTCGCAAAGCCGAACGGGGGCGTGCGGACTCTCGCAGAACTTTCCTAGCATTGCAGAGGCATTGACGCTATAATGTCTTGCGAAGCAAGCAATGTGAAAGTGAGAGGCAATGCCTGATTACGCACCGACGTGGAAGTGGGATGACCAAGGAAACGTCATAGAGGGAAAGTTCACCGGTCTCCGGTGGACCAAGAGCAAGTTCGACGACGGCCACGTTGCCGTCATTTCCTTGCTCACACAGAACGGGGAGTACTCGCTGTTCATGCCGGGCGGGCTGCACCGCCGCATGAGCGATGAGGCACCGAAGTACGGCGACGCGGTTCGCATCGAGCGCGGTGACCTCGTTCCGTTCGGAGATCAGGGGAGGCAGTACCGAGCGTGGGACATCAGCGTCACTCGCAAGGAAGGTGAGTACGCCGACCTGAGCGGGCCGGGCTTGCCCGAGGCCACGGAGCAGGAGAGCGCCGCCGCCGACGACGACATTCCGTTCTAGTGGGCTCGTGGCAGCGGTCGGGGTGGGTCACGGAGTACCCGAGCCACCCCGACCGTGACACGCTTATTGACTACACCTGCGCGAAGTGCGGCACGCGCATCGGAGTCCCGCAGCACCTAGCGGACGACCGCGACTTATTGCGCCGGATTCTAAAGACGGCTTACTGCGCCTGCAATAAGAAACTCCGCTAATCGCGCTTGTTCGGAACGCGCGGAACAACCCGGCCGGTGCTTCGGCCATTGTGAAACTCTTTGGCTTGTCTTTTCCACTTGCCTTGTGTCAGACTGTCGTTGCCTTGTAATCGCAACGTCAGAGAGGCGTGGAATAATGGCGGAGCAGGACACCGTAGAGGACGTTCAGGGAACGACTGACGGGGAAGCGCCAGAGGCGCAGGAGGCAGAAGTGACCGAAGCCCCCGAGGCAGAAGTGGAGCAGGCTCCCGAGCCGGTACAGCCGGAGCCGACCCCTGCCGCAGAGGCCGAGGAAGTGGAAGCCCCCGACGACCCGACCGGCTCGGAGCAGGACGGGGACACGGACGAGGACCGAAAGCGGGCAGCACTTGACCGCAAGATGTCGCGCGAGAATCAGTCGCTGAGAAAGCGCCTGCGCGATGCCGAGCAGAAGGTCAAGCAGTTCGAAGAGGCCCAGATGTCCGAGCAGGAGCGACAGGAGGCCCGGCTGAAGGAGATGGAGCAGAAGTACTCCGCCGCCGAGTCAAGGCTTCGCGATTCGTCGCTGAGCATGGCCGTCACCAATGAGGCCATCCGCTATGACGTCGTAGACCCCGAAGCGGTCGTCAAGTTGATTGACCGGTCGCCACTGGAGTACGACGCAGACACGAATCAGTGGAACGGCGTGGACGAGGCCGTGGCAGCCCTCATTGAGGACAAGCCCTACCTCGTCAAGAAGGCAGATGCGCCGCCGCCACCGCCGAAGCCCACGGATGCCGCACCTGCGAACCCCGCCCGCCGCCGCACGCGGCTCACGCGGGAAGCACTCGCAAAGATGACGCAGGCCGAGATCGCTGCTCTCTCAAAAGAAGAGCGATTCGCGGCGCTTGCGTCTGAGGACTAGGAGTAGCGCGTGGCGCTCAACAACTTCATTCCTGCGATTTGGTCGCAGACGCTTCTGGAGAACCTGCGGAACAACCTCGTCTACGGACAGCCCGGCATCATCAACCGGGACTACGAGGGTGAGATTTCCGGTGCAGGTTCCTCCGTGAAGATTCACAACATCGGTGCCGTGACGGTCAGTGACTACACCAAGAACACTGACCTGTCGGACCCCGAGACCCTGACCGATGCTGAGACGATTCTGAGCATTGACAAGGCACGTTCGTTCAACATGCAGATTGACGACGTGGATCAGGCTCAGCAGGTGCCCAAGGTTATGGAGGGTGCGATGCGCGAGGCCGCATACGCTCTCGCAAACGACCTTGACTCGTACCTCGGGGGCCTGCACGCTGGCGTCGGAATCACGTCCGGCTTTGGTACCGACGGGACGCCGATTGTCCCGACCAGCACGACTGCCTACGAGTACCTCGCCGACGCCTTCACGGCGCTGGACGAGGGCAACGCTCCGCAGCAGGGTCGCTGGGTCGTCGTGCCGCCGTGGTATCACGGTCTGCTCCGCAAGGACTCGCGCTTCGTGGCCTACGGAACTGACATGAACCGCGCGGTGCTGGAAAACGGCGTGATCGGTGAGGCCGCTGGCTTCAATGTGTTCGTGTCGAACAACGTGGCGAACACGGCTGGCGCGAAGTACAAGATCATGTTCGGTCACCCGTCCTCGTGGACGATGGCTATGCAGATCGAGAGGGTGGAGGCATACCGCCCGCCGCTCCGCTTCGCGGACGCGGTGAAGGGCCTCAACGTCTACGGCGCCAAGATTGTCCGCTCGGGCATCATCGGCACCATGACGGCTTCGAAGGCGTAGCAATCCTCTGGGGGGTCGGGGGTAGTCCCCGGCCCCCTCTAGGATTAGTTCATGGCAAGCATTGACGCAATCGTTGCTCGCGTGCGGCTGCTCATTGACGACCCTGCCGGGGCCGACCAAGAGTTCACCGACGCCGAGATTCAGGACGCTCTTGACCGCAGGCGAGACGAGGCGCGTTACTACCCCCTGATGGAGCAGCCGAGCATCGCGCCCGGTGGCACCAAGACCTACACGACGTTTGACGCGCCGGTTGGCGATTGGGAGGACGACGTTGTCCTTACCGACACTTCGTACAACGTCCTAACCCCGGCGACCTCTGACCCGGTTGCGGGCAGGTGGACGTTCAGCAGCGAGCCGTCATTCCCTGTTCTGATCACCGGGTTCACGTATGACCTTTACGGGACCTCGGGTGACCTCTTGCTGCAATGGGCCACGCGCGAGTCGTGCGCCTTCGATGTGAATGCAGACGGCCTCGGCCTGAAGCGTTCACAGAAGGCCATGATGAAGCAGGCTCGCGGCTACGAATACCTCTCCAAGGGCCGCACCCGTTCCAGCAACCTCATCCGCACGGATGAAGTGACCTAATGCTGTCAGCGCGTGACATCGCGTGCCTTGCCGACGACGTTGCCACGGTGCTACCGGATACGGTGGGTCTAACTCGCCCTACGACGGCTTCTGACGGCCTTGGAGGCCAGTCAAGCACGTTTACGCTAGTGGCCTCCTACGCGGCCCGCGTAACGCCTATCAATGTTCAGCAGGCCGAGGAGGAAGTGGGGGCGCGGTTCGAAGATGGGACGGTGTACCGCTTCGCGTTCCCGGCTGGCACTGATGTACGGAACACCGACCGCCTGACCTACTCGGGCAGCACGTTCTCGGTTGAGGCCGTGCGCGCACCCCGCAGCGTTGAGGTTGAGCGGGTCGTGTACGCGAAGAAGGTCTAGTGGGCGTCATCGTCAAGAACAACGTCAGCGCCTACACCGCCCGCGTTGAGGCCGGGGTGGGCACCGCTGTTGCGAAGGCGGTTCAAGAGATTGAGATTCGCTCGCAACGGCTGGTGCCGGTGGATACAGGACTTCTACGGAGCAGCGTTCGCACTGAGCACTCATCGCGCGTTGGTCAGCACGAAGGCAAGATTCACTACGAGACTGACTACGCGGTTTTCGTTGAGATGGGAACGCGCAAGATGGCGGCGCAGCCCTACCTCATTCCAGCGGTTGAGTACGTGAGGACCCGCTTCAACAACGACCTGCGGAGGGTTCTGTGAAGGTCGTTGAGATTGGTCTGTATTCGCTTCTCTCGGGTGACGCTACGTTGAGCGGCTACGCGCCGGGCGGGGTATGGCGCAACATTGCCCCGGCTGGCACCGATGGAGTGGTCGTCACCTTCGGCCAGCAGAGCAGCGTGGACACTTACACCTTCAGCGAGCGCGCGATGGTGGACATGCTCTATCAAGTGAAAGCGGTTGCGCCCGGTGGCAGCGCGGGCACGGCGTGGGACGCTGCCGACAGGATTGACTCTTTGCTCACCGACGGGTCGCTTACAATAGGCAGCGGCACCGTACTTCGTGTTCGTCGTCAATCCTCAATCAGTCTCACAGAGACAGACGGCGGTGAGACGTATCAGCACGTCGGCGGTATCTACGCAATCACGGTTCAGGAGTAGCGCGATGGACGAACAGGAGAAGAAGCCCGCGAAGCGAACGTTCGTTGCGCTCGTCGGGCTGGACTACATGGCAGGCGGCAAGCCCGTCAGGGTAGAGGCAGGCAAGAAGGCCGACAACATCCCGGCGCGGTCTGTGTCGTGGCTGCTTCAGCAGGGACTCATCAAGGAGGCGAAGTAGATGCCTACGTTCAGTCATGGCAAGGATGCCTCTGTCCTGTCGAACGGCTACGACCTGAGCGCCTACGTGAACAGCGTCACGGTGTCAGGTGAGGCCGAGGTTGCCGAAGTGACCACGCTTGGTCTTGACGACAAGACCTACATCGGTGGTCTGCGCGATGCAACGCTCAGCACCGAGGGCTTCTACGCTGGCGGCACGGGTGACATTGACGAGGTTCTGGAAGCCCGGCTCGGAACCGAAACGGTGTGGACCGTGGTGATGCAGGCAGACGCGGTCGGCGCGCTTGCCTACGGTGCTCGCGTCATTGACACCTCATACGAGGTTGGCGCTGAACTGGGCGGCGCCGTTGCTGTGACCATCGAGGGTCAGGTGACGGGCGGGCGCGAGGCCGGGCGCGTTCTCCACGCTCTAGGCTCAGAGACGGCCACGGGCAACTCGGCGTCCGTGGACAACTCTGACTCAACCGCGAACGGGCTGGCTGCTTACTTGCACGTGACCGCGGCAAGCGGCACGACCCCGACGCTGGATGTGAAGGTGCAGCACTCGGCCGATGACTCAACGTGGGCAGACCTTGCAACCTTCACACAAGTCACTTCCGCGAACGGCTATGAAAGGATTGCCGTGACCGGAACCGTGAACCGGTACATCAGGGCGCAGTTCACTCTGGGAGGGACCACGCCCGACTTCACCTTCCACGTGGCTGCGGCCCGACTCTAGGAGTTCATAGTGCCAACTTTCACTCACGGCAAGGACGCCGTAATCAAGATCGCTGACAGCGGCGCAACGCTCCGCGACGTGAGCGATGTGCTGAACACCGCCACCCTCTCCCGTGAGGTTGAGACGGCGGAGACTTCTGCTCTGGGTTCAGACGACAAGTCGTACATCCCCGGACTTCGTGACGCGACCATCTCCGTTGAGGGCATGGCCGACACCACGACCTCGGGATACTTCGACGGCATTCTCGGCAGCACCACGACCTTCGAGTTCTACCCGGCAGGTGAAGGCGCGGGTCAGGTCAAGTACTCGGGTTCATGCATCCTTACCTCGTTCGAGACGGGTGCGGAACTCGGCGGTGCCGTCAGCGTGTCAGGCGAGTTTCAGGTGACGGGCGCCGTCACGCGGGCCACCGTCTGATGACCAATCCGGCAGAGGGCGAGAGGGTGAACGTGCTCACGATTGACGACATTCTTGCAAAGGACGACCTCGGCGAGAAGAAGATTGACGTTCCCGAGTGGGGCGGGTCGGTGGTCATTCGTGGTCTGGGCTACGGCGAGTTCGTAGCGGTGCGTGACAAGTCAATGGTGAACGGCGAGCAGGACGAAACCATCTTCGGCGTCGGACTGCTCGCCGCCGCCTTTGTCAATCCAACCGTGAACGAGGAGCAGGCAAAGGCTCTTTTCAACAAGAGCAGCGCCGCCGTGGTCCGCATCACTGGCGAGATTGTCGCGCTGAGCGGGATTGGGGGTCGGGCCTTCGTAGACGCGGAGGCTGACTTTTCGTGATGACTCCGAGAAGGTCTTTGCATTCCGCCTAGCCCGGGACCTTGGAATAACATACGGAGAACTCAAGGCTAGAATGAGCAACAAGGAGTTCACCGAGTGGCTGGCGTTCTATTCGTACGAGCGCAAACAGCGCGAGGAAGCGGAGCGGAAGGCGGCGCGTAAGAAGTAGTGGCAGAACTCGCTCACATAACCGCCGTCGTCACCGCGACCACCTCGCAGTTTCAGAGCGCGATGGCGCAGGTGAACTCCACGGTCACCGCCACCGCTTCACGCATGGGCGCGCTCTCGGCATCCACCGCCGCTGCATCAGCGTCAATGTCGAAGGTAGGGCGCGCCGTTACTAAGGGCGTCACCCTGCCCGTGGTCGCTGCCGGTGCAGCGGGCGTTGCCATGAGCGTGGACTTCGAATCCTCAATGGCAAAGATCGAAGGCCTCGTGGGCGTCGCTAAGGACGACGTGAAGGCGATGGGGGCGCAGGCGCGCAAACTCGGCCCGCAGTACGGCAAGTCTGCGAGCGAGGCTGGCGAGGCTCTGTTCTTTATTACGTCCGCAGGTCTGCGCGGCAAGGACGCGATGGAGGTGCTGGAACAGTCGCTGAAGGCCAGCGCCATTGGACTCGGTGACACCGCGACCATTGCCGACCTTGCCACCTCGGCGATGAACGCATACGGGAGCGAAGTGCTGCCCGCCGCCAAGTCCACGGACGTCATGATTGCCGCCGTCCGTGAAGGAAAGTTGGAGGCGTCTGAACTCGCCGGGGCAATGGGCCAGACGCTGCCTATTGCATCGAACATGGGCGTGTCGTTTGATCAGGTCGGTGCCGCGTTCGCCGCTATGTCGAGGACGGGTACGGGCGCCTCGCAGGCCGCGACCCAACTCAGGGGAATCCTTTCGGCCCTGAAGAAGCCGACTAAGCAGGCGAACGACACGCTGGCCGCGTACGGGATGTCGGCGCAAGGTCTGCGCGACAAAATCCGCAAGGACGGACTGCTGCCGGTTCTGAAGCAACTCACTGGAGCCTTCGGCGACAATGAAGAAGCGCAGGCAATGGTCTTTGGCAACGTGCGCGCCCTTACCGGTGTCATGGACCTTATGGGCGCAAACGTCGGCACGACCGAAAAGATCTTCAAGAGCCTGACTAAGACTCTGGGCGCCACCGACAAGGCGATGGCGGTGACGGCAGAGACCACCGGGTTCAAGATGGCGGTCGCGTGGGCCAGCATCAAGCAGACCCTGATGCAGTTCGGTGACGCATTGCTGCCCGTGGTCAATAGCGTCATGTCTGCTCTGTCAGCCGTTGGGAGGGCTTTCGGCAGCCTTCCCGGTCCCATCAAGACGGCTGTTATCGGCGTCATCGGATTCGTCGCTGCAATCGGCCCGTTGATGTGGATGGGCGGCAAGGTCGGCGGTTCGCTCTCGCGGCTTGCCACTGGTATGGCAACAACGACCGCAGCGACCACGGTGGCTACTGGCAAGGTCAGCGGGCTTGCACGGGCGCTCCCCCTGCTCTCGCGGGCTGGCCCGGCAGGCGCAGCAATCGGCGGCCTCATTGGAATCGGCGCCGCGTTGATGATGATGCGCCCGCAGTTCACCGGCATGGCGCGGGTGCAGAAGGAAGTGGCCGAGGCGACCAATGCTGCCACTTCAGCGGCCAGCGACCAAGAGGCGTCGTTCAAGTCCAACAACGAGGCGCTGAAGGCGAACGGGACAACGGCCACGGCGCTGAAGGACGCAAAGAAGAAGGTGAGTGAAGCCGAGGACGCCCTCCGCACCGCTCTCTCAAACTCTAAGACTCCGACGGCTGAACTTGCTGAACTGACGCGCGAACTGACGGAAGCGCGAGTGGACGAGGCAAGACAGACTTCCAACGCGGCGCAGGCGCAGGCAACGACGGTGTCAGCGGTTGCCAACCTGATTACCAAAGAGGACGAGGCAACTCGGGCGCTGAAGGAAAAGCGCGACAGTATGAAGGACGCCTACATCGCCTCTCACCAGTACGGGGCAAGCGTTGAGGAGCAGGCGGTAGCAGAGGCGAAGTTCCTCGCAGCCGACGCCGAGTATCAGCAGCGCCTTATGGAAACCCCCGACCGGCTGAATCGCATCCGCGATGGAATCAAGAGGCAGATAACGCAACTTGAGAAAAGCGGGAACAAGAGCGATGCAACGGCGTCTGCTCTGGAATCGCTCTCAACGATTCTTGGAGTGGTTGATGACAGGTCGCGCAACCTAAAGGACATCAAGATTGACGCGAAGGGCAACGCCCGGAAGGTTCTTGGAGAGACCAAGACTAAGGCGCTCTCGCTAGACGGCAAGACCTTCTCGTTCACCGTTGATGTATTCGGCAAGCAGAAGGGCGACAAGATTCCGGGCGGCTACAAGGGCGGCTTCGTTTCGTTCTTTGCCGGTGGCGGAATGGTGCGCGGGCCTAGCGGCAAGGACGTCATCCCGGCCATGCTTACCGCTGGCGAGGTAGTGCTGACAAAGCGGCAGCAGTCGCTCGTTGATGGTGGCATGTCAATCCGTGACGCAATCATGTCCACCGGGGGCGCGTATGCAAAGGGCGGTCTGGTTCAGCGGCGCGCGGGTGCAGCAAAGCGCGTCAAGTCTGCAAAGGCGGCGCTCGCCGCTGCCAAGAAGGGCGGCAACGAAACCTCAATCAAGAACGCCGAGAAGGCTCTGAAGAACGCGCAGGACAGTCTGAAGCGGATCAACGACGCGATCAAGAACCGTGAGCAGGTGATGCAGCCCGCGTTCCAGTCCGTGGTGGACAACATCACCACGAACACCCTCGCGCAGTTCGATGACGAGACGAGCCGCCTGCTGAGCAACCTCGCCAATGAGTCCCGGGTGAACATGGATGAAATCAGCCGCACCTTCTCGGGCGGCGTGACCAAGATCAACGGTCAGTGGGTCCGCGTCACCGGCACCATTGAGCAGGCGCAGGCGAATACCGACAGGGCGCTAAAGGCGATTGAGGCTAGGTACGCCGAGACGTTCAAGGGCATTGACACTGACCTTGCTGACGCGCAGACAGCAATCAACGCGCGCTTCGATGCTCTTACCCCTGCCGAAGCCCGCATCAATGAGATGGAGGACGCTGCCGCGCAGATGTCGCTTGACAAGGGCATCAGTGACGCGCAGAGCGCAATAGCAGCGGCGAACGCTGAACTGGCGAAGGCGCAGAAGTGGGGTGACGTTGAGGGCATGAAGGCGGCGCAGGAACAACTCATGGCCGCGCGTCAGCAACTGGCAGACGCCGAGCGTGAGCAGACCCTCGCCAACCTTCGCAAGACCGCAGAGCAGGAGCGCGCAGAGGCAGAGGCTAACCGTAATGAAGCCCTTACCCGCGAGCAGACCTTCTACGACGACAAGCGGCAGAACCAGACTGACGCCATGAACGCCGAGTTGGAAGCCGAGCGCCAGAAGGGCGAAACGTCCCGCATGATTCTTGAAGCGCAGATGGCAGAGAAGCAGGCTATCGAAGCGGACAACCTCGCCACTAAGCAGGCGAGCCTAGAGGAGGAGCGACGCATGCAACGCTCCACGCTAGAGGACAACCTGCAGGACTTCGGTGAGAACTTCATGAAACTGCGCCGCATGTTCCTTGGCAATCACAGGACGATTACCAATCAGGTCAAGTTGTTCGCACGGTCTCTAAAGCGTTCAGGCGCGGCGGCAGCCGTCGCCTTCGCGGCTGGCATCAGCGATGGCTTTGGGGCGGTGCAGGGCGCGAGTGACAGGCTGGCCGCAATCGTGGCTCAGTATCTGCAACTCAGCAGCCCGTCAGAGAAGGGGCCGCTGTCAACGCTTGACCACTGGTTTGATGCCTTCGACTCCACGCTGCTCAGCGGCATGGACAAGCGGAGCATTGAGGACGCGATTGGTATTGGCACCACGCGGGGGAGGAGTGGCGCAGGCGGGGGCGGTAGCACGACTGTCAATCTCACCATCACCGACCAGACCTTTGCGGGCATGAGCCGTGAGCAGGCTGACCGGGTGGCCCGGCAGGTGCAGGCCGCGCTTGACCGCAGGGTTTCCTTCCGCGTCTAATGTCCGTTCGCTACGTCCTAAAGGCCGACCCGGCCGACGACGAGGAACCTGCCAGCACCCCGACCGAGGATGAACTGGTCGGGCCGACCAGCAACGAAAACCCGGTGCTGCCTACATACATTGAGCCGGTCAGGGCGACGTTCGCTGACACCGGCTCGCTCGTGCCTTCGGCGCTTCTTGATTCGGTGCCGACGATTCAGTACGTCGTAAGGGTTGGATGGGAGTCCGTCCCGGCCAACGCCTTCACGCTTGACGCTTCACAACTCGACAGCGCGAAGGTTCTGACCGCTCAGTTTTCGTCGTTTCTCAATCTGCTTCAGTTCGGCATCTCCGAGTTCGGCGGCACCGACGGGTTCGCTGATTCTTTTTCTGCCCTCTACGCAGACGTGAGCAATGACGTTCGCAGCATCAGGGTTCAGCGTGGGCGGGATGACAACCTTTCCGACTTCGAAGCCGGTGCCGCCGTTGTGGTGCTGCACGACCCGACGAGCAAGTATAGCCCTCTAAACAAGAACAGCGTCCTCTATCCGTACGTCACGCCGGGCCGACCGATCATTATTGAGATGCTGCTCAACGGCGAGCGGCATGGAATCTTTCGTGGCTTTGTTCGAAGCATTGAGCATGACCCAGCGCAGACCGTCAAGACCACGACGCTGCAATGCCAAGACCTGCTCCTGTACCTGTCGCGGTCAAAGCCCGTCATCACTTACAAGGCGTCACCGATTACGGTTGGCGAGGCCATCGGGCACGTTCTCGACGCCGTGGGATGGACTGACCCGAACCTTCGCCAACTCGGCTACGGACAGAATCTCGACGGCGGCTTTGGTCCGTTTACCGGCAGCGACAGCGCGCTCTCAATCATCCAAGGCCTCGTTCAAGTTGAGCGCGGTGAGTTCTACCACGGGCGCGATGGAGTGGTCAGGTACTTCTACCGGCAGGCCCGCTTCCTGCGCGAGCCGGGCTACCTGCTTGACGGGGCGGTGGCCGGGGCGGTGCCCGCTGCTGACCTGACCAACATCAAGAACCGGGCCATCGTTACCAAGACCGGCAGCGGGTCACAGACGGCAGAGGACACGAACAGCATTGACAACTACGGTCCCAGTGAGGTCACGCTAGAGAGCGCGTACATCAACACTCCCGGCGATGCTTTGTCGCTCGCTCAACTTATCGTCGCGCAGAACAAAGACCCGCAACCGCCCATCAGGGCCGTTGAGTTCGTAGCCGAAGCGACCTACGGGCGCATGTTCGTAGCGACGACGATGGAGATTGGCGACCGCATCAAGGTTGCAGATTCGGCGGCGAACCTAGACGAGCGCGAGTTCTTTATCGAAGGCATCTCGCATGAGATAACGCCTGAGAAGCACGTGACGGGTTTCACGCTGTCTAGAGTTCCTAGCGCGAAGCCCATCATCTTTGGGACCAGCAGATACATCAGCGGTGAACTGCAGTCGCCGTCGGCAACCGTATCGCCGTACACGAACGACGATACCTCGTCAGACATCTTTACCTACTAGGAGTATCAGGTGGATTACAACTCATTCTCTGATGTGGCGACCGGTGATGTCTACACGGCGGCAAACCACAACCTCATTCTTGAGAACATCAACAACTACCGCGTGCCGCCGATGTGCCGCGTCAAGCAGACCTCCGGGCAGGTGGTCAATGACGCCGAGAATGCCCCTCTCGCCTTTGACGCTGAGGATTTCGACACCGACGCGATGCACGACAATGCGACGAACAACAGTCGCATCACGATCAATACGGCGGGCGTGTATCTGGTCATCGCCAGCGTCCGCTATACGGCGGGCGTGAGCGACGACACGCGCATCTCGATTCTGAAGAACGGCGGCAACGTCGGCATTGACGAGCGCGGCCCGAACAACACGCGGAGTGGTATGCAGGTCATGGGCTACTACGACCTCGCGGCTGCCGACTACCTAGAGGCGCAGGTCTACCAGAACAACAGCGCGAACACTGCGCGGACCACTGACACTCCGTACACCTTCCTCTCAGCAGCGTGGATTGGTCAGGTGTCCTAGTGGCGTGGACTAACCCCGAAACCTTCACCGCAGGGCAGACGCTGACCGCTGCCAGCATGAACGCGATCAGCGACAACCTGCGAGCAGGCGGCGCGGCGATGGTGCAGGTGCGCCGAACGACAACACAAAGCACGAGCAACGTCACATGGGCGCATGTCTCGTTTGACGCTTCAGCGACCTACGACACGGACAGCATGTTCGCGTCGGGCACGCCTACATACGTCACGGTGAACACCGCTGGCATCTACCTGATAACCGCGCAGGTGGCCTTCGCCAATAATGGCGCGGGGGCGCGGCTCGTCTATATAGAAAAAAACGCGCCATCACCGGGCACCGGGACTGCCCTATCATACGCGAACGCCGTGCCGCAGAACGTATCGGACCAGACGTTCGCTATTGCCGCCACCGTGCCGCTCGTCGCTACGGACAAAGTTTACCTGTCTGTGTATCAAAGCAGCGGCGGCAACCTGAACCTCGTCACGAACCCCTACCAATCTCTATGCCTAACGTGGCTCGCTGAAAGCCCATGACCTCCACCGATGTGACCGTCTAATGACTCAGCGAGACATAGAGATACTTCACGAGCGCATGAAATCGCTCTACGACCAGAAGCAGAGTCAGTTTGAGCAACTGGATCGCATTGAGGAGTTGGCAAAGCAGACCAACGGGCGGGTCAGGGAGTTGGAGATGTGGCGGGCACGCTGGCAAGGCGCGGCTTACACCTCACGTTTCGTCTGGCTTCTCATCGGCGGCTTGCTCACCGCCGCTGTGATAGAAGTAATCAGATCTATCTAATGGCACCACGCTACGGACCACAGACCAGAAGCGGCGCAGGCAAGAGGACCGTCCTGAGCGCGGGGGCGGACCCCTCAAGCGAAGCGTGGGCGCGCAAAGGCGCGTTCCTCGTCCGTCACTTTTCGCCTAATGCCCCCGGCGCCCTTCGCAAGCCGAACGGCGACCCAACCCCTCGCGCCCTCGGTGCCGCGCGGTGGGGCGAGAGGGTTCCCAAGAACGACCGTGACCGCGGAGCCCTGTACCAGAAGGGGAAGCGGATGCTGGCCGCGTACCAGAAGGCCAGCAAGAAGTGAGCGACATCTACGACGAGATACTGGCTGAGCAGCCCGTCGCAATCTGCAACTTCGGGAAACTGCTCCGCGACCTAGACCCCGATGACCGAGCCGGGCTAGAGGCCGCGTTGGAAAATCCGGCCATCACTCAGATCAGCGTCGTAAACGTCCTCAACCGGCGCGGGCATTACGTGGACCGCGGCACCATTAGCCGTCATGTGAGGGGCAAGTGTGTCTGCTTCCGAAAGTGAGTTCAACGCCGAGCAACGGATCGCCGAACTAGAGGAAGCCGGGCGCAGGCTTCAGCGTCAGGTTGCGCGGGCCAAAGCCAAGACGGCTGAACTAGTAGAGGCGGTGTACCGGGCCGCGCATGATGCCGCGTTGGTCGCAGGCGTCCCCGCCCCCGTGGCAAAGCCGAAGGCTGACCGGCGAAAGGGTGGCGAGGTCGCGCTGCTCCATCTCACCGATACTCATGTTGGCGCGGTCACGCCGACGTACAACACGACCGTCGCTGGCGAGCGCATCAGAGCGACCGTCTCAAAGACGATCGAACTGACTGACATTCAGCGGGCCGACCATCCTGTGAATGAGTGCGTCGTCATGCTCGGCGGCGACCTCATAGAGCAGACGGCTCAGTTTCCTAATCAGGCGTGGGGCGTGGACAGCAGCACGTTCGATCAGGTGTTCACTGCTTCGTCGTACATCAGCGAGGCGCTGCTGACTCTGCTTGCGAACTTCCAGCGCGTCACCGTCTATTCGGTCCCCGGCAATCACGGGCGCGTGGGCAAGGGGAAGGGTCGGCAGAGCATTGAGTATGAATCCGACACCAACTGGGACTCCATTGTGACGCGCATCATGCGTGAGCAGATGGTAAAGCAAGAGCGGCTGTCTTGGTTCGCTGGTGATTGGTTTCAGATTGTTGAGGTCGGCGAGTACCGGGCGCTGC
>Ga0222715_10001835_pt1 | contig 19919 bp, 20 predicted proteins | sample C33_9DmetaG_FD_165056 | JGI IMG/M metagenome (GOLD analysis project Ga0222715, IMG submission 165056) | Estuarine water microbial communities from San Francisco Bay, California, United States - C33_9D | ecosystem: Environmental > Aquatic > Marine > Unclassified | place: USA: California... | reverse complement strand
CGACGATTGAGTTGCATACAGGAAGTTATTCTCTACAGACCTCAAAGGCTTTAATAAACAAATCATTGAATCAGCTAATAGATTCCGCGAACTTCGCGAATCAACTCGGCATGCATATCCATGCTGGACACGGGCTGGATTATGATAACGTTTTCGAGGTAGCCTCCATAGGCATCATAGAAGAACTTAATATTGGACACTCTATAATAGCAGCGGCGTTATTCGAGGGGCTAGAGAACGCAGTCTCAAGAATGAGAAATAAGCTATCGGCGGCTAGAAAATGATATTTGGAACGGGCGTTGATATAGCTAAAATTGATCGGTTTGGCATCATATACGAGAAATTTCAATCTAGGTTTTTACATAAAATTTTAAGTGAACACGAACTAGCATATTTTGAAAAGGCGCGGGATCCCGCCAGATTTCTAGCTATGCGGTTTGCCGCGAAAGAAGCAACGTCTAAAGCGCTGGGGACTGGTTTTAAACAGGGAGTTTACCCATGCCTTATTTCAGTAGAGCATGCGTCCTCCGGCAAACCAAATCTGAAGGTTTCAGGAAAAGTATTAAAGCTTTTCGATGAGTTTAAAATAAAGCAGTCTCATATAAGTCTGTCGGATGATGGAGGTTTTGCCTTTGCGTCAGTCATTTTAGAAGCATAACGAAACTGAAAATAATAAAGTATTTGTTTATAAGTATCGCGGTATAAAAATCAATGAAGTTAAAAATACATGAGTTGGATATCTCCCGATGTCTATTTTAGATAACGAGCTAAACAAACGACGAACGTTTGCGATTATTTCACACCCAGACGCTGGGAAAACAACTGTCACAGAAAAACTGCTGTACTTGGGTGGGGCTATAAACACGGCGGGTACAGTTAAAGCGCGTAAGAGCGCACGTCACGCGACATCTGATTGGATGGAAATTGAAAGGCAACGTGGTATTTCAGTTACTTCATCCGTTATGCAATTTGATTACAAAGATCACATTATTAATCTTTTAGATACTCCTGGTCACGAAGATTTCAGTGAAGATACATATAGGACGTTAAGCGCTGTTGACTCGGCATTAATGATTATAGACGCGGCGCGAGGTGTAGAGGAGCGAACGATTAAGTTGTTAGAAGTTTGTCGTCTGCGCAAAACTCCAGTCGTAACTTTTATTAATAAACTAGATCGCTACGGCAGGGCGCCTTTAGAACTGTTGGACGAGATAGAATCCGTATTGAATATTGCTTGTGCACCTGTTACCTGGCCTATAGGATCCGGGCAACATTTCGAAGGCCTCTATGACTTTAATAAAAAGGCCGTACTGCCTTATGTTAAGGACGAAAATCATAATGATTGGATAGACTTAAAGAGCTCATCTGGCGACCCCAGATTTGAAAAAGGTCGTTCGGATCTCATGGACGAGGTGGAATTGTTAGAAGGAGCTGGCAACCTATTTAAAACTGCTGACTTCTTGTCCGGGACAGTAACACCTGTGTTTTTTGGCAGCGCCTTAAGAACGTTTGGGCTAAGAGAAATGCTTGATACGTTCATCAGTATTGCACCCCGTCCGCAGGTTCGGCCGACCAATACAGACCCAGTTGAGCCTACTGAAACTAGCTTTTCTGCTTTTGTTTTTAAGGTTCAAGCGAACATGGATCCTAATCACAGGGACAGAATAGCGTTTTTAAGGATTTGCTCTGGAGAATATACCAATGGAATGCTATGTCACAACGTCCGGTTGAAACGAAAAATGAAACTAGGTGGCGCGATACAGTTTATGGCACAAAGCCGAGAAGCGACAGGGAACGCGTTTCCAGGCGATATCATCGGTATACATAATCACGGTACTATCCAAATTGGTGACACGTTTACCGAGGGCGACAATTTCATGTTCTCTGGCATACCAAGCTTTGCCCCTGAACTATTTCGAAGAGTCCGGTCGGTGGATCCTCTTCGGAACAAAGCTTTGCTGAAAGGCTTGAAGCAACTATGCGAGGAGGGCGCAGCTCAAGTTTTTAACTTCAAGAATAAAGGAGATCTAGTTGTAGGAGCGATTGGAATGCTTCAATTTGAAGTAGTAGCATGGAGGCTTCAACATGAATACGCGGTAGAATGCGTCTTTGAGGCTGTACCCATAAAAGTTGCTAGATGGCTCGAATCGTCTGACCCGAACGAAATTGAACAATTAGAGAAACACAGTCCTTTGAATATAGCGATTGATGGAGCAGGAAAGCTCGTTTATTTAGCGCCATCCTCAGCAAATCTCCAAGTTACTATCGACAGGTGTCCTGATGTAACTTTTCGAGCTACACGAGAAATGTTAGGCCAGCAAGAGTAAAAGTATACTTTCAGGTTCTCTTATTCAGAAATTGGTGTTCATCACCGATTTCCATTTATATCATTATCTTCATCGTCACCCTCATCCATTGAGCCCTTCTCAGACATAGTTGCTTGATCATTTTCTATTGAGCTTGGTTCAATGACCCCTTGTAAATTAGGTTTAGAACCATAGGAATAATTTACATGTGCTATCGCCTCGTCCTCTTGGGAGGAGGTGACTTGGTCTTGGGTGTCGTTATCGGTCTCAATTAAATAGGGGTCTACGTTGCTAATTTTACTTGTGACTTGTTCTGCAGTAATCGTGACATTTGAGGACTCAGATAATTCAGATAATTCAGATAATTCAGATGAATCTGGGGTGACCTCGATTAATTCGGGTTTCTCCTCATTAATATTATCATCACCTATTCGTAGCTGCTCCTCTTCGGTGAGAACGAAATCACCTTCATCGGTCCGATCCAAGCTATTTTCTTCAAGAGCCACGGGTTCAGCGCGAGTATCAGAAAATTCATCTGAGACTAATGGGTTACTTATAGTCTGAGTGACCGCTGTTACAGGAGTACTTTCAGCCATACTATTCTCTTTTTCATCGAGCATTTCGCTATCGTCACTTTGGGATTTTCGACCAGTCCTTTTTGGCTGACCATTAGAAGCATTTTTATCGTTAATATTTGAAGGCATCCTTGATGCAGAGTCTCCGTTGGTGGAGCGCGAACGACGTTGGCCATCTTTAGGATCAGGTCCCGAGGAGCGCTTTCTACCTGTGCGAGCAGGCCTTTCTCCTTTTTGGGATGAGTCGCTTTTTCGTTTAGGGCGACGCCCTTTCTTAGGCTTTGGTTTGCCAAACAGAATGCTCGAAAGTAATTCTAAAACCTTTGATAAGATTCCTTTCTTCGAGGAAGCTCTTGATCTTGGTTTCTTCTTATTATGCTTTATACCGCTTACCAGTGGTTTTTCTGCATTTATTTTAGTCTGGTTACTTTCTCTTGCGACACGCGCCGATTCTTTCTCCATCTTTAGTCTGTAGCCTTCACTTGTCTCTGACTTCGCTGCGTCCTGCTCTCTTTCTCGTTGCACTTCGAAGTGTGAAGGTTGTAAGTCGTCATTCGGTATCAATATTACTTTGACATTTTGTCGCGCTTCTATGGCGCTAACTTCGAGACGCTTCTCATTTACTAAAAACGTGGCGACTGCTATTGAAATATTGGCATACACCGCAGATGTAGATGCCTTCATCGCTTCCTCTTCGATAAGGCGCAGCACTCCTAGTGCAGTTGATTTGATATTTCTAGTAGAGCCAATTCCGTCACAGTTGGTGCACATCTCATAACTTGACTCTGCCAAAGACGGACGTAGCCTTTGGCGCGACATTTCTAATAGACCGAATCGAGAAATTTTACCTATTTGTATTCTAGCGCGATCAATCTTAACTGCGTCTTTTAGCCGATTTTCGACAGATCGTTGATTTTTATTTGACAGCATATCGATAAAATCGATGACTAATAAACCACCTAAATCTCTTAATCGTAATTGCCGTCCAACTTCTTCAGCAGCTTCTAAATTAGTCCTTAATGCTGTTTCTTCGATGTCACTTCCTTGAGTTGCTCTGGCCGAGTTTATATCAACGGTAGTTAATGCCTCCGTGGGTTCAATTACTAAAGAGCCGCCACTCGGAAGTCTGACTGTACGGCTAAAGGCAGTTTCTATTTGACTCTCAATTTGGTAGCGATTAAATAAGGGGACGCTATCTTCATACAGTTTTAGTTTCGTTAAATTATGAGGCATCACCTGTTCCATGAACTCATGTGCCTGGTCGTAAAGAGTTTTGTCATCTACTAAGATTTCTAATATATCGGTGCGCAAGTAGTCACGTATTGCTCGAATAATTACGTTACTGTCTTGAAAAATCAGCACAGGCGCCTGTCTTTGAGCCGATGCATCGTCGATGGCGGTCCAGATTTCATTTAGGTAGTCTAAATCCCACTGTAACTCTTCTGAGGTCTTTCCAACACCTGCGGTCCTAAGTATTACACCCATGTCCTCGGGTATAGTTAGCTCCGCCATTGCCTCTTGAGCCTCGATGCGATCCGTGCCCTCAATTTGCCTAGAGACGCCCCCAGCACGAGGATTATTGGGCATCGCGACTAGGTATCGACCCGCTAGGCTAAGGAATGTCGTGAGGGCTGCCCCCTTATTACCTCTTTCCTCTTTCTCAACCTGCACTATAAGCTCTTGGCCTTCTTTCAAAAGACTTTTTATATTAGCTCTGTTGTTACCGGAGTGCTCGGTGGCCTTGAAGTACTTTCTAGATATTTCTTTTAAAGGAAGGAAGCCGTGACGAGTAGCACCAAAATCTACAAAAGCTGCCTCTAGGCTAGGTTCAAGACGAGTGATCTTACCTTTATAAACATTAGCTTTTTTTTGTTCTTTGCCCGTTGCTTCTATATCTAAATCAGATAAACGCTGCCCATCAACTAGCGCTACTCGTAATTCTTCTGCTTGAGTAGCATTTATTAGCATTCTTTTCATTATTAATGTCCTGTATAAGAGACGAACCACGATGGCACTGCATTACAGGAAACGAAAGATTTTCACCTGACATAACTACACTCCCATCGCGATGTTTTCGCCTTTCGCATTAATTCCTAGGTTTCATTATTAGGAAATAACACTATTTGTTTAATTCGTGACGAGTCTGACAAGTGACTACGCCACACTTAATCTTATCCTTCAGTCGTGAGGATCCTTGGTAAGAGAGCACTTTAAGCTGTGTCGGCATCCGGATTCATTATTCGCTGATTTCATTCTAGCTTTCGAAACTGCTAATATAGCCTGCCGGCAAAAGTTGGACGATTTCACAAAAAAAATAATTGCTTTTCCAACTATTACGTCCGGAGTATAAATTCGCGCAAAAATGCTCACCAAGTAAGTGTAACAATCTTCGCAAAAACAATCAATTAGAATGGACACTAAAAAAAAATCTACGAACCTAGAGAGTACTAAAGTTAAATTAACTAACGTCGGTCACGAACACGTGGGTCGCCGATTAGATAATTTCTTACAATCTAGATTAAAGAATGTTCCGAAAAGTCTCATTTATAAAATTATACGTGATGGGCAAGTTCGCGTGAATGGTGGACGGAAAAGACCCACCTATAGAGTGGCGTACGATGATACAGTGAGGATTCCTCCAATTCATATTAAGGCTGATTTGAAAGGTGATGTACCTCAAAAGCGCTTAGAACAAATAAATGAATCAATAATTTTTGAAAATGATCATTATTTGATTATCGACAAACCTTCCGGACTTGCAGCACATGGCGGAACTGGTCAGCATTATGGTGTAATCGAGATTCTGAGACAGTTAAGGCCATATGCCGCTAGATTGGATTTAGCTCATAGGCTGGATAAAGAAACATCAGGATGTCTACTAATTGCCAAAAGTTTGAGAGCCCTCCACGAGTTTCAACTTGCCAATGGTGAGAATAGGGTAATTAAAAAATATAAAGCCTTATTACTTGGTGATGTGCCATCTCGTCTAACAAAAATCGATTCTAGACTTGATATACGCCGAGCTTCGAACGGTCATAGACAGGCACGCGTATCTGAGACCGGGAGGTATGCCAGCACGATAATAGAGAAAAAGGAATCTTACGGCGGGAACACCTTAGCTTATTTGAAGCTAGAAACCGGAAGAATGCATCAAATTAGAGCGCACTGTCTACATATCGGGTTTCCTATTGCCGGCGATAGAGAATATGGAAGTACTGAAGCCAATAAACAGCTTCGAGAACGCGGTTTGTCGCGACTTTTTTTACACTCTTTTTACCTACGATTCAGGACTAGTCTATGCGACGTAGATATTTCAAGTCCTTTGCCAGACGAATTGAAGGCGTTACTCACCAGTCTAAATTAACTATGATGTTCGAGGATGATTGAGCTACGCCGAAGGAGGACATATATATGAAAATTAACAATGGAGGTTCTATGCATGGACTGGCATGATAGCGAGCGAGGCGCCGGTCGGCGTCCTACTGATTTCGAGCAGGGGAAATTATCTTCGGGTGAAGAGCTGAGATTGGTAAGTAAAATGTTTGCTAACTATTTGGCAGAAAGAAAAAGAGCTCGTAGATGGGGCCTTTTCGTTAAGTTGATTGCGCTCACTTTTGCTGGGATCTTGATATTAAATATTTCCGGAGTGCAGGTTCCGGCCAATGCTTTTACAAATGATCGGATCGCGGCCTTGGTGGATGTGAATGGGATAATTGATTCAGAAGGCGTATCGAGCGCGGAAAATATTCTCAAAAATCTAGATGAGGCTTTTAGGTATCCTAAAACCGTGGGGGTGATATTACGACTTAATACTCCCGGAGGAAGTCCTGTTCAATCAGGGCAAATATATGATGGAATCCTTCGCTTAAAAACAGAGTTTCCTGATATTCCTATAATCGCGTTAATCGAGGACATATGCGCCTCAGGAGGCTATTACGTTGCTGTGGCTGCGGATCACATATATGCGAATAGAGCCAGTGTAGTAGGCTCTATCGGCGTTCGTATGGACAGTTTTGGATTTGGCGACGCAATCAAAAAGTTAGGTATTGAGAGACGTTCGATCACATCTGGAGACAATAAGAATTTTCTTGATCCATTCGAACCTGTGAGCGTGGAGCATCAACTTCATGCGAAAGATATGTTAAGAGAGATACACGAACAGTTTATAGATGTAGTCAAGAAAAATCGTTTTGAGAAATTACAAATTACCGAAGACGATAGACTTTTTTCAGGTCTAGTCTGGACTGGGGAGCGCAGCAAGGAACTAGGATTAATTGATGACTTGAGTTCATTACCGCAAATAGTTGACCATGTTCTTGAAGCTGATGATATATTAAGTTTCACACGCGCCGATTATTCAATCGACGGTATTTTAAATAAAGTAGTTCTCTCGTTATCTTCACATTTTAGATGAACTCACGACATAAAAGGCGTTAGGCTCTAACCACTGAGTTCACGCAAAAACCGAGAGGTTAATATTAACGGCAGCCCAATAATCGCAGTAGGATCGTCAGAGGAGAATTTTTCGATCAAAGAAATTCCCAAGCCTTCCATTTTAAAGCCTCCGGCAGCGTTTAATGCCATCTCGGATTCTACGTAGAACTCTACTTCAGCACGAGTTAATGTTCTAAATTTTAGCGTTGAAGTGACTACACTTTGTCGAATTTCTTGATCGTAGAGTCTTATAATAAACAGCCCCGTATAAAAGCACACAGATCGTCCAGAGAAACTAAGTAATTGCATAATATTTTTTTCTCGAGTCAACGGTTTTCCGATATGTAGGCCATTAAACTCTCCTAATTGGTCGCTTCCTATTACGATTTCATTCCTTTTTGCTTTTATGGCCAAGGCTTTCTCTCTAGATAAGCGAGTAACGGTATTCTGGACACTCTCAGAGGCATGTTGAGTTTCATCAACGCACGGGTGACGCACTTTAAAAGATAGGCATAGTCTGCGCAGCAGAGTCTCACGGTTAGGCGATGACGACGCTAGGACAACATTAATTGGTTCTGTTTTGATCATAATTTGTTCGTGATAAGTGCTGTGGTTTACTAACCTTATCCACCTTTACCGTTACTGTAAAAAGTTTATAATAAGTCATGCAAGCGATGCTTCCAAAGGTAATTGACTATAATAAATATCTCTTACGTGAGCGATTATTTGCAGGAATACTTGAACGAGATGCATTCACACGACACAAAGGTATTTTTAGTTTAGTGAGCGATGTGTCGGTAGAGTTTTCCTTTGAACAGAATGAACACGGTGAAGTAGCTCTAGATGCCTATGTATCTGCTGTGGTCAGCGCAGAATGCCAGCGCTGTTTAGAGTTGGTTGAGTTTGACATTAGTAAATCTAGTGAATTTTTTATTTGTGAGAATGTCGATAAAAACACTAAAAGCTTATCCCTCGATGACGGTAGGGATATTTTTTATGCTAATAATGGTAAACTAGACGTGTTGGGATTGGTCGAGGATGAACTTTTGCTAGCTATTCCTATGATCCCCAAGCATGAAGATGTGAGCTCGTGTGGTGCTATTGATCACCATCCCTCTGGCGAAGGGATATCCGAAGTTCGCAGACCATTTGCTCATTTGCGTGAGCTGATAGACGCTGGCGATAAAAACTAACTTTTAAAATGAGGCTTGAAAAATAATGGCGGTACAACAGAATAAATCAACTCCTTCAAGACGTGGAATGCGTAGATCGCATGATAGTCTTAAGAGCGCCTCACTATCCGAGGACCCAACAACTGGGGAAACTCATCGCCGTCATCATGTTGGAGCGGACGGTTACTATCGCGGAAAAAAAGTAGTTGACGTAAAAGATTAAATAAAAGCGATAAAGTTGCCTTATTTCGTCGGTGCCCTGCGGTGCTTCCTCCGCCAGTGTTTGCGTAACATCATAAGTAGTATTAGGTGGACTAACAGGTGAGTATACGTCTTAGTGTCGATGGTATGAGCGGGGATCATGGTCCCTCGGTAACTGTAGATGCGACCACTCTTTCTCTAGATAAGTACTCAGATCTGGAGATTCAACTAGTAGGACAAGAGGATGTCATGCTACCTTTCTACCGCTTGTCAAAGTACAGAGGCAGTAGTCGTTTAGAGTTGAAAAAGGCTAGCGAGGTCGTTTTGATGGATGAGAGGCCCGCTGCCGCGCTGCGTAACAAGCGTGATTCGTCTATGCGAGTGGCTTTGGATCTTGTTAAGAACGGCGAATGTGATGCTTGCGTGAGTGCAGGAAATACGGGTGCGTTGATGGCAATTGCAAGATTCGTGCTTCATATGTTACCAGGTTTAGACAGACCTGCGATTTGCTCCGAAATGCCGAGCAATAAAACTCCCACTTATGTATTAGATCTTGGCGCTAACGTAGACTGCGATGCAGAAAAATTACTCCAATTTGCGATCATGGGTTCCGTCCTCGCAGCAACTTTGGGTGGCAGGAAAAACCCTAAAATTGGTCTTCTTAATGTCGGGGAGGAAGAGATTAAAGGAAACGAGTACGTTAAAAAGGCTGCTTCGATGCTTTCCGCTAGTGACTTAAATTATATTGGATTCGCTGAGGGAAATGACATTTTTACAGGAATGTTCGATGTAATTGTATGCGATGGATTTGTCGGAAACATCGCACTGAAAGCAAGTGAAGGCGCAGCACGAATGCTAACTACGGTTGCTAAAGAAGAGTTTCAACGAAATTGGGTGACTAAGTTGGGAGCGCTTTGTGCTATGCCAACACTTAAATCGTTAAAGAGGCGAGCAGATCCCGGTGCTTATAACGGAGCAAGTATGCTTGGTTTACAAAAAACCGTAGTAAAAAGTCATGGTGGAGCCGATGCGGCCTCATTTAGTCATGCGATAGGAGTCGCGTTACAGGAGGCAGACAAAGATGTACCAAAGATGATCGCGACAGTTTTAGAGAATACGTTGGTGGACAAAGATGCCGAGGAGGGAAAGTAAAAATGTCTGGAAACTATGCTTTTCTATTCCCAGGACAGGGATCTCAGGCGGTAGGAATGATGGCCGAGTTGAGTCGTGAATTTGCAGCGGTAAGTAACAGATTTCAAGAAGCATCTGAAGTGTTAAAATTTAACCTATGGAAGTTAGTTTCGGATGGTCCCATAGAACGTCTCAACGCCACAGAAAACACCCAACCAGCTTTGTTGGCGGCTAGTGTTGCCACTTGGGATATTTGGGAAGAATGCGGAGGTCACTTACCAAGTATTATGTGCGGGCATAGCTTCGGAGAGTATTCAGCTCTAGTCTGTGCCGGCGCCATCAACTACTCAGATGCGGTCAAGCTGGTTGCTACAAGAGGTAAATTAATGCAAGAGAGCAGTCCTACTGGCAAGGGAGGGATGGCTGCAGTTATTGGGCTTGCTAAAGAACCGCTCGAAGATATATGTGAGGCCGTTAGTTCTATCGGAATCTGTGATTGTGCCAACTTCAATGCTCCAGGACAAATTGTGATTTCTGGCGAAAAAAACGCTGTAGCAAAGGCGTGTGAACTGGCAAAGGCGGCAGGCGCTAAAAGAGCAATGGAACTTCCTGTTAGCGTCGCTGCCCACAGTCGATTAATGATCCCCGCTGCGGAGGTATTTATGGAACATCTGTCGTCTATCGAGATTCGAAGTCCAAAAATTCCTGTAGTGCACAACGTTGATGTGAAACCACATCAGGATCCCAGTGAGATCCTCTCTGTCCTCAAGCAACAATTATATTCGTCCGTAAAGTGGGATAATACTTTAGAGTACTTAGCAGACCTAGGGTACACAGACTGCTACGAGTGTGGGCCAGGGAAAGTACTTACAGCTCTAGTGAAACGCTCAGAAGCCTCTATAAATTGTGTTCCCTTAATGAGTCGTGACATCATAGAATCGGAAAACAAAAAACTAAGTATAGGGCCTAAAGGATGAGCGAAAAACGAGTAGCGTTGGTAACTGGAGCAAGCAGAGGTATCGGGGCGGCAATAGCCGACAGTCTAGTAGCGGCTAATTATGAATTGATAGGTACCGCGACCTCGCGAAACGGGGCAGATCAAATAGAGCATAACCATCCGGGACATAAAGGGTTTGTCTTGGATGTGATGGATGAAGGCTCACTTAATGCATTTTGTGACGAAATAAATAATCTAGGATTGGTACCATCTATCATTGTCAATAATGCAGGAATAACGAAAGATAACATAATGTTACGCATGAAACTTAATGAATGGAATGATGTTATGACTGCTAACCTAAATTCTGTTTTCCTGTTGACACGGCACTTCTTAAAACCGTTAGTTAAACAGAGGTTTGGCCGAATAATAAACATTACTTCAGTTGTTGCTCATTCAGGAAACGCCGGACAAGCGAATTATGCTGCCGCGAAAGCTGGAGTTGTTGGATTTACTAAGTCTTTGGCTCGTGAGGTGGCTAGTAGAGGCATCACTGTGAATGCTATCTCTCCTGGTTTTATCGATACTGACATGACAGGGAAATTGACAGAGTCTCAAAGAGACGCCGCGCTTAGTCAAATCCCAGCTGGAAGGATGGGGAAGGCGAAAGAAATAGCTGCCGCAGTAAGATTCCTAGCATCTGATGATGCCAGTTACATTACCGGAGAAACTCTGCATATTAACGGAGGAATGCATATGCTTTAACACCAAATGAGTGTTAAAATGGCATATATTATTACATAGCAAATCAGAAAAACTTTAATAAACTGGGAGCTGTGGCTTGCAGTTTGCCTAGTTTACACTACACTAACACCCGCCACACCTTTGGTGGCTTTAATCGGAGGATTACATAACAATGAGTACTGTCGAAGAACGTGTGAAAAAAATAGTCGTTGAACAACTAGGCGTTAAGGAAGACGACGTCACCAGTGCAGCGTCGTTTGTAGACGATCTAGGTGCTGATTCTCTCGATACTGTCGAGTTAGTAATGGCGTTAGAGGAAGAATTTAAAACCGAAATTCCTGACGAAGACGCTGAAACTATTACTACTGTTCAGCAAGCTGTTGACTACGTTAATAGCCATGTTTAAACCGTCGCGTCGCTAGATTGTTTTCAATTTTGAACGTGAGGGGAAACTGCGTATTGATTAGGTGGTTGGTTCTGTCTGCTAATTGATAGAGAAGGATAATATACTTTGAATCATCGTGTTGTAGTCACAGGCTTAGGACTGGTTGCTCCAAATGGAAGCACCGTCGATAAGTCGTGGAAAAATATAAAAGAGGGTGTAAGTGGAATTGCTCCGATTGAGTCATTTGACGCCTCTGGGTTTGCTACTACTATCGCGGGGGAAATCAAAGATTTTGATATTGCCGATTATGATATCTCAGTAAAAGACGCGCGAAAAATGGATCCCTTTATCCACTACGGTTTAGCTGCTGCGATTCAGGCTATACAAGACTCAGGCTTGGAAGTATCCGAATCAAATTGCAAACGGATAGGGACAATTATAGGCTCAGGCATAGGGGGCTTGCCCGGTATCGAAAAAGGATATCAATCATTCGTGGATGGCGGACCTCGGCGCATATCACCGTTTTTCGTACCCAGTAATATCATTAATATGGTGTCGGGACATCTATCTATAAGATATGGCATAAAGGGGGCTAACTATGCGGTAGTGTCTGCGTGTTCTACGGGGGCGCATTGCATTGGACTTGCTGCTAGAACTATAGAGCGGGGTGAACAAGACGCCATTATTGCGGGTGGCGCCGAGTATTCTACATGCCCGACTGGAATTGGAGGCTTTGCTTCGGCTAAAGCTCTTTCGACGCGTAACAATGATCCGAGTAGCGCGAGTCGGCCCTGGGATCTCGAGCGTGATGGATTTGTACTTAGTGATGGCGCTGGAGTAGTAATGCTCGAATCATTAGAGCATGCTGAAAGTCGCGGAGCCGAAATATATGCAGAATTAATAGGTTTTGGTATGAACAGTGACGCTCATCACATGACCGCCCCAGCGCCTAATGGAGCCGGAGCTGCGGACTGTATGAGGTTAGCCATCGAGGATGCAAAAATTAATCCTGAGGATGTAAGTTATATCAATGCTCATGGCACTTCGACGCCCGCTGGAGACCTTGCTGAGACACAAGCGGTCAAATCAGTATTCGGCGACCATGCTTATGAGTTAGTTATGAGCTCCACAAAATCAATGGTCGGCCATATGCTCGGTGCAGCAGGCGGAGCAGAAGCGATCTATTCAATCCTTGCGCTAAAAGCTCAAATAGCGCCGCCAACGATTAACCTCGAGAACCCGGACCCAGATTGCGATTTAGACTATGTGGCAAACTCCGCAAGGGATATGCCCATAAAAGTGGCATTGTCAAATTCCTTCGGCTTCGGTGGGACTAACGGAACTCTTGTCTTTCGAGCTGTGTGAAGTACAACTAGAAGATTTTGAGAACAACCAAATCGAGGCCTAGTTACAACTGATGAGTATCGGTTACCCATCGTGAAGTCGACCTCCTTTCACTCCTTTTTCTCAAAATATATAGCGTTCGCAATAATTAGTATTTCACTTTTCGGTATGTGGGCAAACCTCTCCTTGCAGTCACCGATATCAGTAGATAGTGAGTTAGAACTGAAAATAGCCCCCAATGCCAGTGCTACGGTTGTCATCGAGACTATGATGGAGCAGGGCTTGATCAACACTACATTACCAATGCGAATTAGAATTAAACTGTTGAATTTAGAAGAATCGCTGCAATTCGGGCTATATACGGTGGCGCAAGGAGACACTGCGGAAGGCATACTTAATAAAATCGTCATGGGCGATTCTAAATTATTTAGTGTAACGCTTATTGAAGGAAAGCGTGCGAGCCATTATATAAAGCAGCTAAAACAAACCGAAGGAATCGTGCCTACTAATATAAATATTAACTCTAGTATTAATCCATTTGACGCTGACCTCCCTACTTGTGGGTTTAAATCCCAGCATATGGAAGGTCGGTTTTATCCCGATACCTATTTTTTCTCGCCAGGCACAAAAGATATACAGATACTAAAGAGGGCAGCTCTTAGGATGTGCGAGGTGTTAACAGAGGCCTGGGCTTCGAGGTCGAACAAGTCGTTACAAATGAGTATATATGAAGGTCTGATTTTAGCTTCAATAATAGAGAAAGAATCCGCCTTAATAGACGAAGTAAAAACTATTTCAGGTGTATTTGTGCGAAGATTAAGTTTAGGTATGCGTCTTCAAGCTGATCCAACAGTGATATACGGCCGTGGGCCAGATAGGAGTGGTGCGTTGACTAAAGAAGATTTACGTAAGGATACCCCATACAACACATACACTAGGCCTGGTCTTCCCTTAACTCCTATAGCAAATCCGAGTAAAATCTCTATCAATGCCGCGTTCAATCCTGAGCACGGAAATGAGCTCTACTTTGTAGCAAAAGGGGACGGTACGCATCAATTTTCAGTTCAGTTAAAAGAACATCAGGTGGCTGTAGATAAGTATCGGGTAGGAAGCAATAAATGAGTAACTATGAGTTTATTACACTAGAGGGCATAGAAGGTGTAGGAAAGTCTACAGCCATACAAGTTGTTAAGAGAGTCTTAGAGGATAATGGTCGCAATGTCATAATCACTCGAGAACCAGGAGGGACGGCTATAGGAGAAAAAGTTCGCGACATACTTTTATCGACGCAAAATGACGCAATGAGCCCCGTGTCTGAGCTATTCTTACTCCTTGCCGCTCGGGCTCAGCATCTCGCGGAAGTTGTTTCTCCAGCGTTAGCATCTGGAAACTGTGTGGTTTGCGATCGTTTTTTTGACGCAACATTCGCATATCAAGGGGCGGGAAGAGGGCTCGACATGTCCATCATAAAATCTGCTACAGACCTAATCTCACCATTTTTCGTCCCAACTTTAACCTTGCTCCTTGATGCGCCGGTTGAAGTGGGTTTTAAACGAATTGAGAGTAGAGGAAAAACCGATCGCTTCGAAGAGCAAAATCGGGATTTTTTTGAACGAATTAGAGAGTCATATCTCAATAGAGCACGACTAGAACCTAAGCGATTCTGTGTCATAGATGCATCGCAATCATTGGGAGAGGTAAGCGATAGGATAGAGCTAGTTCTAAAGGAAAAATTTGGCAACTGATGAATTTACCTTGGCTAAAAGGAGCGACGGAACAACTGTGGCAGGATTTTCTCACGGGTCGGTTAGCGCATGCGTACATCGTAAGTGGGCCTCTTGGGACTGGGAAAACTTTGTTTTGCCAGCACTTTGCTAAAACATTACTCTGTATGGATAAATCTGAGCTTCATAGCCCATGTAATTCCTGCGCGAGCTGTTCTACCTTCGAGAATTTCAGCAATCCTGACATGTTGAATATCTGTCCAACCGACGCGGGGAAGAATATAAATATTGATCAGATAAGAGCAGTGAACGAGTTTTATAGCTATAAGCCACATTATGGAGCGCATAAGATCACACTGATACATCCGGCAACAAAGATGAACACCAACAGCGCCAATGCCCTACTTAAAATACTAGAAGAACCTCCTGAGGGTGCTCTAATTATGTTAGTAGCGAGCAGTGCCGGCCACTTACTGCCTACAATTCGGTCCAGATGCCTGAATTTGCGAATCCCTCAACCCAATTGGGATACTGTGTCGACGTGGTTGAGTGATAAGCTCTCGGTATCATCTTCGTCACTAGATAATCACCCTACAACACTTTTTGGTGGTCCGTTAGAGATACTCAAAGGAATTAATCACGACAACGACACAACATCTCTTTTTGACGAGATGCTTGCTGACTTAGTGTCATTATCTAATGGCAATTGTAATGCCATCGAAATAGCTAAAAATTATGATAGTAATGGAATAGAGGGATTCCTTGACACGTTAGAGGTAATCGTTAGTACTACTTTACTTGCAATTTTTCAGCAACTCCCATTGAACCTAAAGTTATGTAAGGCATCCTCCGAGAAAATAATCTATTTGTCTGAGAAAAATACTGAAGTGAAATTATTTGAACTTAGCGACTTGATAAGGACGTCGCGTGAACTGCTCCATAGGTCGCAAGGAGTGCGAGCACAGGATATAATTGAGGAGATTTTTATCTCCTTTATGCCCAGAGAATAATATGCGACTTGTTGATTCACATTGTCATCTTCCAATCATTAGCCAGGATATTGGTAATATTGACGACATCGTCCTAAGGGCGTCTGAGGCAGGTGTAGAGCACATGCTGTGTGTCTCAGTTGACCTTGAAACGTTCCCCACTGTACTTGCGACTGCGGAAAAATATCCAAATGTATCGGCGTCCGTCGGCGTCCACCCTAATACTGAAAGTAAGGTTAAAGATCCTTCTGTAGAGCAAATCTTAATGCATTGTGACTCCGACGTGGTGGTAGCCGTGGGCGAAACAGGGCTTGATTACTACAGAAACGATGAGGCTCCTGAGAGTCAAAAATCTCGATTGCGAAATCACATTAACGCTGCGAAAGAATGTAATAAGCCTCTCATAATACATTGCAGAGATGCTGCTAGGGATATGATTGAAATCCTGCGCGATGAACAAGCAGAGCAAGTCGGCGGGGTAATGCATTGCTTTGTAGAAGACTGGGAGACAGCAAAAGCCGCTATCGATCTTGGTTTTTACATTTCGTTTTCAGGGATTGTGACCTTCAAAAATGCCACAGAGCTTAAGGAAGTGGCGAAGAAAATACCTGCCAATAGGCTGCTCGTTGAAACCGATTCGCCTTGGTTAGCGCCGGTGCCCGAAAGAGGTAAGGAGAACGAGCCAGCATATGTTCGCCATACTGCCCAATATCTTGCCGAGTTGCGCAATTGTGACAGTGAAGAATTTGGTGAAATAACAACCGAGAACTTTTACCGATTATTTCCGCTAGCTAAACCCCAAAAGTCAAGAAAACCATAGTATAACTCAACAAACCTGCCAGCTGGGTGCTGTAATGTCTCATCTGTTATACAATACCTCACAGCAAAAAGAGTTTATGGAAGGCGCAGATTAGACCGCTGAACACACTCCGTGTATGTGGCACACTAATTGCCAGTAAATATTGATAAATTGAGGTTTTTACATGACTGCAGCAGGGTTGAAATTTCGTGATGCGTTGAGGGAAAATTCTCCTCTTCAGGTTGTCGGGACAATAAACGCTTATACCGCTTTAATGGCTGAGCAGATCGGGCACAAAGCTATTTATCTTTCGGGTGGAGGCGTGGCGAACGCTTCTTACGGCCTTCCGGATCTTGGAATGACTTCTTTAGATAATGTAGTAGAAGATGTGAGTCGAATAACAGAGGCGTGCGCACTGCCATTACTTGTTGATGTAGACACTGGCTGGGGTGGTGCGTTTAATATCGCGCGTACCACTAAGGCTATGATTAAATCAGGCGCAGCGGCGATGCACATGGAAGACCAAGTCTCTCAAAAACGCTGCGGCCATCGCCCCAATAAAGCTATCGTATCTACCAGTGAGATGGTGGACAGAATAAAGGCGGCGGTTGATGCGCGATATGATGACTCGTTTGTCATTATGGCGCGTACAGATGCTCTGGCAGTAGAGGGTCTAGATTCTGCAATTGAACGCTCCAGTGCTTTTGTTGAAGCGGGGGCGGATATGATTTTTGCGGAGGCAGTTACCGAGTTAGACCAATACCAATCGTTTGTTTCTAGCCTCGGAGTTCCGATCTTAGCTAACATAACAGAGTTTGGAGCTACACCACTGTTCTCGCTGGAAGAGCTCCGTCAGGTAGGAGTCAGTTTAGCTCTTTATCCTCTAAGTGCGTTTAGGGCAATGAATAAGGCAGCGGAAACTACCTACCGCACCATACTTGAAGTAGGTCATGCGAAAGGGCTTGTCGACTCGATGCAAACCCGAAGTGAGTTATACGAGTATTTAAACTATCACGACTTTGAACGAAAACTGGACGATCTTTTTAAAGCAGATTAGCCTTAAAAACAATGAATTGCCAATAGTATTACGGAGTAATTAACATGACAGAAAAAAAGTTAAGCGGAGCTGGACTCAGAGGCCAGAGTGCGGGTGAGACGGCACTTTGCACGGTCGGTAAAACGGGAGCAGGGTTGACTTATAGAGGCTATGGAATTGAAATACTTGCTGAAAAGGCTCAATTCGAGGAAGTTGCTTACTTATTACTGTATGGCAGTCTACCGACACAAGATGAGTTGGACAAGTATAAGGCGAGGCTAAAAGGAATGCGCGGCTTACCCGCTGAGCTTAAATCAGTATTGGAACTAATACCAAAAACAGCCCACCCTATGGACGTCATGAGAACCGGCTGTTCTATGCTCGGAAACCTTGAAACCGAAACAGAATTCTCCCAGCAGCGTGATCGAATTGACCGAATGCTCGCTATTTTCCCTTCAATTATTACCTACTGGTATCGTTATAGTCACGATGGCATGCGAATTGACACTGACACTGAAGACGACTCCATTGGTGGTCATTTTCTTAACTGTCTACTAGGAGAGAAGCCGTCGGAACTGCACGAGCAAGTTATGAACGTTTCCCTTATCCTTTATGCCGAACATGAATTTAATGCTTCGACCTTTACAGGTCGTGTATGTGCGTCAACTTTGTCCGATATCCATTCTGCAGTGACCGGAGCAATAGGCTCCTTGAGAGGCCCACTTCATGGAGGCGCTAATGAGGCAGCTATGGAGTTGATTGAGAATTGGTCATCTCCAGAACAGGCAGAGACTGAATTGATGGGGATGTTAAAGGAAAAAGCTAAAATCATGGGGTTTGGCCATGCTATTTACAAAGAGTCGGATCCGAGGAACGGCATCATCAAAGAATGGGCAAAGAAGTTGTCTGCAGAAGTGGGGGATACTATATTGTACCCAGTTTCAGAGAGGGTAGATGAAGTGATGTGGAGAGAGAAAAAACTTTTCCCTAACGCGGACTTCTATCATGCGTCTGCTTACCACTTTATGAATATTCCTACTAAATTATTTACGCCGATTTTTGTTTGCTCCCGACTAACTGGGTGGGCAGCACACATTATGGAACAACGTTCCAACAATAGAATAATTCGACCTAGCGCAGACTATACTGGACCAGAATCTTCAGACTGGGTCGACATAAAGGACCGGATCTAACTTATCATTTAAGACTAGATAGACCCTAGCATGTAAATATTACCAAAATTGTTTTACTCAAATTAAATGGAGAGCTTAATGAGCGCCAACGTTGACTTAACTGACCGACCAGCACCCGACCAAGAACTTATAGACATAGCAAATTATGTATCGGATTACGACATAGATAGCTCGGAAGCATACGACACCGCAAGAAACTGTCTAATGGATACCTTGGGATGTGGGTTACTCGCTTTACGGTTTCCGGAATGCACAAAGCACCTCGGCCCAATCGTACCAGGAACCTCAGTAAGAGACGGAGCGCGAGTGCCGGGTACTTCGCACGAGTTAGATCCTGTCAAAGCTGCATGGGATATAGGGTGCATAATTCGATGGCTTGATTACAACGATACTTGGCTCGCTGCCGAATGGGGACATCCTTCAGACAATCTTGGGGGCATATTAGCAACCGCAGATTATTTAAGTAAATTGGCAGTATCGCAAGGGAAACAGCCGTTAACTATGCGTGATGTTTTGACAGCGATGATTAAGGCTCATGAAATACAAGGTGTTTTAGCACTTGAAAATAGTTACAACCGAGTAGGGTTAGATCACGTACTTTTAGTGAGAGTGGCCACTACTGCGGTCGTGACTAAAATGCTTGGTGGAACAAAAAATCAAATTATAGATGCCGTCTCCCAAGCATGGGTAGATGGGTGCTCTCTACGTACATACCGTCACGCACCGAATGCAGGTTCTAGAAAATCCTGGGCTGCTGGTGATGCTACCTCACGAGGAGTCCGGCTGGCCATGATGACGATGAAAGGAGAAATGGGTATCCCTACCGTCCTAAGCGCACCGACATGGGGCTACTATGACGTTCTATTTAAAGGTAATAAATTTAAGTTTCAAAGAGATTACGGCAGTTACGTAATGGAGAACGTGCTCTTCAAATATCTTTTCCTGCCGA
>Ga0222715_10001834_pt1 | contig 19919 bp, 10 predicted proteins | sample C33_9DmetaG_FD_165056 | JGI IMG/M metagenome (GOLD analysis project Ga0222715, IMG submission 165056) | Estuarine water microbial communities from San Francisco Bay, California, United States - C33_9D | ecosystem: Environmental > Aquatic > Marine > Unclassified | place: USA: California... | reverse complement strand
CAAGCCATAACCGGTCGCATTAATTTGTTCAATAAGCCCATTCATATCATTGCCTTTGTAACGAATAACATGCACAACAGGTCCAAAGACTTCTTTTTCAAGGACATCAATATGGTCGATTTCATACAAACGCGGCGCAAAGAAATGACCTTGTTCCGCTAATCCGTCAATATTGCTTTGATACAATAATTGGGCGCGTTTCGCCGTGATTTGGCTGTCCATATAAGCAACATGGGCATTTAGAGCTTGTAGTGCTTTAGTATCAATCACCGGCCCGACATCAATATCTAACATCGCAGGATCGCCAATGTGTAATTCCGACATTGCCCCAGTGATCATAGCAATCACATCATCTGCTATTTTTTCATGAACAAATAGTACACGCATGGCTGAACAACGTTGACCTGCTGATTGAAACCCTGACGCAATGACATCATCTACAACCTGCTCAGGCAGTGCAGTTGAGTCGACTATCATACAGTTCTGACCACCTGTTTCGGCAATCAGTGGTACTTGTTCAGCGCCACGTTGCGCTAATATTTTGGAGATCAATGTACCAGTTTGGGTCGAACCCGTGAACATCACGGCTTTTACTCGTGGGTCAGGTAGTAAGGTTTCACCGACACCTGCACCAGGTGCAATTATCATTTCGACCACACCTTCAGGCAATCCAACTGAGTACATAAGATCGAGTGTATGTAATGCAATCAAACTGGTTTGTTCAGCAGGTTTAGCTAATACTGTATTACCCGTTGCGAGGGCTGCAACCACTTGACCTAAAAATATGGCTAGCGGGAAATTCCAAGGACTAATACATAACACCACACCGCGCGATTGCAAACGTTGATCTTGGTCGAGTAAAATCGCTTGAGCGGCATAATAACGACAAAAATCGACCGCTTCACGAATTTCATCAATGCTATCTTGCGTGACTTTACCCGCTTCTTTGATACACAAGGCAATCAACTCAGGCATATGACGCTCTAAGGCATCCGCAATACGATTAATCAGCGCAGCACGCTCATTGACGTCGGTAGCAGTCCAATCAGCAAAAGCGGCATGGGCTTTATCTAATTTGGCGAGCATCTGTTGTGTATCTTGATAATGTAACTGACCCACTTGTTCGGTTAATTTTGCCGGATTATATATAGGTGTCACATCACTGCTCGCACCCATCACTGGAATATGCTCATCAACCCAACGATTCATATCTAATTGCAATTGAATGAGTGTTAACGGATCATTAATGTCCAAGCCTTTAGAATTGACACGTTCAGCACCAAACATGTCTTTAGCTTTGACAATATGAGGGTTGGCTTTGTTGGCTAAGCGCTGAGTTCTTTCAACTGGATCGGTCAATAGTGACTCAACAGGTAAGTCGGGATTCACTATCGCATTAACAAAAGAACTATTTGCACCATTTTCTAATAACCGACGTACAAGATAGGCAAGTAAGTCTTCATGTTCGCCCACTGGCGCATATACTCGACATTGAACCCCTAACTCTGTGACTACTTGGTCATACAATGAATCGCCCATGCCGTGCAAGCACTGGAATTCAAATCCGGCATCTTGTTTATCAATGGCATCACCACCGGCTAATTCAATAATCACTGATGCGGTATAAGCATTATGTGTGGCAAATTGCGGAAAAATGGTATCGCGGTAATCGAGTAATTTGTTTGCACACGCGTGATAAGATACATCCGTAGACGATTTACGGGTAAAGACAGGAAAGTCTTCTAATCCCATTTGTTGCGTATGTTTAATTTCACTATCCCAATACGCCCCTTTTACTAAACGCACCATCATGCGTCGACCGACAGTTTGAGTGAGTACTCGCAACCATTCTATAACATGAATCGCGCGTTTTTGGTAAGCCTGTACAGCTAAACCAAAGCCTTCCCAGTCACCAAGATCTGGATCACTAAATACCGCTTCAATAATGTCTAATGAAATATCTAAACGCTCAGATTCTTCAGCATCAACGGTTAAACCAATATCATATTGCTTGGCTAGTAGACACAATGCTTTTAATTTAGGAGGGATCTCAGCAAGTACGCGCTCACTATGAGTAAACTCGTAACGTGGGTGGATCGCTGATAATTTAACAGAAATACCCGGTGATTTAACGGGCCCCTTGCCTTTTCCGGCTTTGCCAATAACATGGATAGCAGATTCATAGGATTGATAATAACGATCCGCATCTGCTTGAGTGCGAGCCCCTTCTCCTAGCATGTCATACGAATACACATACCCTTGGGACTCTTTATATTGAGCGCGCTTAACTGCGGATTTAATCGTTTCGCCCATTACAAATTGACGACCCATTACTTTCATTGCAATGTTCATCGATTTACGAATTACCGGCTCACCTAAGCGACCAATGGTTTTTTTCAATAAACCAAATTGAGCTTTTTTCTTTTCATCAGCATAATCAACCATGTTACCTGTGAATAACAAGCCCCAAGCTGAAACGTTCACAAATAATGAGTCGCTATTGCCTAAATGTGGCGTCCATTCACCTTGGCTCAACTTATCTCTAATCAACTCGTCTTGGGTGTCTTTATCCGGCACGCGCAACAAGGCTTCGGCCAAACACATTAGCACGATCCCTTCAGCGGTTGATAATGAAAACTCATTTAACAAGGCATCAACACCACCATGACGCTCTTGTTCACGGCGAATTTGTAACACCATTTTACGTGCACGTTCCCATGCACGGCTGCGCGCACGCATGTTAACTTCTGCTTGCGGCAGAATATGATCAACGGATTGGTCTTCGTCTATGCGATAAAAGTCACGAATTTTTTGACGTAATGGGCAAACAGGATTAGAGAGTTGAGCGTGTAACATAACACCACCTTTTTATTATTATTAGCCGAGATGGACAAAGCCGTAATGTATCGCTAATGGCTATATTTTGAAAGGTATAATGTACTTATTTGTTAATCATAATGGTATCTTTTTGATACTCTTGAACTTATACGTGTTAATAGCTCATAATTGATGGTTGATACGTGCTCAGCGACCTCAGTAACACTAAGGTGTTGCCCCCATAACTCGACGTTATCAGCGATATTAACCTGCTCGATCACATCGGTGACATCAAAGGTAATCATATCCATTGAGACACGTCCAACTAAAGGGATCTTTTGCCCATGTAACCACGCAGGCGTGCCTGTTGGAGCATGACGCGGATAACCATCGCCATAGCCAATTGCTAATGTCGCTATAACACTGTCTCTGCTTGCATGCCAAGTCTGCCCATACCCTACGCCTTCGCCTTGTTTAATAGTACGCAACCCAATGATCCCAGCAGAAAGTTGCATGGCAGGTCGCAATGAAAGCTTAGATGTATCCTCAGATGATTTATTCATAGGCTCTGAACCATACAGTGCGATGCCTAAACGATTCCATGCTCCGTGTGATGCAGGATCCGCTGCAATAGCTGGCGAATTCGCCATACTAATTGGCAGTTGGTAAGTGCTGGCTATGTGATTAAGTCGCTCCATTTGCAATGCATTAAATTCATTACTGGGATCATCTGCACACGCAAAATGCCCCATTAATACAGTGTTTTCTATGGCGCTCTCAGGTAGTGAAGCTAAAGCATGCTCAAGCTGAGCGACAGTTAATCCTAAGCGGTGTAATCCCGTATCCACTTTAAACCACAAGGTAGGAATAGGTTCATCAGCATCTAATAACCACGAAACCTGTTCTGGTTGGTGTATCACCATCCATAAGTCATGTTCTTGGGCTAACGAAAAGTCCACAGGTTGATGCGCTCCCTCAAGCACCAGAATCGGCTGAGTGATCCCATGTTCACGCAAGGCTATCGCTTCATCAATAAACGCAACGGCAAAACCATCTGCGACATCTTGCAAATACTGCGCAACGGGTAACATCCCATGACCATAAGCATCGGCTTTAATGACAGCCATAGTTTTACTGTGCGGTGCAGCTTGCTGGGCTTGATGATAATTGTGAAGCACAGCCGCTAAATTAATATTGGCAAAAGTCTGACGCGGCACAACATATCCTTAAGTGATTGAAGACGTTTCCATGATGGCATAACTTACGTTATCCTGTTATTTATTAATTTATATAAAAATAAGACAAGATGCTAGCTCAATATTCCTCATTAGATATTTTAGTCTTTGGACTATATGGACTGTTACTATTAATCAGTGGCTGGTGGATCAATCGTGCAGCGGTGTCTTCTCAAGACTTTTTCTTGGCACAAAAACAAATGCCAATGTTGTTAGTGGCGATTTCTATTCTTGCAACTTCTCAATCTGCTGCGACATTTTTAGGTGGTCCAGATCAAGGATTTCGTGGTAATTTAACTTACCTTACCACTAACATTGGTGCATTCATAGCGGCCGTGATCGTCGCTCGCTGGCTCATTCCTTTATTTTACGAACGACAAGTATCGACCGTCTATCAATTGCTGCAGCAACGTTTTGGGGAAGCATTAAAACAGCGTGCTGGTATGGTCTATTTATTTGGTCGTTTATTTGCTAGTGGTGCACGATTGTATATTGCTGCCATTGCCGTTGCGATGATCTTATTTGGGAATATCGCGCCCAGCAGTGTGATGAGCGCCATTACAGTGCTCGTTGTGATTGGTATTGCTTACAGCATAGTCGGCGGAATTCGCAGTGTTATTTATTCAGATGCAATCCAATGTGCTGTGTATATTTCTGCTGCAATCGCTGTCGTGGTGGTACTCATTAATAGTATCCCAGCCGATTTATCGACTATTTATAGTGCGTTAAACGAACCTATGTCCACTTCTTCTGAGGTCTCTAAGCTAACCCTGTTTGATTGGCGTTGGGATTTTAGCGCCGCGGGTGTATTTACTATGGCATCGATATTTACTGGATTTGTCTTATTAAATATTGCTGCATTTGGTTTAGACCAAGATCTGACGCAACGTGCGTTAACCTGTGAATCTGCGACACAGAGCGCACGCGCGATGTTGCTGTCGATTGTTTTATTGATCCCTGTCATGTTGTTGTTTTTAGTGATCGGGTTATTATTGTATGTTTACTATCAACGGCCCGATTTAATGCATTCTGGATCGTCGGGTGTGACGCCAGAATTTGCCGGCCAAACCGTTACTGTCTTTATGCACTATGTGCTATCCACATTACCTGCCGGTATTAAAGCTTGGGTCACCATCGGCATTATCGCTGCCGCTTTATCCACTTTAAATTCTGGATTAAATGCGATGGCATCAGTAATTATTGATGATTTATTGAAACCACGATTACAGCACCGAAAATTGTCGGATTCTCGCTGGCTGATATTGAGCAGGTTAGCGATGATTACAGTAGGTGTTGCATTAGGACTGATGGCTGCTCTGTGCTTTTATTTACAACAATACTCAGATATGCCTTTGTTATCCTTCGCTTTATCGGTTATGGTTTTTTCATATAGCGGTCTGTTAGGTGTATTTTTTGTGACATTATTTACTAACAGAGGCAATGCTACGAGTATGAGCTTAGCCTTAACTATAGGGTTTATCGTACCTGTGTTAATGCAACCGTATGTCTTTGGCGTAAATATTGGCTTTACTTGGCAGTTGTGCATTGGTACGTTAGCAGCCTGCCTCGTTGCTGCGTGGCCTAAAAATAACCCTACTCATTAAAAAAAATAATATAATAAAATTAAAAGGATTCTACATGCGTCTTTCACACATAGCTCTAGCGATTACACTTGCACTGTCTGCCTGTACTCAAGCTCCTGATAAGCCAGCGTCATCTCAAGCATCATCCAAAGAAACAACGACACAAACGACAGCACAAAAAGTAGCAATGGACGAGTCAGCTCGATTAAACCAGTGGTTTGACACTAAATATGAAGCAGAAGTATTAGAAAGCCCAATTAATCTAACCTATTTAGGACGCAGTGAGCGCAAAGGTGAGATTGATGACTTTTCACCAGAGGCTTATGCTAAAAGCATCGCGATAAAACAAGCTAACTTAGCAGAATTAAAAGCACAATTTGATTACAACAAACTCAGCGATACGGCGAAAATTTCTTATGATTTTTGGGTGTATCAAACTGAGCAAGCCGTCGCAGAATATGCATATCGTGAAAATAGTTATGTATTTGATCAAATGACAGCAATACATAGTTTCTTCCCACAATTGTTAATCGCCTTACATTCCGTAGCAACCGTAGAAGATATGGAATTTTATTTACAACGGATCAGCGGTAGTGCCCGTGGTTTGGATCAACTGATTGCATCATCTAAAGCCATTGCAGCCAGAGGTGTACGCCCTCCTTATTTTGCATTTGATGCTGTGATTAGTGAGTCACAAAAAATCATTACTGGCGCGCCGTTTACCGATGCAGCTGACAGTGCTATTTGGAGTGATGCTAAAACTAAAGTTAACAGTCTAGTAGAAGCTGAGTTATTAGAGCCAGCAGAAGCTGATGCGCTTTTAGCAGAAATCAATACGGCATTGGTAACGGAATTAAAGCCCGCCTATGAGCGCTTAATTCAATGGCAAAAAGCCGACCAAGTCAATGCTACCGCACAAGCTCAAGGAGTCAGTGCATTGCCTGATGGCGAGGCATACTATAATCAACGTTTATCCAATCAAACCACCACAACATTAACAGCTGATGAAATCCACAATATTGGCTTGAGTGAAGTTGCTCGCTTAAAAAATGAAATGGAAGCAGTTAAAGCAGAATTTGGTTATGAGGGCTCTTTACAAGAATTTTTCGTGTTTTTACGTGATAACAAAGATGACGTACGCCTGTATTACCCCAACACTGATGCGGGCCGCCAAGGTTATCTAGATGATGCCACGGCTGCGATTAATAAAATCAAAGCTGTGTTACCAGAGTACTTTGGGATCTTGCCTAAAGCCGATATGGTCGTAAAACGCGTAGAAGCCTTTCGTGAACAAGATGGCGCTGCTCAACATTATTCGCCAAGCACACCGGATGGCTCAAGACCTGGCGTGTACTATGCGCATTTATCTGATATGACAGCTATGCCAAAACGCGAACTTGAAGTGATCGCTTACCACGAAGGCTTACCAGGTCATCATATGCAAATCGCGATTTCGTTAGAACTGCAAGGGATCCCAACTTTCCGTCAACAATCTTATCTCAATGCCTATGGCGAAGGTTGGGCGTTGTACTCAGAATGGTTAGCCAAACAGATGCCTGGCACTTATCAAGATCCATTGTCTGAGTTTGGCCGTTTAGGTTCAGAAATGTGGCGTGCAATCCGACTCGTCGTCGATACCGGTTTACATTCAAAAGGGTGGAGTGAAGCCCAAGCCATTGCTTATTTTAAAGAAAATTCAGCGATCACCTCTGAGCAAGCACAATCAGAAGTGCGTCGTTATTTAGTGATGCCAGGTCAAGCGACAGGCTACAAGATTGGGATGTTAAAAATTCAATCGTTACGTGCTATGGCCGAAGAGAAGCTAGGCGATAAATTCGATATTAGAGCTTTCCATGACACCATTTTAGGTGGTGGTGCGTTACCTATGACGATACTTGAGCGTCAGGTTAATGTATGGATAGTTGCGCAACAAACTAAGTAATCACGTACTAACGGCAAGTAAACACAGGACAGCATTAATGAGCATTGTGAAAATCCAAGATCTACAGCGTATTTTATCTGAGAGTCGACATCCTGACTCAATGGATATCGACGTGCAAACAACGGATGCAATATTACACATCATTAACTCTGCTGACCAAACTGTCCCTATTGCCGTTGCTCAAGCATTACCTGAGATCAGCGCGGCGGTTGATGTTATCGTGACACAACTTCATCAAGGTGGTCGATTAATCTATCTAGGTGCGGGTACTTCAGGCCGCTTAGGCATTTTAGATGCGGTCGAATGTCGTCCCACATTTAGCGTTGATGATGATTTAGTCCAAGGTATCATTGCTGGCGGTGCGCAAGCACTTACACACGCTGTCGAAGGTGCCGAGGATGATATTCATGCTGCTGCCATTGATCTGGCAGCCATATCATTTAACGCTAATGACGTGTTAGTAGGTATTGCTGCCTCAGGTCGAACACCTTATGTCATTGGCGGGTTGTCTTATGCTGCGCAATTGGGTGCCTCGACTATCAGCGTTAGCTGTAATCCAAATGGCAGCATTAATACACTAGCCGCAGTTAATATATGTGCCGCTGTCGGCCCAGAAATATTAACTGGCTCGACACGCATGAAAGCAGGAACCGCGCAAAAACTGATTCTAAATATGCTCAGCACAGCGAGTATGATTAAACTAGGTAAAACATTTACCAACCTTATGGTCGATGTCAACGCCAGTAACGCTAAGCTCAAAGCCAGAGCCCAACATATTGTGGTTGAAGCCACCGGCTGTGATGAGGAGCAAGCACTTACCACATTAATTAGTACCAACTATCAACCTAAGCCTGCAATTCTGTGTATTCTTGCTGATATTGAACCAAATGATGCGTCAGCTTTATTGGTCCAACATGATGGATTTTTGCGTCACGCACTGCAATCCGCTGTTAGTGCCAGTCCAAATGCGTAAATTTGTTTCTATCGTTTTTAACAATGCCAAGAATATCGGTGGCAAATTGCTGCTGATGATGTTTGCTCTATCAATAATTAGTGGGTGCTCACTAATTGCTAATACCAATGCCAATCAAAATACCAATAAAAACAACATTACAAATAGCACTCTCAATCCTATCGCAAAAAAAGCACTACGTTTAGGCGGCGAACAATCATCCCGTTACTACCCATATCTGAAAAACAAGCGAGTTGGGGTCATCGTAAATCAAACATCCGTACTCTTCCCTAATACAGCAAAAGCGACGCACTTAGTTGACGCATTAATCGCGAATGACATTAACGTGATAAAAGTATTTGCACCTGAACATGGCTTTAGAGGCGATCGAGGTGCAGGTGAAACCATCGAAGATAATATCGATAGCCGAACAGGACTACCGATCATTTCATTATATGGAAAAAACAAAGCGCCTACCGAGCAAATGCTCGCTGATGTCGATGTATTAATTTTTGACATACAAGATGTTGGGGTGAGATTTTATACTTATATTTCGACCATGCATTATGCCATGCAAGCTGCTGCACAATACCACATTCCGTTTATTGTGCTCGACCGCCCCAATCCAAACGGTCATTATATTGCAGGCCCAGTATTAGAGATGTCGTTGCAATCGTTTGTTGGCATGCATCCAATCCCCCTTGTCCATGGTCTCACCGTCGGTGAATTGGCAACGATGATCCAGGCAGAGCAATGGATTGAATTTGCAGATCAATTAAATCTTCGTGTTATCCCCGTACAAGGCTATCACAAATCGATGTCCTACCCGCTACCCATTGCGCCGAGTCCCAATTTACCCAATGCACAAGCCGTGCAATGGTACGCCTCATTATGTCTGTTTGAGCCGACGCATATCAGTGTGGGTCGAGGCACAGATTATCCGTTTCAGATGATCGGCCATCCACAGTTAACGCTTTCCAATTCGCCAGTAGAAGTTACTCCAATCAGTATGCCTGCATCAGCGCCTTACCCAAAATGGGAAAACACACCATTACAAGCCGTATTGATTGAGCAATACCAACCGGATCTAGCTGGTTTTGATATTTCACTGCTAGTGGCCATGTTTGATTTAGGGCGTCAGCAACAAGTAGAGCTAATCACCTCTCCTGATTTTTTTGATAAATTAGCCGGTACGACGACGTTAAGACATGATTTAGAGGCGGGTAAGACAGCATTTGAAATAGTTGAAAAGTGGCAACAACCGCTTGCGCAGTATCAAAAATTACGACTACCCTATTTATTATATCCAGCTAAATAAGCTATGCGTTAGAGACACTTATGATCAATCATGCAACCATCTCTCAATTACATACTGACATGCATTTTTCTGAATTAAATGTCGCTCATATCACGCCTGAAATATTAGCGCCGGTGCTTGAGCAAATAATGGCTTACCCAGAAGTCATGCTAGTGCAAACATTTACCTCCTTTGAGCAACGTCCCATTGTCCATTTACGCTTGGGTACAGGCCCACTAAAAATCTTAATGTGGAGCCAAATGCATGGCGATGAGTGCACTGCCACGGCTGCCTTAATGGATTTCATCCATTTATTATGTCGTCAGACAGAGTGTAATTTTAACGATTGGCAATCACAAGTCACAATTGATATTGTGCCTATGTTGAATCCTGACGGCGCAGCCAAACAAACCCGCGTCAATGCACAGTTTATCGATATAAATCGCGATGCGCTGGTACAACAATCCCCTGAAGGTAGAGTATTACAACACTTAGTCTCATCCTTGCATCCCGATTTAGCGTTAAATCTACACGACCAGAATGCTTATCATGGAATCAGTGAGCGCCAACATACATCAACGATTGCGTTATTAGCCCCGGTAGCTGATCATGCCAAGCATATAACGCCAATCCGAAAACAAGCTATGCAGCTAATTTGCGCCGCACAAAAAGTATTACGGGAATATATCCCTAATCATGTGGCTCGATTTGATGATACTTTCTCACCGCGTTCATTTGGCGATAATATTGTGGCACAAGGGGTGAGCACAATATTAGTTGAATCGGGGACGTTTATTAATGATCCGTATCGCCAAGTCGCGAGAAAGATGAATGTATTGATTTACTTTACCTTGCTCGACGCATTGCTCCATAACAAATATGAACATTATACGACTGAAGATTATTTTGCTATTCCAGAACACCAAGATGACGTGTATGTTGACTTAAAATTAACCGACTTACTGATCCCTCATAACGATCATCCTTTTACCATTGATATTACTATTAATCTCGGTAAAAACGGCACTACCAATATTGAGCACCTTGGAGATTGTCACACCGTTAAGGGTTTCAAAGAACTGTCACTGAGTGGCTATCAGTTAATTAGTGATTACCAAGAACTACAGCCAGATAGTGCCGCAAACCTCATATTTGTATCTCCATCAGGATTACTTATTACGATTAATGAACTACTCGACAATTAGCGTGAACTCACTCCAAGCAATTCCGTGTTATCAGCATCAAGAGGGCTCTGCGGGATCGTAACCGGTAAAACCCCTGGCGCTTTCAGATCATTAAAAAGATACAACGCCAACGCATTAAAACTATCACTATGAAATGTGGTTTCATCTACCCGATAGTCATAAATTGCAAATGCTGCATCACTCAATTCAGAAAACTGATTAATAATATAGGGAGTCCTTAACGCAACAAAAACGGTATGCGCTTCTGGTCGAACATTACCTAAAATATCCTTGAGTAATTGTTGCTGCACAGCCAATGAATTACGTCGCTTACCTATGGCTCGTAAAGCAGATAAGTCATCCATGCCTCCCATTTCGACTAAGCTAACCTGCGGAGAGATATCTCCGGCGATCACTACATCATATTGCTGTAGTGCTTGAGCGGTAATCCGCGGATCATCTTGTGCCAACGTTGTGGTGCTCAGACATTGCATATCACTAGTTTGACGCTCGACATAAGGAGGTTTAACAGAATTCGGTTTAATCGATATATGCTGAGCTTTAATGGCCTGATTGAGACCTGCGCAGCGTAACTCATCGGGCATGACTAACAATATATTCTGTGGTGAATCAGAACTGAGTTGTTCTTTAGACAACAACGCCTTGGAAGTACCAAATACTTGTGTAACACTCGCCTTTGCTAAGTTAGCTGCGAGTTGGTGCTTACGCACAGGCGGCCAATTTTCGTCAGTGTTTGAAGGTAAATCAGTTGCCCTTAAATGCTGTTTAATTCTTTTAATACGGGCAAAAGAACTTTCAATCTGCGCAATTGCGACAGTGCTGGTCAACACCTGCATAAATTGATCAAATGCACGAATATCTTGGTGGTTGCGAATGGTAAATGGCATTAATGCTATATCGGCTCCTGCATTAAATGTCTCAAGTACCGCATCAAGTGGAGAAAAATATTGAGCAATTCCTGCCATATCCAGTGCATCAGTCACAATCAGACCATCAAATCTTAATTGTTCACGGAGTAAACCCGTCAAGATAGGGCGTGATAAGGTGGCAGGCCGTATTTGTTGCTCCCCCTTTGTTGTGAACAAAGTGGAATCATCTAGTGCTGGAAATTGAATATGCGCAGTCATTACAAACGCAGGTTGAGCTGTAGCGATGATATGTGCAAAAGGCGCAATATCTTGTGCCATGATTGTTGCTTTATCATGATTCACTTGTGGTAGCCCAGTATGACTATCCACATGCGTATCACCGTGTCCTGGGAAATGCTTAATGGCAGCCAAGACTCCTTGGGCTTGTAATGATTGAGTAAATGCAGTACCAAATGCGCTCACCAATGGAACTGATTCACCAAATGAACGGACATTAATGACTGGGTTTTGCGGATTCGCATTTACATCAACCGTAGGCGCAAAATTAACATTAATACCCATTGCCAATAAATCTTGGCCTATCACCTCCGCAACTTGGCTCGCGAGTTGAGTTTGATGCTCTGCGTACGTTGCGCCTAACGCCATATTGCCACTAAATGCTGGCGAATAATCGGTCGGCAAGCGCGCTACCCGCCCCCCTTCTTGGTCAATGGCAATAAACAAGGGTAAGTCAGGCTCTATGGCTGTCGCACGAATTTGCGCAGTGAGTGTTTTGATCTGTTTTGTCGTTGCTAAATTTTCAGCAAATAAAATCACTCCACCAATGGCATGTCGAGACAGTACATGACTTAACTCTGTAGGAAGCTCTGTGACCGGTTGCCTGCATTGTTTACTCTGGGTGTCATCACGACAAAAATAACGTAAATCGAGCATCAATTTTTGCCCAAGCATCGTGGCCTTGTCAGTTTGAGTATCAGGGTGATCTACCGTTAGAGCATAAACCTTGCCACTTATTTCAACAATAATAATGCTTAAGCATAACACCAACACTACGCTGAACGAGTGAGTAAATAACTTCTCAAGCCTTTTAACCATCTGATTAATCATATATTTCCAATAGGTATCTAATCTCATAAAAAACTTATAGTTTCGTCACGCGCAATATGCTAATTTATTTATTAATGTATTAAATTTAATACATTTATGGATATTATGGGACTCATTAATTTACAAAATACATATTACATAATGGAGATTTCATCGTGAAGCTCAATAAAATAGCTCTCGTGTTAGCCATGTCTGGGATCAGTAGTTCGCTTTTAGCTCAGGATGCGCAAAACACTACCACACAAGATTCAGTAGAACGTATATCTGTCACAGGTTCAAGTATAAAACGAACTAATTATGAAGGTGACCTCCCTCTAACCGTTATTTCCAAAGCAGACATTGATGCGGCCGGTATTACCTCTGCCGAACAACTCATGCTACAACTTAACATTGCCTCAAACTCAAACGATAACCTTGCCAGTAACGCGGGTATTGTTGGTGGTGAAGAGCGAGGTAATAATGGTTCATCCAGTGCTAACTTACGTCAACAGGGCTCTGGTTCTACATTAGTATTGTTAAACGGACGACGTATCGCTGCTCATGGTCTTAAAGGCCGTTCGGTAGATTTGAATTCAATTCCTTTTGCCGCTATTGAGCGCGTTGAAATTCTTCGCGATGGCGCCTCAGCTGTCTATGGAACCGATGCGATTGGCGGCGTAATTAACTTTATCTTACGTAAAGACTTCCAAGGCAACCAAGTGGGCTTATTTGCCGATCACACGACCGAGGGCAGTGGTAATATTTATCGCTTCAACTTTTTAACCGGTACGGGTGATATTGAGTCAGATGGCTATAATGTCATGGCATCTGTATCGTTCAAAAAAGCCGAAATTTTACGAGGTGTTGACCGTGACTTCACCGACACGTTCCAACCTTCATTGGGTTTGTCTGCAGATACCCGCGGTACACCATTTGCTTCAATTAATGACCGCTTTAGTGATCCCAACAATCCAAGAAGCTCGCATTATAACTTAGTCGGTAGTGGGTTAATAAACCCTAATACAGGTCTAGAAAACGATGTAATGAACGTCCTCGCCTTACCTGGACAGCCAGGGTGTGACTCATTTGACTTAATGGGTGATGATGGCGCTGCGTTATGGAATCGTGACCGCAACACCGATGTAAGTTGTGCTTGGGACTATCCGCGTGCTTCGGTTTTACAACAACCTGTTGAAAGTTTTGACGTTGTCACCCGTGGTACCATGAAGCTAACCGATAACTTAGAAGGTTTTATCGAGTTTGTCGGTTCTGAAGTGGTGTCTAACAAGGTATTTGAACCTAATCAAATCACCCCTTGGGCAGTTGGCAATGGCGACTGGTCAACAGGTGGCGGTTGGTATCCATCTACGGGTGCATCATATCAATATATTGTCGATGCATTATCTGATTACTATGGCGCAGACCAACTTAACATTGGCGCACCTATCGCCTACCGCTGGCGTTGTATGGAGTGTGGTCCGCGTGAAATCGAAACCACAACTAGCTCTTATAAAATTCAACTGGGTCTAGACGGTGTCTACGGTGATTGGGATTATAAAGTAGGCTTGTCCCGCTCTAATAATGAATCGGCGTCTGAGCTAGGATCAGGCTATCACTACACTGAGTACTTGAAATATGTTATTGGTACGGGATTAATTAGCCCATTCTTACTGCCTGGAGAAAGCCAAACTGCTGAAGGTTTAGCTGCGCTAGAAGAAGGTTCAGCTAGAGGCGTTCGTCTATTTGGTGGTAAAACCACGCTAACGCAATTTGATGCTTCGATTTCAGGTGATACAGGTATCGTCTTTGGTATGGATGATGGCACAATCCTTGTTGCTGGTGGAATTGATATTCGCAAAGAAGAATATGGCTTTAATGGTGATGCACGCTCTGCTGATGACCAATTAGCTATCTATGGCGCACCATTTGATAATAGCAATGCACTAGCAGGCGCAGATCGTGATATTTCAGCCATTTTTGTTGAAACTATTTTACCGGTTAGCAAAGAATTAGAAGTCAACGCCGCTCTCCGTTATGACCACTATTCTGGTTTTGGCGGCACGACTAATCCTAAACTAGGCTTTACCTATCGCCCTATCGACGGGTTATTAGTACGTGGCGCAACCAGCACTGGCTTCCGTGTTCCTAGCTTTAACCAATTATTTAATGGCACTACTGAAGAGCCTTACACAGGGCAAGATTTAGCGGATCCACGTGATTGTCCAAATGGTGTCATTGACCCCGCGGTTGCCGCATGTGCAACGCCCATACAACCTACCCGTTTATTTGGTGGTGATGTCAATCTCGGTCCTGAAGAATCCACGCAAAATTCATTAGGCGTGGTATATCAGATGACTGATAACTTCAGCATGAACATTGATTACTGGAGTATTGTCATCGACGGTACGATTCAAATCCCAGGATTTAGTGATTTACTTGCCAACTATGATGAGTTTGCAGCTAACTTCATTCGAGACGAAAGCGGCGAAATTGAGTCGATTGATTTACGTTACATCAATGCCGGTGAACGTAATACCAGTGGTATCGAGCTTGGCTTTATTGCTGATGGCGAATATGGACCGGGAAATTGGGGCTTAACCTTCAATGGCTCTTACTTGCTTGAAGATAAGAAAAAGCTGTTAGATACGTCTGATTTTGGTCCTAATCTGGTTGGTACTCACTCACGTGGGAACATCCCACTACGCTGGAAACATACGCTCAACTTTAGCTACGACTACGGTGACTTTAGCCATAACCTAACGCAAATATTCCGCAATGGTTATGATGATGAAGCACCACCGGGAATCGCTGCGGGTGATGCTGCTGCTATCGCATTAGCGAGTAACTATACCGGTCAAGTGGGAAGTTATTTAATTTATAACTACTCAATGCGTTACACCGGTGTTGAAAATGCTGTCTTAACCGTAGGTATTAAAAACTTACTAGACCGCGATCCACCGTTCACGGCTCATCAAAACGATTACTCGCCAGGTGCGGCGTTTGATCCACGTGTGGCCGATCCTCGAGGTCGTTCAATTACGTTAAACGCAGTCTATAACTTCTAATTTGAAGTTTAAGCTTTAACGTATAGCAAGCATTAAACAGGTACTTAATTTACTTTAAGTACCTGTTTATTTATTACCAACCAGAGGATGGGTAAGTAACGATGACGCAACACGCTATTCCACATGTCGTTATAATCGGCGGAGGCTCCGCTGGATGGATGACAGCAGCTGCGCTAGCCAAAAACCTGAATCCACAACACACCAATATCACCTTAATCGAGTCGACCCAAATCGGAACCGCGAGTGTCGGTGAAGCGACCATTCCACAAATTAGACAATTTAATGCCATGTTAGGCATTAACGAAGATGAATTTATAAAGCGTACTTCTGGCAGCTTCAAATTGGGCATCAAATTTATCAACAGGATCACACAGTGAAATCAATCTCACTTACAGCAACCGCACTGTGTGCGTTACTCCTCCTTAGCGTCTTCTTGATTAGCGGTTGTGTTAGTCAGTACCAACAACTGCCATCAGCTAATTATGGCAAGCGTGTAAAATCTATCGTCATTCATTACACCGCAATTGATTTTGCAGACTCAGTGACCGCGCTAGTCGATGAAGGTGGGTTAAGTTCACATTATCTCGTGCCTGAATCAAATGATCCGTCTTATCAATCCGATACCTTATCTGTGCTACAGCTTGTAGACGAGTCAGACCGAGCGTGGCACGCCGGAAAAAGCTATTGGCAAGGACGAGAAGGACTTAATGACTCCTCAATAGGCATTGAAATCGTCAACGTGCCGCAATGTCAATATCGTACAGATGATATACTTAACAATCGAACTGGCGCTAATCGCGAATGTAATTATCCTCGTTTTGACCCGCAACAAATCACCTTGGTCATTGCATTATTACAAGATATTTTGACACGCCATCCTGATATTCATCCAACGGCTATTATCGGACATGCCGATATTGCGCCACAACGTAAAAGCGATCCAGGTCCGCGCTTTCCATGGAAAAAATTATACGACGCAGGCATTGGGGCATGGTTTGATATTGCTGTTCGACAGGATTATCTCAATACATTTGCACAGCACCCACCGGATGTCCTGTGGTTACAACAAGCACTTGATGTGTATGGTTATCAAGTTCGCCTTACCGGTCAGCTAGATAGTTACACAAGTAATGTCTTAACTGCGTTTCAAATGCATTTTTTACCACAACATGTCACCGCACAACCTGATGCACTGACTGCGGCTACCGTGATGGCATTACTAAATCGGTATTTCCCAGAAAAAGCTGCAACTCTATTTGCACAATATCAAGCTAACTCACCGTTAAAGCCTGATCCGCAAATCGACAATAGCTCGGTACTCGCCACGCAAGCAGACAGTAATTCTCTGAAAAGTGTTCAAACACAATGGCAGACTGAACAACAGATTGCAGAAATTTTTCCGCATTCGCAACGTTCACAGCGTGAATGGGTCAATGATCGTGAACAATTTTATGGCTTAGAAGCCCAAGGCAATATTCGCATCACCACACAAGATGCCACTCATGCGCGTATTCAAATTAACGGCCAAACGTTAAATATCGCTCAGCCATTTACAGCTGATTATGTATATCAATATGATTTGCACAAACGCACCACGAATGGGCTTAACACATTACACGTGTCTGATGTGCAGCCAGAAGGCGCACAGATCTTAATTGGGATTGATTATCCGACTATTGCCGCCAGTCGCTCACAAGATTATCAATTTAAGGATGTCGATGCGTTGATCAACGAAGAGATCAAACAAGGATTTCCTGGTGCTGTGTTACTGGTTTTGCACCAAGGTAAAATAATTAAACATAGCGCTTACGGTTATGCGCAGCGCTATATCAGCAATGATGGAAAGGTGATTGATAGCAAAACAGAGCCTATGCTTACAGATACCCTGTTTGATTTGGCTTCTAATACCAAAACATTTACCACGACATTAGCGTTGATGCATTTGCATGACCAAGGGCAAATAGATATCAATTTACCTGTGAACTTTTATTTACCTGAGTTTGTTGGCAACGGGCGGGAATTTAGAACGATTCGAGATTTGTTATCTCATCAATCTGGTTTTGCCTCTCAAGTACAATTTTACCAACCCGACAACGCATTAGGACAAGCTTACTTTAGCCAAGACAAGATGCGTACGAGTGAACTATTAACCACAGCTATTCCGTTTAGCTTACCGTTACAACGTCAACATCAATATTCTGATATTAATTTTATGATCTTAGGATTACTGATTGAACGGGTGAGCGGTCAAGCGCTAGATGAATACGTAGAATCCTCACTCTACGTCCCTCTAGGTCTGACTCATACAAAATTTAATCCATTACAAAAAGGGTTTATCACCAAACAATTTGCAGCCACTGAGATCCAAGGCAATACACGTGGTGGTCGGATTGATTTTCCCAATATACGTACCCAAGTCATACGCGGCGATGTACATGATGAAAATGCATTTTATAGTATGGGGGGCGTCTCTGGACACGCCGGTTTGTTTAGTCGAGCAGAAGATCTCGCAGTGCTAGCACAATTACTCATTAATGGCGGCGGCTATGGTCAACAGCAATTATTCAGTGAGCTGACCTTAGAAACATTTATTCAACCAACCAAACTCAATTCGCATTTTGCTTTGGGCTGGCGACGTGCAGGTAAAGGGGCAAACAATTGGCACTTTGGTCCGTATGCATCAGCACGTGCATTTGGGCATACTGGCTGGACAGGTACAGCGACAGTGATTGACCCTGAACATGATTTGGCCATCATTTTACTTACGAATATGCGTCATTCGCCCATTATTGGTGATGACGAAGCGTTTGATTTTAAAGCTAAAACCTTTGAGACAGGTAAATATGGCAGTATTATTAGCTTAATTTATGAAAGTATCTTACATCGCTAGACACTGACTCTATCACTAGGCACAATGTCTCATATTACGGCATTTGCCTTAGCATAATACTAGTAGAAACTAGCACAACATTGGGTTCATTATGGATTGGTTATCAATCATCCCGCCTATTTTGGCAATTGTTATCGTTTTTTGGAAAAAAGAAGTCATCGCAGCTCTGTTTATTGCTTTATTATCATCTGAGATCTTGTTGTTAATTAACGATCCACACTCATCAATATGGCTCAGCCCTATTGCCACTATCGAGCGCGTGGTTGATGTCGCTGGCAGTGGTGGTAACACACGGATTTTATTATTCTCCATTTTGGTAGGTGCACTGTTGGCATTGATCCGTGATTCTGGTGGCGTCAGCGCGACGGTGACTCGTATCATGGAACTAGGCATTGCTAAAACCCGTCAACATGTCGGTGGCTTGACGATGTTTACTGGTGTAGCAGTATTTGTTGAATCCAATCTCAGCGTCCTTACATCGGGTATTTTGGCTCGTGGGTTGTACGATAAATTTGCGATGAGTCGTGCTCGACTTGCCTATGTCATTGATAGTACCAGTGCACCAATATGTATTTTAATTTTACTTAATGGTTGGGGCGCATTTATTTTGGGTTTGCTCGATAACTTCACATTATCTGAGTCATCAGTGAGTATTTTATGGGGCAGTGTGTGGTTTAATTTTTATGCCATTTTTACGCTGATTATTGTGGCTTATACGGTGATTACCGATAAAGTTCACGGCCCTATGTTAGCTGAAGAACGATTAGCTCAAGCTAAATTTGATGAGCTCAATACGCAAACCAACAGTGCTAATGAGTCATCTGAGAACACTCTTCAAAATTCGCCTGAGCAAACACCTCAACACTCGCCTGTATCGCCAAATAAACCCAGTAAAGCTCGCTATATGCTATTGCCTTTGGCAACTATGGTCTTATCGATGTTGGGCTTCATGTGGTTTACCGGCAATGGTGACTTAAC
>Ga0222715_10001833_pt1 | contig 19920 bp, 15 predicted proteins | sample C33_9DmetaG_FD_165056 | JGI IMG/M metagenome (GOLD analysis project Ga0222715, IMG submission 165056) | Estuarine water microbial communities from San Francisco Bay, California, United States - C33_9D | ecosystem: Environmental > Aquatic > Marine > Unclassified | place: USA: California... | reverse complement strand
GATACAAAAATTAAATTGTTAGTCAGAAAGTTACATTTTCTAAATTATTTGAAATAAAAAACGGTTAACTATATAATAGTATAACCGTTTTATTGTTTTAGTAGCGGGAACAGGACTCGAACCTGTGACCTTCGGGTTATGAGCCCGACGAGCTACCTACTGCTCTATCCCGCGATTTAAGATGCTAAGATATAATAAATTAATATTATGTAGCAAGAAATACAGTTATAAAAAAATCACTTTTTATATACTTCTTTTTTCATTGTAAGTTTTGGTAATCTGTTCTCTTTAAATAATCCCCAATGCTTTTCTGGTTCGTGAGGATCGTTCGAGCCTTTCCAAGGTTCGTCAAAAGCTTCAAAAATGAAAGTTAAAATTTTTTCATTTTCACTCCACTTAGAAAGCTGCTTATAGTAAATTTTTTGAAAATGTTCGTTTGTATTATGTTTTTTAATTTCAGCATCATTAGTTGAAGTTGTCCAGCCAGCTTCAGTAATTACAATTAGTTTATTAGGATATTTTGATTTAACTAAATTATAATTGTCAATGGTGTAATTAAGTGCATCGTCAATGTATACATTTTCCCATTGTGGATAAGTATGAATCGAAATAAAGTCCAATACTTCTACTAGTTTTTCCAATTTATTTACCCAAGTAACATAGTTTTCACAAAAAGTAATAGGTTGGTTAGCTTTTGTTTTTAGGATTTTAGCATAGTTTATAACACTTTCAACTGGGACCATATGATCTGTCCAGCTAACACATGCTTCATTTCCTATTGAAAGTGAAAAGATAATATCTGGATAAGTATTTCCAAATTCTGACAGCAAAAAAATTCTTTCTAAATTTCTTTTTTTGTTTATCTCAAGTTCTTTGTCAGAATGTTCTCCTCCCCAAGGACATGAGTAATTATTAACTTCCGCCTCTATATAACAACCTAACATTACTTTCAATGGAAGATTTTCATTTTTTATTACTTCTAGAACAGTTTTAGAATGAAAATCACAACTATATAAACGAATAAATTTCCAATTATTATTAATTATTAATAAATCTTCTTTTACTTGGTTGTATGTTGGAAAAACTTCTCCGGGGGTTTGTCCATTTCTGTATCCTGAATAGCATATAGCTTTTCCTAAATCAATATTTAATATTTTAGAATAGTCCATTAAAATTTTAAATTTTCGTCTTTGTCCCATAGTCCCCAATATGCTCCAACGTCACCTTCAACACCTATTTTCCATGATTCATCAAAAGCTGAAAAATAAAACATTTCAATTTTATCTTCAAATGACCAGTTCTGAGCATTTATAAAATATTTTAGAGCATTTTCTTTAGAAGGATGAGCACCCTCTAAACTAGCCCCTTGACTTGGCCATCCTGTTTCAGTTACAATAACTTTTTTCCCTTTTCCAGCATGAAGAGCTTCATTATACATCTGTTTCATATAAACTAGCGAATATTCTAAACTACAACCTTCCCAATATGGGTAGCAATTAGCTAAGATAATATCACATGAGTCAGTAAGTTTAGGTCTTTTAGGAAATTCGTAATAAGCATCGACATAACCAGCAGGAATATCTCCTATTTGTTTTTTTACATTTAAAATGTATTCAATTAGTTCTTTTTCGGATAATTCTTTTCTGTATAAAACTTCATTTCCGACTGCTGCAATATCAACATTACCTGATTTACAGAGAGAAATTAGACCGTTAATTTCTTTTAGGTTAGTTGATTTTTTATCACTTAACCAAGCACCAACTAATGTTTTTAAGCCTAGTTTTTTTGCTAAAATTGGAATTTTTTCATTTCCTTCTGTGCACGAAAAAGTTCTAATCCATTTAGTGTACGGTTTAACAATATTTAACTTTCTTAAAATTTGCTGATCAACAATTTTATCACCAGGCTCTTGCCCTTCATCGTAAGCACTAAAACACAATCCGTGAATTCCTTGTTTTAAAAACTTATTGCAAAGCTTTTTCAACTCTGATTCAGAAACAGTATTTAAGTTAATTCCTGTTAATGAATGTATTTTTTCCTTTCTGTAAGACATTTTAATTATTTGTATTCTGATTTTTTAATTTTAATTGTTCCTTGATTTCATTAGCTCTTTTCTCACTAATGTCATAATCTTTCATTATCCATATAGCTAAAATGACACCAGATATTGGAAGGAATGTATAAAATAATCTCATTCCAGTTATTGCAGTCTCAGTAACTTGATCTGGATCAAAACCTACTAACCATAATATAAATCCACTAAATAAAGCTGCAACACCAAAGCCAAGTTTTACCATCCACCAATAAACGGCTCCTAAAACACCTTCTCTTCTTACACCATTTTCTAATTCATCTAAATCACAAACATCTGCTGTCATAGACATCATTATAGTAAATAAGCTACCAATTCCAAAAGAATGAAAAGGTAAAGCATATAAAAACATATAAGGCTTACCAGGGATAAATAAAAACCAAAACAAGATGTATCCAATTATTGAAATTAATTGAGATATTATGAAAGCTTTCTTTTTGCCAATTTTTTTTGAAATTATAGCAATTAATGGAATTACTAAAAAAGAAGTAATTAAAGCTCCGACGGAACCATGGAGAGCTGGCCAATTTCCTGCGCTTGCAGGATCACTATTAAATAAATAATGAACAATAATTAAAAAAGTAAAAGCAGCTATTACTTGAAATGAATTAAAAATTAAAAAGGTTGCAAATGCAATTTTTTTAAATTGTTTAATTTTAAATACTTCAAATGCAGAAATAAATATTCCTTTAATGCTTTTTCTAATATAGCTAGAATTAACAGGTAAAAAATCTTTTCTATTTAAGGTTGATTCACTTTTAATGAAAATAGCAGGAATAATTGCAAAAACAGTACATGGAATTGCAACCCAAATTGATAAATCTCTTACACCTCGACCTGCTCCATCTGGAAACCAAGCTGGATCATAAAGTATTACCCAAAACCAAGGAGCAATTACCCATGCCCATTGTCCAATAAATTGAGCTATTGCCATAATTTGTGTTCGTTCGTGAAAATCATCACTTATTTCATATCCCATAGCAACGTATGGAACACTAAAAATGGTTAAACCAAGATAAAAGACTAAAGACCATGAAAAAAAGTAGATGAAATTATAAACAATCCCATCATCTTGATATAATTGCCACATAGCCACGTAAGCTAAACCCATCAAAATTCCACCAATAAAAACGTATTGTCTTCTTCTTCCCCATTTTGATTTTGTATTATCGGAAATAAAACCCATTAGAGGGTCAGTAATAGCATCAAAAATTCGAGGTGCAAATTGAATAATTCCCCACAGTAGAGCGGCAAAACCTAAATCTTGAACAAGAACAATAATAAAAACTCCTAGAGCTGCAGGAAACATTTGGTTGGCCAACATTCCAAAACCAAAAGCAATTTTTTGACCCATACCTACCGAATTTTTTAAGACACTGTTGTTCATACTAATAATTGTTTAATGTTATGGTTTGGAGAGCCTGGGGGCTAATTGTTACAGATTTTGAGAATCCATTTAAATTAAGATTGAAGTTTTTTTCTTCAAACCCCTCATTAAATAAAACAACAGCTATACTATTGTCAGGATTAAGAGCAGCAGTAACCATTAATTCAGAATCAGTATTTTCTGTTTCAATTATTTCAGCACCTGGTCTTATATATTTGCTAAAATGTGTCATTACATAGTAAAGAGGTGTATAGTAAACTTCATCAACTTTCGGATCAACTATAATAGGCGCTACACACCAGTTATTTACCCAGTTAGGACCTCCTTGTGTATCTAAAATCATATTCCAATCTACCCATCCATCAACCCAGTTGTTAAGAGATCCAATTATATCTCTTGAGTATCTATTGAAAGGAGCATATTTAGGATGTAGATATTTTTTCTCATCCTCTCTCCAATCGTATCCCCAATCAGTGGCTTCTTTTCTAAAATACCAGTCATCATCATTCCAATGGGGAACTTCTGAATCAACACATGCCTCAGTTTGAATTAAAAATTTATCAGGTGCTTTGTTGTGAGCATATTGGAGTTCATTAGGGTAGAACTCATAAGTACTGTCGTACCAGTGAACAGCAGTTCCATCAAAATATTTAGATGATTCTTCATTTTCGAACATTGAATCAACCCATTTTTTAAGATCTGCTCTGTTTTGATCGTATCCAAGGATTACAATATCGCCTTTACCATCTTTTTCTAATTGGGGTCCTAAGTAATCTTTCACAAAATTTGTCATTTCTTCAGGTGTATAATGCATGCTTTCCCAGCTTGAATTATTTCCGTGAGGTTCATTTTCAACAGTAAATCCCCATATATCAATCCCTTGTTCATTGTACGCGTCAACATATTTAGAAAAAAATAGCGCCCAAGTAGTATAATATTTTGGTAATAATTTTCCGCCTTTCCATTCGTTGTTATCTTTCATCCAAGGTGCAGCTGTCCACGGAGAAGCAAAAATTTTAAAACCATCTTTCGAAATTTCTTGAGCCTCTTTTATCATTGGGATAATATCATTCATATCTTCTTTAATAGAAAAATATTCAAGATTGACATCTCCCTCAATTGGACTGTAAGAATAGTTAGACAATGAAAAGTCACAGGAATTCATATGAGTCCTAGTCAACGAATAATTAGAACCTTTTTCAGAAAAATAAGCATCTAAAATTTCTTTTCTTTTTTCTTTACTCATTTGGTTAAGAAGATAGGCGGAGGATTCTGTAAAAGCTCCTCCAAATCCAGTTATGGTTTGATATTTTTTATCAGGATTTAGATTAATTTCAGAAATATGGTCTATTGAACTAAATTCTTTTAATTCAGTCAATTTATTTCCACTTCTAGAGGTTTCAAAAATTTTAATTTCCATATTAGAATTCTTTTCACATGAATAAAATACTAGTACAATTAATAATGACTTTAAAATATTACTCATATTATTTATTGTTAAATTTTTTCTTAACCACTTCAAATGATTTTTTTTTGTTACGATTTATGTCTAGTATTCCCCAATATTCTTCATTTGGAGCTCCATCATAAGGGACACCAATACTATTTGGAGCCCAACCTCCGATGTCTTGCTTATTTGGATCTCCCGCTTTCCATAGGCCGTCTATAAATTGAAATATCAAAACACCCGATACTACATCATTATTGTTAAATACAGCATCAATGATTTTTGCATTTGCATCAGCTTGAGCTTTTTGATTTTCTCCTTTTGAGTATCCATGCTTTTCAATAGTCATGTAACTGTCACTACCAGCTTCAGAAAGGTAAAGTGGTTTTTTAGAATTTTTTTTCCATTCTTTAAAAATATCAGTTGGATCATCCCATCTGTATACATTTAGTCCCCAAATGTCAATATTATCTAACTTAGAAATTAAGGATTGTGAAGGGATTTCTCCATGAGCGGTTGAAATTGGTCTATTAATATCAATTTCTTTTATTTTATATGCAGCTTCATTTAATGATTCGTACCAATTATTTATGTCGTTATCGAACCATTCGGGATGGTAATTGTATTCGTTTCCAAGTTCCCATATTAATATTGCATTATGATCTTTGTATTTTTTTACATAATCAATAAAAGAACCTGAAAGAATATCAAAGTACCCATCTTGATTATACCCAAAACCCAAAATAATTTTTATTCCAGCTTTATTAATCTTATCAAGAATTTTAATGTCATCAATAGGAGAGTAAACACGAATTGTATTTATTCCAGCTTCAATCATTAATTCTAAATCTTGGTCTATATTTTCAAAACTCCTATTTTCATTACCAATCTTAACAGGGTGGTAACAAACTCCTTTGATGAAGTAATTATTGCTGTTGACAATCAAATTTCTTTTTTCAATCGAAATTTTATCATTTTCACAACAATAAAAATAGTTCCAGCCCACAAAAATAATTGCGGAAATAATAATAATGATAAAGTATTTTACTTTCATAAATTATTTAATCTCAGGAGGGGTTAGTATGCTATTAAATAAAATTTCGCTATTTCCATTGTATGTTTTTGTTAAAGAATTTCCATTTCTGGTAAGTCCTTTAAAATTTCCATTATCAACGTTTTTCCACAATGCATATTTTGCTTTACCATCAACAGTAAACAGACCAAAATGATTTTCTGATCCATTTATATTTCCTGAAGAATCTTTCCATGGTTCATCAAATGCTTCAAAGTAAAAACAGCTAATTTTTTCGTTACTTGTCCATTTTCTTATTTTTTGAAAAAATAATGCTTGTTTATATTCGTCTGCAGCATGACTTCCGTTTTCACCATAAAGTTCATTGGATATGGTAGACCAACCCAATTCACCTATATGAACTTGTTTTTCAACACCAATTTTAACTAAATAATTCTTTACACTATTGTATTGAGAGACAGTATATTGAAAGACATTTTCCATTGATTTATTAATAATTTCCAAATCAGAAAATTCATTTTTTAAATCTTTGTTAAAATTCCAAAATGTTGGATTATAATGAGTATCGTGAAATGCATAGGTATGCATTGATATAAAGTCAACTGCCTTAATTAAAGAATTTAAATCTTCAGTGTGATATGATTCATCTCCACCTCCCCATGAAGCAAAATTATCAGAGCTAGTTATCCATAAATTTTCAGGAAGTTTTTTTTGTTTTTTCAAATTTTGAAGTTGGTTAACCCATTTTAATATTACCCCTGGCTTTACATAGTAACTCCATGCCCAATTAACCATTGCTTCATTACCAACAGCAATAATTTTAACAATTTCCGGATACATATTAGCTAGATTAATTGCTTTTTGAATTTCTATTGCATTAGCTGATTCATCTTCTTTGTTGTGATTTGGATTATCAGTCCAAGCATTTTCACAATCAATCCATGTTCCAAGCATCACATACATCTCAAAATCAGGATCTTCTTTTTTAAGTTCTTTAATTGCTTTTAAAATATTTGGTGCCGAGCTAATTGTAAATTATATGTTCTTAAAATTTTAATTCCAATTGAAGAAAGTATTTTTAAGTCTTCTTTTAATTCATCTATTGTAGGCTGGATATCTCTTGTGTTGTGTCTATAACCCCCGTATGAAATGGCTAAGTATTTAGGATTGTTTAAAATCTCTTCAGCCGTTAGATCATCTTTATTCGTCATTTTATTTTCTGAAGATTTACATGAAATAAATAAGCAAATTAATATTAAAGTAATCAGGTTGAGTTTGATTAATTTATTAGTAATAATTTTATTAATTTCTTTTATTATCATTTTATAACACTTACGTTAATTTGTTTTATAATATTTTCTCTATCAAAAAGAGATTTGCTTGAATCAATATCCAATTTATTACCTTGAATAGTTACTGATCGACCATCGATAAAATCGATCTTAATTTGTTTTGAAGAAGATTTGGAATATATAATAGGAACTTGACAATATGTGAAACAAAGTGAATCTTTTTTTACCTCCAATTCATGTTTTTCTTTAAATAAATTCACATATTTAAAGGTTTCGTTAGTTTCTAAAAATTCTTGTTCCCTTAGCATTTCAGGATTAAAACTTATAATTCCATTATTAACTTCAACCCCAAGCTCTCCAATCCTAGAAATAACATCTTCTTTAACCTGACCAGTCATTCCTGGTTGTTGGGCCCCCTTTCCAGCAGGCGTATGTGAATATGGGTCAGTTGGAAATGCCCCATATAATTCAGGAGATTTATTAAGTCCAATTCCTTCAAGTATTTCAAAATAGTGATCGAAAAATCTTCCAATTAAAACATTATCTTTTTCACGTATTGCTTTTTTTGTAGTTTCTAAAACTGCTAAAGAAAGTTTAGATACCATGTGCCAATATATTGAGCCTAAACCTTCATATCCAAAGAAAGTTCCAGATCTTCCTGTAAACTCTTTGTGATGAAAGACATCTTCAAAAATTTCAAGAACTTTATTGTATTCCTCTTTTAATAGTTCATCATATTTTTCTGGTAATGAGTTTAATTCATTAATTAATCCACTTGCATTATTGAAATCACAATTAAAATGATGTACGCCCTCACAATCTTTTGAAACTATTTGCTGATTACCATCATTTAATAATTCTGTTAATAATTTCGATTCTTTTATATTCGAAGATGGAATAGTGTTTTTGTTTAAGAATAAACCTAAATTTTTATTTGGGTAAAGTATATAGCTGTATTGATCATCCCTAAATAATTTACTTGATTTTAAAGCATCTAAAACTTCTAGATTTTCTTTAGAACTTAGGTATCCAGAACTTAAAACAGCAACTTGACCTTCAAGCATTTCCGGTAAATACGAAATGGATATTTTATCTTCACTTATAGTTAATAAATTGTAGGCATGATAAAGCTTATCACTTCTTTTGTTTGAATCAATTGAATGATCTATATATTTAAGAAGAAGTTCAGTGAAATCTTTGATTTCTTTAATTCCAATTGCAGATTTAATTCCAGAAAAACTATTATCATAAATTTTATTTCTGTAGTTTGAGCCTGCTATTCCTAATAAATCAACTATTTTTTTTCTTTCATGATCAGAAATTGATGAATCAATAATTTTTTTGTTTTCATTTAAAGCAAAATAAATTTCATTAAAAAATCTATTAAGTTCAGTAGACACTTCAACGGAAATCAAATCAGTTTTTTCTAATAATGAATTGAAAAAATGGACAAATCTTCTCAAATAATATAAAGTTACCATTGAAATTCCGTTACCAACTAATGCGTTATTTGCATCGTTCCATTCAGGCCTTTGAGTATTCATCCATATTCCACCTTCAGGAATAAAATTTGAAACTTTTGAAAGTAATGTTGCTAAGATCTTTTCAATAAAGTTAACTCTGTGAATTTCAGAATTATTATTGTGTACAAGTGATCCATCGATACCTAATTCATTTCTTCTTTTTCCTATTATTTGTTCATTTTGATGATCGTAATCAATTGTGTTTTTAGAATCTTTTAGAATCTTTTCATAGGATTTAATTTTATAAGGAACATTGGCATAAACAAATAAACTTTTTGAGAAATATTTGTAAAGTTTATTTGGGAAATGATTTTCAATGAACTCCAAAAATTTCAACAGATAAATAATTTGATGATCTCCCCAATAACCTATGTACGACCAAGGGTTGTCTGGTTCAATAGTTTCCCAATCAAAACCATATTTTGTGACTCTATATGGATTGTATCCATCAAATGTTGTGGAGTTTAAAAATTTATGAATCATTCCTTCTATAAATTGAGGGTATGAATATGCTAGCGCTTCCCAATTTTGAAAAATATCTCTCCAATTACCCTGATAATCTAAAATTTTAGATCCATCTATCTCACTTCTAGTGTTAATAGAGAATTTATTCCAAGGTCTACTCGGGTCTCCATGTCTTCGACTAAACTTTAATGGCAGATATTCTGTACATAGTCTTTTAAAATCATGATTTGATATATTTTCTGAAATTGATTTTAAATGATGTAAAGTAAAATTTTCAGGAAGATTGTTCAATGTTTCATTAAAAGATTGATAGATAAATGAGTTCGCTTTACTCATGTATGAGAGAAAGTCATTTTTTTCAATTAAATAATTGTCGTCAAAAATACCTCCTCTCATTATATTAAACATTGTATTTGAAAAATGTCTAATCATTCTAAGTTTATCATTGGTTAGTTGTAATCCATCAGAATTACCAACTAGTTCTCTTAAGTTTGAAGATCCAAGAATTATATCATTTTTTACATGAGATATGATTTCTTTGTCATCAATTATTGATTTTTTTAAACTAACAACATCAGAAATTGTTTGGTTAACATTACAAATAATCATCCATTCATTAGAACAATTTTCTTTTAATTCGATATCCTTATTTATAAAATAAGCACCTTTTTCTGCTTTAATTTCATTTTCACTTTTTAAAATAATCCCTTTTCTAAAATTATTTAGCTGTAAAGAGGATAAAAGGTGTTTTGTGTTTTGAATTTCAGTTGTCCATACAGTGTTAGCTTTTAATGCCTCACTGGGCTCTGCTTTATCAACAATAATTGCACTGAGTGTAAAAAGTCCTAATTTACTTCTTTCTTCTAATTCACATTTTTTATATGCATCAACTAAATTACTTTGAGCATTTTGAAGACCTTCGCCGACACCGTAAGGTAATATGTTTTGAATCCCATCAAGAATATTAATGATTACATCATTTTTAGAATTATTTTTTATAAATGATTTTTTGATAAAACCATATTTATCACTCGAATTCCATTGATAGCTAAATTCAATATTTAAGTCGTGATTAATTTCTTCAAAAATCACTTTATTTCCGATAGTATTTTTGTAAATATTTCTAGAGATATTATAAATTCCAGAATAATTATTTGAAAAGGGTTCCCATAAATATTTTTTTTCAGCAATCTTTACAATTAAAATAGTTTTACTTCCGGTTGTCTCACTTGATTCAGTAATTTTATCCTCAGTATAATATGGAAAAAGAGCAAATTCACTATTTTTTCTTCCAGCAGAAAGACTGCCAGTACTTGAAATAAACATCCAGTGATTAGAATTACTAACTATACTCATAAAAAATGGGCGCATTTTATCAACATTAGAAATTTTATAAAAATTTTCATTATCAATTTTTATTTGCTTTCCTTCAACTTTTCTCTCATCATCAAATGATTCTAAGTTTCCAATATGAATCTTTTCTGGCATGGATATTTTAATTTTTTGATTTTAACCCTGAGTTTAATACTGTTTTTTAAAAAATAAAGATCTAAACCCTTATTTTACAATACTTTTAAAAGTAAATTATATATGCTAATCTTTTTCTGATAAAACCTTTACAGATAAACTGTAGTAATGTTTAGTCCTGCCAACCTGATTTTTATCTGTTAAAATATTTAATATGGTAAAATGTTATGTTCAAAGTATTAATAATGTCTAAGTATTGTATAGGTATTTTAACGTTTATGTAGAGTTTTTGAATTCTTGATTTTCCTCTTGTTTCGACTTTTCATTTTGAATTATCAATTACTTTTGTCATTTATACATTATATTCTTGCTTACATTGATTATATCTTATAAAAACAATAGAATATTTATAAAATATCTAAAAACATTAGTAATCTTGATATACAATCCTAAATTTGTATTTATATGCATAAATCTAGTTTTGTTAATATTATAGGAAATCCTAATGTTGGTAAATCGTCTTTAACTAATTCATTATTAGGACACAAGCTTTCTATCATTACATCAAAAGCTCAAACAACTAGACATAGAATTCTAGCAATTTTAAATGAAAAAAACTATCAATTAGTTATTTCAGATACTCCGGGAGTTATTAAACCTGCACACAAGCTTCATAAATCAATGATGGATTTTGTTTCTTTAACAACAGAAGATGCTGATATTTTACTTTATGTCGTTGAACACAAAGACCATAATTTAAAAGACGATAAACTCTTTTCTAAAATTCAAAATATTAATATTCCAATAATTCTTGTGATTAATAAAATTGATTTGATCGATCAGAAAAAGTTAGATGATGAATTAGAATTTTGGAAATCAAGTTTGCCTAATGCAGAAATTTGGCCAATTTCAGTTAAAGAATCTTTCAATATTGACAAATTATTAAATAGACTAGTTGAATTAAGCCCTGAGTCACCACCCTTTTTTCCTAAAGATCAGTTGACTGATAAGAATGAAAGGTTTTTTGTAAATGAAATTATTAGGGAAAAAATATTATTAAATTATAAAAAGGAAGTGCCTTATTCTGTTGAGGTAGTAACTGAGGAATTTAAGGAAGATGAAAGTATAATAAGGATGCGTTCAATTATTTATGTAGAAAGATCTACTCAAAAGGGTATTATTATAGGGCATAAAGGTTCTGCAATTAAAAACTTAGGAACTGCATCAAGAATTGATCTTGAAAAATTTTTTAATAAAAAAGTGTTTTTAGATTTACATGTTAAGGTTAATAAAAATTGGAGATCAGATGAGAAAAAACTTAAAAAATTTGGTTATCAGAATAATTAAATGTTGTTAAAATAAAAGTTTAGTTTTGTAGACCTTAAAAAAATAAAAATGAGTTCGATCGTTGCTATAGTAGGACGTCCCAATGTAGGAAAATCAACCTTTTTTAACAGACTTATACAAAAAAGAGATGCAATTGTTGATTCTCAAAGCGGAGTTACAAGAGATCGTCATTACGGATATTCATTTTGGAATGGTAAAGAATTTACTGTTATTGATACTGGAGGCTTTATGCTTGGAGGAGAAGATAATTTTGAAAAAGAAATTAATTCTCAGGTTATGATAGCAATTGAGGAAGCTGATATAGTAGTTTTTGTAGTGGATGTTGAAACAGGTGTTAGTCCAATGGATTATGAGATCTCAAGGCTTTTACATAAATCTAGTAAAGAAGTAGTGTTAGCTGTAAATAAAGTCGATAATTCTAAAAGACAATTAGATTCTACAGAATTTCATTCTCTTGGATTTGATAAAACATTTAACTTTAGTGCTATTAACGGATCTGGTACAGGAGAAGTTCTTGATTGCTTGGTTTCATTAATGCCGAAAGAATCGACAATTGAAAATGACGAAATTCCTGGTTTTGCTGTTGTAGGAAGACCCAATGCAGGTAAATCATCTTTTATTAACGCTTTGCTTGGTGAAGAACGTTATGTTGTGAAAGATTTAGCAGGTACAACTAGAGATAGTATTGACACACACTTTAATCGTTTTGGATTTGATTTTAAATTAATTGATACAGCTGGTATCAGAAAGAAATCAAAAATTAGTGATGATGTAGAATTTTATTCTGTAGTAAGATCAATTAGAACTATAGAAAATTCAGATGTTTGTTTAATAATTTTTGATGCTACAAGATCTTTCGATTCTCAAGTAAAAAATATATTTTGGTTAGCAGCGAGAAATAATAAAGGAATTGTAATATTAGTTAATAAATGGGATTTAGTCGATAAAAAGACTAATACAATTAAAATTTTAGAGCAAGAAATAAGAAAAGAATTAGAACCTTTCAATGATGTGCCTATTGTTTTTATTTCAAGTACTACAAAACAAAGAATTTTTAAAGCTATAGAGACTGCAATGACAGTTTATAAAAATAGATCTAAAAAAATAGTTACTAGAAAATTTAATGACTGTATGCTTCCAATTATTGAAAAAAATCCACCTCCAGCATACAAAGGAAAATATGTTAAAATTAAATTTTGTACACAGCTTCCTTCATCTTTTCCACAGTTTGCTTTTTTTTGTAACCTTCCTCAATATATTAAGGATCCCTACAAGAGATTTATTGAAAATAAAATTAGAGAAATGTATGATTTTAATGGAGTACCAATTAGGATATTTTTTAGAAAAAAATAGGTTAGAGCTCTTTTTTAATATTCATTAAATTAGCTTTAATCTTTTCTAATTTTTTAATTATTTCAAAGTTTTTGTTTAAAACTTTTAGTTGGTCTTTAGCTCCCTCTAAAGTATATCCTTTCTCTTTAACTAAATGATGAATAACCTGAATTTTCTCAATATCCATTGAAGAATACCGTCTGGTTCCTTTACCGTTTTTTTTTGGATTTAAATATTCAAACTCTTTTTCCCAAAAACGGATAAGCGAAGCATTTACGTTGAAAGCTTTTGATACTTCTCCAATACTATAGTAAAGTTTTTGAGGTAAATCTACATGCATTAATCTAAAGATTGGTTTTCTTGATTAGCTAATTTTAATAAATTATCAAATTCATCTGGAGTTAAGTTTCCTAAATAAAAATTAATAGGGTTGACTCTTTTTTTGTCTTTATGTACTTCATAATGAAGATGAGGAGCTTGAGATCTTCCAGTACTTCCAACGAATCCAATTACATCTCCTTTTTTTACTTTTTGTCCTTTTCTAACATTATATTTATTTAAGTGTGCATACAGTGTAATATATCCAAAGCCATGATCAATTCTTACATGTTTTCCATAACCTGTAGCTCTGGAATCAGCTCTAATTATTTTACCATCACTAGCAGCATAAACTGGAGTACCTCTTGGCGCTGTAAAATCCATCCCATAATGCATTTTTCTAGATTTATTAAAAGGATCTGTTCTATAACCATATCCTGAAGCCATTCTAGTCAGATCATTTTTTTTAATTGGTTGAATTGATGGTATTGCAGCTAATAACTTTTCTTTCTCACTTGCAAGTCTTTCAATTTCATCAAGTGACTTGGATTGGATAACAATTTGTTTTGTTAAAATTTCAATTTTTTTTGTGGTTTCAATAACTAATTCAGAATTTTCAAAACCTTCAAGGTTTTCATATCTATTTACACCTCCAAATCCAGCTTTTCTTACTTCGCTTGGAATGGGGTCAGTTTCAAATAAAACTCTGTAAATATTATTATCTCTTTGTTCAATTTCCGCAAGAACAATATTTAATTGATCAAGTTTTTTATTCATTAAATCAAGTTGAAATTTATAATTAGAAATTTCCCTTGATTGCGATAGTTCAGTAGGCGTATTCAGAAGGGGAGATTGAAGAAGAACTAATAAAACAATAATGCCAAAAAATGCTGCGCTAAATAGAAAAGCTAGAATATTTCTTAACTGAACACCTTTACTAACTTTAATCTTTCTGTAAGAAAGAGTTTTGGAATCGTAATAATATTTGGTCTTAAACATTGATTAAATTATAGTATTTTTACTTTTTTATACTTAAAATAATTTTTAGTAAATATATAAAATAGTTTATTTTAATATAAACCAGTAATTTAATAATTAATGAAGTCCAGTAAAGTTAGATCTACCTTCCTAGAATTTTTTAAAAACAAAAACCATAAGATTGTAAAATCTGCTCCAATGGTAATTAAAAATGATCCAACATTAATGTTTACAAACGCTGGAATGAATCAATTTAAAGATAATTTTTTAGGAAATTCAAAAATTATAAATAAAAGAGTGGCTGATACTCAAAAGTGCTTGAGAGTTTCGGGAAAACACAACGATTTAGAGGAAGTAGGAATAGACACCTATCATCATACAATGTTTGAAATGTTGGGTAACTGGAGTTTCGGAGATTACTTTAAAAAGGAAGCTATTATATGGGCTTGGGAACTTCTTACAGAGATTTATAAGATTGATAATAATTCGTTATATGTTACTGTTTTTGAGGGATCTGAAGATGACAAAACAGAACTTGATCAAGAAGCTTATGATATTTGGAGTCAAATAGTTGATAAAGAAAAAATTATTTTAGGTAATAAAAAGGATAACTTTTGGGAAATGGGTGATGTAGGCCCATGTGGACCTTGTTCTGAAATTCATGTAGATATTAGGTCTGATAAAGAAAAATTAAAGATTCCAGGAAAAGATTTAGTAAATAAAGACCATCCCGAAGTTATAGAGATTTGGAACTTAGTTTTTATACAATTTAATAGAAAGAAAAACGGAAAACTTGAAAATCTTCCTTCAAAGCATATTGATACTGGAATGGGTTTTGAAAGGCTGTGTATGGTTTTGCAAAATGTAAAATCTAATTATGATACAGACGTATTTATTCCATTAATTAAAAAACTTGAATCAGTTTCTAATTGTAAATATGGGAATAAAACTGAAATTGATATTGCTTTTAGAGTTATTGTAGATCATTTAAGGGCAGTAGTTTTTTCTATATGTGATGGACAACTTCCTTCGAATAGTGGAGCTGGATATGTAATTAGAAGAATTCTTAGAAGAGCTATTCGATATGGGTATACTTTTTTAAATCTTAAAGAACCATTTATAAGTAAGTTGGTTAATACATTTTCTGACCAATATAGTTCTGTTTTTCCAGAGATTAAATCACAGTTTGAAATTATTGAAAATGTGATATTAAGTGAGGAAAATTCTTTTTTAAAAACTTTAGATAAGGGAATTATTAGATTAGACAATATTATTTTAAATAGTAAATCTAAAGTAATTTCAGGTTCTGATGCTTTTGAGTTATATGACACTTTTGGATTTCCAATTGATTTGACTGCGCTGATTTTAAAAGAAAATGATTTAGATTTCGATAAACAGGATTACAAAAATTTGTTAGATGCACAAAAAAACAGGTCAAAAGCTGCTATTATTAACTCAAATGATGAATGGGTTTCTATTTTAAATTCAAATGAAACTGAGTTTATCGGATACGATCATTTAACAGCTAAAGTTAGAATTACAAAGTATAGGAAATCCATAACAAAAAAAGGAGAAATAATTTTTCAACTAGTTTTTGATTCAACTCCTTTTTATGCTCAAGGAGGTGGTCAAGTTGGAGATAAAGGTTCTTTGATCTTTGACGAAAATGAATCTATTAATATCCAAAATACTATTAAAGAAAATGATACAATAATACATGAGTGTAAAAAATTACCTAATGATATAAATGCCACGTTTGAAGTTATTGTTGATAAAAACAAAAGGTTAGGTAGTTCTTGTAATCACACTGCGACTCATTTATTACACCAAGCTCTTAGAAGTGTTCTGGGTAATCATGTTCAGCAGAAAGGATCTATGGTTTCAGAAAAATATTTAAGATTTGATTTTTCTCATTATGAAAAACTTAGTTTAGAACAAATTACTAGTATTCAAAACTTTGTTAATGAAAAGATTGACGAACAAATTCCATTTGAAGAAAATAGAGAAGCAAATTATGATGATTGTCTTAGAGAGGGCGTAATTGCTCTCTTTGGAGAAAAATATGGCGATAAGGTAAGATCTGTAAAATTTGGCTCTTCTTATGAGTTATGTGGCGGCACACATGTTTCAAATACCGGATTAATTAAAAATTTTATTATAAAATCTGAGTCTGCAATATCAAGTGGGATAAGAAGAATTGAAGCTATAAGTGGTAGTGTTGCTAAAGATTTTTTAGTTGAAAAAATAAAAACACTTGATCAATTATCTTCTTTGTTAAATAATGACAAGGATTTAGTTTCAGCTCTCAATAAAATTAAAACACAGAACAATCTTCTTAACAAAAAGCTTGACAATGCCAATAAAGAGTTAATCGAATTTTACTTAAATACAATTTCATCGAATTCTTTTGTTAAAAATGGTATTAATGTATGTTGTTTGGAGTTAAGTTGTGATCCTGAAATGTTAAAAAACATATCTTTTAGTTCAAGTAAAAATTATGATAAAATTTTCTTGATTTTAATAGCTAAAAGTAAGGATAAGGTTTATTTGACATGCTATATATCCAAGAATATAGCCAATAATGATAATTTAAATGCCAATGAAATTGTAAAAAGTCTCTCAAAACATATTAGTGGCTCAGGGGGAGGGCAATCTTTTTTTGCTAGTGCAAGTGGAAATAATGTTCAAGGTGTAGAAAAATTAATACAGGAGGCTTTAAAAATTATTTAGCTTTATTCTATATTTTTTTCGGGTGGATAAACTTCAAGAATTTTAGTCACAAAATTATTTACAAGTTCATCTCTATTAGATTTTGATGAGGACAAAACGCCTATCCCTTTGCCTTGCCATATTAATTGCTTTGACTTGGTATCAATAACATCAATGTATAACGCTCCTTCTGATGTTGAATAGGCAACTTGTCTGTGACCTCTACCATAGTATGGATACCATCCAGTATAGTAGGGACTGTAAAAAGAATTGTCTATATAAATGTTTTCAGAAGATTTTGTTGCTATATTAATTAAAATATCAGGGTTTTCATTTAAAGTTAATCCTTTGTTTAAGAGAGTGTTTTGTATTGATTTTAAAATTCTTTTTTTATCAATGTCAGAAATTTCAACTTTATCAATTCCGGATTTATAAAAAGCAAAAGTTTTGTAATTTGAGAAATCAGCATCAGAATCGTAATCAGATGCTACTTTAATTGTTCCGCAACCTATAATTGAAAATGAAAATAGTGTTGCGAAGAAAATGGTATTTATTTTATTTCTCATGTTTTCTTTTATTTAAAATATTACAACAATTATGCCTTTGTTTGTTTAAATTTATGTTTTTTATTTTTCAGAAAATATTTATTCAAAATTTAATGTCCTTTTTTAAAACTATCAAAACCGAAAATATCGAATTGATATTTTCGTTTTTTCAATATAAGGATTTTAAAATTTTTATGAAAAGAGAAGATCTTATTCACCCAATTATTTCTGGAAATAAATTTAGAAAATTAAAATATAATATTGAAAAGTTAAAAAAAAATAAAAATTCTACACTAATTACTTTTGGAGGGGCTTATTCAAACCATCTTCTTGCTGTATCTTACATAGCAAAAATAGAGAATATAAAAACAATTGCATTTATAAGAGGAGATGAGCTTAAAGATTTACCTCTAAATTCAACTTTACAGAGATGTTCTGATTTTGGAATGGAGTTTAAATTTTTAAGTAGAGAAGAATATAGATTAAGAAATGATAAAAAATTTCTTAAAAACCTGGAATTAAACTATACTAATATATTTATTGTTCCTGAAGGAGGCACAAATTCACTAGGAGTAAATGGATGTGAGGAAATTTTGACAAAACATGATAAAATTTTTTTTGATGTCGTTTGTGTTCCAGTTGGATCTGGAGGAACTATTTCAGGATTAATCAATTCAAGTTTAGTAAATCAAAAAATTTTAGGATTTTCCGCTTTGAGAAATAGTAACATAATAAATGTTATTAATAAGTTTGTAAATAAGAATAATTGGAAAATTTTTGAAGATAATATGTTTGGTGGTTATGCAAAGTCAAATCAAAATTTAATTCGTTTTATTAATAAATTTTATAATGAATCAAATATTAAGTTAGATCCAATCTATAATTCAAAAATGCTTTTTAAAATTTTTAAAATGATTGAGGAAAATAATTGGAATTTTGGAAAAAAAATTTTAATTATAAATACTGGAGGAATTCAGTCTGTAGAAAGTTTTAATTTAATGCTTAAACATAAAAAATGCGCAACTATAAATTATTCACTTTAATTTTATTATTATTTTTTAATTCATGTGGAGTTAAAAAAGTATCCTACAGAGATAAAAATCCCAAAAAAATAAAAAACAAATCTGTCAAGGCAGTGAATCGTTTTTTTAATTCTATGTCAAATGAAGAAAGAACGCATTGGTATGTTAATACTTATTCTAAAATTGCAATAAATGAAATGAATAAGTATAATATTCCAGCTAGTATTACTATGGCACAAGGAATATTGGAGTCTAATTCTGGAAAGGGATCATTAGCTTTAAAGTCAAATAATCATTTTGGAATAAAGTGTCATAAGGGATGGAAAGGCAAAAAAGTTTATCATGACGACGATGCAAAAGGTGAATGTTTTAGAAAATATAATAATCCAGAAAAGTCATACCGTGACCATTCTGTTTTTCTAAATTCAAGAGATAGATATAACTTTTTATTCAATTATAATAAAAAAAATTATGTTAAATGGGCAAAAGGATTAAGTAAAGCAGGTTACGCCACTGATCCAAAATATGCTGAAAAATTAATTTCTATTATAGAAAGATACGAACTTTGGAAATTAGATGGTTCTAAAAAACCATTAAATAAATCAAGGGAAAAAAAATTATCGAAAGTAAAGGTAGAGACTAAAAAAGATAAAATAGAAAACACTCATATTGTAAAGAAAGGTGATACATTGTATTCAATCTCTAGAAAATTTAATATTTCTGTGTTAGAACTTGTTAGGATAAATAATATTAAAGACAATACCATTAGTATTGGTCAATCTCTAAAAATTATAAAATAGGATGATTTATAAAAGAAGTAGTGAATTGTTCAAAACAGCTAAAGATTATATTCCAGGAGGTGTAAATTCACCTGTTCGAGCATTTAAATCTGTTGGTGGCACTCCAATTTTTGCCTCAAAAGCATTAGGAGCTTATGTGTACGATGAAGATGATAATAAATAC
>Ga0222715_10001832_pt1 | contig 19922 bp, 11 predicted proteins | sample C33_9DmetaG_FD_165056 | JGI IMG/M metagenome (GOLD analysis project Ga0222715, IMG submission 165056) | Estuarine water microbial communities from San Francisco Bay, California, United States - C33_9D | ecosystem: Environmental > Aquatic > Marine > Unclassified | place: USA: California... | reverse complement strand
GTCGTCTCGCCGACGTCGTGAGCCGCGGCGTCCTCCTATGCCGTCTCGTATCCGTCATAGACCGCAGCGAGATCATCGGCGTCGAACGCGCGCCCAAAACAGCCGCCCAGCGTTTACATAACGTCTCGCTCGCGTTGCGCGCCCTCCGCGCCAACGCCCGTTTCCCGCCCGCGCGGCTCTGGTCCCCTCGAGCGCTCGCCCGCGCCGACGTCGCCACGTGCGTCCACCTTCTCAATGACGTTCGCGCCTTTCTCATCAAGCGCCGCGTGCGCGCGACGTCGCACATGTAATACATTGTACCGTTATGCAACAAAGTCGTCTAGTTTCGCATGGTGCCAAAAAGATGGCCGAAGGACACGATTAATAAGGACAACGTTGTGAACAAGACATTCCAACTGTCCAACGAGCTCATCACCGCACGCCGCAGTCGCCGCCGCGCAGGCGTCCACGCACGCGCGCATCGCGCGGTGAACTATTTATCCAACGAAACGCCGACGCGTTTAGGCATGGCGTTCGACCGCGGCGCGATGAGCTCGTCGTCGGACGACGACGACGATGAAGTCTACATGGGTGGTCGCGTGCTCTCTGACCCCGAAACCGACGACGACGACGACGACGGCGAGGTCGACGTCGATGGACGAGACGTCGAGCGCGCGCGTCAGCCGTCGACCGATGCGTCGGGTCGTGGACGAGAACGGCGCGCGGGCGAGCGTCGTCAGTCGATGTTTACGGCGTTGTCGCGAGGATTTCGTAGTCGGGTGCTCCAAATGAGCAGCGACGACGATAGCGATTCGAGCGATGATGACGACGCCGCGCGCATTGGGGAGGACGAGGCGAACGGCACGGATGAGGTGGGTGTCTTTTTGGACAGGATGGCGCAAGCGCATGGATTAGCGCAAGGGTTGCAGTCTCGCGAGGAGAGCGAAGGCGCGCGGGACGTTTCGGACGAGGCGAACGCGAACGCGAATGCGGGTGCGATGACGCCCGTGCGCCCGACATCAGGGTCGAGAATATCGAACGTGATTCATGAAATTGGTAGCGGTGCGGCAGCGCTGATAGCTTCACCGGCGAAGATGTTACTTGGCGGAGACGAAGATCGCGCGGATGCTGGATACATCGTCGCTCGCGTGCGCGCCGTGCGGACGCTTTTGGGTCTATTTATTCGCGTGCACTTAGAAAGCGGCCACGACTTGCTCGCCATGGATGCGGGAAATACTTCCGATCCATACGTCAAGGTGACGCTTCTCGACAGCTCGGGACAGCCTATTGAAGGCCAGATGTACACGACGTCGTACCGGCTCAAAACGCTCAATCCCGTGTTTGACGAATCCTTCTTCATGGGCGACTCGGCATTGGAATTTAAAAACTGCCAGCTCAAATTTGAAGTGTTCGATTTTGACCTCATGTCATCCGATGACGTGATGGGTTCGGCGCTGCTACCTTTGCACTATTTTGCGGGAAAGCTCAAAGCGCTGACTGAATCCACCGAGGACGTAAAATTTAGCCACGGAACGTTCGAATGGGTTTCTAAATCTGAGATCCGCGCACATTTGAATCTAGTTCAATCTTCGTCGAAAGCGCACGTGTATCAAGAAGCGCTCGCGATGCTGTCATTCGCCAAGGATTTGCTAAATCCTCGAAACATAGGCAAAAGCTTGGCGAACAGCAGCGTTGGAAACTGGCTCAACGCCAAGATTGAGAAAGCTATTGACATCGGAAAGCGAAAAGCCTTGCGTTCTATCGATGCAGTGATTGACGATAAAAAAGCCGGTGTCGTTCGAGCGGTCAAGTCTGATCGAGACATGCCTGGCCCAGTCGCAAACTACGTCGCCGGAATCGCCACCATGTACGTGTCCGACATTCAAAAAAGTATCATGCGCGACTTGAGCATGCGGCTGAAAATTACCGACGCCGTGTCGACGCGTTCACACAAAAGTTTATTGCGATTGCGAAAGGACAAGAAGCGCTCGATGATTGTCGCAGCACTTTACGGCTTGCGCACGTGGTTTCTGTACAACGAGTGCCCGTACGACATGACCGTTTGGGGCAAACTCAGAAATCCGTGGTGGTGGATTCTCTTGGCGTGCAAACTTTGGTATGGCTTGGGTGTGCAGGCGGCATTGTTTTTTATCCGTCTCGTGCTTGTAGATAGAACGGACGAGTGGCAAATGTTTCACTTCATCCTTGCGTTTAAAGGTGTCCAGTTTCTCACTGGTGTGATTTCCATCTTTAGCGGCGTGTTTGCGTTTATTCAGTGCGCAGGAATTATCGATATTGGCCAAGCGCATACGTGCTCTACCGCTGGTCCATGGTATGCTGATATGGAGACATGTGCAATCGGCGTCGACAAGTGCGTTTCCTTGAACGGCGCAGCGTATATGTTTCGTATACTCATGTGCTGGTACGCGTTCCGAAGGCTGAGAAAATCCTTTGCGTTTGGGCGCGCCATCGCCGGCGATGAAGCGCTCGTCGGTGGTCGTATCGAAATTACCATGGTTAAGGCTGGTCCTAAATATAAAAGCTTTCGAAAGCTCAGGAAAGTGTTTAGTCGCAAGAAGAAAGAAACTCCACTGCAGCGCTTTAGACGCGTCGTCGAACATCAGCTGATGCTGATCCGAACGAGCAAGGAAAGACAAAGTACAGATGCGGGACTATTCAAGGAATTTCACTACGTCCGTCGCATCGCCAAAGTAAAGGATTACAACGAGAGCACTGACATCCATACCATCTACTTCAGAGACGACCGGTCTCGAAAACTCCAGGAAATCGACTTGAATACGGTGACGTATCGCGTCGTGAAGCTCAAACACGTACAGCCGAGACGTATGCAACGCATCTTACTCGGGTATGAGATCATCTCCTTCCTCATCACAGCCGGGATCACCGTTCGATTTCTTGACTGGGTCAATTGGGGGCGCGGGGAAACGTGGAAGGTTTACGGCATCGCATTTTGGGCGCAAACCTTTTACAACTTGCTCGCGTTTCCGTTCATCCTCGCCGTTATTCCCGGCTTGCAAAAGCTCATCTGCCACGCCCCGAAAACGGGCTACGACTATCGAGGCAAGTTGGTTCTCTTCCAAAAACGTCCGACATTTGAGCCATTGGGCGAAGAAGCGCATCCTCGCTCGCGAATCATACCAGCCTTCTATCCGCTCTTCTCCAGGCTGCGCATATAATATTTAACCGAAGCAGCGGGGCCGGAGCTCCCGACGCTCAATAGCACTACCGTTGTAGCTTGCACCGCATTCAACGACGCCAACCGACACCGCGCATGCCATTCGACGCAGACGATTTCTACGATTTCGACGTCATACACGCGTGGGTAGATCGACACGGCGACGTTATTCGTCGCGCCCAAGCTGGCGAGCTCGTCGTCGTGGACGACTTTCTTCCGAGCGACGCCGCGCGGCACCTCCGACAGCTCGTTCGCGACGAATCCGATTGGTCTCGCGATCGCATCGATGAAGACATCGACACCGATGACGTCGCGCATGAGTTTGAGGCGTCGACGGGTCCAGCGACGTCGTTGTTCACGCGCGTCGCCATGGCGCTCGCGTCCCGCTACGGCTCGAGCGACGGCTGCGACGACGCGTTATACCCGAGCTTCACCGCGAGTCGCTATTCACGCGCACCGGGCGCGGACACCATAGGTGACCGCATCGACATTCACGATGATTTCGCGCTGTCCCCGGTCGAGCTCGCGAATGGTGAGTGTGAGTGGAACGCGCGAAGGTTCGCGGGCGTGTTGTATTTAACCGACGACGCCGACGACGCGTGGACGGAAGCCGACGGTGGGTGCTTCGTCGACCACAACGACACGAGCACCCAACACATCGTGCCTGCGTTCAATCGTTTCGTGGTGTTCGCGGTGCCGCGCCGGCACGCCGTGGAGCCGGTGCGGACGACGTCGAAAAAGCGACACGCGATTTTTGGTTGGTGGTACGCCGCGGCGACGGATGAGGAAATCAACGCGCACGTCATCGATGACGACATGGAAGAGTATTACTCTGACGACGACGATGACGATGGCATCGACGACGACGACGACGACGATGACATCGACGACGACGAAGAAGAAGTCGATTAAAACGTAGACAATGTCGACTTGTAGCGTAGCCATACCGTCGCAAAGCGTCAACCGCACCGCACTTCGCCGCGTGCGAGTCCGCGCGCCGCGCACGATCGCTCCGCCGCGTGCGGGCGATGTCATCCCGCGCGCTCGCGCTCGCGCGCGCGCTCGCGCGCGCGTCTCGCGTCAGTGCGCCCGCGCGCGCGCGATGGACTGTTGAGCGCCTCCAGCGCGGTTGTGGTGTCGCGCGCGCGGGCGTCGAGCTGTGCCGCGTGGACGCGCCCGCGATCGCGCGCGAGTTCGCGAGAGGCTGTGGCGGCGTTCGGTCGTGGAGCGCGGCGAGCGCGGCGGTGCCGCCATCGCCGCCGCGGACGAGCACCGAGGCGCGCGAGGTTGAGGACGACGAGGACGAAGACGTCGAAAAAGACTCGCGACGACAACGCATCAAGGGCGAGCGCAACTTTAACGTGCCGAATGCGTTATGCGTGGGACGTATCGCCGCGGGCCCGGTGCTCGCGTACGGCGTGGCGAGCGGTGCGGCGCCGGGATTGGTGCTCGCGGGCGTGTGCGCGGCGGCGGCTACGGATTATTTGGATGGGTTTCTCGCCCGACGTTGGCATCAGAGCACGATTCTCGGGAGTTATCTGGATCCCATCGCGGATAAGGTATTTGTGGGGTGTGTCGGTACCGCGCTCGCGCTCGATGGTGCCCTTCCGGTGTGGCTCGTGGCGTTATTAGTGAGCCGGGACGCGATACACGTGGTCGGCGGCGCGTGGCGACGAGCCGGAGCGTTGAATTGGACGTGGACGACGATGGGGGAATTTTTGGGATTTGATGACGTTCCAGTGGCGCGTCCTAAACCTACTGGTGCGGCTGCGCTCGCGGGATTTGATTTCGACTTGGATGAAGTCGAACAACTCGGTTCGAGACGAGGCGCGTTGCGGCCGCTATTCATCGGCAAGGTGAACACGGCGATGCAAATGGCGCTCATCGCCGCGGCAGTGTGCGACCCAGTCATAGCGGCGCATAGCGCGCCGGAATTTATTGCGCCTGCGCTTGAGTTTGCCACGGATAAAAGCACACGAGTCGCATTAGAGTACGCCACGGCGGCGTCCGCGGTGGTGGCGACGGCGGAATACGCGAGAATATTTCTTTCGCACCCGGGGTTTGAGAAACTGCGCGAGCGCGAGGCTTTAGCCCGCGCGCTCGCGCGCCGTCGCGATTCGTTACAGGAGTCGCGAAAGTCGCCAAAATAATCGTAGAAGTAGCAGCATCGCGTCGCCGCGCGCGCTTTAGAAAACACTCAGGTGAATATATTACATCCTTAATATTAGCTCCCATCGTAACGGTGGATGGTACTGTACATCACATTGACATTACTTCTTTGCTTTCTTGTGCTTGTTCCACCAATCGACGTTGTCGTTTACGACGCCTTCAACGACGCTGTTGATGGCGTCGGCGACCGTCTCCTCCCATTTATTAGCGCCTCCGTCGGCGAATCGTTTCGTAATCGCCGCAAACTCCTTCGCGTACGCCTTCACGCGCTTGTCGTCCCATTCTTCCGTCGTCCAGTCCATGCGCTCGGCGACGTGCTCGGCGCCCTCAAACTCACACACCGACATCATCAAAAACATCGACACAAAGTGCTCGCAACATAAAATCGCGTACTCCTTTGTATATTGTATCTCCGACGGACATTTCCCATCGTGCATTTCCTCGTGCAATTCCTCAGGCTCGCTGTACATCAATAGTCTGTTCGGCCTGTACCAATGATCTCGCGCCACGGATGTTTTCGCGACGCCGTACGCGTCGCACGCGATTTTCCAAACCGCGTCAATCGTCGGAAAGTACACGTCGCACGCCACCGACATCACATCCACCGTCTTCGTCGGCTGTTTCTCGCCCGCTCGGCGACGCGCGCGGCACGTCGCACACGCGCACGACTTGTCCCAATTCGCATCCGCATTCATCGCGCGCTCTTTCGGGTCCTCCACGTCGGCGAACGCCGGCGTCGGCGCGCGCTTCGCCGGCTCGAGCTCCACCGCCCCGCCCTGTGGTTTCCGCACGAACGTGTCCTCATCGCGCTCGATCCTGCGCTGGAGATAATGTGGCTTGAAATCGTCCCCGCACGCGCGTCGTTCGGCGTCGTGGTCGTCGACGTCGAGCGGGTACAACACGTACGCGAATGTGCAACAACCACCGAGTACGCCGTGTCCGAGATTCGGCGGCACCGTGCCGCGATAGTCGCGCGCGAGCACCACCGCGGGGTGCCACGTGACGCGAGGGCGGTTTTTTGCGTACTGGACTTCGGAATACTCGACCTCGTCGCCGACGGCGAAGCGGCGCGCCATGATGATGATGATGATTCAATCCGCGTCACTTTCTGCCGCGCGCGCACCGCCACGGCGCCGCGACACATGGCCTCCGCGCGCGAGCGAGCGATCGATGCGCTCGTAGATAACATTACGCACGCGCGCGAGCACGCGCTGGCGCTCATGGATGCCGTGCGCGCGCTCGAGGGCGATGATGATGCGCACGACGGGGCGGAGCGCATCAAGCGATTGATGCGCGATGGGGAGAAACTCGCCGCGCAGCGCGACGCGTTGCGCGCTGACGCATTCGATGCGCGCGTGACGCGTATGTTGGATGACATAGACGCCATGGAGGAGGGCGAGACCACGAGCGTGGGCGCGCGAGGGAAGGTTGGGGGTAAACGAGGCGCGGGACTGGCGCGCGCGGATGCGTTGGACGACGTCGTTTCGGCGTACGACGATGCGTCTGTGTTGACGGTGACGTGCGTGCGATTGTCGGATGACGCGCCGTTGGATGTTGTCGTCACCGCGCGCGCGCCTGGGGTGTTTGAGGCTCGATGGAATGTACAAGATTCTGGGTCGGTGAACGTGAGCGCGACGCACGGGGAGAGCACCGTCGCGCACGACGCGTTTACGGATCGCGCGAAAGAATACGCGAGCGTGATTAAAGCTAAAGGCAGGGATGAGGTAGACATTACACGCGAGCTGTTGGCGTGGTTTGCGGAGCGGAGCGATGTGTTTACGGCACCGGATGCGTTGAACGGCGGGCGCGTGCTCGCGGCGGACGCCACGCGGTCCAACGCGTTAATTCCGTCTCGTTTGTTGCCCGGACGCTGACGGCAGTGCGATGTGATAGCGTTGATAATGTAAATGAGAGAGAGCCAATACGTGAGGGGGTGTGATTAAACAATATCTAAACGCTAAACGGGACGGGAATAAATTTACTTGTCTGTGTTGTCGCTCGTGTCGTTGTAATCGTGCGCCGCGCGTCCGAGACGCACGGCATTTCCTACTTTCGACCGGGCGCTGCCATCGGCGTAACGCCCAATGTGCTCCAAGTAATCCTCCCAAGGCGGTAATGTGCGACGGACTTCGTCTCGAGCTAACATTGCTTCGAGCCACGCGTGGTAGGACGCCAACGCCGGCGTTCTCGGGATGGCATAATCCATCCCGCGATACTTTTCAAACACCGGCAATCGCCATGCCCATGGAAACAATGCGTAATCTACCAACCCAGGAGTGTCGCGACCGGCGTAGAATGCTCCAGGGCCTTCTTCGCACCACGTCGCGAACCGTTCGAGCCCAGACACCAGCTCCTCGAACCCTTCTCTCTGCTCCGCCGCCTCCTGACGCACGAGCACGGTGTAGTACTTGGAGCAAATGTTTTTGTTGACCCAGTCCGCGTCTACGCGCGCGCGAGCGCGTTCGTACGGGCAGCTCGACATGATAGGCGTCGTCCCGCCTGCTACGAGCTCGTCGATGAACTGCACGCACACGAGCGACTCGGTGACGACGTTCTTCGTCGGATCCCCGCTCGTAGCGTGAAATGTCTCCGGCGGTACAAGCGTAGGCACCATTCCCAGTGGATTATGCTTCATCAGCTCCGGGGCTTTGAAATGGTACCAGTTCTCGTGCTCTGTGTCCAACGCCGCAGTGGCTCGACGCTTTTCCCACCCGAGCGACTCCACCCAGTCGTACGTCAAGTGCCCGGCGTGGTGTTCGAGCGCGAGCGTTGCACGATGCGCGAACGGGCAAAACCACGCGCTCATGTAGTGCAAGTGTGGCACGAACGCTTTAGTTGTTTTCGTTGACATGTTGCGTTTCTGAGTCTCAGAGTGAGGCGATGAAGTACGTATTGCAAACTTTAATATTTGGGACCGAGCGATCGCGTGGCGCTGACTACGCGCGCGGGCGGTTCCTTTGATGCCTTTCTCCGGCGGTTCATAAACCAAATCTTTACTTGGTCGGCGTCGAGGTGAAGATTGCTCGCGATGGTTTCGCGTTGAGGCTTCTTCGGCGTCGTCGCGCCCGTGAGAAAGATGCGTTCAAGTTCCGCGACGATGCGCGGATCGAATCGTCGTCGTCCTTGTGGTTTTGTGCGTGTTCGCGACTTTGCATCGTCGTCTTTTGCCTTGGACTTTTTGTCTTGAGACTTTTTGTCGCCTTTTGATTTGCCCACACTATCACCACGAATGGCGGCGAGCATTTCTGCTTTACTTTTATTCGAGCTCTTCCAGCTCGCGCCGCCGCGTTCTTCGAATTCACCCTCGTACGCCTCGCCGGCGCCAAACATTTCACCATTTAATTTCACATAGTCCACCTTTGTCCGTCGACGTGGGCCGTCGATAATTAAATCTTCTTCCTCGCTACTAGACTCTTCGCTCGACGAACGCGCGCTGCCGCTGAGCGCCTCGTGTTCATCGTCGCGCCCATCGTCGCTCATTTGAGCCTTGTCGAAATCCTCGTCATCACTTTCATCACTTGGCCAAAGCTCTTCATCCGCGTGTTCGAATTGCGCCGTGCCTGGAACGATGCCTTTCATTTCCATCTCCGCTTCTTCTTTAAACACATCTTCCGCGACGCACTTCTGTCCCAAGTTTTGATCATATTCGTCATTTAACACGTAAATAACATCCACGCGCGCATCACACAGCGGGCACAACCATCCTTCGTCATCCGGTGGGATGTCTTCATTCGCCACGGGCGGCACCACGCAACTCTGGTGGTACGCCCGATCGCAAAATCCATCGCATAGTAATATATCGTCGTCGTCGCGGTCGTCCGCGAGCGCGCATTTGCTACAAAATATATCCTCGACATCAACCTCCCCAAACTCATCCTCCACCGTCGTTATCTCACGCTCGTTCGGATCGAGCTCCAGTCCTTTGAATAACTCGCGTATTTTTAATTTACAGTTAAAAATCTTCTCTCTCGCTCGACTGAGCTCAGCCGTCGGCTTCAACTTATCCTTGGACGCCCCTCGCCACCCGTCGAATACATACGCATCAATCAGCGCCTGACACTGGCGCATGGTGGCGAATTGGCTTTGGATTCTACTCCTATAACTCGAAAACTGCGTCGCACGAAATCACGACATCAGGCGTCAGTCAAACGAATCCAACGCGCGCTCAAACGCGGCGGTTACTTTGAAATTGAGCTCAATTCGCAATGCCATCGCGCCGCGACGCGTTCGGTGTCGCGCGCGCGCATGACGACGCCCGATATGACTACACTCACGCACCACGTTGGCGACGACGTGCGCGGAATCCTTCCTCGGACGCCCGCGTCGTGTTCCGGAGTTCGCATTCGCACCGCCTCGAGCGGCGCGCGTCTTGGTCGCCTTCACCGGCGTCGGCGCGTCCGCCCCGAACCTCTCCGCGGGCTTGCGCGCGCGCGATGGTCGTCCTCGTCCGTGTCGTCGCGGACGAGCCATGGCGCGCGACGGCGACGTCGAGCGCGCGCGCGGCCAACTGGCGTGACTTTCTTCAAAATCTGATGCAACCGATCGACACACGTCGACGCGCGATGACGCCGGCGAAACCGCGCGCGGACGCGCGCGTGGGTACGCACGATGACGCCGCGGCGTTCGCCGCCGCGCTCGACGCCGGGAACGAGAGCGACGGCGTGGTCGGAGTGTTTGATGCGCCGGGTGAGCGGCAGCGACCGCGCGCGAAATCGGCGACACCGGGCGTCGCCGCGCCCGCGGACGTGATAGATTTAGTGTCCGAGAGCGAGGACGAGGGAGGGAAAGATGACACGGGCGTCGCGCCCGAGCCGGCGGTCGTGGAGTTGCCGCGAACGTCGCCAAAGGTGGTGCGCGCGCCCGCGGCGAAGGACACCGAGCCAGAGGCGTCGTCGGGCGAGCCGCTCGCGACGAAAGTAGCGACGATGACGGCGGCGTACGAGGCCAAGACGACCGCCGCGGACGCGTCACCGAATGATGATCTCGCGCACATTGAGTCGGTGATGAACGACGAGGCAAATCTTGAGCGAATAAAGGAGGCCAAGGCGACGGTGGATGCGTTTCGAGAGGCGTTTGGCGCGTGCGGCTCAGAGGAAGACGCCGGTAAAGAAGCGAAGCGTTTAGTGCGTCAACACGTGCATGAGCTCAGGGCGATGTTTCGCGAGGAGTGGGCGACGTGGGCGCGAAACATGGTTGTGGAGCAACAGAGAGATCACGCAACGCGCGCGGAGCCTGCGGCGTCGCTGGATAAGCCGAAAAAGACGTTTGCGTCCACGTTTTGGTCTCGAGACGATGCCGACGCACATGCGCCCGAACTTCCAACGACTAGGCGCACGGTGAAATTCCCGTGTCATTTGAATCGTTACAGATTTGCTCGCGATGGACGTTGGCGATGGACGCCCGAACGCAAGGTGTTTACGACGTCGTTGTCGGTCAAGCGCATTCGCGGCGCCGAAGCCGTTCCGTCGTATTCCTACTTTGCGTACTCTACGCACTGTAATTCATACGACCGCGAGGATAACTTTTCGCGATTGTTATTTCGCGATGACGATGGGGAGTTTTTAGAATCCGACCCCGTCGAAGATCGAAGCGTGGAGGATACGGAATTATCACGTGAGTCGCACTTTCTGTTGACTGCAGTCTTTGCCGCGTTTAGCAAGCCGATTACGCTCGCGAATGGGCCGGGAAAACCGTATTATGACGTCATCAGGCAAACCATTGTGGATGAATTATCGAGTGCGTTAAAACTTGATCTCGAGCGCGTTGAGGAGTGGTTTAAAGAGGCGCAACGAGGTGGGGAATCAACCATTCGCTCGTGGTTGGAATTTCGCGCGCACGCCAATCGCGTCAATCGCGCGATGCAGCGCGTGACGTCTTCGTGTTGCATTTACACGGCGGATTTAGTGAGCGTGTTGAAAACGCTCGACGTCGACTCGCAGTTTTGGCTCGCGTTCGCGCGCAAGATTATTACCGCACCCACGATGGCGCCGAGGACGCAACCGGTGATTCATTTCGATACGTTTGAAGAAGCTGCCGAGCAACTCGCTGGCGCGTTTTGCCCGCGATGCTACATCTTTGACTGTAGATTACACGGTTCTTTGCAAGCGAAATCCGCGGGGCGGAAAATTGGCACCGAGGAGCGCTTGAAGCGTCGATTGAGTCGCGTAGAACACGCGCTGGTGCCGTATTCGCAGGAAAATCCGTGTAGTGCGACGTGTTGGTTTAGGACGGATGAATACAAGTATTACGCCGAATGCGCGGCGACGTGCGCGCCGTGCGACGAAGGTTTACCGTCATCGTCGTCTGCGGCAGCCACGGCGCCGGTAAAAGTCGATCCGTATAAAGCAGGCCGACGCGGATGGAGAAATCCCGTGGATCAGCAGATTCTTGTCAAGGCGGTGGAAATCATCGGTCGAGACGCGGCAACGCCGTGCGAAGTGAGCTTGTTTTTCGGCACACGTCGCGGATGCGCCGACGTTGGTCGTCAAATGCACCACCTGGCGATGATAGCGGAAGGCACCGATGTGGCAGATGACGAAGATATGAAGGACGTCGCCGATGCCGTCTCTAAGAAGCGCAAACGCGGCGGCGGCGGCGCGTCAAAGAGCTTTCTGAAAAATGTCAAGGGCTCAAAACATCCGACGATTCAACGTCGGTTTAAAATGGGACAAAATGCCGACACTGTTTGGACGCAATACACCCCGTGCGAATGCGAAGGACAATGCGACAAAGACACCTGTCCATGCGTCAAAGTGGGCAACTTTTGCGAACGATTTTGCAACTGCGGACCAAACTGTTGGAATGAATTTGATGGGTGTAATTGCAAAGCGGGCGCGCGCGGCACGTGTAAAACGGGCGCGTGTCCTTGCTTCGCCGCCGGGCGCGAATGCAATCCAGACAAGTGTCGTCGGTGCTGCAAAGTTGCCGACGCCATTGTACACCCGATTCGCCAAAAGCACGGCTTTGTCGATAAAAACGTCGAGGTCAAAATGCCAGATTTACCGTGCGAAAACATGAAGCTCCAATTGCGACAGAAAGAACATGTGTGTTTGGGACGGAGCGAAATCGCTGGTTGGGGATCTTACATTCTTCACGGCGTACGCAAGGGTGATTTCATTGGTGAATACGTGGGCGAGTTGATTTCTCAAAATGAAGCCGACCGTCGCGGTCGCGTGTACGATCAAAACAACTGCTCATATTTGTTCAACTTGAATAGCGAATGGGTCGTCGACGCGCAAAACCGAGGCAACAAGTTGCGTTTCGCCAATCACTCTCGCGAAGCGAATTGTCATGCGCGCATTTTACTCGTCAATGGCGATAACCGGCTCGGGATATACGCGTCTCAAGATCTCGCGCCAGGAGCCGAGTTGTTCTACGATTATCACTACACGGATGAAGTTGCGCCTGAATGGCACGCGCAAGACGACGGCGGCAAGAAAGCCAAAAGCTCAATGAGCGCAAAGAAAAGCGCGAAATGATACTGCGATGTGTTGTAGTGCGAGCTACTGCTGTATTAATAAACAAAAAGAATATGTGTTCTCGTCCACTGTCACTGAGGGACGTCGCCGCCGCCGTCATTCCACTCTCCGCGGAACGTCGCGCCGCTCTTACCAAATCCTCGCCCGCTTCGCCCGCCTCGGCCGCGACCGCGTCCACGTCCGCGCCCGCCCGCGGCGCCGCGCTCCCACGGCGGCGGGCGAGGTCCTTTGACGCTTCGAACTTTTTTACCTTGTCCCAACGCGAGCGACGATCCGGGGACCGGCGCGTCAAATCCGGGTGGCAACGGAATGGGCATGCCCTTTTCATCCGCGACCACAGCGGCTTTGCCCAACGCGTGCGTTTGGAGCCGTTCGCGCGCCACTTCCATGACGCCGAGCGATGAGATCGGCACAAATGTCACCTGAGCGCGGTCTCGCGCGGCGACTTGCTCAAACGCGTCCTCCACCAGTCGTCGGTGGTCATCCGACGCCATGTCGATTAAATCCACCATGACCAAGCCGCCAATGTCACGCAGACGCAGCACTCGAGCGACTGTTTTCGCGGCGGCAATGTTGACGCGTAACGCGATATCTTCGCCATCTTCACCAGCCTCCATCGCCGCTCTGCCGGCGTTGACGTCAATCGCCGTGAGCGCTTCGGTGTGCTGAATGACGATGTGCGCGCTCGCGAGGTCGTCGCCTAAAAACACGCGTTCGGTGTTCATCATCGTCTCCACGACTTCATCCACGCCTAATAATTTAAACACCGGATCTGGGCCAGCGTGTAGGACCACGCGGTCAATAATCTCCTTTGACGCTCCAGTGCGTAATAAATCATCCACGATGACTTGGTACGCCTCGACGGTGTCCACGGTGAGCTTGGAAATGCGCTCGCCAAACAAGTCCCGCACGAGCACTTGCTCTCGCGTCGCGGCTTGAAGCAATCGCGTCGGGCGCAACGCTTTACCGCTGTGCGCCGATTGCGCGACGACGTCGGATGACGCCGCGCAGACGTTTGCCCAATCCGTGGCGAGGCAACTAATGTCGAGCTCAAGCGTTTCTTTGCTCACGCCCGCGGCTTCGGTGCGCATGATGAGCGCGCTCTTCGGCGGGCACACGGTGCTCCCGATGGATTTCACGTACTTGCGCGCGGGGCCCATGAGTTTACGAGAGACGTAGACGCCCTCGCCGTCTGGGCATAACACGACGTTGCGCCCGGGAAGGGTGGGACGGGCGGTGACGCGCGGACCCTTGTGCCCGCTGCCGAGCCGCGTGACTTGCACGACGACGGGTTGGCCTGGCTGCCAGAGCGCGTAGCATTCTTCGCGAGCCTGACGACGGGACGCCTTGAATGACGCGGCGTGACTGACGTCGGGAGATGTGATATTATTCTCATCCCCAAACGCGCCGTCGGTGGCCATCGTCGTCGTCGCGGATGACGACGACGAGGACGCGTCTTCGCCCGCGGATTCGTCGCCGGATTCTTCATCCGTCGACGTCGACTCGCCCAAGTCATCCTCGGAAGACGCGGCGAAATTCGGCTCGCATTCAAGTAAGTCGACTTCTGGCGTCCACTGTTCCCATCGCGGTCGCGTCTCCTGCGCCTTGGCGCGGCGCTGCGAACGACCGCCGGCGCCGCGCCAGACGCCGCCGCCCGAGGCGACTTTACCAGTTAGCCTACGGCTATAGCTGCGTTCGCCGCTCGCGACAACCGCTGCCGCCGACGTCGACGTCGTCGGCGCACGCGTCGTGCCGTTGCCGTCTTCTTGCCAAATGTCTCCCCATCCCCCGGGTCGCTTCCATCGCGCGCTCGCCGAGCCGTCATCCGCGGCGTCTTCGTCTTCGTCTTCGTCTTCGTCCTCGTCTGGCTTGACCTCGCGCCACGCCAACGCCGGTTTCTCAATACCCTTTTGCATCAAAGCGTACGGTGGACCTTTGCCGGTGAGATCCACGAGCACGCCTTGCATACCGCTGATGACTTTGGTGACGCATCCGACGTAAATGTCGCCCACGCGCATGCCCTTGCCGGGTTCGGTGCCGTGTTCGTGCCACAATTCCACGAGCTCGCCCTCTTCTAAAATTGCAATGCGCACGCCAAAATCCTCCTCATTCGCGGCGTTATACACAAGCTCGGTGCGCAAACCACCCATCATATCTGTGACGTGATCGCCTGGTTTGTATTGCGCGCATTCGTCGTCGGAATTGCCGTCGAATCCGTCGGCATCGGCGTCGGCGTTGGATTCGACGTCGCATTCGACGTCAGAATCGACGCTCGCGTCGACCGCGTCGAATTCATCCATCGTCGCGTTCGCATCGCTATCGCCCCGCATGTCGTCGTCATCGTGCTCGTGTTCATCGCCGTCGCCATCCGTCGCCGAATTCTTCCCGTACGCCAACCACGCGCCTCCGGTTTCAATTTTGTTGTCGCTGGCGCTCAACTCGCTCGTCAGCGAAATCGACACTAAAATCCTCGCATCATCCACGGGCCAATCACACTTGACCTCAACATTCGCACACCGCCGCGGAATATTCAAATCTACACCCTCTCCTGCGCTCCACGCCACGACGTCGCCGTCAACGTTCGTCGTCGCGAGCTTAAACGTCGTCGACGCGCCGAGCGCCACGCGCGCCGTCCCGACGTATCGTTCAATTTCTGCATTCGACGTCCCATTCGCGCTCGCCCCTCCGCCGCGCGCACGAACGCACTTGATACTCTTTGAGGCATCCCACGCGCCGAGCGCGTCGCACTCGCCGACGATGACGACGCGACGTTCGCCCGCGTCGACGTCGAGCGCGCGGTCGACGGTAAACGTCACCGGCACATCTTTCCCTCGGTTCGGCGCCGTGCCTTGCGTGCGGCGGCGATTCGGACCCTTCGAACGCGCGCTCGCGTGCGGGACAACCACTGCGCGACGCCCCGCGCCCGAGCGGCGCGGCGCCGTGCTCGCGCGCGACGCGCTCGACAGTCTATCGTCACCATCCGCACCATCATCCGCCGCCGTCACGCGCGCGCCTCCGCGATGCGCCGCCAATCGCGCGCGCGCGCCGCGCGAAAACATCGTCCGCGTTTGAACGCGCGCGGTGGCGCATCGCGAGACATCCGCGCGCGACGTCGGCGTCGGCATGAGCCCGACGCACAGTGAGGTTTGCGGCGCCATTCCTCGCTGGACGACGCAAAGCCCATGCACGCCAAACAACCCGGGGGCTCGCACGGCGATTTATACGTTGCTATCGCGTTCGTGTGCGCGCTCTTCGTGTTTTGTGCGTTCTTGGCGCGACGGGCGGCGTACGCGCCGGCGATCAAGTACGTCAAGAGAGATTAGGAGGGTACGATGTGTGATTGCATGACGGCGCTGGCGTCGCGCGCGGTGGCGCCCGGGGCGCGCGCGGACGTGAGATGTCGCGCACATGGTGGTTCGAACGCGGTACCGCGCAAGACGGCGGTCGTCGGCGCGGGATTCGCGGGCGTGGCGCTCGCGTTTGAGCTGCTCGAAGGCGCCAACGCGCGCGGGACGGCGTTGGACGTGACGCTCATTGACGCACGCGGCATCGCCGGCGGCGCGTCGGGCGTCGCCGCGGGGTTATTGCATCCTTATACGCCTCGAGGGAAGGTTATCTGGCGCGGACGCGAGGGGGTCGCCGCGGCGAAGCGTTTAATTTCTCTCGCCGTGAAGGCTGAGGACGCGCTCGACGTCGTGTTAAACGCGCGATGCGACGACGCAGATGGTGGCTGGCGCGATAGCGTGGGGAGAAACACTGGCGAACGGCGAAATGATGCCGTGGCGCGCGCGCCGGGGATCGTTCGGCCGGCGCGGTCGGCTAAGCAAGGTGTAGATTTTCGTCGAGCGTTTAACGCTCGCCGCGTCGCCGACATCGAAGCGTTTAAAGACGACGACGACGACGGAGCTACGTGTTTAACTACCGCCGAAACTCTGGCTCTGTGCCCGGGTCTGGTGTTTACCGAAGACGTGCTCGAGGCTGAAGCGCGCGCTGATGACGTCGGATGCGCTGGAGCGTTGTACATGCCGCGAGGCGTCGTCGTCGACGCTCCGCGGTATTTATCCGCCCTCTGGGACGCGTGTTCAATTGTCGCCTCGCGCGGCGTCGCAGGCACGCGCGCGATGTTTCGCACCGCCACCGTTGACAATGTTGAGGCGTTATATGACGAATTTGACGACGTATGCTTGTGTTGTGGCGCCGCAGTGCACGCGCTCGTAAACGCCGACGACGTCCCGGTGCAACTCCAAGGCGGACACGTGCTCGTGATGAAACCCGACGACGGGGCGTTAACAACGGGAATTCTTGGCACAACGTACGTCGCACCGCTTGGCACATCGCGCGCGATGGTGGGTCCGACGAAGGAATACGACGCCACGGTTGAAGACGCGCGTCGCGCGGGCGTCGCCGACAGAGCGTCGACGCGAGGCGCTCGCGCCGAATCTGCACTTCGCGACTTGGCTTTGCGTGCATACGCGCCGACGTCGGCATGGGATGTGGTGCAGCTCAAGTACGGCGTGCGCGCGAATCCACCTCGGTCGCCTGCAGGCGCACTTCCGCTCGCCGGAAGAACTAAAACGCGCGCCGGCGGGCGACGGCGTCCTTGGTTTGTCGCCGGATTGGGCGCGCGCGGTTTAGTCTACCACGCCTTACTCGCGCGCTGGGTCGCCGACGCCATGCTCGATGACGATATTACCGCCATCCCCGAAGACGTTCGACGCGATAGCGCGCCATAGATCGCATCACATAGCGCATAGAATATTGTATTAGCGAAGACGCCGACTCGTCGAGCGATTGGTCGAGCATGGCAGCCATGGTGCGACGTCGCGTACGCGCGTCAACCAACCGTCTCCTCGCGGGACCGGGACCGCGAGCTCACCTTCATTTCTCGACGCAATCGCGCGCCGTCGCGCACCGTCGCATCATGCGCACCTACGCCCTCCGTCTCGTCCCGGGCGACGACCTCAAACGCGCCCTCCTCGACTTTTGCGCCGCTCGAGAGCTCCCAAACGCCTTCATCATCACCGCTGTGGGCAGCCTGCGCGCGGCGAAACTCCGCCTCGCCAATCACACGTCGTTGCTCTCCGGCAGCACCAACGCGGTGTTAGACTTGCCCAATCAGAAGTTTGAGATTTGCTCGCTCGTGGGGACGATTTCGCGCAACGGTGAGGGGTGTCACGTGCACGCGTCGCTGGCGGATGCGCGCGGGGACGTCGTCGGCGGCCACGCGTTGGATGGGTGCGTCGTCTTTACGACGTGTGAAATCGTCCTCGGGTGCGCCGACAACGTTACATTTACTCGCGAGTTAGATCCTCGCACGGGGTTTGATGAGCTGGTCGTCGGCGAGCGCGCGAGCGATGATGAAGGTGAGGAGCCGCGGCTTTCGGGGAAAAAGGCGCGTCGGTTACGACAGATGCTCGCGGTGGATGAGGAGCGCGAACGACGCGCGATTGCGGGTGAGCCGATATATGACGCACCGCGTGGGATTTTGGGTTTTTTCGCAAACTTAGTCGCGCCGCCACCGACGACGAAGAAGAGTACGAAACCCGTCAAAGAAGCTGACGAAGACGAAGACGCGTAAACAGACGGAGCGCGAAATCGTAGACGCGACATCGAAGACGACATTCGTTTCGTTAAACGTCTATGATGTAGTAAGTGTAAATTCACATGTGTACTATACAATCCAACAATGCGTATGATGATGATGCTGATAATGATGTGTCTGTGTGTGTGTAATCGAGTAAATCACGTCGCGAGCGGAAACGGAGTCGCGTTCTTAGCCTCGGCTTCGCGTCTCTTCGCTTCGGCGTCGTCGTCCTCGTCGCCACCCTCCGCATCATCGCTCTGATCGCCATCGGTCACTTCTTTCACCTTGTAATTATCCATCGTAAACCCTTCGTTTAAAATGTCAATGTTCTGCGGATTCTCCGACACAAACGGACGCTCGCCCAAGAGCTTCACCAAGTCGTGCCGTTGCAGCACCTCCTTGTCGAGCAACCCGAGCGCCATGGCTTCGACGAGATGTTTCTTCTCCTCCACGAGCGCCAACGTGCGTTTATACGCGGTATCGACGAGTAAGCGAACTTCTTCGTCAATCATCCTCGCGGTGTCTTCCGAGTATGGGGATTTTAAGCTCTGTTCATCCTTGGGAAAGGAGAGCAAACCGATTTTTTCATTCATGCCGTAGACGGCGACGGTGTTGTACGCCATTTGCGTAACTTTTTCCAAATCATTCTGCGCGCCAGTGCTGATTTTACCGAGCATGACTTGCTCGGCGGCGCGACCGCCGAGAGTCATACACATCATGTCAATCAGTTGCTGCGTCGTGGCGAGGAGGTTTTCGTTTGGCAAGTATTGCGCGAAACCCAACGCCGCCGAACCGCGCGGGACGATTGAAACCTTGAGGAGAGGTTCGGCGTGTTCTAAAAACCAACCGACGACGGCGTGTCCGGCTTCGTGATAGGCCACCGTGCGACGCTCGGTTTTATTCACCACCTTGGATTTCTTCTCCAAACCGGCAATGACGCGATCAGCGGCGTACTCAAAGTGTGAAAGATTGACGACTTTCATGTCTTCACGCGCCGCCGCGAGAGCGGCTTCGTTGACCATGTTGGCGATATCCGCGCCGGCGAAACCAGGCGTGAGCGCGGCGAGACGTTCGCTGTAATGCGGTACTTCGCCATCGAGGGCAATTTTATCCAGGTGAACGCGGAAAATTTGTTCGCGGCCTTGAATGTCCGGACGATCGACGGTAATTTGTCGATCGAAGCGTCCCGGACGTAAGAGCGCCTTGTCGAGAATGTCTGGTCGATTTGTGCCCGCCAAGACGATAACGCCTTCTTTGGTACCGAAACCATCCATTTCTACTAAAAGCTGGTTAAGAGTGTTCTCGCGTTCGTCGTTACCACCGGCAAAGCCCCCACGACCGCGCTGACGACCGATAGCATCGATTTCATCGATAAAGATGATGGAGGGCTTTTGTTGTCGCGCTTGAGCGAATAAATCGCGCACGCGCGAAGGCCCGACGCCGACAAACATCTCCATAAAATCAGAACCCGAAATAGATAGAAACGGCACCCCCGCTTCTCCTGCGGTGGCTTTCG
>Ga0222715_10001830_pt1 | contig 19924 bp, 21 predicted proteins | sample C33_9DmetaG_FD_165056 | JGI IMG/M metagenome (GOLD analysis project Ga0222715, IMG submission 165056) | Estuarine water microbial communities from San Francisco Bay, California, United States - C33_9D | ecosystem: Environmental > Aquatic > Marine > Unclassified | place: USA: California... | reverse complement strand
GTAATTCTTGTTTAATTACATCTAAATAAGCACATATAAACATAGTAACAGGTGCTAAGACAAAATGCCAACATAGGGCAACACCGCATGTCCAACCAATAAAGGGTCGCCATCCGGCAACAAAAATAGATCTATGCTTCGCTTCTGCCTTGTTTATATCTAGCTGACCTTTAGCTAATTCTTGTGCATGATTCTCAGCCATCGTTGCCACTTCATGTGCCAACTTGTTCTTCATGTCTTTGTCTTCTATAAACTTGCCAAGAAGATTACTTACTGGACCTATTAATGCTGTTAACATTTTATATTCCTTTTATTTATTCTCATGACCCATCCATATACCAAAGATACCTGTCATAACACCCATCACAACAGATACAAACGCTGATTGTTGCATTGTTGGACTATCTAAATTCATAAACCATTCTGCACAACGCCATGACATTATAGTACTGGCAAGCATCATAAACCTTGGCAGAATCTTCCATTTAAGAAATGTCTCAAAATTAAAACTCATTTAAATCTCGAATCTATCCAACATTTACCATAGTATAAGATAAATAACCAAAATGTAAACAGTATACCTTCTAGGTACGATAAATCATTCCATGCATCTAATACCATATTTTCCATTTATTTACCTTTCGTTGCATTGTTTAACGAATCAATGACATCATCGATATTTGGCTCTTTTCCCCACGGATTATACCGACATTTATATTGCTTTGGGCACCAACTCTCAATCATTAACTCATATGTTTGATTGTTCCCTACATAAATACAAGCCATCTGTTTTGTTTTAGATTTTATTCTTTTTTTTAAACGGCATGTTGTATACTTCTTTTTCTCAATCTTACCTTGATTCTGTAGTTGTTGTTTCGTGTATGGCTTTGGCACATATGTGTAATCACTACCATAGGCTTTACTGGAAAATAAACTTGCTAATAATAATAAAAATCCACCCACTACTAAAGCAAGAAACAACCAAGCAATACCCTCACCTATCTGTCGTCTCATCTGTTGTTGTTTGTAAACTGTTTGTTGACGCTGTTTTCTGATCTGACCTTCCATCTGTAGAAGTTCATCATAGGCTTGTGGTCCATGAGTTAAATTCAAAAACATCTTGAGTTCGTATCTTTGTTCCTCAAGTTTCTTTTTTGCAGCGTACGCAGCCATTGCCGCCTCCTCAATAGAACCTGCTTTAAAAAGTTTTCCAAACAAGGGAGGATTCTTGGCTTGCTTTTCTGCATGATCCACATCTGATATAGCTCCCATCCATCTACCAATGTCCCCCGACATTTGTTCAATGTCACGACCAACGGCAAATCCTTGCTTGATTGCACTAAAAGCTTTTGATGCCACGCCTACGGCTAATGATATAGTTACTGGATCCATATCCAGATTATATCACAGGTTACTTACCTTTCAAAGATGCCGCCGTGTTAATACGATAGATGTTCACATCGTTTCTATCTTCGGCAATGCTCTCTTGTAGGGTTTGTCTTTGTTGAGCTAACTCATAAGCTTGTTGTAATTTAGCTTGATCAATTGCAAAATCCATTTGATCATTCATTGTCTTACGTTGTAGCTCGACAGTATCGTTTTCTAGCTCTTTCTTTCTAATTTCTACCAACGGATCTTCTGGTGTCGGTGGAGCTAGAGCAGGCATTAACTCATTTAGGATCTCACCAACTTGTTGAGCGATTGCCGCTTCAACGGCTGCAGGATCAATAGGTGGAACTTGTTGCCCAGCCATTTGAGCTTGTTGCATTGCTTTTTGAAAGTATGTTGTTACTTGATCACGAGCCATCATACCCACATGTTCTTGTACATGTGCTTGTAACATGATGTAACCTTGTGGATTCGCTTGTGATGTTTGACTAGATAACATGGATATATGTGCTCTAACATGAGCTTCATGATCTTGCTCTGGAAACACTTGTAATGTCATGTTTTTCATAGCATTACCGTTCTCGGTTGCTGGATCAACTGGTTTAGGTTGAGGCTTCGGAGGTAAAATAGCCTCAATATTCTTGATATCCAACGCATCATACATACGTCTATACGCTTCTTCCACATTATGTATCTGTGGAGCTGCTTGAGCTAGTTGTAATTGTGTTTGAGCCAGTGATAATCGCTGTGCCATAGAGAAAATGTTCGGATCTGACACTGGAAGTATGTCCACACGACCATCAAAGTCGGCTTGCATCGTCTCTGGAGGCACATTTCCAACAAAATAAGGGTATGGTACTGGATTTTCGGCAAAAATCTCGGCTAACATACGAAATTCTTGCTTTTGAGCGTAATGTAAACGCTTATGTATGCTTGAAATGATCTTTGAACCTTGTTCAATCAAGGCAACAGTCGTTCCAACGGGTGCTTGCGAGTTCATATCAGCTACTTTTGCATCAGCTACTTGTGCAAAACGTCTACCAGAGTCAACAACCACACCTAATAGATTTGCTAGTGTGGCTGACGGCTCTTTGTATGGCAATGGGATGATTGAGTTTTTGAGATCTCCGCCTGGGACATCGATGTCCCTAAACTCCCCAGGATTAAGAGGCTCATCATCATTACGAATGCGAACACCACGAGATTTAAAGCCAGCCGGAAGATTAGAGAGCGTACCTGCATCAATTAACTGCCTTAAAATTGATGTGGCTGCACGAGACAGACCACCGATTGTGTGCAATAAGCCAAGACCATAAAATCCAAATCCTGGTAAAAATTTGAAATGAGCAAAATATTGTCTTTTTCTTTTTAATGGGTCTTGTTCTCTAAAGTTTCTAGAAATCGATAGCACTTTTCCAGAACTTTGATCAAGGGTGACAATATAAGGCAACATAATACCCGAAGAATTCCCCTCCATATCCTTGTCTTCAAAACCTTCCAAGTCCAAGTCCATGTGGCATTCCAACAAGGTATAAGTGTCATCAGAATAGTTTGGACGTAATCCCAACAACTCATCAGTACGCTCTTGGATAGCTCCTTCGTCTTCACCATCATTTGTTTCAGATAGTTCAACATCTTTGTATACTCCTGCTATTTGTAGTTTACGAATATCATTATATGTCATTCTAACTACATGTGTAACCCTTTCAGCTGTTCTTAAATCAGAAGCTGAATACGGAACAACCATATCTTCTGCTGGAACAAACTTAGAAACGGCTCTCTGTTTGGTTTCATCAAAGTAAATCTTTTTAAATGTAGAACCCGTCAAAGGCAAATAAAATAGCATTTGATCTGTATCTGGGTCATACTCTTCCATAATTTCAGTAATCTGATAATTCATGAAATCTTCTACACGCTGAGCTTGTGCTTCAGTTTCTTGTGTTGGTGTCCCAAGAACTTGAGTCTTTACAGGTCCTCCACTTGGTAACATCTCTTTGTAAGACTGTGCTTGAAACTGTGTTACGGCTTCAGACAGTAAAGGATGTGTTACACCACTTGCTCCTAAGAAGGGTTCACTTCGATCTTCGTAATTTATACCAAGTAACCCTAATCCTTTTGATATAGCTTCTTCCCAATCTTCTCTGGACTCTAAGTCCTCACGAACTTTAGCTTGTATATCAGATGATAGTTCTCCAAGAATGTCATCGTCAAGAACCTCTGCGAGATTGGCATCATGTCTATATTCTTCGGTTTCAACTTCTACTGCCTCTTCATCTACTAGTTCAATACCTTCTGGTAATACGTCTTGACTGTCATCTAATTCAATGGCTAGACTATCTTCTTCGGGCATCATCGATCCCCCTGCTCCCATTGACTCTTCTACCATGCCTGCTATTTGTCTTGGTTCTATTGCCATTAACTTACCTTTCTAAACTTCTCAAATATACCACCTTTTTTATATTGAGCAATTGCTTTACCCTTGAAGTCTTTATTAAATATTAATTTAGTAACGGGTCTCTTCGAAGGATACACTTTACCAGACTTGCCTTTATACTTCATAGGATAGTCTTGTATAACAGTTGCACCTGTTTCTTTAGCTATTTCATCCAATACTTTTTTAGGTATCGCTTCATATTTATTTAAACCAAAGCTTTCATCCGTTCCACCTCTTCCTCCAGGAACCTCTTTCTGATCTAATCTATGAGGTATTATAATTCCATCTAAACCTTTCTCCCCAGTTATAGGATTAGGCATATCATTCATAGCATAATGTATTAAATTTCTATAGCTAAATCTGTCTGCTGAAGAGCTTTCCCCAAAAGCAGGTGTTCTAAATTTTATTCTACCTGCATTTATGGCTTTGATTAAATCTTTAACTTGCTGTGGGTCTGCATTACCAATGTCCCCCGATATCAAAGAAAGCCTTCTTGCTAATTCTTTACCTTCAGGATCATAAGCCAGTACTGCATCAGAAGCTTCTTGTTCTTCTTTTTTAAAACTCTCTAAAAATTTAATAGAGTCTGATATATCTTTATTTATAGCTTGAACTGTTTGCCCGTCATATCCTCTTTGCAATGTTTTTTGTGCTACTAGTTGTTCAAAAATATTAGGGTTAAAGTTTGATATAGCCGAAAAACTTTCGGTATCAGAAGGAAGATTAAGCTCAGTTGGATTTATCAATTTAAAGGAAAAAGCATCTGCTAAATTTTTTCTTATATCATTTAATCTGTTGTCTCGATTAGTAAAGGCTGCAGGTCTTATAGTAGACCCTCCCGTGTCTGTTCCAATTGTTATATCACTAACATCACCCATACCTAAAGCATCTTCGTTATATGTTTCGGGGGCAAAAACGGGAACAAAGCCTAATTCTTTTTCAAATCTATTTATCAACTTTTTATTAGCTGCCCTTGCTGTATCGATAGCTTTGTTTGAAAGCATGTCTCGAACTATTGTTGCATTCTCAGTAAACTCACCTGAAGTGTCTTCAAATCCTCTGTCCGAAAATTGTATTTGATCTAGCTCGTTCTTATGTTTTTTTCTAACTTCATTAGCCGTTTTTCTTGATATTATATTAACTGCTTGTCTGTTTAAAACTTCTTTTGTTATGATGTTCTTTACCATGCGATAAATTTCAGAAGGCTTTATACCTTGCCCTAAAGCAGTTAAAATAAAGCTATCTATGTTTTGAGTATGCTCAGCATATGCTTTTGCTTTTTGAGGAGGAGTCATTCTTTCTATTTCTTTTTTCTGTACCCAAGAAGTGGCTTCTAAACTGTTAACAGGTTGCATTGTTGGATATTCTATATAGTCTTTTATGACTGCTTTGGTTTTATCTGAATTAAAACCTTCTCTTTCAATCTCGCCTCCTATCATATCAAAAATAAACTCAAAATCATTTCTTTTAAAATCATCTCTTACATCATGTTTACCAAAATGGCTTTCTTTATTTACCAAAACAGTATCATCTCCTTGCATCATATGATTGTTCAAAAATAATGGATGAGGTTGAGAACCAAAAACGGGTTGATCATTTACAGAGAATTGATTTATTTGCGGATCCACTTCAAGATCTTGTCCGTAATATACATGAATCGGTTCTTCTCCGTGTAAACCACCTGATTCTCTTAAAAATTTATTTTGAGCATAGCCGGGCATAAAAGAAGGTACACCATCTAAAAATGTGTAAACAGGATTGAATTTCTTTTGAAGACCCGTTCTCATCATAGATTCATTATCTCTCAGTTTTATAGAAAGAATAGATTCATTTAATTTTTTTCTTCTTAATAACATTTCACGAAACTTAGAAATATCTCCTCCCGTAGCACCGTAGTCATAAAACTCATCTTTTAAGTTTCTAATAAATCTTAAATGTTCCGCTTCTTTTAATCTTTCTTTACGAGAGTCTAGAGCCTTTATTGATTTGTATAGTTTAGGTTCATTTTTCAAAATATATTCATTTATCTGTCCTTCAGTAGGCTCCTTGATGGTAGAGGATGGAAATAAAAACTCTCCACTATTAGCTATTATTGCGTCTCTTGCTCTTGCTTTAGCACCTTGCTTTTCGTTATCTATTTGAATATTATTTGTGTCAATATTGAATTGAATTTTATCATCTATTGTTTTAAAAAACTTAGGTAAGAATTCTTTTGTAAACTCGTACTCTTGTTCTTCTAATCCTTCAATTTTATCTTGAACAAATTGTAGATTTGATAATTTATTTTTCTCATTTAGATACCCATCTAATCTAGCTTGTTCCATAAGGGTATCTTCTTCAACCTTTTTTTGTGTCTCTTTAAGTGCGTTCTTTTCTTCTTCGTAAGTAACAAGTGAATCTTCTGGCTTTGAATCAATCGTAGCACCTTTTGCCTCGTCAAGAGTTCTCATGTCACTAGGTGTTAACATGTATCTATCATCGGTTTCACTAAAGCTCCAAGCTCCGGGCTCTGGTAAAGTTCTATCTAAATCTTTTTCGTATCGTCTTTGAAGATCGCTTTGTGTCTCAGAAGCTTGTGCAAGAGCTTCATTGGTCTCATTATCTACAACAATTTCACCTCTGGTATGAGCCGTGTAAGTAGGTTTACCACTGTTAGGATCGTCAGTTAGTGTTCCCGTACTGTCTGCATTATCTAAAATAGATTTAGTTTCATAGTACTTATGAAAAGGTACCGCTGTTGATCTTGTATCAAGCACTTGTCCGAATGGATCATTGTAACCTAATTGTTGTGCTAAAGAGTTAAGCTCTGCTACTGTGCTAGGCTCATTCTTCAAAAGCCAAGCATCAATTTCGTCATTAGTGGGATCAGTTCCTCCACCTTCATTACTAATATTTTGTCTTGCTCTTATTATAGAATCTGTGTTTTTATTTTGAAATTCTTCGTCTTGTTTTTTAGTTGGGAAAGGAAACTTAGTACGTCCTAAAAGAGTTTCTTGATTAGGAATGTATTGAACAATACCAAAATCGTCATAAACAGTATCAAACTTTCTATCAGGCGTATTCGGAACAATACTATTAGTAATACCTACACCTTCAACCAATTGTGGAATTCTTTGTATGTATTCTAAACTACTGCCACTATATGTTCCGTGAGCTCTTTGTCCTAGACTACCTAAAAGAAGTGCTGTTGTTAATTGTGGTCTATACGCTGTATATTCATCTAATAATTCGTCTTTAGAAATTTTATTATCTAAATTTTTAAATAGAAAATCTTCTAATCCAGATTGATATAAGTCTCCACCTTTATTTGAAGACGGAGTGGAGCTAGACACAAACTCAGGTTTTGCATTACCTTGGTCGTCCATGACAAAATTTCCAGGGACTTTTACTTGTTTATTAAATGTAAATGTTGGAGCAGGACCTTTAATTGTAACTGGTTTGCCTTCATTATCTAATACAGGAACAGTTTCAACTAAATCATCAGGTGGAGGTACCCCTGCTTTTTTGGCAGCAATAAACTTAGCTTTTAATTCTGGGTTGCTTGCTACTTCTGGTTTCATTATAGTTTTAACACTAGGAATACCCGTATCAACATTTCTTACTTCAGTTATCGATCCTATGTAGTCTCTTTTCTTTTTATTCGATGGCATTTTATTGTCTTTTTCTCCAAGAACACCTAACTCTTGAAGAACTTGTCTACCCGTCAAACCTTCTGCATCAAACGGAAGTTGTTGTAGTCTTAGGGCTAATCTTGAAAAGTGTCTGCCACCATCAGTCATGGCTATATTGTCATCGGGATCTCTTGTTAGTTTATCTGGATCCTCTGTCATAACTGGGTCTACTGGGGCACCTCCTCCAGTTTCATCTCCAGCTTTCTCACTCATTAATATTTCAGCACTTGTCTTTGGTACGTCTGGTATTAAAGACATCTGTGCTCGGTCTGGACTAAGTTGTGCTCCTGCCATAGCCATCTGTGGAGTAAGACCCCCAGGCCCAGGTCCCGACATAATATCTTGTATTTGATTCACGACTCCCGGTCCTTGACGCAATGCTTCAATACCACCAGTTGTCGCACCACCCATTGTGCTACCTAAAAGAGTTCCTTCTAAAATTCTATCGGCAACCTCAAGTCCAGTATATTCACCACCAGTTAGACCAGTGGCTCCCATAACAACTCCCTCTTGTACACCTTCTGTTGCACCCTCAAAAGCTATCGACTTACCAATTCGTTTTCCTATTTCTTTGGCAGCATCTGTTTTACCTTCTGCACCTAAAGCTTTGATTAACTGCTTTCCTGTCATGGATAGAAGTTCATCTTTTGGAATCACTTTTCCAGCACCAAATCTATCTAAGATACCAATAATGGTTCCTGCACCGATGGCGACTGCTTCGTTGTAGTCACCCGTTTTCTGTTCCATTTCCTCGGCAGTTTCACCAGTGCCCATGATGCCCGAACCAACGAGTGTCGCTCCACCGATCAAGGCTGCGGCAGGCACACTAAATGGAGCCGTTAAAGCAGACGCTAATCCACCGACTAAAGCTGCACCACCACTTGCTACGTTCTCACCAGTTTTTTCTAGTAACCAACCAATACCATCATCAATACCACCTTGATTGTAGGCTTCACGAAGCCCGACTGTATATTGTGGTTTGTATTGTCCAAGACGTATATCCTCGTCTTGTTGTTTGACTATCTCTTGTCCGTAATTAAAAATAGATTCAATACCAGCGGCACGACCAATAACCTCGACCCCTTTACCAAACATCCGTTGAGCTTGGTCAATACTATATTCAACAGCGTTATCTCTAGCCATTAAGTAATCCTTGTTGTCTTCTTTTTATTAGGAAGCATTCTATCAGAAAAACGATTAGTAACAGTATAGCCTTTAGTTACCCTTATCTTTTTAATAGGCTTTTTTTTCATTAGTAAGTTCCTTTGAACATTCCGCCACGAGCTTTCATAACACCACCCATGTTTTTTCTTACTCTTTCAAACTTCATAGTCTTTGACTCTGGATCTTTCATACCCACGCTTTGTTTTGTTTTTCTAAGCTCATGATCAAATTGAAAATTATCAACTTTCATAGGCAATGCTGCAAGATCTTTTTTTCTTTGTTTCTTTCTGCGTTTATTCTCCATAGCTATAGCAGCTATTCTGATAGGACTTGGTCCTGCACTAAAAAGACCTAATTTCTTAGTTTTCTTTTTTATCTTCTTTTTTTCTTTTTCATAGTCTGACACTACTTAACTCCTTTGAACTTTCCACCTCTGCCTGGTACTACACCACCCATGTTCATCTTCATAGGCTTGACTTTACCACCGTCCATCATACCAACAGGCATAGCTTTGGTTGTGTCCATAACTTCGCCACCCATAGCTTTGCCCTGTGGCTTCATTTTTTGAAGTGACTTCTTTATACTTAACATTTGTCTTTTACTAAGACCTGGTTGAGTGCCTTTAAAGGCTGAATAAACATTAAAAGGTTCATCCAAAGGTAATACTTTATCAGCTACTTTTTTTCCTGCCATTAGTAATACTCCATTTTTCTTCTATATCCTGGTTCAAATTCTTCATCATCAGGTGTGGATATAAAACCACCTTGTCTGAATCTTAGTATAGCCTGTGTCATCGAATCTGCCAAGTCATCATGGTCTCCATGTGGAAAACTCGCACATTCTTCAACGACTTCCTCCGCAAAATTAGCGTCTGGTCTCCACACCATACCACTTTCAAATACTGGTGCGCAAGCATTCATCCTTGCAAACTTATCAGCACCTTTGCTCGGTGTAAAGGGTGTAACAGGAATGCCCATACGTCTAAGCTCCTGTGTTAAAGGCGTACCACTAGCTTTTTGCTCTATCAATATCATATCAGGGTCGTAAGACTCATTTAGTTCATAAGCCTTTTGCTTCAGTTCTGGAAAATCCCATCTGCCCTTTTCAGCATCAAGTAAAATAATCGCATCACCCTCACCCTCTACTGGAGTAAATATCCCCCAAGTAGTAATAGCACTAAAGTCAGCACGATCATTTTTACTGAAAGCGGTATCGTATGATTGTATGATATACGAACATGGAGGTGGTTCAGAATTATCCCAAACATTCCACCACTCCCTTTTTATAATAGCTCCTTCTTCTGCCGTTGGGTTCTGCATATACTGTGCATTCCACTTGGCTACTGGAATTGACGCTTTTACTCCGTCTAATTCCTCTCTGCTCCAATATTCGGGCCAAAGTACATTGTTTGTATCTGGAAATATTGCAGGAAACTCCACGACTTCCCATTTGTCTGCTCCTCCTTCAGCTTGCTTAGAGATAACTCTAGCTGTTAGGTCTTTAATACCCCATCTGGTCATAACAATAATGATCGAACCACCTGGTTGCAATCTTTGTCGAGGACCTGACGTATACCATTCATAAATACTATCCAAAGACGTTGGACTCAAAGCATCTTGCTCTGATACTGGATCATCAATGATACATAAATCAGCACCACGACCAGCTAACGCACCCCCAACTCCAACAGCGTAATATTCTCCGCCACCATTTGTTGACCATCTACCAGATGCCTTCGCATCACTAGCTAATTTTATATCAGGAAATATATCCCTGAAGTCATCGCTATCAATAAGGTTTTTAACCTTACGACCAAATCCAACAGCAAGTTCTGCCGTGTGCGTTGCTTGTATTATCTTCAGATCAGGTCGTCTGCCCATAAGCCACGCTGGAAACAAGTAACTCGCAAACTCTGATTTCGTATGTCTTGGTGGCATGTTTACAATTAAACGCTTGATTTTACCATCAGCTACCTTTTGCAACTTGTCTGCATATATTTTGTGATGCTTGCCCTCAATGAAGCTGGGCCAAATCTTCTTTACAAACTTTAAATAATTATCTTGACTTGTTTTTTGTTCTTCTAAAACTTTAAGACGATCAAGAAGAGGCGTAATCTTAGAAATTTCATCATCACTAAGATACTCTGCAAATTGTGATGCTGTTAACGCCTGTTCCATTATGCTGTCGCTAAGAGATTATCCAATGCTTGCATAACTCGACCACCTTCTGCATATCCAGCAACCCCACCTTTTTTCATAGATTTAGGAGCAGCAACACCTGTTAACATCTCAATTAATTTATTTATATCGCCTGTATTAAAAGTAGATGGAACGAAATCACTTACATTACTGGTAAAAGGTGAATCAACAACTGTAGGAACTGGCTCTGGTACAGGTGTAGGCACACCACCGCCTATTACGTTTGGTGGCTTATCCTCTTCTTCTTTTTCTTCTTTTGGTTTTGGCTTTAAGATAAATGGATTTTCATTGTTATCATCTCCTCTATCTATAGGAGCATTCGGATCCATGCCAGAAACCAACCTACCACTTGCATCTCTTATACCAATAACACGACCACTATTATTTCTAACTAATTGTTTTTCTGGTATTGATTTTGAAGTTTGATTAAAATCACCAAAATCATAATTAGGTTGAACATTAGACATGTAATCTTTCATAGTCTGTGTTCTTAAATCTGGTGCGTTAAATCCAAAAAATGTTTCACCTAATCCCATAGGTCTGCCTAATGCTATTTCGTTAGCCATGTTTTCTCTGGTTTTTCTCTCTATTGCGTCTAATACGCCTCCTGCTGTGCCAGTAAAACCTTTGTCTTCAAAGAATGTAGGATCTGAACCCCTTCCAGCTTTTGTTTGACCAATATCTTCTCCATACAATCTCTCAATGTCTGCCATACGATTAGCATTAAAGTCTCTGCCTACTTTTTCTTCAAAATCTTCTGGTACAGTTGATAAAGTTGGAAAGTCAGAAGCTCTGCCAGCAGATGCTCTGTCGATGTCATCCATATCTCTCACATTTGCATCTTTTTCAGCTAATGCATTTTGTCTTGCCTCTTGTCTTGCATCAACAATATCTAATGCAGGAGCAAAGTCATCGCCAACAAAGTTTCTTGTGTCTGTTGTATCAATATCAAACACAGTATCAACAGGTCCTATTCTTCCAGCCATATTTTCTAATGATGTGTCCACAGGCTGTTGTCCTGTGCCTATATTGTCTGGTTGAAAAATATCTTGTCTACCAGCCATAGTTTCTAGTGCAGTGTCTGGTATTGTAGATATATTTCTGTCCAATCCTCTTTGATTCTGTAATCTATCAGATAAAGTCTGGTTGTTTACATTCGCTAATTGTTTTTCACGATCTGTAACTCTTTGTGTGTTTGCAATCGCTCTATCCATAGCAGCTAATTCTGCATCTGTAGAACCAACAACATCAGGTGTAATGGATGTTCTAACTTGAGGAACATCTGTTGTATAAGCATCGTCGACTATATCTCTTGTATTTGATGGAGTTAATGACGTTAAATCAAGTCCTGTGGATGCTGTAACTTGATTGTTCAAAGCATTTATACCTTTTTGACCCAACTCCTGTCTTGATATCGCATTCATAAGATTGCCTCTGGTAGCAGCATTAGATAAATCAAAGTTTGATCCAACAGCATTGTTCACAGCATTTAAATAACCTTGTTTATTTTCTAATGGATTTTCTTTTATATCAGTTCCTAAGTAAGTGTTCACAAAGTCTGAAGCAGTATTTATGCCTCTATTACCATAACGACTTAATTGATCGTCTAATGCTTTTTGTCCTGCTTCTAATGTATTGAAAAGAGCAGGTCCTGTTCTGGGAGTGCCATCAGCGTTAAAACCCTTAATCGTCTGTGTTGTCAAATCTTCTCTAGCTTGTTTTAAGTTACCAGGATTGTTTGTAAAAGGCGCATATAAATCTGATCTGCCTTGCGTAATCGCATTTATCAAAGCGTCTTCAGGACCAAGAAGGCTTGCGTTTTTACTTCCTCTAAAAGCACCAGCAACATTAGGCGTAACCCTTGAGCTAAAATTAGATGCGTTTGGCATCATATTAGTAGCGTCTCTGTTTGTTAAAGAACCAGCTATGTCACGATTAATGTCATCTTGAAATATATCTTCTTCTGAACCCATGATTTGTGAGTTAATTCTTGAAGCTATGTTTGCGTTGTTAGAACCAGAGTCTTGATTTGTACCTTGATTTAAAGCATTTTCAATAATGTTTTGAGCGAGTATATCATCATCTAATCCCATATTTGAACTATCGTCACCAACCGTGAAATCACCAGCAGATGTATCCCCTACTGTGTCATCAGAAAAACTGAAATTATTGTTGTCATTGCTGTCACTTGTCGCATCTACACTGCCATAATCACTAAATCCACCAAAGTCGCTGTCATCAACCTCGCCACCATCAAAAAATGCTCTTGGTAACCCACCCATTAACTGCGTGCTACCTGGCATAAACCCTTCATTGAATATCCGCTGGTCTATCATATTAAACATGTCAGGTCCGCCACGTAACCCAATTGGGTTAAACTGATAACCAAGTTCTTTTATCTGAAAAGGATTAGCAGGTCTTGCCATCATATCTTGTATTTTTGGAGGATTAAATGGACGAAATCCATTAATTCCAGAATCAAAAATAGATAAAAGCGGCTCTCCCGTCTCTACAGGTCTTGATAAATCCATAGGTCTTGATAAATCTTGAGGGTATTGCTCAGGTATGCGTTGGAATAAAGAAGGTTGTGGTAAAGGCTCTGCAATTTCCATTAAAGGTTGAGATGCGTCAAAACTTTTCAAAGGACCAAAAACACTACTTTTCAAAGGACCAAAAACACTTTGACCACCACTGTCACTACCTAAATTAAAACGCTGACTTGCCATCTGCTGAACCTCTTGAATAAATGGCTCAACCTGAGTGCTATCTATCTGCTGAGATAAATAATCACCATAACTATCCAAAGGATTACCCGCTACACCACCTAATTGCATGTTCACTGGCTCGTTGAATATGTCAATATTGCCCATATCATTAGGAGTCGGCATCATAGGGGATGACCCCATTGGAGGAATCGGGGTCATAGACGTTGTATTTGGCATGGACTTCAAAAAATTGTTAAAATTACCCCTGCTTTGGGCTGTTGTCTCAAAACTTACCTGTGGCGGTTGTGGTGGTACAGGTGGCGTACCCATATTTCCGCCCAGAGGTCCATTCGCCATGAAAATCTCCACAAAAAAACTAATTTATGTGGAGATGATATACGATTAATTTATTTTTGACAATAGAAAGCCCATTTCTTTGTGGCTTTGTGCTAAAATTTTAGAAACTATCTGAGAATTTGCAGAAATATCGTCTTTCATCTTCTTCATAAGAGCCTCAATCCTGTCAACATCCCATTTTGTCAACGGCTCTTCGTGCTTTTTTATGTCATCGTGCAATTCATCCATCTTATCCATGTTCTTACACAAATATTTCGCTGATAAAACTACAGATATGGGAACTGGCTTCGTTCCATGCTCATAATGATTCCACATCCTATGACTTAATCCTAATTTCTTCGCCATGTTTACCTGACTTATTCCTAATTGATTGCGGTAATTCAACATTTCGTTGTTTTTTACCTTCGCATAACTGTTTTCATTACGTTTCATTGGCTAACTCCTCTAATAAATTCATTTTTACTAAATCTTCTACAAATTCTTCCTTCGTTCCAAATCTAATAGGCTTATAAGTATAATTGCAAATGTCCATAGCGTTGTCTTTTAACCACTTAGTCTCTGAATCACTCTCGCTTATACCCATAAAATCCAAAACACCCATGATATCATCAGACTCAAAGGTCTTCTTTCTTCCGTAGCTTAATCTATATCTAGGCATAATGCCCTCCTAACATACAAGATGTAGCAATGAATACCAAAAAGTGCAAGATTTTTTTTATAAAATTTTTTTTGGAGGTCGTTTTTGAAATTGATGGGGGTCGTTTGAGGGGAACACGGTTTAGAACTTTTTTGATTGTTTGTATATATATTTTGGTGGTGTATAGGGTGTATATCCCCGATTTATATAGTAAAATCAATAACTTAGATAATTTTAAGAATAATTAAATAAATACAATTGTTCTGTTAATAAATAAAAAATAGGCGGGAATAATCCCGCCATTTACATTTTAATTACAATTGTTTTGGTTGCTACTATCGAGATCGGATAGTAGCAATTTGTTGTATTCTTTGGTTGGTTGCATTCAATAATTCTGCACTCATTCCCGCATGTATTGATGGGTCTCCAGCTCCATTAAAGATATAGCCATTGTTATTACCTTGTATTTCTTTTGGTATTCTGTAACCGTTTAAATCATGTTGTCCATTGCTAGTAGAATAACGGTGTCCATAATGTTGTTGTGTTAATGTTTCAATAACATTCTGCCCAAAAGTATTTGCTAATTGGGATCTCCATTCACTAAACATAACTCTAATTCTCTGAGCTGATCTTATATTGCTAGCATTCATTAATTCTTGTGTAGATGCTCCATTATCTGATCTTGCAAGCTCCCAAACAGTTTGGGCTTTTGTTCCTTGCCTTGCAATAATGTTTGGTGTTTGTAACAAGCTCTGAGCTTGTACAAATCTAGTATCAATAGAATGATAAGCTAAGTTTAACAAAAATCTAATCCAATTTCTTAGTTTTTCCATTTCCATAGATCCTGAATGAGACCTAAACTCCATAGTATATTTTACATTGTTACTGTAGTTATTTGGTGCAAGTGATAATAAATTAATAGCTGAATATTTTCCACCACTCCTGCCCGTACTAATAGCTCTTATTAAGCTATTTATATCAGCTTGTGTGTTTTGGATAGCTTGTGCAGGTGTTGATGGATATTCAGCAAAATAACAATCTCTTCTTTTTGGTGTTAGCATTGTTGAAAATAAAGCTATATCTTTTGCAATTCTATAACTTATATCTCTAGCAATTTCTAATGGTAAAGCATCACCAAAATACCTTTTAATTTTTTTTGCGGTTCTATATCTAACATCATTATTATTATGGCTGTAAGCTATACTTTCATTTGTAAAATCTTCTTCACTTATAATTGTTCTGTTTATTGGACGCATTCCAATATGAACATGAACAGAACATTTGTAAGAGTTTGAAACGCAATTATATTGGTTGGTAGCTACGTTAAAAACTTTTTCTATATGTTCCCATGCCCTATTGCTATCGGCATAAATTGGTAATTCTAATTCTCCTCCATCTCTTAAACTGCCATCTGATTTTGCAAATACTCCATCAACATGATTATGAATATCTACACTTGAATAATGCGGTCTTACAAATTCGGGTTCTAAACCAAAGGTTAAAAAATATGATCTGTTGTTGTTGTTTAAAATAGTCATTTTGTTTGTTTCTCCAATTAAATTAAAATGTCCAATTAAAATAACAGTTCTAGTAATCATTACAACATTTATTTTTTGTATATATAGTATATAAATAATTTAATTACTTATAAGTCCTTGTTTTTATTGACTTTTTTATTTTTAAAAAAAAATCAAAAAAAATTTCATTAAGAGTGGGGATCTCAGGATTGGGATTCTCAGAAATGCCGTCAGAAAATTCCCCGATCAGGGTGTTCCCCGATCAGGAGCCTTCCGATAAGCGAACAATTGTTCGATGTTTACCTGTAAAAAAACCCAGAAGGATCTGGGTTTTCCTGCTGGGTGAAGCGAACAATTACCTCCATGACCTGCCTCCACGCCTCGTTTGAATAACTCGACCTGCTTCTTTCTCATAATCGAATGCTTCAACGACTGCATTTATAAGTTGTTCGGTATCTAGCTGGAAGTCCTGATACCCCTGCTTTATGGTATCGAAGTAGCTTTTGTTCGGTACTGCCTGACCACCATAGTTCATTATATATACCATACCCTGATTCAATCCGAGTTTAGTCAAGTCCAAGTATTCTTTTCGGTATAGATTAGGAAAGCCCTCATACTTGTCCAATGCTTTCTCGCACTCTTCAGTTATTCTCCACACTCCAACGGGAACGTAATCATTTTCTGATTTAACGATAGTCGCCACGTTGTTAAATGATAACTTGTAGCCTCTTAAATCAATACTGCATAAAGGTGTCGCAAGTGGACACCTTATAGCCATGTTTTTTTTGTTTAGGTTTGCACCGTATGCTAAATACAACATTATTGACTCCCTCTTAATTCTGATAGTTCTTGAATCTCCACAAAGTCGTAACCTGCATCAGTCCACTCTTGAGCTGCCTCTTTTGCATCTTTATAGTTTTTATAATAATCGTCTACACCGCCTACCCAGACTATGTATCTCCAACCTAGTTTATACTCTATATCAAACATATTATTCTCCATTGGCTTGTTTAATTACTATATATATAGCAACCATTACTACCCTTGTCAACAAGTAAATAAACTTTTTTTATTTTTTTTATTGAGATCCAGCTACCTGCACAGGAAAATAATAGCGAACAATTGTTCGCCCTGTAGATAAAAAAAAGCCCAGCAACCTGCTAGACTTTTTTCGGAGAAACCTATTGATCCCAAGATGATGTGTATGCTGACATTGATTCCCACATTTCGATGAAGGCATTGATGAATCTCTTCTGGCTTTCATCTAACCCTTCTTGCCAAAGTAACTCGCTGGCACTCATGCTGGGCAAGTTGTTCGCTTTAGTCCAGTCGCTCCATATTGTTACCAGTCTGCTCATGTTATTCATTTTATTTCTCCATTGGCTTGTTTAAGTTAATACTAATATAAGTAATGATTACACATATGTCAACAACTAAATAAACTTTTTTTATTTTTATTTCACAGCAGAAAAAATCCTGCTGTAGCCGTACAGGAGCGGACAATTGTTCGGTTACAGGTTTTACAGCAGGAGGGGGAGGGGAGGAAACAATTGTTCGGTATTTACAGGAAAAAATCGGGGGAAGAACCCCCGATCCGATCCCCGAACAATTTACAAAAGAAAAAGCAAAACTGTTGCGGTAAATAATGCGAATGCTATTACATTTAAGAAGATTGTATAAAATAACATGATGACCCCCGTTAAAACTGTTGGACTATAAATGGTAAGTCTTTTACTTCTTCGTGATTGTCTTGGTCTTTTCCTATCCAACAATCAGGAAGAATGACGGAAGTATAATAATCAATGCAGTCATTGTTACCGCCAAATATATATTTGTATTTATCTCCGTAAGCATCTACAAACTCTTGAAAGTTTTCGTATTCTGTATAATCGCAACAGATCGCAACTACATCAAGTTCAACTTGACCGCTATCCATACACTCCGCAACTTGCTCTAATTCCTCATATAATGCTTTAAGTCCTTCATAAGAAAAATTATTCTTGTATGTATCCCAAGTTCTAAAAGCGTCTATGAATTGGTTTTCATTTACTGTTTGTACTATCATTTTTTTCTCCATTAGCTGATTAATTAATACTAATATATGTAATGATTGCTACCTTGTCAACAACTAAATTAAAAAAAAATAAAAAAAATATATCATATGACATAAATCACCTCAACCAGCCGTGCCAGATCCAGCAACCTGCTTGTATAGAACAATTGTTCGGTTTTCCAGCAGGACGGACATCACGACCTGCTGGAATCTATCCACAGGGAACAATTGTTCGGGTTGCTGGAGGCAGGAGAACCCCGATCCTGACCCGAACAATTTACCAAAGAATGCCCCCGATAACAAGCCCGATCCCGATCAAAGCCCGAACAATTAGCCCGATAACAAGCCCGATAGTACCCCGATCCCTATGCCTACAGGAATTGTTCGGGAGAACCCAAGAGTACCCCCTCCAAGTAAATATGCTAGTTTTTGGGTTTCACGCTACTTTGTTCTATCAAGTTTGGGTCTTTATGGGTGGTTATGGCTGTTTTCATGCGTTTCTGTGCTAAGTCTTGAAATTCCTGTAGTTTTGACAATATTTCTTCTCTTGACATACTATCTGTGCGTTCATGTAGCACATGAGCCTTGTTTACAAGAAGTCCAGTAGCCTTTAAACGCAATTCTTCAGCCCGAATAGCCTCACCAAATTTACCGCTCTCCCACGCTTCGTTACGGATTTTAAGAAGATCACGCACCGACTTATCAATAGTAACCCCGAAACGACTACGAGCTTCTTCACGCATTTCCTGATAGCGTTCCTGAACGACTGGGTTACGCAACAGCCTTACAGCATCAACGCCAGGATTTGCGTATCCTGCTCGCCTAGCCGATTCTGTCTGCGTCATATCCTTGTGCATAAAGTTATTCAGAAAATCTTGCTGTTTGTCAGTCAATCTTTTCCATCCAGCTAATCGCTGTTCCTTCGTTAAATTCTCAGCTACTTTTGGCATTACTTTTTCTCCTGTCTAATTTCATCTAAATCTTCTTTCGTTAATGCGTCACGAAAAGTTAAACCAAAATCATATCCTTGTTTGTAATAAGCAGATGATTTTTTTTTAATATCAAGTTCACGATGTGCAACAGAGTCTATAACACCATCGCAAAAAAATGATAAATAGCCTCTTCTTTTTTTCTCTAACGGGTTTTCCATTTTATCTCCATTCTACGTTAGTTTAATAGGGTTAGGTGGGCGGGTTACTTACCGCCACCTAAACCCCCCTTTAGGGGGGAAGTTCGGTAAGTTGGTAAGTAGCCATAAAAAACAATGACTTAGAGTAAAAAACTAACTTACCGTGATAAGAAGTAACCTCCGTAAGTTGCCTCAAAAAACCGAACAATTTCAATGACTTACTACTTACCGTCATTTTTACTTACCGAGTAAGTTGGTAAGCGGTAAGTAAATCACTCATAAAGCACCACAATTTTAGGGTCATTTGTGGGTTTATAGAACGTACCATTAAGGGTACAAACATAGCCTAAATGCTCCATCATTTGGGCGTAATTTCTATAACATTCTGAACATGAAGTTAAATCATAATAGCAGTTAATATGATGCAAAACCGATGCGTTTAATTTTTGTGCTATTCCTTTCTCAACAGCACAACCAATACAAATTGTTCGGTTATTCATCACCAGTTCCATTCCGATAATAATTTTTTCTTTACATTGCGAACAATTCTTCTGTTTTTTCTTAGCCATTAGCTTACCTCCACTTTTGCGAACAAGGGGGAATCACCTTCCAGTCTGTTCTTAGCTATTTCAATATACGACTCATTTAGCTCAATAACGGTTGCATCTCT
>Ga0222715_10001827_pt1 | contig 19932 bp, 20 predicted proteins | sample C33_9DmetaG_FD_165056 | JGI IMG/M metagenome (GOLD analysis project Ga0222715, IMG submission 165056) | Estuarine water microbial communities from San Francisco Bay, California, United States - C33_9D | ecosystem: Environmental > Aquatic > Marine > Unclassified | place: USA: California... | reverse complement strand
TACTAATCTATAATTTAATTGAAAAGGATAAAGCTCAAAAATAGTTCCATTTCGTTTCCATATTCCTTGAAGTGATGCTCTATTAAAAGTTTCTCCCGCCTGAGTCCAGGCTAATCCTGTAAATTCTCCTGCGTCCGGAGTATCCATTTTGTTTGTAAATACATATGATAAATACACTCTACCATAACCATTTCCAACATCTCCAGAGACATTCATTTGATTAGAATCAACACCAAGAGTGACAGAATCAACAGTAAAACTAGCTTTAAAAACATCTCCTCCAATTGGAATGTCTTGCGCAACTACAAATGAAGAAACTAAAAGCGACAATAAGATTAAAAAATTTTTCATAAAATATAATTTAAGTTAGAAACATAAATTTATAAAAACATTCTTTACAAAATGTTATTAATATTATAAATCTTTTTTTTATATTGAATTAAACTAAAATTTTATTTTATGAAAAATTTACTATTACTATTTACATTAGTCTTTGCATTAACCTTAAATGCTAATAATGATCCTAATGACTTTAATGAATTAAAAAAATTAGAGGGAAAATGGGTTGGGACTCTTGAAAGAACTGACGGAACATCTGATTCATTTATTCTAGATTATAGAATAACTTCAAGCGGAAGTGCATTGCTAGAAGAAAGTAATACAGGTGGTGTTGAAATGTTGACTATTTTTAATTTTCAAAATGATGAATTATTATTAACTCATTATTGCGGACTTCAAAACAAACCTATTTCAAAGCTTACTGGAAGTAAAGAAGGAGTTTTATCCTTTAAAACTGATTCCGAAATGAGTGGATTATCTCTGGAAAAAGATACGTATGTTACTTCATGGGAAATTAATTTAATGCCTGAAGATGACAGCAAAATATCTTACCATTATACTGTTAGTGGTCCAAATGGAGTAGTTTTCAGTGCTAGCTCAGAGCTAACAAGAATTTAGAAAAAATTTTATTAAAAACTAATTTTATAAAGGCCTCTAATATTTTATTTGAGGTCTTTTTATTTAATGAGGTAATTTTTCTTTTATAGCGCCATATGTAAAAGCTCCCATTATTGCGCTTAGAATTACTAATCCATACACAAAATATCCATTCCCAATTAAAATATACATTGGCCCAGGGCATGCTCCAGTTAATGCCCATCCTAACCCAAAGATTATTCCTCCAAATAAATTATTATACTTTCCTGTTTTTTTGTCTTTAAATTCAATTGGCTTCCCTTTAGAATTTTTAAAATTTATTTTTTTTATAAGAAAAATCTGAATCATTCCTAAGAAAACTGCAGATCCAATAACACCAAACATATGGAATGAATGAAACCTAAACATTTCTTGTATTCTAAACCATGAAATAATTTCAGATTTAGTCATAATTATTCCAAACAAAATCCCAATCAATAAAAACTTTAAATACTTCATACTAAAAAATTAAAGGGAAAATTAAATATGTCATAATCAATCCTCCAATGAAAAATCCAATAACTGATATTAAAGAAGGAATTTGAAAATTAGATAATCCACTTATTGCATGACCAGATGTACATCCACCAGCCCAACGAGCTCCAAATCCAACAAAAAACCCTCCAAGAGTAATAATTAGAAATCCTTTTAATGTTCTAAGTGAATTAAAATTAAAAATTTCACTTGGAACAACTTCTCCATTAAATTCTAATCCTAGCTCTAATAAATCATTTACTGTTTTATTGCTTAGTTCTAAAGAATTAAAATTTTGAAGAAAATTTGAGGCAATATACCCTCCAATAACGGCTCCTACAATAAACACAATATTCCAAATTTCTTTTTTCCAATTAAAATCAAAATATTTATAATACTTGCCTGCACCAGCCATAGAACACACATTTCTTAATGAAGAACTTACTCCAAAACTTTTTCCGGACCACAATAAAAAAAACATAACAAGCGAGATCATGGGGCCTGCAATATACCATGGCCAAGGTTTACTTATAAATTCAATTATATTCATTTTATTTAATAATTATTTTTTTAATTGACATACATTTTTAGTTCTACTTATTAAAGAACTTTTTGAAAGAGAAGAGTAGCCTCCTTTAATATCAATAAAATTATGAATTCCCCTTGCTTTTAAAATTGAAGATGCTATCATTGATCTATAACCACCAGCACAATGCAAATAATTCATTTTTTTATTTTTAAACTTTGCTAAATTTTTATTTAAAATATTTAAAGGAATATTATAAGATCCTATTATGTGCTCAGAGTTAAATTCATTTTCATCCCTTACATCAAATATTTTTGGTGTTTCCTCAGTATAAAGTTTTTCAAATTCAAATCTGTTAATTGAAAAAACTTTATCAATTTCATTTCCATAATCAATCCAAGCTTCAATTCCACCATTTAAATATCCTTTTGTATTATCAAACCCTAATCTTGATAACCTAGTTACCGCTTCTTTCTCCCTTCCTAATGGACATATCAAAACAATTGGATGATAAATGTCTTTAATCAGTTCTCCAACCCAAGGAGCAAAACTTCCGTCTAATCCAATAAATATACTTCCTGGAATATGAACATTTGCAAACTCTTCAACTGATCTGACATCTAGAATTAACGCTCCACTTTCATTTACAATTTTTTTAAAATTAGCTACGGATAAACCTAAAACACTTTTTTTCAATATTTTTTCTAATGAATCATATCCCTCTTTGTTTAGCCTCACGTTTGATGGAAAATAATCAGGAGGTGGTTTTAACCCTTCTAAAACTTCATTAATAAATTCTTTTTTAGTCATGTCTTTTCTTAAGGCATAATTTATTTGTTTTTGATTTCCTAAAGTATCGAAGGTTTCTTTCATCATTTTTTTACCACAAGAAGATCCAGCACCGTGAGCTGGATAAATTATAATATCATCATTAAGTGGCATGATTTTATTTCTTAAACTTTCATAGGAGTAAGCTGCAAGATCTTCAGAACTTAAATGATCTGATTTTTGAGACAAATCAGGCCTGCCAACATCACCTAAAAATAAAGTATCCCCTGTAAAAATAGCTCGATCTATTCCTTTATCATCAGAAAGTAAATAACAAGAACTTTCCATAGTATGACCAGGTGTATGCAGAAGAGTTATTTTAATATTTCCTAGATTAAAGACTTCTCCATCCTTAGCAATATGAGAATGAAAATTTGTTTTAGCATTAGGACCAAATATAATTGTTGCGCCTGTTCTCTTAGAAAGAGTAATATGTCCGCTAACAAAATCTGCATGAAAATGAGTTTCAAAAACATATTTGATTTTAACTCCATTTTTCTTAGCTTTTTCAATGTAAGGCTCTATATCTCTTAATGGGTCAATAATCGCAGCTTCATTATTACTTTCAATGTAGTATGCTCCTTGTGAAAGACAACCTGTATAAATTTGTTCAATTTTCATGATTTTATTGTAAAAAAAATTCGTTCAAAAAAATAAATAATCCAATTATTAAAATAAATACTCCGAACCATTTTTTAAGTTTTATTTTATTAATAAATAGTCCAAAATAGGTGCCAATGAAAATTCCGAAAATTGTTAATAATGTAAATAACAATAAAAAATTCCAATCAATATTCATTACCAACAAATCTCCAAAGAAAAATCCAAAAGTTGATTTTAAAGCAATTATCAATAGTGAAGTTGCGATTGCCTTTTTTATATCTAAACCTATTAATATTACCAAGGCTGGAACAATTAAAAAACCCCCTCCAGCACCAACCAGTCCAGTAATTCCTCCAACGATAAATCCCTCAAAAATAACTATGGAATGAAAAAATTTTATTTTAAGTGGTCTAATATTATTAGTTTCATAAATCATAGAAATTGCTGAAATAAATAACAGAAATGAAAAAACACCAAACATCAACATCCTGCGAGTAAGTATAAAATTTTCGTAATTATATATAATCTCTGGAAGTATAGGAACAATAAAAAATCTAACAATCCAAACACCTAGAATTGATGGAATTCCAAAAATTAATGCTACTTGCCAATTTATTTTAGTATGCTGCTTATAAGCCCCAACAAACGAAGCAATTCCTACAGTAAATAAAGAATACGCTGTTGCTACTTTTTCATCTAAAGTAAAAATATATGCAAAAACTGGAACTGCTAGTAATGATCCGCCGCCGCCAAAAATTCCAAGAAAAACCCCTATAAAGATTGCTGCTAAATATCCGAAGTATTCCATAATATTAAATTAAATTACACTTTTCCATACAGTCAAAAATATTAAGTAATTGACGATCTGTAATTCTATAATAAACTTGTTTGCCCTTTTTTTCGGAACTTAAAACTCCATTATCTTTCATTTTAGATAAATGATGAGACATCATTGAAATTTCACAATCATTAGTAATATTTGAACAAATAGTCGATACATCAAGAGGCTCATTGGATTCTAAAATTTCAAGAATCTCAAGTTTAACTGGATGAGAAATTGTTTTTAAAATATTAGCAACTTTCTTAAGTTTTGTAATCGAAAATTTTCTTTTTGTTAATTTCATAAAACAAATATATGAATAATTTAACAAATGTTAAAATATTAATTTTAAAAAAAGCTATTCATTAATACGAATAGCTTAATTTGAGTTTATTCAATTAAACCAAGTTGCATTAAAAACGAATGATTATCAAAGAAATCTTGTTCTTTAAACACCTTTCCATCTTTCATCATCACAATTGTAGTTCCGCTGATATCAACTTTATTATTAGTCGCAGGAATTCCAAACATTTCACCATCATGAGTTCCTTTAAAATTCCATTGTTTAACTAATTTATCGCCTTGTCCAAAAATGTGAACAAAAGTAAATTCAGCATCAGAAAATCCATTGAGATAATTGCTGTAGTAATCTCTAAAAGCATCAATTCCTGTAATATCCCCAGAAGCAGTAACAACAGTTACTTGCTCATCAAAACTTTCAGTATTAATAGCACTTGGATCTCTATTATCAAAAAATAGGTCCCAAGCAGTTTTATATGTATTTAGGTTATTTTCAAGTTTAGTATTTTGTAATTCTAAGTTTTGACATTGTTCACTAGGTGGCTGAGAACAACTAACAATTGTTAGAGTTAAAAAAAGAGTTAATAAATTTTTCATGTTATAAATATTTAGTTGTTAATGATTAAAGGGCCCATATTTTTTCAACCCTTCCTTGTTTATCTACTTTAAAAACTTCAACGCCGTCAATAACATCTCCAGTTTTTGTTGTTAATTTTAAAAAACAAGTAATATAATCTCCTAACTCAACTATATCTACAAGTTCTTGTTTAAGTTCATTTTCAGTAACAAATCCGAAAATAATTTCTTCAATTTCAGCAGGTCCGGTAGCCTCTAGTCCAATTAAAGGAGCAGACATATGGTAATCATCTGTTGTTGGGACTTTTGACCATGCTTCATAGCCCTCTGTCCATTCGAAATTTACCTTGTAATTTTTTATGGCTTCAGCGGTTGGTGATAGTTTTACAACTTCTTCGACTTTTTTAGTCTCTTGACAAGAAAGAATAAAAAAGAATGAGAATAAAAGGATTGTTTTTTTCATATAAATTGATTTTTTCGTTGTAGAGCTAATATAAAAAACATTCGTCTTATAATCTTAAATGATTTGATATTTCTATTTAATAGAATGAACTACAGGTCTTACAACTTTGACCCAATTATTATAACCCTCTTCAGTTAAGTGTATTCCATCACTGAAAAAATCTTCAATTATAAGACCTTTATCATCAACAAAAAAGGAATGTAAATCAATAATTGTATATGAATTAGAAGATTCTTCTAATTTTAAGATATTATTAATTTCATTTATGTAGGCTCTATATATTTGCTTTTCAACAGGCAGAATCGTTTGAACATAAACTTTAGTTTCTGGAGATTTTTTTTGAATTTCTTGTGTAATTCTAATTATATTTTTTGAAATGTAACCAACAGAAGGTTCAAAAGGTGAAACATTCCACAAATCATTAATTCCTATCAACAAAAAAACTGCTTTAGGTTTATAATAAGTAATTTCATTAAGTCTATGTAACACTCCCTCTGTTACATCTCCACCAATTCCCCTATTTCTAACATTTGGATAATTTAATCTTACACCCCAGTCATTTCCGCCAGCAGTAATACTATTGCCTAAAAAAACTATATTCTGATAATTTAAAGGAGATTCTTTAAATTCTTTTACTACTTTCTTGTAATTATTTCTACCCCATTCGTCCTGATATTTAAAGAATATATTTTCATTGGGATATAAACTATTGGTATTGTTTGGGTTTTGAGAAAAAGAAAAAAAAGGTAAGAGTAATATTAGGATCCTTTTCATAACAGAAATATCTAAAAAAATTAAATTGTAATACTGTTTTTTAGATAAAGAGGGCAAAATTATATACCAAAAAAAATTAATACTTAGTCTAAGTATTAATTTCTAATAATTTTGATTTTATTATTTCAGACCAAAGTTTATAACCTAATTCATTTAAGTGCAGTTCGTCAGCAATAAATAATGATTTTTTTGGTAAACCATCATTTCCAATAAATCTATTTCTTGTGTCAATAAAATAAAGGTTAGGGGTTTTTTCACAATAAGATTTAATTAAGTTATTTGCCTTAGAAATCTTATCCCATGCATTCCATCTACTTGGTGTGGGGGTAGTTTCAATAACAAAAACAGGAACTTGTTTATGTATTTTTCTTATCGACTTAAAACAATATTCAAATAATTTTTTGACTTCTTTTGGAGATAAGTCTTTGCGAGCTTTAAAAATATCATCAGATCCAGTAATGTCATTCGCTACAAATATTAATATTGCTTTTGGAGAATGATTTATGACTAATCTATCAATAAAATGAATTAAATCATAGTAGTGAGCGCCTCCATATCCTCTTTTGACTGAAGGATACGGACTCATGTCATTATCAATATTATTCCATAATCTTATACTTGAACTACCTATGAAAAGTAAATCTTCCTTTTTAGCATTTTTTTCAAAATCCAACTCTTCTAAATTCAAAATTTCTTGTTCAAAAACCTTCTCAGTTTTATTATATTTTTCAAGAGGAGAACAAGAATACAAAAGTGATAATAGAATTAGCTTCTTCATAATAAAACTTTAAGATTTAATAAACTAAACAAAATGTAACTTATGGAAAAAATTGACTCTCTAATAAACTAAAAACCTTTTTAATTAATGGGGCATTATAAGAGCCTGACCAACCTTTACTGTAATTTACAGAAAATGATATATCATGCTTTGGTGAATAAACTACTTGGGTCCCCCAGAATCCGCTATGAGTGTATAGCTTTAAGCCTTTTAATTCAATTTCCCATATCCCTAAACTATAATCCATTAATGCCGGGGTTTCGTATTTATATTTTTTTAACATTTCTTGTAATGTTGACTCTTCATTAAAAACTTTATTATTAAACAATAAATAAAAAAATTTAGATAAATCTTTAGCTGTTGAAATTAACCCGCCACCTCCAAAATAATCTAAGCTAGGATCTAAGTTATAAGCATCATTACCATCTCTAAAATATTGATGAATTCTCCTATCAATTCTTTCATCTTCAAACCAAGTGTCATTGATATGTAATTTTTCGAATCTTAAAAGATTCTTCATAGCATCATCAAGACTTAATCCTGTTATGTTTTCAATTATACCTCCAAGAATTACATATCCAGTGTCAGAATATTTAAATTGATTCCCTGGAGAGCCAATTGGATTTCCCCAATCAATACAAGAATTTATTTGTTCGGTTCTGGTCCATTTATAAGATGGGTTGTCAGAAATTTTTTTGAAAAAATTTGGATGAGTAGTGTGATCATACATTCCCGATGAATGATTTAGTAAATGTCTTACTGTAATTTTTTCAGGATTGTAATCACCTTTAATTAATATATTATAATGTTCTTTTGAAATATATTTGGATATTGAATCATCTAAATTTATTTTATTTTCTTCCCAAAGACGAAGAATAGTTGCAGATAGAAATGTTTTGGTGACACTAGCAATTCTAAACTGATCAAACTTATCAAGAAGATCGTTTTTTGATATGTCGTTTATACCAAAACTAATAGAATAATCTAAACCTTTAGTCTCTGAATAAATATTTGATATTATTCCAGGTTGAGATGAATCAATGTTGTTCTCAATTAATTCATTGAGCTCATTATAAACAGAATTTGAGTTTTGAGAAAATATAAATAGAGGGGCAAATAGTACTAAAAGAATTAATTTTCTCATAAACTAAACGAATAAATTGATAAGCTAAAAATAGAATACATGTCTACGGTTTAATTGTATTGATCATAGTCTTTAATAGCCCATTTTGTTTCTTGTCGTTCATTAACTGCCAAAACATGATTCCACCTAATTTTTTATCCAATGCATATTTAGATTTAAGCTTTATTGATTTGTGATCATCAAAAGTTGCGAAAATTTTATTTATACTGTCATATGCATAAGGGGAACTTGCTAAAGTGTCCCAATAAAAATTAAAATCAGATCTAACATCTTCAAAATTTATTTGATTATAACTTTTATTCCAATCCGCATTTTGATTAAGACCGTTATTAATATTTGGAACATTTTTAAATGTTTTAATATAAAAAGCTGCTCCAATAAATATTTTTTTAGGATTTACTCCAAAATTTATTAATTTTTCTATTGATGATTCTGCTGACCTATCTTGAAATTCATTAGATGAAAGTGCGGTATGATGACCTGTTTTAGAAGAGCCTGATCCATAAAAATCATACGTCATAAGATTAACATTATTTACTAATGGCATTACTTTATCCCATTCAATTGAATTTTCAAAAAATCTATCAGATGCGCCGGCAGCAAAACTTAATATGTCACCTTTTTTCATATACCTTCTCAGTTGAATCACTAAATCTGTAAAATTTTCTCGATCTTCAGGCTTAAAACTATGTCCTGGGAAACCAGAAATGGCTGGATATTCCCAATCAAGATCAATGCCGTCTGCATCAAAGGATTCTATAATATCAGCTGTTGAAATTGCAAACTCTATTCTACTTTTTTCGGAACTAAAAACATCAGAACAAGTTTCACAACCACCCCATCCTCCTAAAGAAACTAGAACTTTTAGCTTTGGATAACTGTTTTTTTGATTAATAAGATTAATTAAAGTAAGGCTATCTTTCTCATTATCAATAGCAAGTTTATTTCCTTTTAGATGCAGGAAACTATATATTATTTGATCGACTCCTTTTAAATCAAATTCATTAATTGATTTCTCATCACCAGCATAATAAGCTATAACTTGAGGTTTAAATTCAGTATTGTTGTTACAGGATAGAATAAAAATTATTAAAATAAAAGCTTTTCTCATAACCTAAATATAAGAAAATCTAGTAACACTATTGAGTATATTTTAGCTATTATTTGTCTATTATATTCTTTATTCTATTTATATACTTTAATTAAAAAAAATTTAAATTAGAAGTTGCTGAATTAAAAGAAGAAGATATGCCTACGGTTTAGTATATTTATAAAAAAATATATATGAAAAATTCCATTTTACCTTTTGCTTTTTTATTAATTACACTGATTAGTTCATTCCAATTAACTGCCCAAAATTTTAAAAGCTTAGATAAAAGCCCAATGGATGTGGCAGCGTTTCCAAGTAGCTATAAAATTTCAGACAAAATAGTAAAGGTAATATACAGTCGCCCTCAACTAAAAGGAAGAGATTTAGTGAAATTAGCACCACCTGAAAAGATTTGGAGAACAGGAGCAAATGAAGCAACAGAAATCACATTTTATAAAGATGTAATTTTTGGAGGCAAACCATTAAATGCAGGAACTTATTCTTTATTTACAATACCTTCTTTAGATGGAGATTGGACCGTAATTATTAATAGAGCAAAAAATTTATGGGGTTCATATTACTATAAACAAGATCAAGATGTAATTCGTGTTTCTGGTAAAGCGTCTAAAATAGAGGAAAATATTGAAGCACTCTCAATGACGTTTGAAGAAGATATGACATTAAAAATAGGTTGGGGAAATACCGTTGTTTCAGTATCTATAGAATAAACTTTAAACCTTATTAATCTACTTACGTGGTTTAGAAATTGCTAAAAGATATGCTTATGGTTTAATTTGAACATTCACCCATCTGATAAGAACTAACTCCATAACTTTTTGCAACACAAGGATTGGAATAAGTGTATCCATCACATCCGCAAACAGGGTCATATTCCTTTGTACACACAGTATCAATTGAAATATCTTTAGGATTTATGCAATCTAAAGAGGCATTTCCTTTTTTAAAAATATATGTAATTTCATCATCAGCGATTTCAGGATTATCAATATATGTTAAGATTATTTCATTTTGTTTAACCTCAATTGTATATTCTTTTTCGTTTTCATTTAAAGTTAAAACTCCATCATAAATCAGAAATTTTGAAGGTTCATTGGGTTAATTATAAATATACCGTCGTTAACATTTCCTTTACTAACTAAAATATTTTGCTCAGGGAAAAACCAAAGTTGATTTTTAGTAAAATCATAATTATCGAAGCTACAAAAGCAACTTACATCCTGAAGAATATATTGACCCTTAATTTCAGCTGTTTTACTTACTTCATCACTAGCATAACAAGAAAATACAAGTTGAATAAAAAGTAATATTAGAATTATTTTTAATTAACCATTTTTCAACAATATCAGAAAATAGTTTAGGATTATGTCCTTCCCATCCTCCCCAGACAATTAATACATTTTTATCTTTTATTTCTTGTGATTGAGCTAATTGTTGTGAAAAAATTAAACCAATTGTCAGACAAATAAAAAAATTCTTCATAAATTTAAAAGTATAATTAATATTCAATGTATTAAAAAAATCTAGTAGAAAGAGTAGATTAATGAATGTATTTTGAATCTAATTTTATCAAAAACTCATTTCTGCTTTCTGAATAACCTTTCCAACTCGTTTAAGTAGATATAAATATTTGCTAGTACTTGAATTTCCTTACCTTATTGCGTAGCAATTTGAATGCTTTTGTTATATGAGCTTCAACACTTTTTATTGAAATCTTGTTGTGTTTAGCGATTTCTTCATTAGTAAGGCCATGTTTTTTTTTTAGAGAAAATATAATTTTAGTTTTTTCTGGAAGTTTATCAATTAAGGAGTTCATTTCACGTATCTTTTTAGATAGATTTTCGTTTGAATTGTTTTTTAATTGTTGATCTAAAATAGAGTAGTATTGTTCATGTAATCTTGTTAAGGATTTATTTTTGTGATAATCAGTTATAAATTTATTATAGATTGACTTATACAGAAATGACTCCATTGAATATTGGGGCTTTAATTTATAACGATATTCGTAAAAATTAATAAAAACCTGTTGAACAATGTCAGATGCAATAGAATGATCAAACGATAAACTAAGAGCATATCCAAAGAGTTTATCACTATATTTTTGAACTACATTTTTCCAAGCTTTTTGATCTCCTTCTTGAAGTTTTTTGATAAGAATTTTATTTTTTTCTAAACTATCTTGATCCATTCAAAATTATTTAATATTTAATAAATCTATAAATATTTTTTAAAATTGTAAAAAATTTTAATTTTTATTTACGATTTCTCCAATTATATAGGGTTTTAGTTTTGGAGTTCGTAATAATGATATAATATGGAAAGTAAAATTGAAAAAATTATATTAAGATTTTTTGATAATGAAGCTTCATTATCAGAGCTAAATATTCTTTTACATTGGATTAATAATGAAAAGAACTATGCTCAATATGTTGAGTATATTTCAATAAACCACCTTACAAACTTAGCTTTGAATAAATTAGATCAAGAACAAATCATAAGAGATATTAATTTAAAAATTAATTCTAATAATAAACCTTCAATTAAAAAAAGAGCACTTGTTTTTACAAACATTGCTTATGTGCTTTGTTCTTTTTTAATAATAATTTATTTATTTTCAAGTGTAGATGAAAATGATGATTTAAAATCAATAGATCGTAATCAGATTACTCTAACAACTGAAAATGGTAGTAAAATTGATTTAGAAAATTTAAATAAAAATCAAAATAAGATTAATAATAATATTTTAGTAAATCATATAAGCAATACGCTTTATTATAAAACTGATCCTACAATTAAAGATCTAAAATATAATACTATCAGTGTTCCCTATGGAAAAGTTTTTAATCTTGAACTTTCTGATGGAACTCTGGTTTATTTAAATTCTGGGACATCCTTAAGATATCCAGTTAATTTTATTAATAACCTTACTAGAGAGGTGTTCGTTGATGGTGAGGCCTTTTTTAAAGTGAAAAGCAATGAAAGTCAATTTATAGTATCCTCAAATAATACTTCAGCATATGTTTATGGAACTAAATTTAATTTCAAGGACTATCCAGAAGATAATTTTTCGGAAGTTATTTTAACTGAGGGCAGTTTAGGAGTTAGTGAACTTTCAGATGATGATACAAAGAATAAAATTTTAATGATTAGACCTGGAGAAAAAGCTAAAGTTAATTACTCAAATTCAGAAATTGTACGTACTAGAGTCAATACTTCATTATATACCTCATGGATTGATGGTAGAGTAGCGTTTAGAAACGAGAGTCTTCCTGGAATGATACAAAAGCTAGAAAGAATTTATAATGTTATAATTATTAATAATAATAAGGATTTAGAAGAAAAATATTTTACAGCAACAATACTCTATAATGAAGAAACTATAAATGATGTGCTTTCTTATTTAAGCGAAGTATATGGATTAAAATATCAAATTATAAACAATAAAATATTAATTGAATGAAAAAAATAAAAATTTAAAAAGGCTATTGCTGTAACAATAGCCCCTATAAAATAGCAACCATTAAAACGAGAACCATTAAAATAATCACTAAAAAAAACAAATTTATGAAACTTAATCACTTGTTGTCAAGTAATTGGCAGTATAATTTAAAAAAGCTAGCAAAAATTATGAAAATTTCAGTTTTACTTTCTGTAATTATGACGTTTTCATCTTTTGCACACAACAATATTTATTCACAAGATAAAATTTCAGTAAATGTTAAAAATACTGAAATTAGAAATATTCTGGATAATATTGAGTCATCAACTGAATTGAGGTTTTTTTATGATAATGATATTTATGATTTTAAGAAAAAAATAAGTTTATCTTTAAAAGAAGTGACAATATCAAAAGCTATCAGTTTAATTTTTGAAAATAAAATTGAATTTAGATTAAAAGAAAACGTTGTTATTCTTGAAAAATCACAATTAATTGAAAAAGATAATGTAGTTGATATTAAACAAGAAGACATTGAGCAAAGAATTATCACTGGAATAATTACAGATGATAATGAAAATCCTCTTCCAGGTGCAACAATAATTGAAGTTGGAACAAGTAATGGAACAACATCAGATTTTGACGGTAATTTTTCTATTTCTTTAGAGAATGAGGATGCATCATTACAAATTTCTTTTATTGGATTTGAAACTCAAACAATTGCTGTGGGTAATTCTAATAACATTTCTGTTCAATTAACAATTGATGGCTCATCTCTTGATGAAATAGTAGTTATAGGATATGGTAGTCAAAAAAAATCTGATCTTACAGGTGCAGTTGGGTCAATAAAGGAGAGTCAGATTATTGAGCGTCCAGTTGCTACAATTAATCAAGCACTTGCAGGAAAAATTGCTGGGGTTCAAGTCAACGCAGCTAACGGTAGACCAGGTGGTAAGTCAAAAGTTCGTGTAAGGGGGATTAGCTCAATTAATTCGGGTAATGATCCTCTTTATGTAGTTGATGGTGTTCAGTTGCCTCAGGGTCCAACGACTTTTGGTTTATCAAATACTGCAATTGATTATATAAATCCATCAGATATAGTTTCTATAGAAGTTTTAAAAGACGCTTCATCAACTGCTATATATGGAGCTAGAGGTGCTAATGGAGTTATACTAGTAACAACTAAAAAAGGAAAATCAGGTGAGAGTAGAGTTACCTATAATTCTGAATTTTTTGTAAGTGAATATGGCCCTAATGCGACACCTAAGAGGCTAAATTCTGAACAATTTCAAATGATAGAGCAACTAGCTTATGATAATATTGCAAAATTTGATCCTACAGGCTGGGCATCTGGAAATTATGCTAATCAAGAACCTAGCAAAAAAAGAGCAGGTGCTTTTCTTGGTGATTTAGTTAACGAACTTTTTGACTCTAGTGGTAAAGCTAAATACGATACAGATTGGTATAATGAACTTAGACAACGCAGGATGTCTCAAAATCATCAAATTGGATTCTCTGGAGGTGACGATAAAAAAACATTTAATGCTTCTATTGGTTTAAGAGATGAACGAGGTCTTCTAATAAACTCCTATATGAAACGCTATTCTACAAGATTTAACTTTGAGAATCAAGTTAACTCATGGTTAAAAGTAGGAGGAACAGTAGATTTTAGTGTACGACAAGAAAACAATCAGGACACTGGTCCATGGGTATTTGAGTCAGCGACTCATGCCTTTCCGTTTTTACCAGTGCAATATGCAACTGGAAATAGTCCGTTTTTCCCTCCATGGTTTTTAAATTATGCATCTAATTTAGAATATGGTTTTGGTACAGGAGCAGGCGGGAATTTTATGTATAATCCAGTTATGGATTTAAATTATCGTAAATTTATGACTGATAGTCATAATTTTACAGGTAGTTTTTTTACAAACATTAATATTTCTAAGGATTTAGAATTGAGAACATCTGTTTCATCAAATATTCTAAACCAAGGAAGAAAAATATTTTATCCTCAATTTTTTAATGGCGGAAATAATGGGGCTATTCAAAGTAATGCAAGAAATGTTTTTTATTCAATTGAAAACTATTTAACCTACTCAAAGGAAATAGATGATAATAATTCAATAACTGCTTTATTAGGAGCTTCATGGCAACAAACTGACCTTACTTGGTTTCAAGGGGATGGGTATGGCACTCCCTCTGATGGATATGGTCCTAATAACTTAGGTGCGGCGTCATTTAAAAACTCATCATCATCTATGAGTAGAGAGGCGCTTAATTCCTTTTTTACTAGGATTAATTATAATCTTAAAGACAAATACTTTTTTACATTTACTGCTAGAGCTGATGGATCTTCTAAATTCGGGAAAGCTAATAAATGGGCATTTTTCCCGTCAGCAGCAGCAGCTTGGAGATTATCTAAAGAAGATTTTCTTTCCAATAGCGATGTAATCTCAAATCTTAAGCTAAGAGCAAGTTATGGACAAACTGGTAATTCAAGTATACCCGCATACGCTTCTGAAGCCCAATTAGGTCCAGGATCTCTTTTAGGAGGGAGTAACATTCCTGGTTATACTGCTGGTTTTGGTAGCGCTTCAGCAGGTGGAACTGGTTTACTTACTCTTGAAAACACAGGTCTAAGATGGGAAATAATGACTCAATTTGACATTGGATTAGAACTTGGTTTACTAAATGATAGGCTAAATATTGAAATGGATTATTATAATAGAGAAACAACAGATATGCTATTGAACGCACCAGTTCCAGAGTCAACCGGATTTAGTGTTATAAGACAAAATATTGGGTCAATGGTAAATAAAGGTTTCGAATTGAGTTTAAATTCAATAAATATAGATAGGCCTGATTTTACTTGGAATTCAACTTTTAATATTTCAATGAATACAAACGAAGTACTTTCACTTGCTTCTCCTTCAGATATTTTTGATGTAGCTTCTCCTCAATTTCTCGGGGGAGGTTCTATTATTAGAATAGGTGAGGCTATAGGTTCAATGTATGGATTCACCCGATTAGGGGTTTGGGGTACAAATGAAGCTGAAGAGGCAGCAAAATATAATTATAGAGGTGGTAAAACTGTATTGCCAGGAGATATAAAATATAAAGATCTTAATGGTGATTATGTAATTGATAATTCAGATAGATCTATTATTGGTAATGGATATGCAGATGCTTATGGAACCTTTACAAATTATTTCAAATACAAAAGTTTTGATTTAACTCTTGATGTTCAATATTCTATTGGAAATGATCTTGCAGACCTTGGCTTACATTGGGGTGAAAATAGTATTGGTGGTACCAATCTCTATACAACTGTATTAAACGCTTGGACACCTGATAATCAAAACACTATGATTCCTCAAGTAAGAAATGCATCTGCTGGAAGTGTGTCATTATTTGATTCTCACATGGTAAAAGATGCTTCTTTTCTTCGTGGAAATAACTTGATGCTTGGTTATACATTTAAATCAGAATCAATTCAACGCCTGAACCTAAATAAATTAAGATTGTATGTTTCGGCTCAGAATTTCTTTTTATTAATGGATAAAGATATAATGTCAGATCCTCAGGTAGACGTAGCAAATTGGAATGTGGCTGGTGGAAACGTTGCTTCACAAGGATTTAAGTGGCATGAATATCCAAAATCTTCAACCTTTGTAATAGGATTACAAGTAGGTATTTAAATAAATTAAAACAAATTTAAAATTATATATTATGAAATATTTTAAAATAAAAGGAATAAATAGAATCCTTAGCATCTCTCTATTATTTCTCGTTAACTTAGGATGCTCTGATTTTTTAGATGAAGAAAACCAATCAAGTTTAAATCCCGATTCTTTTTACAAATCTAATGTTCATGCCGAATCTGCTTTAAATGCAGTTTATGCAACTACTAGGTTTATGGGCGGAAACGCTGGTGGTAATTCTAGTAATTGGCATTTATTGGAAGCCGTAACAGGACAATCTAAAAATAATAGCAGTTCAAACCAAGACTTAAATAGTTTGTCTTCATTGTCTTACGATTCTAATATCGCACACGTAAAAAATATTTGGGCTGGGACTTACAAACTCGTTGCTAACGCTAACATGGTAATTGAAAAAGTTCCAGGTATTTATATGCCTGAAAATAGAAAAAAACAAATTTTAGGAGAAGCCTATTTTTTAAGAGCTTGGGCTTACTTTAATGCTGTTAGAATATGGGGTGACATACCTTTGATTACTTCACCTTTAGGTACTGGTTCGGAAGATTTTTATGCTGCTCGTACTTCTCAAAGCGAAGTATACAATCAAATAGTTTCTGATTTGAAATTTTCTGAAAGCTCAGGGTTACCCTTCACTGACCAAACTGGTAGAGTTTCTATGGCTGCCGTTAAATCTTTACTGGCAAAAGTTTATATAACAATGGCTGGAAATCCTCTTAACAAAACAGAGTATTATGTTGATGCGGCAACTAAAGCTAAGGAAGTGATTGATGGTTCCGGAGCTGATTTATTTGATACTTATGGAGAAATACATGAAGAAAGCAATGAAAACAAAGTTGAACATATTTTCGGCATACAATATGCACCAAATGTTGAATCAAATCCAATGGCATATAGCTTTTTACCCCCTGTAAACATTACAAAGGGTGGAGCTACAGGATGGCAAACTAATGTGCCTGAATCAAATTTTTATAATTCATTTGAAGATGGAGACTTAAGAAAAGTAAATCGTAAAGGTTGGTTTTTTACTGATTATTTCTTAGGAGGAAGCGGAGCACTTACTGACTTAGGCGGTCCATATGTTTATAAACACTTTAATGTGGCTAATTATGGAAGTGATGTTGTGGAAGGTAAAGGCACAGGTGATTTCCTGAATTTTTCTATTATTCGTTTTGCTGAAGTATTACTTATTTTCGCTGAAGCATCAAATGAAATCTCTGGACCAAATGCGGATTCCCTTAATGCTGTTAAAAGGATAAGAGACAGAGCAGGACTGACTATGCCAAGTTCCTTGTCAAAGGAATCATTTCAAAAATTAATTTGGAAAGAAAGATGGCATGAGTTATGTTACGAGCAAATTACGTGGTTTGACATGGTTCGTCTTAGAAAGGTATTTGATAGCAGTTCAGGTGATTTCAATAATTTTGTTGGACACACTAATCTTGATTCAAATCAATCTTTACAGGAAAAACATTTATTGTTTCCGATTCCTGCGTTAGAACTGGTTAATAATCCAAATTTAACTCAAAATCCAGGTTACAATTAATAAATCAATTCGTTTATTTATTTGATATTTTTGTTTTCAAAAAGCAGATACGTTCAGAAAAAAATTATATTTTGAATGTTTCTGCTTTTACTAAAATGGAATAAAATTTTCTATTATCAGAAACCAAAGATCTGTAAACTGTAGATTTGTTGTCCTTATAACTAGTTGGCAACAAGGTCTTTCCTACTTCCCCAAATAATAACGCATTTTAATCTTTAATTTCTTATGATTAAGCTAATTGTTGAGAAAAAATTAAACTAATAGATAAGTAAATAAAAAATTTCTTCATAAATTAAAAAAATAGTTATCATAATTTAAGTTATCAATTTAATGAAAAAAAACTCTAGAAGAAACTTTATAAAAAAATCATCTATTATTGGATCAGGTATTTTCATAGTTCCTAGAAATGTTTTGGGAGGAAACGGTTATGTTTCTCCAAGTGATCAAATGCTAATAGCTTCAATTGGTTCTGGAGGAAAGGGAGGAGACATTAGAAATAAATGGGCTAGCAAGGAAAGAGTAGTTGCCTTGTGTGATGTACACCCTGATGGTTCTCACGGAGTAATAAAATCAAGAAAAAAATATCCAAATGCAAATTTTTATCTTGACTTTAGGGAGCTTTTAGATAAAGAAAAAGATTTGGATGCTGTGACTATTAGTACGCCTGACCATACACACGGAATTATTGGAAATAATGCAATGAATAGAGGATTACATGTTTATATTCAAAAACCTTTGACACATAATATTGAGGAAGCTAGAATTTTAACTAAAACCGCGAAAAAAAATAAAGTAGTTACTCAGATGGGTAACCAAGGAGGGTCAAGTTTAGGAGTTAATAAAATAAAAGAATGGGTTAATAATAAATCTATTGGTAAAATCAGTAAAGTGTATTCTTGGACTAATAGGCCTGTTTGGCCTCAAGGTTTTGAAATGCCAAAGCCATCTAAATCAAAACCAGAAAATTTAAATTGGGATTTATGGTTAGGACCAGCTCAATACAGAGGATATAGACCGGAATTCCACCCTTTCAATTGGAGAGGATGGTGGGATTATGGGACTGGAGCTTTAGGTGATATGGGTTGCCATATTCTTGATGCACCATATAAGGCATTAGAACTAGGTTATCCAAAAGATGTCGAATGTAGTGTGGCTAATATTTATGAAAAAATGTGGAGTGCTAATTATTACCCTGAGGGTCCACCCGCAGCGTCATTAATTACCTTGCACTTCGATAAGACAAGTAAAACAGATTCTAATGTTGAATTGATATGGATGGATGGCGGAATAGTTCCACCAAGACCAGAATTAATTCCTGCGGAAGATTATTTAGGAGAGGAAGGTAATACAAATGGAGTTCTAATTATTGGCGATAAAGGTGTAATCTCTTGTGGAGTTTATGGATTAAATCCAAAACTTTATAGAAAAGGTGAAAAAACATTACATTTTGACACCGACTCAATTCAAAAAGAGGGTCTTGATCATATTCATCATGAGGAATGGATTAATGCTTGTAAAGGAGGTTATGGAAGTGAAGAGTATAAAAAATTAACTTCACCAATTGAATATTCAGGACCTTTCACAGAGACTGTTTTGATGGGAAATTTAGCTTTGAGAAGTTACATGTTAAAAAATGGAGAAGAATTCATTGGCAGAAAGAAGTTACTTTGGGATGGTGAAAATAAAAGGATAACTAATTTTGAACCAGCCAATCAATTTGTTGGTAGAACAAGAAGAAAAGGTTGGGAATTATAAATTTAAAACAATAAAAATTATGAAAAAAATATTAATATTATTTACATCTATTTTGATTTTATCTTGCAACAATAGCAATCAAAATAAAAATTCAGTTGATTCTATTCCAA
>Ga0222715_10001826_pt1 | contig 19933 bp, 15 predicted proteins | sample C33_9DmetaG_FD_165056 | JGI IMG/M metagenome (GOLD analysis project Ga0222715, IMG submission 165056) | Estuarine water microbial communities from San Francisco Bay, California, United States - C33_9D | ecosystem: Environmental > Aquatic > Marine > Unclassified | place: USA: California... | reverse complement strand
TGAAATATAAAACTATAGAAGTGTCGAGACGCTCTCAAAAACGAAATGAATGGAACCGCCCTATCATATGGCCTTTGTTAGCGATCACTTCTTTAATTATTTTCGCTTTTATTCCGGCCTGGTATGTTTATATCGCCAGAGAAAGGGCTCGGCTCGGTGAGTAGTTATCTTACTAGGCGAATCCTATATGCTTTTCCAATTTTAATTGGAGTGAACTTTATTACGTTTGTCTTATTTTTCGTAGTGAATTCACCTGACGATATGGCTCGAGTGCATTTAGGTAACCGTTATGTTACCGAGGACTCTATAAGCAATTGGAAATCAGAGCGAGGGTACGACAAACCCTTGTTTATTGCCCTAGATAGTGCTGGAAAAAAAGTTTTTACGGAAACCATATTCTTTGACAAGACGGTGCGACTGTTCACTTTTGATTTTGGTCAGTCGGATAGCGGCCGCGATATAAGCTATGACATTTCTGAGCGCATGTGGCCTAGTCTGTTAATTAGTTTACCGGTTTTGTGTCTGGGTTTACTTTTCACTTTGAGCTTCGCCTTATTAATTGCTTTTTTTCGAGGAACCTATATTGACTCATCAGCAGTGATATTATGTGTTTCGATGATGTCGATTTCGGGATTATTTTATATAATTGGGGGACAGTATCTACTCAGTAAATTACTCCAGATCGTTCCTATCTCAGGCTTTGACGATGGTATCGCTTCGATAAAATTTTTAATATTACCAATACTAATTGGGGTGGTTGGTGGGTTAGGGCATGGGACTCGTTGGTACAGAACTATTTTTTTAGAGGAAATACATCGTGATTATGTGCGAACCGCAAGAGCGAAAGGATTATCTGAGAAAGGTGTTCTATATCAGCATGTGTTGAGAAATGCTCTGATTCCTATTGTAACGGGCGTGGTGGCTTTATTGCCTTCTCTTTTTCTAGGCAGTTTAATCACCGAAGCTTTTTTTGGTATACCAGGTCTAGGTAGTTATACGATAGACGCTATTCAGTCTCAAGACTTCGCAATAGTTCGAGCGATGGTATTTTTGGGTTCAGTGCTTTATATCTTGGGACTTATTTTGACTGATGTCGCATATACCTTGGTTGATCCTCGGATAAGACTGTAACGAGTCTTTGTATGGAGCTAGTAATACTAAAAACCGACGCCCTATTTTTTATTTTGATCGCTTCTTTACTGGCGTATATTTTTTATGCATCTAAAAAAGAGCACTTAGCTCGTCCTTGGCGCACTGTTCTCAGAAAACCTATGGCAGCCTCTGCCTTAACTATCTTAGCCTTCTATTTGATGGTCGCTATCCTTGATTCAATACATTTCCACCCAGAAATAGAAGGGAGTTCTTCTGATACACCCGTATATAGTTCGCAAGTTGTTAGTCTATTAGATGAAGTTCTAAAACCTATTAACAAAAACACCGAGACTACTTATTCCGCACCTTTTGCGATTTACTCCTATGCGAAAGAAAGTCGGGAGAGTGAAACGGGCCAGATTATCCGAGACTATCCGCGTCTTATGCATGCTGGTAGTCACTTGTCAGATACATCTGAAGTAAGATCTGACCTCATCATGCGGTCCTTAGGTGCTCTCGGTTATTGGGTATTTGCCATGGCTATTTTATGTTTGATTCTAATTAGCCTGAGAGTAGTCAAATTAAAATCAATGGTCTCGGACTGGCAAAATTTAGGCACTTTTTTCCGACCTTCACCAGCGCAAGCGGCAGCGATAACCTTCGCAGTGGTCTGCTTGTTGATAAGCCTGATCGCCACAGTAGGGCCCTACTACCATATTCTGGGAACAGATAAAGTAGGTAATGATGTTCTATTCCAGGGGGTCAAAGGCATACGCACAGGACTGCTAATAGGAACTCTGACGACTTTAATTATGCTTCCTTTTGCGATTGTTTTGGGGGTAGCGGCTGGATACTTTAGGGGATGGGTAGACGATGCTATTCAATATCTTTATACAACTCTGTCATCTATTCCGGGAGTCTTACTTATTGCAGCAGCAGCATTGATGTTAGAAGTCTTCATGACAAACAACGCTGGTGATTTCGAAAGTGTGACTGCGAGAGCTGACCTTAGGTTTCTGTGTTTATGTCTCATTCTCGGAGTTACCGCTTGGACTGGCCTTTGTAGGTACTTGCGAGCCGAAACATTGAAACTGAAAGAGTCAAATTATATTGAGGCCTCAAGAGCCTTTGGTGTGTTAAGTTGGTCAACCATTAGTCAGCATGTACTGCCAAATCTTATGCATATTGTTATGATTTCGATTGTACTAGATTTTAGTGGTCTGGTGCTCGCAGAGGCAGCGTTAACTTACATCGATATTGGGGTAGATCCCAGCATGGAGTCTTGGGGGAATATGATAAACGGTGCGCGCCTAGAGCTAGCCAGAGAGCCGGTTGTCTGGTGGTCACTTTTTACTGCTTTTCTTTTTATGTTTATTTTAGTCTTAGCGGCAAATGTTTTTGCGGACTCAGTTAGAGACGCTTTTGATCCTAGGATAAGAGAGCTAGATTGATGTTTATTTGTAAAGCTTTTGGGTAGAAAAAGCGTGGTTGCTAAAAATGATTGATTTGATACTTCAAAAGGAGGGATTACTTTATGTCTACACCGTTACTTGAAGTCACAGATCTATCGGTTAGCTTTGGCAGCGAAAATGTTCGAGAGCCTGTATTGAATCGTGTGAGTTTTTCAATCTCTCGAGGAGAGACGGTTGTACTGGTTGGCGAGAGCGGCAGTGGCAAATCACTCTCTGCAATGTCTATTGTGAGACTACTTCCGCATGCTGCGAGGATCGATTCAGGTTCTATTTTATTAAATGGTCTGGATCTGTTTCAACTAAGTGAAAGGCAAATGCGGAATATTCGGGGCGCATCGGTAGGTATGGTTTTTCAAGAACCGCAGTCCTCTCTGAACCCAGTCATGACTGTCGGCGCACAGATAGCGGAGTCCGTAAGGAGGCATCAAGGAATTCGCGGGAAAAAATTAACGGAGCGTGTGTGTGAATTGATGGACGCGGTGGGAATTAACGAACCGCATGAGAAGAGCCGCCAATATCCGCACGAATTTTCAGGTGGAATGAAACAACGCGTGATGATTGCGATAGCGTTAGCTGCCAATCCTGAATTATTGATTGCAGATGAGCCGACTACCGCATTAGACGTGACTATTCAGGCGCAAGTATTGGAGTTATTGAAAGCTATTCAGGCTAAACAAAATATGGGTATGCTTTTTATCACCCATGATTTAGCTGTTGCCAGGCAAATTGCGGACAGAATAGTTGTACTGAAAGAAGGCCAAGTGGTCGAGACGGGAACGAATGAGGTGTTCTATAAAGCTCCCAGCCATCCGTATTCAAAGGCTTTGTTTGACGCAATTCCTAGTTGGGATAAACGACTTCAGGAAGGCTTAGCGCCCTCCTTAGATGCGAGAGCGACATTATTGACAGTCGAGAAGCTACGGGTCTGGTTTCCCGTTCGATCGGGATTTTTTGAAAAGAAGATGCCTCCTAATAAAGCGGTAGACGGTGTAGATTTAGAAGTTTATGAGGGAGAAACGCTCGCTTTGGTTGGAGAATCTGGCTCTGGGAAGACCACGCTGAGTAAGGCTGTATTGCAGCTACTTAGACCTACAGCTGGGAGTGTGCATTATGCTGATAAAGATCTGTGTCAGATCGACTCTAGACAGCTGCGAAGTATTCGTGCAGATCTGCAAATCGTTTTTCAAGACCCTTATTCATCAATGAATCCAAGGATGCTTATTTCGGATATTATTAAAGAGGGAATGAATGCACAGAATGTGGGTGACTCAATTAAGGATAGGGATGATAGGGCTGCTCACCTAATGGAGCAGGTGGGCCTAGAAGTGGGTCATCTAAAACGGTATCCGCATGAATTTTCTGGAGGGCAGCGGCAGAGGATATGTATCGCGCGTGCTTTAGCAGTGGAGCCGAAAGTTCTAATTTGTGATGAGCCAACGAGTGCGCTTGATGTATCGGTGCAAGCGCAGATCTTGAGGTTGTTGAGGGAGCTTCAAGATAATCTTGGGCTTACGTACCTTTTTGTCACTCATAACATAGGAGTTGTTGCGTATATGGCGCACAGAGTGGCAGTCATGTATCGAGGACAGATAGTTGAAAATGGGTATGTACAACAGGTGTTACAATCGCCAGAACATGAGTATACTCGAGCGCTTCTTCAAGCGGTCCCTAGGTTGGATAACAACTCATAATCTCATTTGTTTTGAGGTTGTTTTTAAGTAGTTTCGCTACCTGACTCGAATTCTTAAGGTTTTCTTTTTTGAACTAATGAACCGTATTCAAATAAAATCAGATTTAGCGAATATTCTTGTTGTTGGCTTACCTTTAGTCGTCAATAATCTATCGAGTATTGCTGTCAACATCGCGGACACCCTAATGGCTTCGCAATTAGGGACTACTCAGTTAGCTGCAGTTGCCATTGGTAGTGGCGTCTGGATTGCTCTATTCTTACTTGGGTTAGGAATAATTATGGCGGTCGGACCGACGGTTGCGCAGCATTTCGGCGCCAGGCGGTTTCAGCTAATTGGGCATGAAACAAGGCAAGGACTTTTACTGGGCGCCCTGTTATCTTTTATCGTAATAGTTATCATGCGCTCTATCGAACCTTTATTGTTGTGGATGCGAATTGATGCTGAGGTTTGCCGACTCGCACAGGATTATTTGAGTGCGCTTAGTTGGGGTGTGCTAGCAGCGTATGGGTATCATACGCTCAAGCAAATGTCCGAAGGAGTAGGGCGCACCATACCAATTATGATAGTTATGGGAGTGATGCTCCCCATAAATATTGGTATTAATTATGTTTTAATGTTCGGTAAGTTAGGGTTTGACCCCCTAGGTGCGGTCGGTTGTGGCTTTGGAAATGCGTTGAGCTTTTGGCTTATGTTTTTGATGTTGGCAGGCTATACTTTAACCTCTCGGCATTATAAGAAATTTGGCATAACGTGCGGAAAACTTAGGGTCGAGTGGGAAGTTTTTAGCCGTCTGATATTACTAGGCTTGCCGATAGGGATGTCACTCTTCTTGCAATCAGGACTGTTTACCACGGTTGCGCTACTGATGGCTTCATTAGGCACAGTTGCTGTTGCTGCGCATCAGATTGTCTTAAGTTATTCTGGTCTAGTTTTCATGATACCTCTTGGGCTTGCGATGGCATTGACAGTATGTGTGGGGCAGGCGGTGGGTCGTGGTGACACCTCTGGTGCAGGACGAATAGGCTATGTGGGAATCGTAACATGTATGGTTCTTTCTTCTATTTCAGCAATCACTACTTTCTATTTTGGCCCGGTGATCGCTTCGATTTATACGCAAGACAAAGCGGTATTGGAGCTTTCGGTCATGCTGTTTAAGCTGGCGGCACTCCTGCAATTAGGAGATGGCGTTCAAGTTGCAGGCGCATTCGCTTTGCGTGGTTTGAAGGACACTCGAGTACCCTTGATTTTGAATGCCATCAATTATTGGGGCTTCGGATTTGTCGCCGCGTATGTACTGGGGATCGTCTTCAAGTTTGGTGCTCAAGGTGTTTGGACTGGACTTTCTTTTGCGCTCTTAAGTGCGGCATTCCTGATGGTGGGCAGGTTCGTTTTTTTAATTAGAGTGACACAGGCGAAAGCCTTGAAGAGAAGTCACTTGGGTAGTAATCAATAAACCTAAATAAGTTCATTGAGAGCGTTAGCCGGTCCTGTTGGAATGAGTATGCTGTAAGGTAATCGAAGTAATACGGTGTGTCTAACACACTGCTAACAAATATGAATATCTCTTCTCAGGTCGAAAGTGACAAACCCTTGAATTGATTTTTCTTCTTTTATGACTTTTTGTTAGAACCAGGCTACATCAAATAATTTCTTAGCTTTAATGTTTAAATGAAAATATTTGGTATGCCTTTTGAGGAGGCGATAGGTGATTTTTTCGGAGCATTTATTAGCTTCTAGTGAACATCATCGTGAGGCAAATATGTCACGGGAGGCTCAATACTATACCCGGCCTCTCTCAGGCAAAGGTTTTTATTGCTTCTAGCCACCATAACACCAAATGATTTGACAGATACAATTTCAGAAATTGGCGATATTGTCATAAAGTGCCGGTTCTCTTCCGGATTATAGATAGTGCCCTTCACCAATGAGGCTGATTTTTCATCGGAGTTTGATTTTTCCGATACTACTTTTTACGCCTCTCTACATTCAGAGCGACTAAATTGGATTCTATATCTTTCCCAGCGTTCATTAGGTTAATTTTTTTATCAATTTTCACGAGTCTGCCATCTTTACCAATATAAAAAGTCCATCTTTTGGCAAACCCAATCACGGACTTAACCCCATACCGGTTTGCAACTAGGCCACCAGGGTCACTTAATATAGGGAAATCGGCGTTATTTTTTCTAGCGAACTTTGTATTTGTTTCATGATCGTCGGTACTTGCCATAAAGTATGCCACTTCGAAATCTTTTAGTATTGGACCACTCTCACGGAGGGATTTACATTCGATTGTTCAGCCTCCGGTAAACGCTTTCGGAAACCAGGCGATAACCACTGCGGAACCTATGTAGTCACTTAGCCTATGAGTTTTGCCATCCGAACCGATCATTTCAAAGTTTGGGGCGAAATCACCGACAGCAACGGTATCTTCTGCCCACGTCGGGTTTGTAATATTTAGGGCCGCTAAAACAAAGGCGATTATGTTTTTCAAACTACTTTACCTCTAAGATTGTTCAAATTTTTTGCATAACTTAGGTCCACCATACACGCTGACACCTACCGCGTTGCTTAAGAACTGGGCTCTCTCATAGTAACCCATTCTTCAGCACTGGTCGGATGAATACCAATAGTACTATCAAACATAGCTTTTGTAGCACCAGCTTTTAAAGCGATTGCTAACCCTTGGATGCTCTCTCCTGCATCGGGGCCCACCATGTGAGCTCCTATAACCTTATCGTTCGCTTTATTAACGACGAGTTTCATTAGTGTCTTTTCTGTATTTCCCGAAAGCGTATTTTTAAGCGCGCGAAAAGAAGATTTAAAAACACTAATTTCTGAAAAATTTTGTCTCGCAGATTCTTCGGTGTAGCCGACGCATGCGAGATTAGGCTGACTAAATACCGCGCACGGAATGTTTTCATAGCTAACTGGACGACTGCGATCTTGATATAGGTGCGCGACTAGAGCCATCCCTTCTGCCAAAGCCACTGGCGTTAAATTGACTCGATTGGTTACATCGCCAATAGCGTAAATTGACTCGACATTCGTTTGATAATTGCTGTTGACTATAATGGCATTAGCGGCATCAGTTTCTACACCACATGAGTCAAGTCCAAGATTTGAAGTGAGAGGGCTCCTGCCAGTCGCGTACATAGCTGCGTCTGTTTTGATCATCTGCCCATCTTTCAGTTTCACATGTAGTCCGTCAGCATTTTTCTCAATTGCGCTAATATCATTATCAAACTGGAGATTTACCCCTTTATTCCCCATTTCTTCCGATAAAAACACTCTCGCGTCTAGGTCGAATCCGCGTAGAAACATGGAACCACGATAAATTTGCGTAGTTTCGCAACCGAGCCCATTGAATATTCCAGCGAATTCTGTAGCAATATACCCGCCGCCAACTACTAAAACTTTTTTAGGAAGGTGTTTTAGGAAGAAAGCCTCATTAGAGCTAAATACATGCTCGTTCCCAGGGAACTGAGGTATAAATGGTTCACCGCCCGTTGCTATCAGGATTCTATCTGCACTGTAGACGTGACCGCCTACCGAAACTTCATGAGGACCAACTATCGTAGCGTGGTCAAGAAGTATTTTTACACCAGAATTTTCCAGTAGCCTTTGGTAGATTTTATTGAGACGCTCGATCTCTATATTCTTATTTTCTACTAAGCGAGCCCAGTTGAAATTAGCTTCTTTTATACTCCACCCATAACCCACTGTATCATCGAATTCCTCGCGCATATGGGCCGCATAAGAAAATAGCTTCTTAGGAATGCACCCAACATTGACGCAGGTCCCTCCGAGGCTGGCCTTTTCCGCAATAGCTACTTTAACACCCAAATCAGCTGCGAAGCGAGAAGCTCTGACTCCACCAGATCCGGCTCCAATGGTGAATAGATCAAAGTCATATTTTTTTTTCATAATGAATGTGGTTCCTTCGACTAGAGCTGAAAAATAAAGGTGCGATATGTGAATGCAGTTTAAAGGGTCAAATATATTATTATCAATTGTTTTCATCGAGACAAGAGGTGAGGCGGAGTAAGTGGCTTAGTATGTGCTTGCGATTTTTAAATTTTTTTACCTGTGCTAGGTTATATAGATAAACTGTAACAATAGGGACTAATTTGGTGGGTGATAAGATAGAGATAGTGGAAGTGGGTCCGCGAGACGGCTTGCAAAGTCAGTCGGAACTGATTCATACGGATGTGAAGCTTCAGCTGATTAATAGGTTGATAGATGCGGGAGTAAAACGGATAGAAGTGGCGAGCTTTGTTAACCCTGCGCGCGTGCCTCAAATGGCAGATGTTGATGAATTGATACCTAAACTGAAAAAATCAGAAAGTACGAGCTATATAGGCTTGGTGTTAAACGAGAGAGGCTTGGAGCGAGCACTAGATACTGAGCTAGATGAGATAAATGCGGTGATCGTTACTACAGACACGTTCTGCCTTAAAAATCAGGGCAAGAAAGCGGTCGAGATGCTAAAAAGTGTAAAACGTATGGCTCAACTTGCACAAGGTGCGAATAGGTTTTTCGGCGTTACTATCGGGGCGAGTTTTGGTTGCCCTTTTGAAGGAGAAGTACCGCCCAGCAAAGTTTTAGGGCTAGTTAATACTTTGGTGGACATGGGAGTGAGTGAAATAGCCCTTGCAGATACTATTGGAGCAGCTGTCCCTTCTGATATTAGGCGTGTCGTTGATACGATTGGGAAGGCAATCCAGGATACGCCATTGAGGATGCATTTTCATAACACCCGAAATACCGGTATTGCGAATGTTGCAGCTGCTATTGATTCAGGTGTAAGGATTATTGACGCGAGCTGCGGTGGAGTAGGTGGTTGTCCTTTTGCCCCGAGGGCCACAGGCAACGTCGGTACCGAAGATGTATTATATATGCTCCATCGAATGGGTTATTCTACTGGGATTGATGTCCAAAAAATTATTGAGGTGTCAGGATGGCTAGAAGGGCCACTCAAGTCGGAGACGCCGGCCATGATTTCTAAAGCAGGACTCTTTCCTCCTGAGCTATCATCAATATAATTAGCCGATATTTACTTTATGGCTTTATAGAGCTTAGCTACAGCTTTCAGCCAGGTTTTTACCGGTTTGATCGGCATTCCCGCATAGGTGCCCGGTTCATTGATGTTTTTTGTGATACCGCCTTTCCCAAGTACGGTCACGTCGTCGGTTACTGAGACATGTCCTACTGTACCCACTTGACCAGCCAGCGTGACCCGGTTTCCTAAGGAAGTACTGCCTGACACTCCTACCTGAGATACAATAAGACAGTCTTTGCCAGTTGTGACGTTATGGGCCATCATTACTAGATTATCAATTTTAGTTCCTTCTCCTATTCTAGTCTCACTGAATCGCGCCCGGTCAATCGTTGAATTGGCACCGACTTCAACTTTGTCTTCAAGAACCACATGCCCCAGCTGAGGAATTTTGAGGTGTGATTGGTCACGGGTCAGGTAGCCGAAGCCGTCTCCCCCTAAAGAGACCCCAGGTTGCAAAATGCACTCATTGCCCAAGATTGTGTCCTCTCTCAGCGTACAATTAGGGTAAATAATACAATTTTCACCAATTGTACATCTATCCATGATCACACTATTTGGAAATACTTTACTTCCTCTTCCGATATAGACATCTTGTCCTATTACAACGTTGGCACCAATAGTGACACAGTCTTCGATATTTGCGCTTTCGTCTATAGTAGCAGTAGACGCAATCATTACGGTCTGTGATAGTTGAGTGGGGGAAAAAAAACTGGCGATCTTAGATATGACGTATTCAGGATCACTGGTAATTAGATTCGTTTTCCCTGAGACAATGGAGTCCTTAGTTACAACAAAAGCTGGTATGTTAGACTTTGAAGCTTCTTCACAATATTTTCTATCTTTAATAAATGCTAGGTGATCAGTAAGGTTGTCGGATAATCCACAAACACCGCAAACAGTTAGCGAGGTTTCACCAATACTTTCTAATTTATACTGCGTTTTTATTTCCGAAATCTTATAATGCATGTGGATTCCTTTTTACACCTGATCTCTAACTCTTGTCAGCGTCATTATCACGAAAATAGCATCGAACTTTAGTTTGTTTTTACCTTTCCAAACTGTTGTCGTTATAATAGTAAAAATCCATAGTTTCAAGGGATTATTTTGAAGAAAAGAAAAACCAAGAAAAAGACTCGATTGCAGTCACACGAAAGCGAGAGCAGGAATAGGGCTGTAAGGCAACCTAATTGGCTGCTATTCGCTATTGCTGCACTTGGACTTATTGTTACCGGTGTTTTACTTTGGGGTTCCTTTAACCAAACTGTTTTGCCTTACTGCAGCACATCTTCAGGTTGCGACGTGATACAAAAGAGTGCTTGGTCACAGTTCCTCGGAGTACCTTTAGCTGCATGGGGCGGGCTTACCTATGCTGTATTATTGATTTGTTCGCTGGATTGGTTAGGGCAACGTGCGTCCCGTAAAATTTCAGTATTTATTGCATCTGCAGGTTTTTTTATTAGTTGCTATATAACTGCTGTGGGATACTTTTATCTACACGCCTTTTGCCAGTACTGTCTTATATCCTTGGTTTTGATAGCTTCTATTTTTATAATTTCACTTCGGGATAACAGAAGACGAGAACGGCGTTGGTTTTATTTCGGTGGTGCGGCAGCTATATTTGTTGTTTTGATAATGCAAAGCGCTAATGGCGATAAAGCACTATTTGGATCGCGTGAGGATCCTGAATTAACCGCTCTTGCCAATCACCTTTCCGAGCAAGGTTTTACGTTTTATGGAGCGAGTTGGTGTAATGCTTGCCGAGAGCAAAAGAAATTATTCGGCGGATCGTCGGAGTATCTCCCATATGTGGAATGCTCAAAATACGGCCAAAATGGGCCGAGCACTACCGAATGTCAGTTGCAAGAAATTCGTAATTATCCGACTTGGCTCATTAATGGTCGAAGGTTTGAATATGTGCTATCGGTAGAGAGATTGAAAGGGCTCTCGGGCTTTAAGTACGAGCAAGCTGACCCTAAATAGGTAGAGATGGAAAGAGAGTTTTTGCAAGTTTTTATGTTGTATGCGGTTAAAATTTAGGAGTTAGTATGAGTACTCGTATCGAACGCGATAGTATGGGTGAACTTGCGGTCCCGTCGCAAGCATTGTATTCGGCCCAGACGCAACGGGCGGTGATGAACTTCCCTGTTAGCGGTTTAAGAATGCCGCTAAGCTTTGTTCGGTCTTTGCTACTAGCAAAATCTGCAGCTGCAAAGGCTAATGTGACACTCGATCAGATACCGGCGTCGATAGGGGAGTCCATATGTGACGCGGTTAAAACATTGTTAAAGTCTGATGATTTATTAGTGCATTTCCCTGTTGATGTTTTTCAAACTGGATCAGGTACTAGTTCTAATATGAATGCAAACGAGGTGCTGGCAACAATTTCTAGTGAGTTAGCTGGAGAAACCGTTAGCCCTAATGATCACATTAATTGCGGCCAGAGCAGTAACGATATCATTCCGAGCGTAATACATATTAGCTCGTCATTAGAAATCCACGAAAAGCTCCTGCCCGCTTTAGAGCATCTTGTAGACGTCATCAAAGTTAAGGCGCTAGAAGTTCAGGATTACGTGAAAACTGGACGTACTCATCTGATGGATGCGATGCCAGTCAGGCTTAGTCAAAGTCTCATGAGTTGGGCTTCTCAATTAGAGGAGCAAATCGAGGCTATCAAGCGACTTGAGAAGCCGCTTCACTGTCTAGCACAAGGGGGCACAGCGGTTGGGACAGGAATCAATGCACATCCAAGCTTCGCGACCGAATTTAATAAAGAGCTGAGCAAATTAACAGAAATTTCATTCACGCCCGCGAGTAACTTTTTTAATTATATTGGTACGCAAGATGTGGCAGTTTCCTTGTCAGGCCAATTAAAGTCTCTTGCCGTATCAATGATCAAAATTGCAAATGATTTGCGGTGGATGAATTCTGGTCCATTAGCTGGTCTAGGTGAGATTGAGCTAGAGGCGTTGCAGCCAGGGTCTTCGATCATGCCCGGCAAAGTAAATCCAGTTATTCCAGAAGCTGTGGCAATGGTTGGTGCTCAAGTTATCGGGAATGATGCCACCATTACTGTTGCTGGCCAGTCTGGAAATTTTGAGTTGAATGTTATGCTCCCAGTGATTGCTCATAATCTGCTCGAGAGCATTGCTATCCTCAGCTCAGTGAGTGTGTTACTTGCTGATAAAGCAGTCAAGACTTTCAAGGTAAATGAGGACAAACTTAAGGAGGCTCTTTCGAGAAATCCAATTTTGGTTACCGCGCTTAATCCGATAATTGGTTACCTGAAGGCTGCGGAGATCGCAAAGACTGCTTATAGGGAGCGACGCCCCGTAATTGACGTTGCGGAGGAACTGACAGATCTTTCTAGGACGGAGTTGGAAAAGTTACTCGATCCTGAGAAGCTTACTAAGGGTGGAATTTAGCTATTTCACTAGAATACCGCGCTATAAGAAATGATCCTGATGGGCGCACCATTGTTGGCTGCTGCCCGTTTTGTTTGTTGACCTCAGTAAACAGACATTTTGCAAAATTCTCTGGTTTACAGCACTTCAATCGAGTGGAATAGAGTCGACAAAAATCAACACCACATAAAACACCAAACAATGTAAGTTACTGTTATTAAATGACTAAACGAGAGGCAAGTAGTATTGACCGTACTATTCGTCGGTGACACATCCCTCTGATGCGGTTTTCACGGTATTAATGTACTTGAAGAGTGTACCTTTCGAGGCTTTGAAAGGAGGTGCTGTCCATTTCAGTTTTCGTTTTTCTATTTCTGCGGCATCTACCATAATATCAATTCTATTCTGCTCCCCGTCTAGAACTATTACATCTCCATTTTCTACTAAGGCTATCGCCCCTCCTTCTTGGGCTTCCGGAACTACATGCCCAATAATAAAACCGTGAGATCCTCCCGAGAAACGACCATCTGTTATTAAAGCGACATCTTCTCCTAAACCGGCCCCCATTATAGCAGACGTGGGGGTAAGCATTTCAGGCATCCCAGGTCCTCCCTTTGGTCCTTCGTATCTTATGATGATAACGTCCCCTTTCTTGATCTCCTCGTTCTCTAAACCCCTTAGCATATCTTCTTCGCAGTCATATACTCGAGCGGGTCCCTCAAACCGCAGACCTTCTTTTCCTGTTATCTTTGCCACCGACCCACCTGGCGCTAAATTACCTTTAAGTATTCGAATGTGTCCTGTTGATTTTATCGGTTGTGACAAAGGCCGTATTATCTGCTGATTTGGTTCTAAACCTTTCAATGACACTAAATTGTCTTCTAAAGTACGGCCTGTAACCGTTAGGCACGAGCCATCAATAAGACCTTCATCAAGAAGTAGTTTAAGAACACCAGGGGTTCCACCTACCTTATGCAAATCTTCCATCACGTATTGGCCACTAGGCTTCAAGTCAGCCAGAAAAGGCACTCTATCACTTACATTTTGAAAGTCATCGACGCTAAGAGGGATATCGACAGATCGAGCCATTGCGATAAGATGTATAACAGCATTCGTTGATCCGCCGAGTGCGGATACAACGACCATCGCATTTTCGAACGCTGCGCGCGTCATAATATCACGAGGTTTGATATCTTCTTCTAACAGTTTTTTAATTGCTATTCCAGCTTGTTTACATTCTTCAAGCTTTTGCGGGTCTACGGCTGGCACGGAGGAACTGTATGGTAAGCTCATGCCCATAGCCTCAATCGCAGAGGCCATCGTATTCGCGGTATACATGCCTCCGCAAGCGCCGGCTCCAGGACACGCTTTACGCACAATTTCTCCCCGTTGTTCATCCGAAATAGTCCCAGCTAGGTATTCCCCATAGCTTTGAAAAGCAGAAACTATATCCAACGCCTTTCCTGCCGAGAAACCGGGCTTTATAGTTCCACCATAGATCATTAACGACGGCCGGTTAACCCTCCCCATCGCTATAAGACAACCGGGCATATTTTTATCACACCCTGGAATAGAGATATTTGCGTCATACCATTGTCCGCCCATGACAGTCTCAATTGAGTCAGCAATGAGATCACGCGATTGTAACGAAAAGCTCATACCTTCAGTACCCATAGACATACCGTCACTCACTCCAATAGTATTGAATTGTAGTCCGACTAAACCGGCTTCCTGAACGCCTTGCTTTACCTTTTCACCTAGGCTGAGTAGATGCATGTTACATGGGTTGCCTTCGTACCACATGCTTGCAATACCGACTTGCGCTTTATTCAGATCGCTTTTGGTCATACCGGTCGCATGTAGCATCGCCTGAGAGGCACCTTGCGCTCTGGGTTGGGTTATGCGCTCGCTAATTTTATTAAGTTTTTTTGTCATTTTGCAGGCTCCCCAAGCTCAGTCCTATTAAAATAAAAATGGATCTAATGATACCGCTTAAGGTTAAAATGGTCGAAGGATTTTCGAGAGTTGGTCTGCTAAATTTATTTAAAAGGAATTTGTCGATCGATAAAAAGCCCTAAATAGGACAAAATATATTTAATGAAGATAATTGAAACAACTAATTAATGATGGAAAATGGTAAATTTTTTCAAGAAGCAGATGCTACTGTCTCTTTGTTAAGACAGGTGTCCCCTTATTTTTTGCAGCATCGCGATAGCCTGTTTGTTATTCATTTAGACGGCGGCGTGGTTGAACGTCCAATTCTTCAGAATTTAGTGCGCGATCTAATGTTGCTCTCCGCCGTGGGGATAAGAATTGTTGTTGTGTTTGGGGCAGAAAGTCAAATAGCGACTCGTTTTGGTGAGAATAATATTATCCCTCCAAAAGTGAAAGATTTTACAGTTTTCGATGCGAATTGTATGAAACATGTTAAAGAAGTCGTAGGGGCTATTCGACTTTCTATAGAATCAAGTTTTTCTTATGTTAGGGAAGGCGCGCCGATGCGAATGGGGGCAGCTGCTAAGATCAGTAGCGGCAATTTTGTTTTGGCAAAAGCTAAAGGAGTTATCGACGGTCAGGAAATGATGTTCAGCGGTGAGCTAAGGTCTTTAGACAATGAAGGGATATCTCAGCGTTTAGACCGAGGTGAAATCGTACTGGTGCCGCCAGTTGGACCTGGGTCTTCAGGAGAACTCTTTAATCTAGACTCTCGCTTGTTAGCATCTGAAATTGCGATTAAGTTTCAGTCGCATAAACTAATTTTTTTGCATGAGGAAGAGGAAATCTCTTACGACGGAAGCGTTGTAAGACAGATAGGCGTGAAGCAGGCCGAGTTAGCTCTAACTACGAAACAAATTGAGGGAGAGTTAAGTAAATATTTGCCCATTGGTACTCGGTGCTGCCGTAAAGGAGTTGAAAGAGTTCATTTCATTAGTTATCTGACTGATGGTGCGATATTGAGAGAACTTTTCACCCGTGATGGCGTAGGTACTATGCTTAGCGACGTTCCATTTGATAATTTGCGATCGGCGACGCGAACTGATATTGCAGAAATTTTAGAATTGATCAAGCCGATGCAGGAACAAGGAATACTACTAGGTCGGACCTACGACGATCTGCTCAAAGATTTGGATGATTTTGTAGTTATCGTTCGGGAAGGCATTGTTGTAGCGACTGCGGCTCTTCATCAACATGCGGAGCTTGGGCAGGGAGAAGTCGCGTGCGTGGCGGTCCACCATGATTATCGCGGTGATGAATTTGGCGATATGTTACTGGGCGAATTGGAGTCGCGAGCCCGTATAAAAAATTTAAAAAACTTGTTTGTTTTAACTACGCATGCTGCAGATTGGTTTGAAGAGCGAGGATACTCCCTCGGGGTAAAAGCTGATTTACCGGAAGTAAGGCTTGAGACTTACAGTGATGAGAGAAACTCTACCGTATTGATCAAAAGCATTAGTAATTGATCTTGTCTTCAACACCGTGGCCTTGAAAAGGGATCAGCATCTTACGATCGAACTCAGTCACTATAGTTCCGTCAGATTTTTTCCCCCAGGTTCTGACCGTAACTATACCTGTATTTTGTCTGGATTTAGATTCACGTTTTGCTAGGACTTCTGACTCGGCGTATAACGTGTCTCCAACAAATACTGGAGCCGTTAACGATATTTGATTCCAACCGAGGTTAGCTATCGCTTTTTGGCTGATATCAGTTACAGTCATCCCAACAATCACAGCAATGGTGAAAGTGCTATTAACCAAAGGTTGGCCGAATTCTGACGCTTTAGCATATTCTGCGTCAAAATGAAGAGGATGGGTATTCATTGTAAGAAGAGTGAACCATTGATTATCGGTTTCGGTTATTGTTCTACCCGGTCGATGTTCGTATTTATGCCCAACCTCGAATTCCTCGTAATATCGCCCAAACGTCTCACGAAACACGTCTTTACTTATTTCTTTAGGACTATGCACTTCACACTCCCGACGGTTAGCTTACCGGTACAGCTGCGTTTTCCTTGATATCAATACTAATTTCATTTTTAACGAGTGAAATTAAAACGTGACCTCCCTTAACTAACTTTCCGAAAAGCAATTCTTCTGCGAGAGGCCTTTTAATTTTTTCTTGTATTAGTCTACTCATCGGCCTTGCACCCATTTGTGGGTCATAACCATTTTGAGTCAACCACCGTCTCGCTGGGTCATCGATTTCTATAGTAACCTTTTTCTCATCTAGCTGAGTCTCCAGTTCCACAATGAATTTGTCAACGACATGGTTTATCGTTTTTTCCTCAAGCGGGGAGAATTGGATTATTGCGTCGAGACGGTTACGAAACTCTGGACTGAATAGCCTTTTGATTTCCCCAGTCACGTCAGCAGCATGGTCTTGTTCTGTAAAGCCCACTGAGTTTCTGCTCATTTTCTCCGCGCCAGCATTGGTAGTCATAACTATTATTACGTTACGAAAATCAGCCTTTCTGCCATTCGCATCAGTGAGTGTGCCATGATCCATTATTTGGAGCATTATATTGAATACGTCAGGATGTGCTTTTTCCATCTCATCAAGTAAGACGACGGCATGTGGTTGCTTGGATATTGCTTCGGTTAGAAGTCCGCCGGTATCGTATCCAACGTAACCGGGTGGCGCTCCAATAAGACGGGAAACAGTATGTCGTTCCATGTATTCAGACATGTCAAATCGAATTAAATCGACGCCCAAGATTTTAGCTAGCTGCCGAGTGACTTCGGTTTTACCCACCCCAGTAGGACCGGCGAATAGGAAAGATCCGATTGGTTTATCAGTATTTCCTAGTCCGGAACGCGACATTTTAATCGCCGATCCAAGAGAAGAGATCGCTGTATCCTGACCAAATATAACCATCTTTAAATTACGTTCTAAATTTTTAAGCACATTGTGGTCAGAGGTAGAGACCGTCTTTGAAGGTATACGTGCAATTTTGGCTACTATATCTTCGATCTCACCTACATTGATGGTTTTGCGCCTTTTACTCGGTGCGAGTATTTGCTGTCTTGCTCCCGCTTCATCGATAATATCAATGGCTTTATCTGGCAAATGTCTATCATTAATGTACCGACTTGTTAGCTCTACAGCTGAGCGCAGGGCCTGGTTTGTATACCTGACGCTATGATGCTCTTCGAATTTACTTTTAAGTCCCTGTAGGATCTTCACTGCTTCTTCTTCTGTGGGCTCACCAACATCTATTTTTTGAAACCTACGAGCAAGTGCCCTATCTTTCTCAAAAATACCTCTATATTCCTGATAAGTTGTAGAACCTATACATTTGAGCCCACCGGAGGCTAGCAACGGCTTGATAAGGTTAGAGGCGTCCATTGCGCCACCGGAGGCCGCACCCGCTCCAATAATAGTATGAATTTCATCGATAAATAGTATCGCACCATCTTCTTCATCCAGCTCAGTTAAAATAGCTTTGAGTCTTTTTTCAAAGTCTCCGCGATACTTAGTTCCTGCAAGTAAAGAGCCGAGATCAAGAGAGTAGATAATAGATTTAGCGATTACCTCTGGAATGTCTCCGTCAAATATTCTTTTTGCTAAACCTTCAGCAATCGCAGTTTTCCCCACTCCGGCCTCTCCAACGTATAGAGGATTGTTTTTTCTTCGTCGACAAAGTATTTGTATTGTTCTTTCAAGCTCTATTTGACGGCCTATTAAAGGATCTATTTTCCCTAACGCCGCCAGATCGTTGAGATTTGTCGTGTAAGACGCGAGCGCGCTCTTTTTCGATTCGCTAGGACTATTCTCTTCTTCTGTAGAAGCCGTCCCTTCATTATCTAAGTCTGAATCAGGCATATTTCCATGGGATATACAGTTGACTACATCCAGTCGAGTCACGTTCATCTCGTTGAGCAAATATACGGTATGTGATTCGCGCTCACCAAAGATAGCAACTAAAACATTGGCACCAGTCACTTCTTTTTTACCCGACGATTGAACGTGAAACACGGCGCGCTGTAAGACTCGCTGGAACCCAAGAGTTGGCTGTGTATCTTTTTCTTCAATCTCAGGGAGTAATGACGAGTTCTCCTCAATAAATTTTTCGAGCTCATGTTCCAGCTTATTTAAATCAGCGTCGCATGCCAATAGAATATTCATGGCAGTCGGGTTGCTGATTAGCGCAAGCATAAGATGCTCGACGGTCATAAATTCGTGACGATTTTCTCTGGCTACTTTGAACGCAGTGTTGAGGGTTGATTCTAGTTCTTTACTGAGCACTGTTCATTCCTTCTCTGTATATTATGGTGCTAGTTCGAGGGTACATAAAAGTGGATGTTCGTTCTCTTTAGAATATGAGTTCACTTGCATTACTTTTGTCTCGGCTATCTCGTGAGTGAAAACACCGCAAACGCCTTTGCCCTTTGTGTGTACTTCTAACATGACGTGTGTCGCTAGGCTCCGGTCGAGTTTGAAAAATTTTTCAAGTACATGTACGACAAACTCCATTGGCGTGTAGTCATCGTTTAACAGCATAACACTATACATGGGGGGTTTTTTTAACTTTGGTTTAGCAGACTCAACGGCCAAGCCACCTTCGTCTTCGTTGCTATATTCTGACATTTTCTACCAAATTCCTAATAATGCTGTAAAAATCATATACTGTAACGACAAGTACTGCGATAACTTTTGTTAATCTATTTTAGCAACAGGTTTTCATACAATATTTATACGCTGAGTTAAATATTTCGGCTCAATTCCGCTCTCAACTCTTGACAAATGGTGCAGTGCAACGTATTTTATGTGGGCAAATTTCAGGATAAAATTTTTCACAGCCTCGGATGTCCGGTTATTGTCGCTCAACTCTCAGGGAATGCAAACCTTAAGTTAAGGAGAGCTTAGATTGCGATTTTCTTACGTTGACGTTGTGTTAAAGAATATGACAAGTGAGACACAAAATGGGATGTGACCTTAAACTAATTGCTGGGCTGCAGAACACTTATGAGTCCATATTAACGCCGGATTCAATGGGCTTTTTGAGTGCGCTATTCAATAAGTTTGACGCTGATGTTGACAGGTTGTTGGACAGACGCGCTGACCGTCAAAAAAAGTTGGATGGTGGCGAATTACCTGACTTTCTGAGTGAGACAGCAGGTATTCGTCAATCTGATTGGAAAGTTGCTGAGATACCCCCGGCCCTCCGAGATAGGCGCGTTGAAATCACGGGTCCGGTAGATCGTAAAATGGTTATTAAT
>Ga0222715_10001821_pt1 | contig 19959 bp, 10 predicted proteins | sample C33_9DmetaG_FD_165056 | JGI IMG/M metagenome (GOLD analysis project Ga0222715, IMG submission 165056) | Estuarine water microbial communities from San Francisco Bay, California, United States - C33_9D | ecosystem: Environmental > Aquatic > Marine > Unclassified | place: USA: California... | reverse complement strand
ATCTTCAGGAATAGTTACTTGCGTATTGACAACTCCAATCGCAGGATTCCCAGCAAACAACTTCTCAGTTGGAGATAAAATCTTTGTTGAGGGAATCAAGAAGTTTGGAACAAGTGGCGATGGTCATAACTCCACAGACCACAAGTATCAACTCTTCTCCGTAACTGCTTACAGAAACACTAATCCAGCAGAACTTGAGTATGATCTGTCTGGCATTACAACCAATCCTGGAATAGCAGTTACTGATCAAAACTCTTATGCAACTGTTATCAAAGAAGATGATTATCCAGTCATCGAAGTTACGCAGTCTCCACTAAACTTCATTATTGGCGAAAAACTGCTGGTATTAGATGGATCAGTATATGTCGAAAAAGATCTAATCGTAACAGAGAATCTGAGCGATAGCATCAAAGTTTATGGAACATATGATCTGAGTGAAGATGATGTTCTTCTTGGTATGGACTCTGGCACACTTGCAACTGTCGATACTATTGAAAATAACAGAGCAACATTTAAAGTTGATTACTCTTTAAGAAAAGACTTCAACTGGTCTAATGATATTGGAAAACTTAATGAAGATTATCAGGTAACCCCAGACAATGATTACTATCAAAATCTTTCTTACACGGTTAAGAGTCCTTTAGAGTATGAGAAGATAGTCAATCCAGTAAATAGACTCTTACACTCAACTGGCCTGAAGAACTTTGCAGATACTGAAATATCTAAGACTATTAATGTAAATCCAGGTGTTACTACTTCTGCATCAAGTTTGGCATTGATCGATATTATTGGTGAGGAAAGAGTTGATACTATCAGAAACTTTGACCTTGCGTTAGATTTTGATACTGTTGATGATAAATCAAAATATTTGAAACTGCAGAACAAAAAGTTATCAAACTACATTAAGTGTTTGAGCAACAGAGTTCTGACAGTTGATAATGTTAGGGATCAATTCTCAAGCAATCAAGGTGACAATCAACTCTTCTCTGAAATCGTAAACTATAGTATTGATGATGGATACACTAAGTTTATTGTCCAAGTCTTAGATCCAAATGGAACGGAAAGACAAGCAACTGAAGTTATCACTATTCCAACATCTTCTGGAGACATTGTAACTTTCCAGAAAGGAAACCTGTATAATACGTCAAGTGAAATAGGTGAGATTGTTGGCAATGTTTCTGATGATGGGGATCTTACCTTAAGATTCATTCCAGAAGATCAGTTTGACACTGACTATGATATTAAGATTCTGAAGAATAACTTCTCCTCCAATGCGGCTGGAGTTGGAACACAAAGTGTTGGATTCGTCAATCTCACCGGATCTAATGTATCTGTTGGATCTGGATCTACAGCAACAGTATTTACATCAACAGTCTCATCTACAGAAGCATTGTTCCTTAACATTGAAGTTAAGAATACTGCAACCAAAGACACTAACTATGTTGAGTTGTATGTTGATCAAGATGGAACAAACACATTTGTTTCTGAATACTATATTGATGATCAGTCTAACGATACATCAACAAATCTTATTGGATCATTTGATGCTGATATCACATCAGGGTCTCTTGTAGTTAAGTATACAAACGACGAGTCGGATTCGGTATTCTTAAGATCTAAAGTAGTTGGATTTGGAACAACTGCCGTTGGTATCGGAACCTATAGATTTAAGTCTACAGGTCAACCAGATGGATCTGAAAGAACTGCAAGATTGCAGTCTAACTTCACAAATGCTGTCGGAGTATCTACCGTATTCTCAGTATCCAAGAGTGATGTCACAACTATCAAATCCATTGCAAAAGTTGGTTTTGGAAATACTACAGCATTGCATCAATTCTTGGTCATCCATGACGATACTGACTCATATGTAACACAATACCCATTCTTGACAAATGGATCTCAGACTGGCATTGGAACATTCGGTTCTGAAATCAGTGGATCTAACCTTCTCGTTAAATTCTATCCAGATGCATCTGTAACGGATGAGATTCAGATTCAAACTTACAGTGAGTTGGTTCAGACTGAAAGAGATCTGGTAAATATTCCACTCAATCTGATTTATGGAACGATATCTGAGTCGGTATCAATCTCAGCATACAATGCTATCAATGGATCAAGAATCAATAAGACAAACTTTGATCTTAATCACAATGGCAACCCAATCTTCGAAAAGACATTTGATCCTACTGATACAAGTGTTTTAACACCTGGAACTGGGGTATTCACGGTTCAAGATCACTATTTCAGCACTGGTGAAAAACTGATTTATGCCTTTGGATCTTCATTCGATGGAGTTTCATCATCTACTATTGAGTCTGGTGGATCTGGAATTTCCACTGAAGTATATGCCATTAGAATAAATGATGACCAGTTTAAACTGGCAACGACCAGAGCAAATGCTATTGCTGGAACTGCAATAACATTCAGCTCTGTTGGAACTGGAAATGCTCACACACTTGAAATGGATAAGAAGATGGAGAAATCCATCGTAACCGTTGATGGTGTTGTTCAGAGTCCAATAGCGTTTACACCAGTAAGTCATAACCTTGCTTTTAATGGTGGAACCGTTTCTGCCGCATCAACATTCTTCACTCTCTCTGGAATATCTTCTATTCTTCCAGGAGATATCCTTAAGATAGAAAATGAGTATGTAAGAGTTGATTCTGTAGGATTAGGAACGACTACTATCGGTCCTATCACAGGTATTGGAACCTTTAATCTTATTGAGTCTACAAGAGGATTTGTAGGATCTTCGGCAACATCACATACCGATGGTGTTGAAGCAAGAGTTTATCTTGGAGGATTCAATATCGCAGGTAATCAGATTCACTTTACAGAAGCACCACTCGGAAACAATGTGAGCACTGTAGATTCTGGCAATCTCCCATTTGCTAGATCATCATTTAATGCAAGAGTATACCTGAGAGATGATTACAGTGGAAACAAAATTTTCGATAATATTTCCAAGTCATTCACTGGTATAGGTCAAACATATAGATTAAATGTTGGTGGAGCAAATACAACTGGTATTGAGACTGGAAGTGGTATTCTGTTTATCAACGATATCTTCCAAACACCAACAACAGACAACAATGTTGGCAACAACTATAGTTTTGCTGAAAGTGGTGGTGGATCAAATGTCATATTTACAGGAGTTACAACAACTGGTGGTATTCTGAAGTCAACTTATGATGTTAATCAAAATCAGTTACCAAGAGGCGGAGTTATCGTTTCTCTTGGATCAACACCTGGTCTTGGATATGCACCTCTTGTTGGAGCATCTGTAACTGCTGTTGTTGGGGCAGGTGGATCTATTGTTTCCATTGGTCTTGGATCTACGGATATTGTTGGATCTGGATATAATGGAATCGTTTCTATTGGTGTAACAGTATTTGAAAGTGGTCACGTTGGAGATGTTGCTTCTATTACAGCAACTGTTGGTGCTGGTGGAACTTTGTCATTCGCCGTTGGCGCTGGTGGAACTGGATATACCAATCCTTCTATTCTCGTATCAGAACCATCTTATGAAAATCTTGAGGTTGTAGGTGTTTCTAGAGTTGGATTTGGAGCAACAACGGATACTGGATCCAATCTCTTAGTTTCTCTTGAGGTTGGAGCAGCATCAACTTCTGTTGGTATTGGATCTACACTGTTTGAAGTCAAGTCATTCAAGATTTCTAGACCTGGATATGGATTTAGAAATGGTGATGTAGTTACTGTTGTTGGTCTGGTTACAGATAGAAATCTTTCTTCTCCTGTCAGTCAGTTTGAACTAACAGTTTTAGATACATTCTCAGATTCCTTCTCTGCTTGGCAGTTTGGAGAACTTGACTTCATCGATCCTATCGACTCCCTTCAGAATGGCGTAAAGACTAGATTCCCACTTTACTACAATGGTGAGTTGTTAAGTTTTGAAATTGATGAAAATGATTCAAGATCTTCTAAGATTGATCTGAATAGTGTTCTGCTGATCTTTATCAACGGTGTCATTCAAGAACCAGGTTCAAGTTACAGATTTGAAGGTGGAACTTCTATCACATTCACTGAAGCACCTGATGAAGGTGATAATATTGATATCTTCTTCTATAGAGGAACTAGAGGAACTGATAGTCTTAACGTAGATGTAAATGAACTTGTAAAATCTGGCGATACATTGAGAGTTCGCAAGAACAACTCCATTGATGATACCGTATCTCAGACATCAAGATTGGTGTATAGCATCAACTCTTCTGACTTGGTTGAGACCAATATCTATTCCGGTCTCGGAATAGACGAAAATAACTACAAACCAGTAGATTGGTCCAAGCAAAAGAGAGATGTCAGAATCAGTGGAGATGATGTTTATAAGTCTAGAGATTCTATTGAGTCCCAAGTTTATCCAACTGCAAAGATTATTGGTGATCTGAGCTCTTCAGATACTGAAATATTTGTTGATGATGCCCAATTCTTCAACTACGAAGAAAATGAGTCTTCTATTGTTATCGCAGATGTTGACGCTCTCATTGTTACTGGTGGAGATCCTGTAGCAGCAGCAATAACTGCTGTTGTTTCTGCGGCAGGAACCATCTCTTCACTGTCTATCGTAAGTGGTGGATCTGGATATGTTGGAGCATCTACCTCCATTTCAATCGCTGCACCTAAGTCGATCGGTGTTGGTGTTGGAACAACCGCAACTGCAACTGCTTCAATAACCAGTGGAATCATAACTTCACTTACAATCACGAATCCAGGTCTTGGGTATACAACATCCAATCCACCTACGGTTCTTGCACCAACTGCTAATGTAACTTATGAGAACATTCTCAGCATTGATACGGTCCAAGGATCTTCTGGAATCATCACTGGTATCACAACAGTTGCTGGAATCGGAACTGATCTTGCTCTCAAGTTCTTCTTGAATGCATCATCATTCACTGGTCTCAGCACTGGATATCCAATCTACATTTTCAATACTCCTATTGGATCTGGTGTAACTTCAATCGACAGTCATGATACTTCAGTTGTTGGTGTTGGAACCACTTTCCTGGATAATGTTTATGTTGTTAATGGTTTGAATACTCCAGGTGGATCTAATGCGGACATCACTGTCAACATTCTTTCATCAACAGATGTTACTGGATTGGCAATAACTGGATTTACAACCAGCCCTGTTGGAAGATTCTCTTGGGGTAGATTGTCTGGTTTCACCAGATCATCATCACCAATCTCAATCGGTGTAACAGGGTTAACAGTTGACTCTGGATTGACTACTTTCCCAACGATTCAGAGAAGAGGATATGGATTGAGAGATACTGGTGGTCTTAGAAAGGATCTAGGATAGTTATAAATATAGAAAAAAGCTATTAATATGGCGGCAATTGTAACAGATCAGTTTAGAATATTAAACGCTGGTAACTTTGTAGATTCTGTCAGTGACAGTTCTAACTCTTACTATGTTTTTGTCGGACTGGCAAATCCTGCTGCTTCTGGATACGGAAGAGACTCCGATTGGGATACTGATACTCCAAACCCTACTGATAACTTTGATTATACCAACTTTGTTGGTGATAGTGCAATGTATGGTAAGAGAGTAACCTCAACAAATGTGAGGAGACTCGCCAGGAGGATTGACTGGACCAGGGGAACAAAATATGAAATGTATCGTCATGACTATAGTCTGGCGAATTTGTCTCCAGTCACAAAGTCCTCTAGACTTTATGACTCAAACTACTATGTTATTAATAGTGAGTATAAAGTTTATATTTGTATTGATAATGGATCTTCAGGAATCAATACAACTGGAAATGCTTCTCTAGATGAACCAACGTTTACCGACTTGGAACCATCTGCAGCGGGAGTTAGCGGAGATGGGTATATTTGGAAATATTTGTTTACCGTTTCGCCAAGTGATATTATCAAGTTTGATTCCACAGAGTATATTTCGTTACCAAGTGATTGGTCAACATCAACAAACTCTCAGATAAGTGCAGTCAGAACAAATGCAGATTCTGATGTAAATGAAAATCAGATAAAGAAGATTTATATTCATACTCGTGGCGTTGGATATTCTCAAGGATCCCATGAACTGAATGTTATTGGTGATGGATCTGGGGCAAAAGTTGTTGTCGAAGTTAATAGTACTGGAAACATAACCAATGCCGTCGTCTCTTCTGGTGGTAAGGGATATACCTATGGTATGGTTGATCTTGGGTCAATCAATGCTAGTTCTTCAACAAAAGCAAAACTGATTCCCATTATCCCACCATCTAGGGGTCATGGATATGACATCTATAAAGAGTTGGGTGCTGATAAAGTATTGATCTATGCAAGATTTGATGACTCTACAAGAGACTTCCCAATCGATACATCATTTGCTCAGATTGGTATTGTAAAAGATCCAACAGCAAATGGATCTACTTCAAAATACACTGAAAATCAGTTTTCTTCGTTAAATGCTCTTAAGTTTTCATCAACATCTGGATCTATTGCCATTGGTGATAAGATCAATCAAACAGTCACAGGTGGAATCGCAAAAGGATTCGTAGCATCCTATGATAGTGAAACAAAGGTTTTAAAATATTTTACAGATAGATCTTTATTCTTGAACCAATCAACATACGATAATGTTGATTATGTTGGCGTTTCTACAGAATCTAAGGTTTTAGATTTTGAATCAACTGCAAATGCAGTCACTACAACTGGTGGTTTCTCTGGATCAATTGACACTGGATTTACTGGTATTACAACCAATCCTACTGGATCAAAGTTGATCTCATTGGGAACCCAGTTTACAAATGGACTTTCTTCACCTGAGATAAATAAAGGGACGGGAGATGTCATCTATCTTGATAATCGCCCCTTGATTACAAGAAATTCTAGACAAAAAGAAGACGTTAAAATTATCCTGGAATTTTAAAAAATGCCACAAAAAACGAACCTCAATATAAGCCCCTATTATGACGACTTTGATAAGGACAATAACTTCTATAGGGTCTTATTTAAACCAGGATATCCAATCCAAGCTAGGGAGTTAACGACTTTACAGTCAATCCTACAGAATCAGGTAGAATCATTCGGTAGTCACGTTTTCAAAGAAGGATCAATGGTGATCCCTGGAAACGTTAGTTATGATCCCGAATACTATTCCGTAAGAATAAATCAAGATCATCTTGGTATTGATGTTGAAGTATATGCTTCCAGTTTGGTTGGAAAGAGACTTAGAGGTGAGTCATCAGATATTGTAGCAATAGTAGACAAATACCTGCCAGTTTCTGATGTAGATGGCATTACCGACTTAACACTTTTTGTAAAGTATCTTAAGTCAGGAACAAACAATGATGTAGAGTATTTTGAAGATGGTGAAGTTCTTATCACCGAAAATGCTTTTACATACGGAAATACAACAGTAAATGAAGGTGAGAGTGTAGCAACTCTTGTAGCAGATTCTGCTTCTGCTCGTGGCACTGCAGTTTCTATCGGAGCAGGTGTCTATTTTATCAGAGGAACATTTGTCGATGTTGCTTCTGACAAAATAGTTCTTGATGCATATACTGCAAATCCTTCCTACAGAGTTGGTCTTACCATTGTAGAAGAACTGGTAACTGCAAAAGACGATCCTTCTCTTTATGATAACGCTAAAGGATATTCAAACTATGCTGCTCCTGGAGCAGATAGACTGAAGATCTCTACAGTTTTATCAAAAAAATCACTAACAGATTATAATGATAAAACATTTGTAGAGTTAGTTAGAGTTGATGGTGGAGAACTCAAAAAGTTACAGAATAGGTCAGAGTATAGCGTCATTAGAGACTACTTTGCAAAGAGAACTTACGAAGAGTCTGGTGACTATTCTGTAGGTAGATTTAATGTTGAAGTAAAGGAATCTTTAAATGATGGTCTTTCTAATGAAGGCGTCTATACATCTTCACAAAAGACTGATCAAGGTAATACACCATCAGATGATCTTGTCTCCGTAAAGGTATCTCCTGGCAAAGCATATGTCAGAGGATATGATATTGAGTCTTCTGCTACAACTATTCTTGATGTAGAAAAACCAAGGGATAAGCAGTCAGTATCTCAATCTTTAGTTCCATTTGAGTTTGGAACTCTTTTGAGAGTAAATAATGTTGCTGGAACTCCATTCCTTGGTGTAAACAATAACTCAAATACTGTAAAACTCCAAAGCAGAAGAAAGTCATCTACTGTTACGTCATCTGCTGATGGTATTGAAATTGGTGAAGCAAGAGTTTACTCTTACAGTTTGACTGATGCTGCATATACTGATAATAGCACCGAATGGGATTTGTATCTCTTCGATGTTCAAACATATACCAAGTTAACTCTTAATGAGTCTTTATCATCTGGTCAGTGCCCTGCTACATCGTATGTCAGAGGTGTAAGTAGTGGTGCATCTGGTTACGTCACTACTGCTGCTTCTGGGGCAGAAATAACTCTTACACAAACATCGGGAACTTTCATTGCTGGTGAGAGTCTTCTGATCAATGAAACCACAGAGTATTCAAGATCGGTCAAGTCTATTAAGGTTTATGGTATTCAGGATGTAAAATCTGTCTATCAAGACTCTACAGCAATCACTGCAGAGTTAAAAGTTGATTTTAGTGGTGATACAGTTCTTCAAAGATCTCTTCCAAAGACTTTTGGTATTACTGACACCATCAGAATCACAAGTGGTGGTAATGTAACTTCACCTGGCAACTCTTTCGCTGGCATCAAGACTGATAGCATCATTAGATACCAGATTTCTGGTCTTAGCACTGAAACATTCAACAGAGTTTCTGCCGTTGCTGCTGATGGGACATCAATGACTGTAGTATCAGTTGCTGATATTTCGGATGTTTGTAGTGGTTCTCTCCCAGGAGGAACTGAAACTGTTACCTTCTCGCTTGCTAATCCAATTGTAAGAGAGAAAGGTGGTCTTTATGCTAAGATTGATTCCGATAATGTAGCATCAGTAAATCTTGCAGATTCAAATCTCATTGTATCAAAACAGATTAGAGAAGAATCAACAGATGCTACAGGATCATTAACAATCCCGATTTCATCAACTGGTATAACGAGTGCGTTCTTCGAAGCATTTGATTCTGAAAGATATAGTGTTCACTATTCCAACGGTCAAGTAGAAGATCTTACATCAGATCAGTTTACATTGGCAACTGGTGGATCATCTATTACAATTACTGGTCTCACTGCATCTCAGTCTAGTAACGTTACTGTTAATACAACAGTTAAGAAGAACGATATTAGAAATAAGAAGAAGGAATATCAGAGAAGTCAGAAAGTAACTGTAGCAAAGACATCTGCAGGAATCTCAACTGCTATCACTGGGTTATCACCCAACTCATTCTATGGATTGAGAGTTGAAGATAAAGAAATCTCTCTGAATCTTCCAGATGTTGTTAAAGTTGTTGCCGTATATGAATCATATAATACAAGCGCACCAGTATTAGACTCTGCAGAGTTCCCAGCTGGTTTAGGTCTGGATACCAACTCCATTCTTGGTGAAAGAATAGTTGGTAAGACTAATGGAGCGATTGCTCAGGTAGTAACAAGATCTTCAGCAACTAAAGTTGAGTTTGTATACCTAAACTCAAATAGATTCTCAGTTGGAGAAATCGTAGAGTTTGAAGAGTCTAATATAGTTTCCACTATTCAGGTATTGAATCTTGGTAACTATCAAGATATTACCAATAAGTTCTATCTCGATAAAGGTCATAGAGAGCAATATTACGATTACTCAAAAATCGTAAGAAAGAATGATGGATATATTCCAACATATCAACTCTTAATCATATTCGACTATTATGATGTACCTGCGAGTGACATTGGTGATGTATATACAGTAAACTCATATGATGATGAAAGATTTGCAAAAGATATGCCAATCTTACCAACTGGCGTAAGATCTTCTGACACTCTAGACTTTAGACCAAGAGTTTCATCCTTCTCATCAACAACAAGTTCACCATTTGCTTTTGCAAGTAGAACGTTTGCAACCACCGGAACTAATCCAACTCTGGTTGTAACTCCTAGCGAAAGTTCTCTTATTGGATATGATTTCTACTTACCAAGAGTTGACAAAGTTGTTCTCGATAAGTCAGGAAACTTTAGTGTAATAAAAGGCGTTTCTTCAACTAATCCAAAGGCACCTTTGAATGTTGAAGAGGCAATGGATATTGCAACTATCAAATATCCAGCATATCTCTACAACCCAGATGATGCAGTAATCACTCTGGTTGATAATAGAAGATATACTATGAGAGATATTGGTAAGATTGATGATAGAGTTACCAATCTGGAAACTTTAACATCACTCTCCTTGTTAGAACTTGATACCAAGTCTTTCCAAGTAAGAGATATTGATGGGTTCGACAGATTTAAGTCTGGTTTCTTTGTAGATGACTTTAGAGATACTCAGAGACTTGATAAAGATTTATCGAGCACTAACATTGATGTAGAAAATGGTGAGTTATTGACTCCTATTGACTTCTACTCCATAAAACCAGAGATATCTTTAAATACTTCTCTCAATCCAGATACTGCAGACTTCAGTTCAAACTTGAGTCTTCTTGATTCAAATGTCCAGAAGACTGGAGACTTGATTACTCTCAAGTATATGGAGAAAGATTGGATTGAGCAACCTCTTGCATCAAGAGTAGAGAATGTCAATCCTTTCAACATGATTGAATTCAATGGAAGAATTGAGTTGTCCCCAGCATCTGATAACTGGGTCAGAAACGTTTACGTTGATGGTGGCACAAGAACGATCACCGGTGATTTCAATGGATCATACATTGAAACCATCAAGATCTCAAGTAATCCTGATACACATATTCGCTCCAGAAACGTAGCATTTGCTGCTGGTGGTCTCAAGCCACTGACCAGATACTATCCATTCTTTGATGGGTCTAGTGGTCTTGATATTATTCCAAAACTGATCGAAATCACAATGACTTCGGGGTCATTCCAAGTCGGTGAAACTGTTAAAGGATTCATTGGTGGCAATAATCTCTTCTCAGCAAGAGTTGTTCAACCAAACCACAAGACTGGAACATATAATAATCCAACAACAACTTTATCACTCAATCCTTATAATAGAGGAACTAACTTACCAACAACATATTCAGCATCATCGACCGTGTTGAATATTGATGCTCAAGCATTATCTGATGAAGTATTAGGTAAGTATAGTGGATATATTACCACTGGAATGGTTCTTCTCGGTGAAACTAGTGGTGCTCAAGCATCTGTTTCAAATATTAGACTTGTTACTGATACTTTTGGTGATCTTGGTGGAGCATTCTTCTTCAGAAATCCACTCGCATCACCACTGCCTCCTCTTAGATTTACAACTGGTTCCAAGACATTCAAGTTGACTTCAAGTTCAACAAATGCCGAACCTCTGCCTGGAAGTCTCTTGATTAGTAGTGGAGAAACCACTTATAGTTCTAGTGGAATTGTAGATACTTACAGACAGACTAGAGTTGTTGTTAGAAGACCACCCCCACCACCACCAGCACCACCTGCAAACAGAGGTGGTGGTAAAGATCCACTGGCACAGACATTTACTGTCGATGAAACTGGTGCATTCTTAACTTCTGTTGATCTTTTCTTCGGAAGCAAGGATGAAAATGAGAAAGTAACTGTTGAAGTTAGAACAGTAGAGTTAGGAACTCCAACTGATCAACTCGTTGAAGATTATGCAAGAGTTACGCTCGACCCATCTCAGGTCAATACCTCAACCGATGGTTCTGTTGCTACTAAGGTAACCTTCCCATCACCAATTTACTTGCAACCCGACACAGAATATGCGATTGTTATTCTTTCACCATATTCTGATAACTATGAGGCATGGATTGCCAGAATGGGTGAGAGAACGGTAAATACGACAACTTTACCTGATGCAGAAAGCGTTATTGTAACCAAGCAATATGTTGGTGGAAGTCTCTTCAAGTCACAAAACGGCACTATTTGGACTCCTAACCAGTTTGAAGATCTGAAGTTTAAGCTTTACAAAGCAAACTTCACAAGCAATTCTGGAACTGCATACTTCTACAATCCAACTCTTGATACTAATGATGATTCATCAAATCTCATTAGCAATGCAATCAGAACTCTTCCAAGAAAGTTAAAAGTTGGTATCACAACAACATCCACTCTCGATTCTACATTAGTAATCGGAAGAAAAGTTAGTGATACAACTGCTGCAGGTGGTCCTCATGGATACATTGAGCAAGTTGGTGGAAGATTAAATACCGTAACTTCTTCCAGAGTTGGTGCTGGATATAGTAACGGAACTTTTGCAGGAGTTCCACTCTACTCTATCACTGGATCTGGAACTGGAGCAGAGGCAACTTTAGTCTTTTCTTCTGGCGAACTTTCTAGTATTTCAGCAATAACAAATACTGGTAATGGATATGTAGTGGGAGATTTACTCGGAATCACTACAAGTAGTGTTGTTAAAGGAACTGGCGCTGAGATTTCTGTAACGACTTTGAATGGTTTCGATACCTTGTATCTAACAAATGTTCAAGGTGAAGAGTTGACCTCTGGTCAAGATCTGGTCGTCTATAGCAATGGAACTGCAGTTTCCTTCGCTAATACGGATATTACATCTTCAACTACTGTAAGTTCTCTGTATGATGGAAGAGTTATTGAAGTAACTCAATATAACCATGGAATGCACGCTGATAACAACGTTATCACTCTTGCAAATATTGATCCAAACACTTCACCATCTTCACTGGATGCTGCTCTTGGAATAAACGACACTACAATTTCAGTCGCAAATACCTCACTGTTTGCAACATTCGAAGGTATCTCCACATCAACTGGATACCTCAAGGTTAATAATGAGATTATATTCTACAGCGGAATCACTCCTGGAAGTGGTGGCGCTGGAACTCTTGGAATAGGAACAAGAGGAGTTGACAGTTCTCTCATTAGAGCTCATAATATCAACGATAAGGTTTATCCTTATGAACTGAATGGTGTTTCTCTTACCAAGATTAACACTAACCACAGTCTGCCAACAGACGCTACTCTGAAGGCAGAGGCAGATCTTGACAAGTATTACATTCAAATAAACAGAGGATCCAGAGCTTCTGGTGATGCTCAACTGAGTTTCACTTCAGAAAACTCTGTTGGTGGTGAGAATATTTCTGCTTCTAGAAACATTCAATATAACACAGTATTGCCTCAGTTTAATGTAATAACTCCTGGTGAAACAACTACAGTTTCGGCACAGATCAGATCTGTTTCTGGAACCAGCGCAGGTGGATCTGAAGTTTCATTCATTGATCAAGGATTTGAATCTGTAGAGATTAATCAACAAAATGTTCTTTCTTCAACAAGACTTGTTGCTTCTGAAAGAAATGAAACTACAAGACTCACCGATCTCCCAAGAAACAAATCATTCACTGTTGGAATCAATATGAGTTCTAATGACTCTAACTTATCACCAGTGATTGATACTCAGAATTCTGCCGTTGTTTTTGGAAGAAATAGACTTAACTCACCTGTTGGCGATTATGTTTCTAATGGTGATGTTAAGTTGGTTGAGGGTGATCCACACACTGCGGTTTATGTCTCTAACCAGATATCTCTGAGTCAACCAGCAACATCACTCAAAGTGTTGCTCGGTGCTTATAGACATTCATCTGCTGATTTCAGAGTTCTTTATCAACTCTTTAGAGCAGATTCGAGCGATGTTGAACAATCATTTGAGTTGTTCCCTGGTTATGATAACCTCCGCGATACTGATGGTGATGGATTTGGTGATACTATCATCGATTCTACAAAGAATAGTGGTAGATCGGATGCATTTGTCCCATCAAGCAAAGATGACCAATTCCTTGAATATCAATTTAGTGTTGATGATCTGGAGCAGTTTACTGGATTCAGAATCAAGATTGTCATGAGTGGATCCAATGAAGCTCATGCTCCAAGATTTAGAGATCTGAGGGTAATCGCATTAGCATGATAAGAGTTGAAGGTCAAAAGCACCTGTTTCGTGAAGATTCGGGTGCTATCGTTAATACTGATACAAACGGTTACATTCAATATGTTAAACTGAGAAACGAGAGGCAAAAGCAAAGAGAAGAAATAGAAGGTCTAAAAAACGATATTAGTGAAATCAAATCCCTACTTATGGAGATCATCAATGGACCCAGACAAAATTCAACTAGAGTCGATGAACAAAATGTTTGAGTATGAAAAATACTCAAGACTTATTGATGAATTAGATGTTGAAGAATTAAAAAACTTTGCCAAGTCTTATTTTAAACTCTATCTCAAACAACAAGAAGTGATTAAAAACTTTGCTATCTCAGGTTTAGCATAAATAGTTTCAAAGACCTTACTATAAGATGGCAGTATACGTTAGTAATATTGTTATTAATACTGGAACTACTTTCGCTCAGACATTTACATTGGAAAATGTAAATACAAATTCAGTTGTAGACTTGACCAACTACACGATCAAGTCTGAAATGAGAAAGCATCCAGGAAGCACCACTGGCGTAACTACTTTTACTAGCAGCATTGCTTCAGCAGCTGGTGGTCAAATACAAATTGGGTTATCAACCACTCAAACTGCCGCTTTAAAACCAGGTCGCTACGTGTATGATGTACTATTGACCGACAACTCTGGAACAAGAGATAGAGTTGTTGAAGGGATGGTAATCGTAAGTCAAGGAGCAACTCGCTAATGGCAAACATTAGAGTAAGAGTAGGTCAAAGACAAGGTGTAAAGATCATAGCATCAAACAAAGCTGCCGCCAATTCCATTGGAGGAGCTTCTGATGTTGATGTTACTGCTAGAGGCAATTATACAGTATTAATGTATGATACTACTAGCAACACATATATTCATGTTCCTGCATCACAAGTCGTTGATATGGCTGATGGTGTAGACGACGATGCCTTTGATGGAGGGACCTTCTAAAGGTAAGGTCTAAAACAACTAAATAAGTATAAAAGGAAAAGTAGTTAGAAATGGCGACTCCTGTATTACAGTTTAAAAGAGGTGCCTTTAGTAATCTGCCAGCGTTGAAAGCAGGTGAGCCTGGTTTTACGACTGACAAATTTGACTTATTTATTGGATTAGATAGCGTATTAGCAAACAATAAGTTTGTTGGTTCACACAGATATTGGACGCAAGAGACTGCTTCCTCTGGTAGTGGTGTTAACCTGGTAGAGAACACCAGCGGAACAGACTTTATAACACTTGCTGCTCCCTCGTCTCTATCTGGTGTAACTACATACACTTTTCCCGGAACTCCGACTGACGGAGGTTTCTTAAAAACTAACTCAACAGGTGGTCTGAGTTGGTCTACAGCAATCACTGGAGCATCACTTACTGATACTGTCTTAAGTGGTGTTACAACGATTGCTAACACCAATCTTGATGTCAATGCTGCTGCTGTCGATTTTTCTGGTATTGTTACCTTTAGCAATACCACACAATCAACTAATAAAGATACTGGTGCCGTTGTAGTAGAAGGTGGCGTCGGTATTGAGAAGAACCTGAGTGTCGGTGGAGCAACCACCATCACAGGAAATCTTTTTGTTGGTGGAGAATCTGAGTTTATTGGTGTTGTAACCTTTAGAGGTGGCACTATTAATCTTGGTGACTCTGACACTGATGATGTTGTCATCGGTGGTGAGTTTGCATCAAACTTAGTTCCAACAACTAATGATGCATTTGATCTTGGTGCTGCTGGTAAAGCATGGAGACACGCAAACTTTGCTGGCGTAGGCACGTTTTCAACTGGCGCTGTTGCTGATGCTATCCAGATTGGAATCACTGGCGCATCAGAGATTGATACTTCATCTGGAAATCTTACCCTCGATTCCGCTGCTGGAACAGTTATTGTTGATGACCAGTTAAGCGTAACAGGTGTTTCAACCTTCACTGGCGTCATTGATGCCAATGGCGGTGCTACGATTGATAATATTCAAATCGGTATAACCGATAACAATGAAATCGATACTTCAACGGGTGGTCTTACCCTTGATTCTTCAAGTGGTCAAACTACTATTGATGACAACCTGAGTGTTACTGGAGTATCAACATTTACTGGTGCTACAACCTTTACTGGCGCTATTGATGCTAATGGCAGCGCAACGATTGATAACATTCAGATTGGTGTAAGCGATGATAATGAGATTGACACATCTAGCGGTGGTCTTACATTAGATTCGGCAAGTGGTCAAACCACAATTGATGACAATCTGAGTGTTACTGGAGTATCAACGTTTACTGGCAATGTAACTGCCAATGGTGACATAACAGTTACAACAGGAAATACATTAACTGTTTCGGATTTAACTCAGTTTGATGTCCTTGTTGCTGGTGCTTCTGGAGCAGTTAATGATAGTGGTGGAGCACTGACATTCAACAGTAATGTTCTGACTGTTAATAATACAATTGATGTTACATCGATTGAAGTAACAAACGTCAAAGCAAAGGATGGAACGACTTCCATCACGATTACAGATTCAAATGGTCACGTTGGTGTTGCTAGTGACCTTACTGTTAGTGGTAAGTTAATCGTTCTCGGATCTCAAACAGAAGTCAATACAGAAACTCTTCTGGTTGAAGATAGTCTGATTGAAATTGGTCTTGTTGATAATGGAAGTGGATCTTTAATAGCACCATCTTCTGATGCAAATATCGATGTTGGTGTCGTATTCCACTACTTTGATACTGCCGCTAGAAAAGCATCTGTTTTCTGGGATGATTCTGCCGCAAGGGTTGCATTCGCATCTTCTGTAACAGAATCTTCAAGCGTATTTACGCAGATTGCATACGCTGAAGTTGAATTTGGAAAACTGTTTATTAATGATGGTGGTGGAAGCCCAATGGGAGCAGGAACAACGGTTCTCTTCCATGACGCTAGCAGATCATCCATCGTATTAGAAAATACCCTCATTGATTGTGGGTCATTCTGATAAATAACAAATAACTTATAAATATGGGTAGGAGCAATCCTACCCATTTTAGTATCTTGACATGACTGAAAACGATTATAAAAACTTTATTGGAGTATACCAACAAAAATCATACGATTTGTTTAATCAGAATATTGCTCTTGAAGCAAAGGTGATAAGTTCAAATCAAATGATTGAAGCATTGACTAAAAAGATCAATGAGCAGAATGATGAGATTGAAAAGTTAAAAGCAAAAAATACCAGAAAAACTACAAAAACAGATAATTCATCTTCTGAGGAATTCTAATGGCAAAACCATCAACACGCCAAGAACTAATTGATTACTGTCTTAGGCGGTTAGGTGCTCCAGTATTGGAAATTAACGTAGATGACGACCAGATTGATGATTTGGTCGATGATGCTCTTCAGTATTTCCAAGAAAGACACTTTGATGGTGTCGAAAGAATGTATCTGAAATATCAGATCACACAATCGGATCTTGATAGAGGTAGAGCGAAAAATATCAACGGGGTTGGTATCGTAACAACCAGCGCAACTTCCACATCAATCGCTGGATATGGAACAACAACCTCAAACTTCTACGAAACATCAAACTTTATCCAAATACCAGATTCTGTAATCGGTATTGAGAAGATTTTTAGATTTGACACCAGCGCAATATCTGGTGGAATGTTTAGTATCAAATATCAGTTGTTTTTGAATGATCTATACAACTTCAACTCGGTTGAATTGTTACAATATGCGATGGTTAAGTCATATCTTGAAGATATTGACTTCCTTTTAACGACAGATAAGCAGATAAGATTTAATAAGAGACAAAATAGACTGTATCTTGACATTGATTGGAAATCACAATCTGTTGGCGATTTCTTAGTGATTGATTGCTACAGAATCTTAAATCCATCAGACTATACAGCAGTCTACAATGACAGTTTTGTCAAGAAGTATTTGACTGCATTGATCAAGCGTCAGTGGGGTCAAAACTTAATCAAGTTTAGGGGTGTTAAACTTCCTGGTGGAATTGAGTTGAATGGTAGAGAGATTTTTGAAGACGCTGAAAGAGAGATAGAACAGATAAGATCAAGAATGGCAATGGATTATGAACTTCCTCCCTACGACTTTATTGGATAATGGCATTAAATCCCTTCTTTCTTCAAGGTTCTTACGGAGAACAAAGATTAGTTCAAGAGTTGATCAATGAACAACTCAAGATCTATGGTGTAGAGGTAACTTACATTCCAAGAAAGTTTGTAAGAAAGCAAACGATTATTGAGGAGATTCAATCATCAACGTTTGATGATAACTTCTTGCTTGAAGCATATATTAATAACTTTGATGGATACAGTGGTGCTGGCGATATAATGACAAAGTTTGGTGTAAGTATTAGAGATGAGTTATCTTTGACTATTTCGAAAGAAAGATTCGAAGACTTTATCTCAGTTTTTCTTGAGGATATGGATGATGAAGAAATCACAGTATCTTCAAGACCTAGAGAAGGAGATTTGATTTATTTCCCACTCGGTCAAAGAATATTTGAGGTTAAGTTTGTAGAGCATGAGCAACCTTTCTATCAGTTAGGTAAAAACTATGTCTATGAACTGAAATGTGAACTCTTCGAATACGAAGATGAAGTTATTGATACTACGGTCGATGAAATCAGTGAAGTATTAGATCAAACTGGATATATTATTGATCTCAGACTTTTCTCAGGTGGATCTAATGCAAATGCTTCAGTAAGCATTGGTAGTAGTTACGTGAGACAAATTTTCCTAAATGATGATGGATCCGGATATACTAGCACTCCTACGGTTACATTCTCATCTCCACCAACGGGATTCACAACTGCAACAGCAGTTGCTATTACTACAACAAGAAATAGTATAACATCCGTTAAGGAGATATTATTGACAAATGCTGGATCTGGTTATACAGTTGCCCCAACTATTTCTATTACAGGTGGTGGTGGAAGTGGTGCTGCAGCAACTTGTTCTATCAATACAACATCAAATGGTATAGTTTCTGTCAATATTACCGGTGGTGGATCGGGATATGCTGTTGCCCCAACAGTGACTATTGCTGGACCTGGCGCTGGAACAACAGCAACAGCAACCTCAGTAGTAGGATCTGCAGGAACTGTAACTTCAATCAGAATTACAAATCCTGGAGATGGTTATACGACTACACCATCATTGACAGTTGGTGCAGCATCCACAACTGGTATTGGAACCTTCTGGAAAAATGAAGTCATTACAGGGGGAACTTCTGGAGCAACTGCAAGGGTTAAGAGGTGGACTAGTAGCACCAATATTCTTCAGGTTGGTATCTCTTCTGGAACTTTCTATCCTGGGGAAATCATTACAGGTGCAAAATCTGGCGCTAGTTATGTGGTGAGAGTATCAGCAGCTAACACAACTATCGATAAATATAGTCAAAATGATCAACTTGAGTTCGAAGCAGACAATATACTCGACTTCACAGAATCAAATCCTTTCGGTAACTATTAATGTTAGGAACTTACCACTACCACGAAATCATTAGAAAGACTATCATTGCCTTTGGCACGCTTTTTAATGATATTCATATTCAACACAAAGATGAAACCAAAGTCATTAGTGACATGAGAGTTCCATTGGCATATGGACCTACTCAAAAGTTTCTAGCAAGACTTGAGCAGCAAGCAGATTTGAACAAACCGATTCAAATCACATTGCCAAGAATGTCATTTGAGATGACATCTATTGACTATGATGCCACAAGAAAGACTGGTGTTACTCAGACTTTCAGAGCAGTGGATGGAAACACCATGAAGAAGGTATTCATGCCTGTTCCGTATAACATTGGTTTTGAGTTGGCAATTTTATGTAAGTTAAATGATGATGCTTTACAGATTGTTGAGCAGATTCTTCCAAACTTTCAACCAGCGTTTAATTTGACTGTTGATTTAGTCGAATCTATTGGAGAAAAGAGAGACATCCCAATCGTCTTAAACAGTGTCTCATTCCAAGACGA
>Ga0222715_10001819_pt1 | contig 19970 bp, 19 predicted proteins | sample C33_9DmetaG_FD_165056 | JGI IMG/M metagenome (GOLD analysis project Ga0222715, IMG submission 165056) | Estuarine water microbial communities from San Francisco Bay, California, United States - C33_9D | ecosystem: Environmental > Aquatic > Marine > Unclassified | place: USA: California... | reverse complement strand
ATACTGATCCAGTAACACTTTCCAGTTCACTGCTGGACCGAATGTTTCAAATGGATCATAGTTGTTGGGCTCGTTCGCTCCTGTCTGGAATCCATCTCCACCTGACTTGACATTGGTACCTGTTGATCCAAGCAATCTCAATTGGTTACCGGTAACCAACAATCCAAAGTTGTTTGGCGTGATGTAACTTCTTGTTGTAAGTTCCCCGTCTATCAATCCTTTGGCTATACCGCCATCGTCGTCGTATATACTCATTATGATCTTTTGTACGACACCAAGTTTCTTGACTTTAACCGGTGGTGATAACCATATTGGCATCGAGAATGTCAATGTAGCAACATCTATCTCTGAATCTGCACCAACAGGAATAGTCCTCGAACTGAAAGTAGTGCCCGTCAATTCAACGTAACTCAAACTGGTCCAGTCGATGTAATTGTCCGTTTTCTGTATCTCGAAGTCTGGGTTGAACAGATACAATATCTGTTCCATGATCTGTAGTTTTTGATCCGTGTTTGTTGTCCAGATATCGGCTGACACTTCCAACCTGAACGGAGATGGCATCACTTTCTCAACGGTGTATCCTGCACCCATCTCATTGGTGTAGTTGCCGTCTGCGTCTATGCCCCTTTCTCTCAAATGCTGTTTCTCTATGTGATAAGGATTCTGCATCCTTTCCCTGTCGTAGTTCAATTCTCTGACATAAGCGGCAATCCTCGGTGCATACTGTAGTGCGTTCTCTGAATTGTTCCTGATTATGTTCGCAACCTGCCTCGTTGGATCTCCATACACCACCGGCACTGCCCTTAATTGCACGGAACCATCACTGCCTTTACCCGTCTCCACGGAGAAGTTACTCAAGATCCTAATGAATTGAGTGAGAAACTTCCTAACCTGTCCTTCGTAAAAGTGTAACATCCTTAATTGTCAGCCTTTGGTTTCAGTGCATCTGTCAATGACTGTCTCTGTTTGACCGTTAATCCGTTTATTGTAGATTCTGTCGCATTGTTAACGAAACTTGTTTTGTAGTTTCCTCTAGAATCATTGTTCGTTGTAGTTATTCTCACACTGTCCTCTATTTTAACCCATCTGACTCCGTCATACCTGAACAATCTGTTGGGTAAGAAATCTGTCCTCAAGAAGTAATCTCCTTGGTCGACACCGGACGTTGGGAATGTGATACCAAATCCTGCAGGATTTCCGTTGGGTGCCACACCGTCTCCATCCAAGTAGAATCCGTAGTGTGAACTTGCTGGTGTGTCTATGGTGGCATTGACTGTGTTATCACTGCTGGCTCTCTGTGCTTCTGTGTTCACATTTTCTGTCCTAATATTACCTCTTTCATCGATTGGTGCAACATAGTATTGCTTGTAATTGAATCCTGCCTTAGGAGCATCCTGCTCTGCCTGTGCAACGATCTGATCGTTGATGGTTTTCTCCCTGTTGTATGTGCTCATGTAACTGGCAACTGATCCTGTTGTGGTTGCGTCACCTATGATGTCTTTGAATTCTTGTGAATCTACTAGAGTTTTCATTTTCAATCTCAACAGATGTGGCCACCATGTTTGACTGAATCCTTCCGCGGCCCTGTTTACATCTTCTACCACGTAGTATCTTTTCAGTGCAATCGGCACGCTCTCGTCTAGAGAATAATCTTCTTTCATGTGTGGGAACTCAATCACATCACCACTCATTGGTTTCCTGCCAATCCTTTCAACGATATCGTTCAAATGCACTGTAAGGAATAGTGTGTCATTCTGTAGGAACATACCAAACTGTGATAGGTTGAAATCTGCATCTTGTACATTGTATATTCCTCGCACAGTGTAGACATCGCTTGAATATTTCCTGTCTCTGTTTTCTAAAAACAGCAAATCTTGTATGGTTGTTTCGTTCAGGTCACTTCCTGTCACCCTGGGTTGGCTAGGTGATGCAGGGCCATCCTTGTTGGTGTCACCCTGGTCGTATGGACCTAGATATTTGTGTAGGTGTAGGTCCGTGCCGCCTACCTGAAACATCTCCTTGATGTTGCGGTCGAAGAACTTGTAGTCGTTGCCCTTTTCAGGTTTAAAAATGGATAATCTTGGCATATCATACATATTTATTGCATAGGCAATGACTATAAATATGAGTATGTCAGAACTACAAACAGGACAACAGGAAATTTTTGATTACGTCAAGAACAATCTCGGTGACGGGATGATTGACGTTGAATTAGACCCAAAACACTATCAAACGGCACTGGAAAGAGCCGTGAACAAATTCAGACAGCGATCTTCAAACGCAGTTGAGGAATCATATGCTTTCCTTGAGTTGAAGAAAAATCAGAACACCTACATACTGCCAGATGAGATCATCAATGTGAGGAATCTTAACAGGAGGACTGTGGGATCAAGGACTGAAGGTGGAGAAGGTGGTACATTGTTCGAACCATTCAACCTGGCGTACACTAACACATATCTTCTGAGAGCAGGTGCAACAGGCGGTCTGGCAACCTACTACGCTTTCGCATCATACCAAGAACTTGTTGGCAAGATGTTTGGAAGTTTCATACAGTTCCATTTTGACGTTGCGACTAAAAAATTGACAATCACCCAAAGACCTAGGGCAGACGATGAGACGGTGCTGATGCACACGGACAACTACAGACCAGACATCACACTGTTCAAGGACATCTATTCAAAGCCGTGGATCAGAGATTACACACTTGCTGTGTCTAAGATCATGCTAGGTGAGGCCAGAGGCAAATTCAACACTATAGCAGGACCGCAGGGTGGCACAACACTAAACGGTGATGCATTGAAGAACGAAGGCCAGGCAGAAATTGAAAGATTAGAAGCGGACATTGGAAATTTCCAAGAAGGTGGAACACCGCACAGTTTTGTTATTGGTTAATTGACCAAGATCTCCATTTAAATACCCTGCAATGAAAAATTCCAAATACAAAAAATACTCTGACCTCTCGCTGGATGAACTGGAAAAGTTGGTAGAGGAGTTGGAAATCATGAGCATAAAAGCTCTTAAAGAACGGAAGAAGACATTGAGAACATCTATACTGCGATCCGTGAGAAAAGCAATCAAAGAGATTGAAAAACGTCTAAAAAAATAGTATAATAATACTATGCTGATAGGTGTAGTAGGTTTGATAGGTTCTGGAAAAGGCACTGTGTCTGATAGACTGGTGGAAAAACACTGCTATCAAAAAGACAGTTTTGCAAAAAGTCTCAAGGATGCCGTGGCATCAATGTTCAATTGGGATAGGTCCTTATTAGAAGGAGACACAGAATCAAGCAGGCAGTGGAGAGAACAACCAGACGCTTTCTGGAGTGAGAAATTTGGCAGGCCCACAACGCCAAGATGGGTGTTGCAGTACTTTGGAACGGAAGTCATGCGTGGCCAGATGTACGACGGCATCTGGGTGGACAGTTGCATTGGCAGATACAAGGGCCAAGACACAGTGATAGCAGACACAAGATTCCCCAATGAAGTCAAACAGATCAGGGCACACGGTGGCAAGATCATACTGGTCAAAAGGGGTCAGGATCCCGACTGGTTTGTCAATTACACCGAGGGGAACATAGAACCCAAGGGCATACATAGTTCAGAATATGCCTGGGCAAAGGAAGAGTTTGATTTCGTCATAGAGAACAATGGAACAAAAGAAGAACTATACACCAAGATAGACGCTCTAATCGTCAGCAACAAGATCTCCAACACGCCATCCAAGCCTACGGGTGCTACCCAATCTTTGGCAATTGGCACAAATAGTTTTTAGATTAGTAGCCGCAGTATTCCGTAAATTTCCATCCACAAATAGCACATCAAGTTGTGCCTTATCCTGAGCTTTAAATCCACACAATTCACATTTTTTGTGTTTCTTGTAACCTGATCGTTGCAAAGCAGTGATGCCTCCAACCTTTTTGCCAACAGACTTCCTTATGCAGGAATCACACTGACTCCTCCAATATACCTTGTTATTCCGCTTGTAGGCATAAGCCCTAGGTTTAGCCTTACAGGTATTGCATAAAGGTCTGTTCATGTACCGCATACACTTATTTACGTCACCTATATAGGCACCAGGAAAATGGTAAATTCTGTCGTAAAAACCATACGATTGAATAAATAACTCTAGTATACGTAAACACTTGCAAGGAGAATACGAAAAATGGCATTAACATCACCAGGAGTAGAAGTTTCAGTAATAAATGAAAGTTTCTACGTACCATCAGATGCGGGTACAACACCACTATTCATAGTAGCATCATCACAGGACAAGACAAATGGTGCAGGAGACGGCACAGCGGCAGGAACACAAACTTCTAATGCCAACACTGCATACTTGATCTCGTCACAGAGAGAATTGACAGAGACTTTTGGAGATCCAAAATTCTACAAAGACACTTCAGGAAATTCATTACATGGTTATGAATTAAACGAATGGGGTCTACAAGCGGCTTACAGTTTCTTAGGAGTTGCTAACAGAGCCTACGTACTAAGAGCAAATGTAGACACAGCGGAATTAGTTGGAAGTGCCTCGGCACCGACAGCGGCACCGACAGATGGCACATACTGGTTTGACCTTGCATCAAGCAGTTACGGTTTATTTGAGTGGTCTGCTACGAATCAATCATTCACAACAATTACTCCAACACTTATCACTTCAACAAGTGACCTAGTTGGTGGTGTTTCAACTGGTGCACCAAAAACTTCAATTGGTGTAATTGGTGACTACGCAATCAACACGACACACGTTACCAACAAGATCTATAAAAAAACAGCAAGTAACACTTGGGTACAGGTTGGATCAGAAGCATGGTCAACATCTCTACCAGTAGTGTCAGTCGCTCCCGGAACCACAGTAACTAGTGGACACACAATGATCATGAATGGTGTGACAATCACAACAAGTGGTACAACACTTTCAAACGTTGCGGCAGTGATCGGATCAAACGTGACTAACGTAACAGCAAGTGTGAACAGCACAACAGGTAACCTAGAAATATTCCACAACGGTAAAGCACTGGGTGACTCAACAGGTGGTGCGGGCACTATCAGATTCGAAGAAGGAAATGGAACACTATTATCAGACCTTGGAATAACAGCAGGTGTTAACAATGGTCCTAAATTCTTACAAGACAAACACACTAACAGACCTACTTGGAAGACAGCAGACGAGAACAGACCCAACGGTTCAGTTTGGTTCAAGACAACTTCTGCAAACTCAGGTGCGGCTTTAGTTACAAAACTTTACAGTTCATCAAGTGCTAGTTTCTCTCAGGTTGCTAGTCCACTTTATGCAACACACCACTCTGCGATCTACAACCTAGACGCGGCAAACGGTGGAACTTCATTAACAGTTGGAACTTTATACGGACAGTACAATGTCACTGAGGAGTCAATGACGGCAGGCGATGCCTCTGATGCAACTCCTAACGTGGGTGACTTCCAACTGTTCAGATACGAAGGCGGTGCTACGACTATCACGAGTAACAGCACATCTCCAACTTTCACAAGTTCAGAGACTTTCTCAATACAGGAATCAATTAAAAATCAAGAAGCGTTAAGTTCAGCAGTAACAGTTACACTGGGTGGTACAGATGCAGATGCATTTGTGGCGGCAGTGAGTGCGGCAGGTTTAACAAACGTTTCTGCTACTAAACTATCAACAGGTGCTATCCAAATGACACACGCACTGGGTGGTGAGTTCAGGATGTTTGACACATCAGGAACACCATTGGCGGATGCAGGTTTCAGTTCAACTACGGCACACAGTTATGGAACATACACAGCGAACAGTTCAACTTTGATCGACAACTTGTATGATCTACCAACAGGTGAGAGCCTTGACTCAAGTGCTAACACAGGCGTAATGGCAAGTAACTGGAAGAGATTGAGTTACACTGCTTCAACAAGTGCACCAAGCAATGAGCCAGCAGACGGTACATTATGGTACCACACTGCGACAGACGAAGCAGACATTATGGCACACAACGGTTCAACTTGGGTTGGTTACGCAACAGCATACTCAGGCACAGATCCAAACGGTCCACAGTTTTCAGCAACAGCACCAACTACACAATCAGATGGTACTGCACTTGTAACTAACGACTTATGGATTGACACTAGTGACTTAGAAAACTATCCAAAACTTTACAAGTACAACACATCAGCAACTATAAGTTCTACAAATACAGCGAACCAAGTGGCAGTGACTACTTCAGGTGCGGCATGGGAACTAGTTGACAAAGCAGATCAAACAACAGAAGATGGTGTTGTGTTTGCAGATGCTAGATATCACACAGCGGCAGACAAAGCAGATTCATTGTCTACAGGCGGTACAGGATCACCAAGTTCAATCAAAGACTTATTGAGCGATGGTTTCCTAGACCCAGATGCTCCTAATCCAGACTTATACCCACAAGGGATCATGTTATGGAACACAAGAAGATCTGGTTACAATGTTAAGGAATACAAAAACAGTTACATCACAACTACAAAATACCCAGGAAGCGGCGCAACTGGATTAGGTAACATCAGAGCAAGTAACGAGAGTGTATCAACTTACTTCCCTGACAGATGGGTTACTAAGTCTAGCAACAACGCAGATGGCTCTGGATCTTTTGGTAGAAAAGCACAGAGAAAAGTGATCGTTGAACAACTTAAATCAGAGATCGACACTAACCAAGCAATTAGAGAAGACCAAAGAGGCTTCAATGTAATTGCTACACCTGGTTATCCAGAGTTGATCTCAAACATGATAAATTTAAACACAGATAGAAACAACACAGCGTTTGTAGTTGGTGACACACCTTTAAGATTAGAAGGTACATCAACTGCTATACAAAACTGGGCCAACAACACAGCGTCAGCACTTGACAACGGTGAAGACGGCCTAATAAGTTCAAGTGATTACTTGGGCGTGTTTTATCCATCTGGTTTGACTACGGACAACACAGGTAAATCAGTTGTCGTTCCACCATCACACATGATGTTAAGAACACTGGCCAACAACGACAATATCGCATTCCCATGGTTCGCACCATCAGGAACAAGAAGAGGTATCGTTGACAACGCCACAGCAGTTGGTTACATTAACACAGCGTCTGGAGAATTCGAAACAATATCTGTTACGGAGTCAGTGAGAGATTCAATGCATGAGGTAAAAGTGAATCCAATCACTTTCTTCTCAGGAGCAGGAATCGTTAACTTCGGTAACTTGACTAAGACATCAGCAAGTTCTGCCTTAGATAGGATCAACGTTTCAAGACTAGCAGTGTATCTAAGAACACAATTAGATGCAATCGCTAAACCATTCATCTTTGAACCAAACGATGAATTGACTAGAAACGAGATCAAGGGTGCGGTAGAATCATTCTTGTTGGAGTTAACAGGTCAGAGAGCATTGTATGACTTCCTAGTAGTTTGTGATGAGACGAACAACACACCTACAAGGATTGACAGGAACGAACTGTACGTAGATATAGCAATTGAACCGATCAAATCAGTTGAATTCATCTACATACCGTTGAGAATCAAAAACACAGGAGAAATTGCAAAGTTAGGGAACTAATTTTGAATAAATAGGAGAAACAGATGGCAATATCAACTTTATCAAAATTTACAGTACCACTAGCAAACGACCAAAGTTCAGCATCACAGGGTTTATTGATGCCAAAACTACAGTATCGTTTCAGAGCAATACTTGAAAATTTTGGAGTATCAACACCAAGATCAGAACTAACAAAACAAGTGATAGACATAACAAGACCTAACTTGACTTTTGACACTGTTACATTAGATGTATACAACTCAAAAGTCTATGTTGCTGGTAAACACACTTGGGATCCAATCACAATCACTCTTAGAGATGATGTTAACAACTCAGTTACTAAACTGGTTGGTGAACAGATCCAGAAACAGTTCGACTTCTTTGAACAGTCAAGTGCGGCTTCAGGTATTGATTACAAATTCACAGGTAGAATTGAGATGTTAGACGGTGGTAACGGAGCAAGTACACCAAATGTGTTAGAAACATTTGAGTTGTATGGTGCATACGTTGAGAACGTAAACTACAACACGTTGGCATACGCAACTTCAGATCCTGCAACAATCACGATGTCAGTAAGATACGACAACGCGATCCAAACTCCAACAGGAACAGGAATTGGAACAGCGGTATCTAGAACGATCGGTACTCTAAGTACAGGTGGTGGACAGTAATACAAAAAATTAAGTAAGCAATTATAACATCAAAAGCGTCTTTATAGGCGCTTTTTTTGTGGCCATAAATACGAGTATGCCAAGCATAAACAACTTCTTAAAAGGTTTCCAGGACGGATTACCAGGTATGAAAGACTACCAACACGCATCTAGATTGTACGTAGACGACAACTACAAGTTGATGCCGAAACAGAAATTCCTGTTCCACGTTGTTTTCAACACGGATGAGACCTTGTTCCAGGGAGGCTTTAACGCCAACGAGAGATACCAACTTAACATGTTGGTCAAAGCATGTGAACTGCCTAAGTACAACATGAGTTACGAAGAGAAGACACAATACAACAAGAAGATGTATGCTGGCACAAGGATAGCATACGAACCTGTGAACATTACATTCCACGATGATCATGCAGACACCGTAAACGCATTCTGGAAGAAGTACTACGAGTACAACATAGCAGATTCGATAGGCATGAACAGTGACCTAACCATAAACAACACCAAGGATGACTACTACAACTTTGGTGATGCGAGACAGACGACCAAGTTTGGTATGGACACACCGAGACAGAGGCAGAAACCGTACCTGAAAGGCATCGAGATCTTCGTGTTGCATAAGAAACGTTTCACGTCAATGACTTTGGTCAATCCTGTGATTGGATCATTCTCACATGATAACCTAGATCAGGCTGACGGTGCGGGAGTGTTGAACAACACAATGCAGATACTTTACGAGACCGTGATATACAAGGCAGGCATAATCAACAGGAACAACGTTCCGGGTTTCGCCACCATCAACTACGATCAATCACCTAGTCCGTTAAGTGTGCTTGGAGGTGGTACCAACAGCATATTTGGGCCTGGAGGAGTAGTGGATGGCATAGGTTCGGTGATCAGGAACGTTCAGTCAGGCAATATACTTGGAGCCATATTGTCAGCATCCAACACCTATAACAATGCCAAGAAGATCAAGAAGAAAGATGTAAAGGCCGAGCTTAAGGGCATTGCCAAGGAAGGCATCTTGGAGATAGGAAAGCAGGCAGGAACAATATCAAACCCTGTAGCACAATTCAGTGTTGGTGCCGCGACCATACTGGGTGCTTCAGCACTGGCATCGGCAAGGGGCACAGCGGACAACAAGAACCAGGCCAACAACACAGTGGTAAACAATTCAACCGTGGACACCGCAAACTTCCTGGGAGAAGGCGAATCATTCAATCTTGTGTCCAATGACGAGAACGTCAGGGATGAAATAGCGGCCGCGTTATACTTCAGAGACATAGGTTCTCGAAAAGGATTAACGATAGCACAATCTAATCTGGAATACGAGGCATCCGCTGACAACATAAAAACTGTATACAGCAACAAGGCCATAACAGACGTGAGGAAGTTGGTCACAGAAGGATACATAAAAATTGCAAGACAAACACAAGACGTCGAAGTCGCAACAGAGAAAGCAAATATATAATGACTGAATTTTATACCAACTTACCAGCCAAGGACGAGGACCAGTTAAATGATACGATAAACAAGTTGACAACAAGTAATTATGAGACAGAATATGAATTCAATGTTGGTGAATATGATAGCACAATAGCATTCTTTGTAAAGAGAAATTTTTCGAGAGAGGCCGCAGAAGCAACGGCATATGCGATTATGTCACAAGCAAAAATTGACAACATCAAACCTCAACAGATTTTGGATAAACTTACATATGCCACACCGGCCTTATTGTCTGAACTGATAACCATAATATTAAACGCCAACAGATACAAGTCAAGTAGGCTGGGTGTTAGGAAAACACTGGCCACCAAAGAGACGGTATCTAGAAACATCATAGACTAATGTTACCGAGATTTGCTAGGGGCAAGTTCTCTCCCAAGAATCAAGAGAAATATGTAGGCACTAAAACACCAACTTACAGATCAAGTTGGGAACACGCATTCATGAGGTTGTGTGATGAACATCCAAATGTGTATCAATGGGCGAGTGAATCAATCAAGATTCCTTACCGTCATCCATTTACAGGAAAATATACAGTGTATGTGCCAGACTTCTTTATTGTTTATCAAGATAAGAATGGTAGAAAACATGCAGAGATGGTTGAGGTCAAACCAATGAGTCAAACTACAATGGAATCAGCCGGTAAAAGCATGGCAAAGAAAAAACAGGTTGTGATAAACATGGCTAAGTGGGAGGCCGCTAGTGCTTATGCTAAACAAAGAAAAATAAAATTTAGAGTGGTATCAGAAGAACAGTTATTCCACAACGGAAAACGTAAGTAAATACGACAATGACTAAGAAATTAGAGGACATCTTAAATTTACCAAATGTAAAAGAAGCATTCAAAGAGGTAGATAAGAAAGAAAAAGACAAGAAGATCAAAGAGGCAAATGGCCAACACGCATCAGCAAAAAACTTAGATCCACAGACACAAAAGAATCTACAGAAGAGTTATGCTGAATTTGACAAGGTTGCGGCCGCACTACCACAAGTGAAGGGACTGGGAGAACTGTCCGATCTAGAATTAGACAAATTGGCCATAGAAGCAGAAGAGAGTTACAAGAACTTGATGGATCTGGGCATGAATGTTGACTCCAGATATTCAGGAAGAATATTCGAAGTAGCGGGCAATTTCCTACGTAACGCCATAGACGCCAAAAGCGGCAAGATTGACAAAAAACTCAAAATGATCGAACTACAACTTAAAAAGCAGAAGTTGGACCAGGGCAATAAAGACGGTGGTCCTATAGAGGAAAGCGACGGATTTGTGATATCTGATCGTAACGAATTAATGAAGAAACTACTGAAAAAAGACTAAATATTGCATATGAGCACGTTTAAGGACTACCTAACAGAATCTACTAAGTCGTATGACTATAAAATAAAGATTGCTGGTGAGCCTAAAGACATTGATAAGAATGCTTTAGAAACTGCACTGCAAAAATTTGACCTTGCCAGTATGTCAGCAGGCAAATCTACACCAATCATGACGCTACCGCTTGATTTTCCTGCCTTAAGTAATGAGTCTGTTACAATATTTGACGTGACAACGAATTATCCAGAGTCACCGAGAGTGATGCACGAGTACCTTTCAGACTTATTAAGGATTCCAGCGACACACATTGTGGTGAGAAAACCAAATGAGCCTACAGAAGAATACCAGAACGACATGCAGGTTGCGAAGAAATCAGAATACGCTAACAAACTGCACGATATAGAATACAAGGACGCACCCAAAGTCAACGCAGAAGATTACCATTCTACAAAAGCAAACATGGGTCTATTGAAAGAATTACTTAAAGACAGAGAAGTTAACAAAGATGCTCCAAAAGAAAAAGAGAATTCAATGAGCAAAGAAGAAGTTGGAACACCAAGTCCATTCTCAAAAATTACAAAAGCCCACCCAATAAAAGGAAAAAAATAGTTATGGAAATGATCGACGTGTTAACAAAATTAAAAGAAATAGCAGAAAGCAAACCCGAGTTGGTGAAAGACGCAGTGGAGAATGTTGAGAAAACAAATCCAAAAGCAGTCACAGAAGGTGGCATGAAAGATTATCTACACGACGAAGCAGAGAAACTTTCAAGAGAAGAATTCATCAAGAAACACGGTGAGAGCCTAGCAGGTTTCTGGGACAGCATTAACGGAACAGAAGAAGCAGTTGAAGGCAAGATGCCAGCGGGCCTAAAGGCATACCATGACAAAAAAGCAGGCAAAGAAGAGAAGAAAGAAACTGTGAAAGAAGCAATCCAGATATCAACAGACACTCCACAAGAAGCATCAATGATGATGCAAATCCTAAAATTAGCAGGTGTGCAACAAGTAACACCAGACATGATGGGTGCAGAACCAGAAGCAGAACCACAAGCAGAACCAGAAATGGATCAAGACGATGCCGCGGGTTCAATGGACATGGCTAGGATGAGAGACATAATTAAGAATCCAGAAGACGAGCAAAAAGAAGAAACGTTTGCAAACGAACCTGAAGAGAAAGTTCAAGACATAGACAGTTTAGTAAACAAACACTCAGGTGGACTAAACAGACAAAAGAAAACTCATCCAAGAGTTTCTCCTGCTGACAATCCAATGGCGGCAGAAGACAAGATCACTGAGGAAGAGTTGGCCAACAGCCTTAGAACACAGTATGAAAGTTTCAAAACAGCATATCAAGAAGCGGCAAAACCCGACTTCTTAGACATGGACAAAGATGGCGATAAAAAAGAACCAATGAAGAAAGCCATCAAAGATAAAGAAGCAAAGTAATACTTTTCTATTCTACTACACAGCGTTAAATACTACACTATGGCGTATGTATCATTAGATAGCGACCAAATTAAGAAGGCGCACAAGAAACACAAATACACCAAAGAGCAGGTTGAAAAACTCGAGAAGTGTATGGACGAGAAAACTGGTCCTTTATATTTCATGAAGGAGTTCATGAAGATTCAGCATCCGGTAAAGGGTTCAGTTAAGTTTGAACCTTACCCGTATCAAGAAAGACTAATAGAAAGTTACAACAATTACAGATTTTCAATTGCCATGTTACCCCGGCAAACAGGTAAAACAACCTGTGCGTCAGGATTCCTTATTTGGTATGCCATGTTCCGCCCGGATTCACAAATACTAATTGCCGCACACAAATATGCAGGAGCATCGGACATCATGTCAAGGGTGCGTTATGCCTATGAGATGTTGCCCAGTTGGATCAAGGCAGGTGTCACACAATACAACAGGAACAGTATAGAATTTGACAACGGATCAAAGATAATGGCCACAACGACGACTGAGAACACAGGACGGGGTATGTCACTAACTTTGATCTACTGTGATGAGTTCGCGTTTGTGCAACCACCAGAGAAAGCCAAGGAATTTTGGACATCACTGTCTCCAACATTGAGTACAGGTGGTAAGTGTATGATCACAAGCACACCAAACTCAGATGAAGATCAGTTTGCAATGATCTGGAAAGAGGCCAACAAGAGATTTGACGAGTACGGCAATGACAAACTAATAGGCACAAACGGATTCTACGCCATGAAGGCACACTGGTCGGAACACCCAGATAGAGACCAGGAATGGGCAGACGCGGAGAAGTCCAGGATTGGAGAGGAAAGGTTCAGAAGGGAACACGAATGCGAATTTTTGATCTATGACGAAACACTTATTGACAGTATACACCTAGCAGACATGGAAGCATCGGCTCCTGTAGAGACAACAGGCCAGGTACGTTGGTTTAAACGTCCAACACCAGGACATACCTACATGGTATCATTAGATCCATCGATGGGTACTGGAGGAGATTATGCGGCTATACAAATATTTGAACTTCCAACATTTGAGCAAATTGGGGAGTGGCATCACAACATGACACCAATGAACCAACAAATTAGAATATTACAAAGTATCACAAAACATATCCATGATACCATCATGGAAAAAGATGCAACTGCAAGTCCACAGATATTCTACAGCATGGAGAACAACTCGATAGGTGAGGCCGCTCTGATGAGGGTCATGGACATAGGTGAAGAAAACATACAAGGTATGTTCCTATCTGAACCCATAAGAAAAGGGCATAGAAGAAAGTTTAGAAGAGGATTCAACACCACCGCAAAACATAAAATTGATGCTTGTACAAAATTCAAAGAGTTGATTGAGAATGACAAAATGAAAATAAACTCACAACTTTTAATATCTGAATTGAAAGACTTTGTTGCATCTGGAATGAGCTTCAAAGCAAAGCCAGGCCAACATGATGACCTCGTAAGTGCCTGTTTGTTAATGACACGTATGATGAAAGTATTAGCGGATTTTGACCCTAAAATATTTGAAAAATGGACGGACAGGACCAGTGAGATCACACCTATGCCAATATTTGGATCGTTCACAGGATAATAAATACACTATATGAACCCTAAAAACTCCGAAGATTTATTCAACAAGATAAGATCGCAGTTCTCAAACATCAGACTAGGTGACGAGAACGGTGCCGCTACGGCAGATCCAAGCAGTGCAGTGTTCTTTGAGTTTGAATTCCAAGAAGATGCAGACACATTTGGTAGTGTGAGTATAAGCCTAGCAGATGGTGACAACATGAAAGTGTACTACAACAGGGATCTAGTTAGCAAAATTGACGAGGACAGCAGGAACGAATGGTATGCGTTCTTAAAGGAGTTAAAAGACTTTGCTGTAGAGCATCAAATGAGATTTGACGTGAGGGATATCACTAAAAACAACCTAACGAAGCAGGACTATGAAAATCTTGCAGATACGAACAAAACGGTAAATACTGATGAAATGTCAGAAGAACTAGCAAGAATCACTAAACTAGCAGGTGTGAACGAAGGCCTAACAGGCACTGCGAAACGTTCGTACGAGAACTTAGACAAAACAAAATTAATAATCAGGCACAAAGGCAAGGTTGACGAGACTGTGCCAGGTGCAAGATCAAGACAGATACAATCACTATACATCGAAAACGAAGACGGAGAGAGATTCAAGTATCCTTTGACTCATTTAGCCGGTGCTAGAGCAATGATGAGACACGTTGCTAATGGTGGAAGACCACATGACGAGTTTGGACAACATATAGTTTCAACTTCAGAAGACATCGCTAAACTAAATTCATTCTCAAGATACGTTACAAACAAAGATCAGTTGAACGATAATGCTAGTGACATCATCGAGCAGACTAAATTGAAACTAGAGAACCTAAGAGGTTACATGAAGAACCTTTCTAACCAATCACACTACGAGAACGCAAGTAAGGATTTCAAAACATCAGAAGAACAAATACTAGACGACGAAACTGTTAACAAATTGAGAGAGAAGTTCACCATGAAAAACCTAGATAACAGAGTTGAAGACGCACTACCACTTATAAACAGGATAATGAGTGAACTAGAAGCACCTAAAGAAGAAGAACAAGTTAACGAACTAGAGCCAGATGCAGAACCAATTGATGCACCTGTACAAGCACCAGTGGACCACGGAGCGGTAGTACAGAGTTTCCTTAATGATCCAGACAGCAAACTAGTATTAAGGAAAGACGATTCAGCAGACAAGATGTTGAAAGTTACAAAATTCACAAACAAGAACACTATGTTGAGTTCTATACTGTCAGACATAGCATCTAGACTGTTGACTAAAACGGGTGAAGAAGACAGGGTGGCAAACTTCGCTAGTAGGGTTGCAGATGAGATGGAACAAGAGAATTCAGCAACATTCAAACCAACACCCGACTACATCAAGAACAAGAAAATAGCAGTGCAGTTGGCAAAGAGATACATCGACGACTACAAGAAAATGCAGTCTGAACCGGGATACACAGACCAAGTGAGAATGGATCCTGAAGATTTTAATCCAAAGAAACATCCTAAATTAGACAAGAGAGCAAGAGGCGAAGCAGTTGAATTTGAGGAGTGGGCAGAATCAGTAGCAAACGAATACGCTAAAGAGCCAAAAGATCCTGAAGACAGAGATGCAAAATTAAAAGCGATCCAAGACATACAAATGGATCCAAACACAGCAAAAGATCCTGAACTAATGAAAATGGCAATACAGAGGAAAAAAGAATTAATGCAAAAAGATGAAGGTATGGGAGACAAGATAGCAGACATGGCACAGAGCATGAGCAAAGAGGAATTCATGAGCAAAGCAGATGAACTAGGATTAAGTCAAGAAGAAGCCGCGGAACATTATGAAAAGATGCAGGGCGGTGCACACGCAGGCAAGTTTGAAGGTAACCAGTTTGCACAGGCAGTGCAAAAAGCAAAAGCGGCGGGTATGAAAGCAGGCGATAAATTCAAAGTAGGTGACAATGAATACACACTGAAAGATGCCATAGAGATGGCAGGATTGCCACTTGAAGAATTCTTCTCAGAAGAAGAAATGGAAGTTCCTGAAGAAGCACAGGCTGAAGCAGAAGCGATCAATACAGAATTGGACAGAATCAAGTCGCTGGCCAACATAGCATAATAAAATCTCCATATTACCAATAATAGTAGTAGACAACTGATAAATATAGTTGTATATTATGTACTATATGTCTAATATACATTTAGGCAAACAACAACATAGGCACAATAAAGGAGGCTTACATTATGGCATCATTGGCTGAAATAAGAGCGAAGTTAAAATCTCAAGAAGTGAATCGCTCCACTTCCAACACCGGCGGAGACAACGCCATTTATCCACATTGGAATATAGCAGAAGGATCAGAAGCAGTAGTTAGATTCTTGCCCGATAAGGATACAAACAATACATTTTTCTGGACTGAAAGAAACATGATCAAATTACCTTTCGCAGGTATAAAAGGTCAGACTGATTCTAGACCAGTTACAGTGCAAGTACCTTGCATGGAGATGTATGGCAAGACTTGTCCAGTACTGACAGAAGTCAGACCATGGTTCAAAGACAAGAGCATGGAAGACATGGGCAGAAAATATTGGAAAAAGAAAAGTTACATTTTCCAAGGTTTTGTGACAACAAATCCGTTAGCAGAGGACTCAACTCCTGAGAATCCAATCAGAAGATTTATAATTGGACCTCAGATCTTTAACATTATCAGGGGAGCATTGATGGATCCAGAGATGGAAGAAATGCCAACCGATTACGTGAAAGGTGTTGATTTTAGAATTACTAAGACAACTAAAGGTGGTTATGCTGACTACTCAACATCAAAATGGTCAAGAAGAGAACGTGCATTAGACGAGGCAGAGAGGGCCGCAATCGAAACACATGGTTTACACAACCTAGGTGACTTCAGACCAAAGGAGCCAACTGAAGCAGAAGTAAAAATAATTGCAGAATTATTTGCAAAATCTGTTGAAGGTGAGGCTTATGATCTAGAGCAGTATGGACAGTACTTCAGACCAGCGGGCGTGGCTTACCAAGGTAAACCACAGGCGGCAGTGCCAACAGCATCGGCACCAGTGGCAGAAGCGGCTCCTACAGCGGCTCCGGTAACTGAGAGTGCACCAGCACCACAACCTGAAGCGGCCCCGGCAACGGCGGCTCCGGCAGGAGACAGTGCCAAAAGGGCAGAAGACATCTTGAAGTTGATTAGATCAAGACAAGCAAAATAATCTGACATTTACCAAGGCCTTGATATTGACTATTGAGGCCTTGTGTAGTAATATATTAACATGAAAAAGAAAATACAAAAGGCTGTTGAATGGATCTTGTACAAACAAATACCAGCGTGGATGTTGATTGTGGCAATTATCCTTTGGATAGTATTATAAGGAAAACAAAATGACAAAAGTGTTTGACGCAACAAAATTTAGAAAAAGCATCACAAAGTCCATACAAGGACTTGGCATAGGATTCAGCGATCCAACAGATTGGATCAGCACAGGAAATTACGCATTGAATTATTTGATGACCAGTGATTTCAACAAAGGAATTCCACTAGGCAAGGTTACAGTACTGGCAGGAGAATCTGGAGCAGGTAAAAGTTACATAGCATCAGGAAATATAATCAAGAATGCACAAGAGCAAGGTATATTTGTTATACTAATTGACACAGAAAACGCACTAGACGAACAATGGTTACAAGCATTGAACGTAGACACTTCAGAAGACAAACTTTTGAAATTAAGCATGTCAATGGTTGACGATGTAGCAAAAACTATTTCAGAGTTCATGAAGGGTTACAGAGAGCAACATGCCGACAACAAGGAAGGTGCTCCTAAAGTGCTATTCGTAATAGATAGTTTAGGTATGATGCTTACTCCAACAGATGTAAATCAGTTTGAAGCAGGTGACATGAAAGGTGACCTAGGTAGAAAACCCAAGGCATTGACGGCACTCGTGAGAAACTGCGTGAACATGTTTGGTAGTTGGAATGTGGGTCTTATAGCAACCAACCACACATACGCATCACAAGATATGTTTGATCCAGATGACAAGATATCGGGAGGACAAGGATTTATCTATGCAAGTTCCATTGTGATCGCTATGAAGAAACTGAAATTGAAAGAAGACGAGAAGGGCAACAAGATATCAGAAGTAAGAGGTATCAGAGCCGCTTGTAAGGTAATGAAGACTAGATATGCTAAACCTTTTGAAGGTGTACAAGTCAAGATTCCTTACGATACTGGTATGGATCCTTACAGTGGACTTGTGGACCTGTTCGAGAAAAAAGGCCTTTTGGTTCAAACAGGAAACAGACTGAAGTATGTTGACAAAGCAGGCAAAGAACACATAGATTTCAGAAAAGCGTGGACTGGTGATAAATTAGATATGATAATGGCAGAGTTCAAAGAGGAAGCACCCAAAGAGGTGGAAGACACAGATGCCCCTATCGAGGTAGAAACAGATACAAAACCAAAAACAAAGAGTAAAAAAGAAGAGTAATGATAGACTTTACACACGAGGACATCGAAAGGTTATGGAACTCCATAACACACTACGTTCCAGAAAGACAGAAACTGGATTGTGCCATAGACTTCATCAAGAGCCTAGAGGACATAGGAGTAGAGCACGACGAGATCAAGGCGTCTGCTGAATACGATCCCAAGTTAGAAGAAGCGATCAACACTGTGTTCGAGGAAGACGAAGAGTCAGACGGATACGGGGAAGATGATTAATTGGTATAACGAAGTCAGCAGGAACCTAGCAAAGATACCAGACTGCGTGGCATATTTCGACAAGGAATTGATCGAGGCCAAGAAGCAGTGCAAGATCTACGGTAACCTGGAAAGGGCCAGTGCGTCACTGCCAGGCATAGTGGAAGAGAGGTTCAGTCAACTGCAACAGTTAGAAGCGATACTGGAATACCTAAACATCGAGTTGAGGAGACTGAGATCAAAGACTTTCAGAAAATACTTAGAAAATTACAACAGGGCACTCTCAAGCAGAGATGCCGAGAAGTATGTAGACGGTGAGGATGATGTCGTAGACATGGATAAAATAATAAACGACTTCGCACTAATCAGAAATCAATGGCTGGGCATAACCAAGGGACTGGATCAGAAGCAATGGCAGATCACAAACATTGTGAAACTGAGGGTCGCGGGAATGGAAGATGCCGACATCAAATAGGATAATACTCACAGACGTAGATGGGGTATTGTTAGAATGGGAGCACCATTTTTCTAAATGGATGTCGCTGAGATCATATTTCGATGAAAAAGGGACGAGATATTATCCCTATAAACAATTACCGGACATGCTGGACGAATATGACATGGCGACCAGGTATGGGGTCAGCAAAGACACAATCAGACAAGAGATAAGAGAGTTCAACAGGAGTGCTTGGATGGGTACACAGAGACCAATGTTGGAATCACAGACCTGGGTCAAACTGTTGGCCGCTGAGGGTTGGACATTCATACCTATCACATCGCAGACATCGGACATACCGGGACAGCAATTACGTAAGAAGAGATTGGGAGAACTGTTTGGAGATCATATATTCACAAATTACCATATACTGGGCACAGGAGCAGACAAAGATAGTGCTTTAGCGGAGTTCCACAATACCGGACTATATTGGGTCGAGGACAAGCCAAAGAACGCTGTACTGGGGCTCAAATACGGTTTAAAGCCTATATTAATAGACCATCCATACAATCAAGACCTACAACATCCTGATGTTATACGTGTGAATAATTGGAAAGACATACATCAAATTGTTTCAGGAAGAAAATAATAATCTATATACTTTTGGTAAAAATAAGTTCAATGTTGTGTTTTTTACCAATTCTGTTTGTCCAAACTTTATATCCACGACTTTGATATTTTTC
>Ga0222715_10001817_pt1 | contig 19971 bp, 24 predicted proteins | sample C33_9DmetaG_FD_165056 | JGI IMG/M metagenome (GOLD analysis project Ga0222715, IMG submission 165056) | Estuarine water microbial communities from San Francisco Bay, California, United States - C33_9D | ecosystem: Environmental > Aquatic > Marine > Unclassified | place: USA: California... | reverse complement strand
TATTAAGTCAGAAATTACAAGGTTGTCAATAGTTTCTTGTAAGCTACTAATAGTAGAGTTTGCATCACCTAGTAAGGTAGTAAGTTCTCCAACTTGAGCTTGATAAGCATCAATTGAAACATTATATTCATTAAGTGCTTCCTCTAATTGAGCACCACCTTGAGTTATAAGGTTAGCAATAATATCCTCAACAACTATTATTAAATGAATAGTATCAGCTGCAGGAACTTGACCTGCATCACTTATCTCGTCTGCAAAAGTTTCGTTAAATTCAGCTATAAAAGCTTGGTTAGTGTTAAAAAGCTGATTTTGCGTAGTAATCAAATTTGCAATGTTTTGAGCTAAATCGTTAAAATTTGTATCTGCCCCGTCTACAGGTAGAGCTATATCAATTATTGGAACCAGAGCTGTATCTAAATCCTCAACAGCTTCATTTAATTGCACTATACTTGAATTTAAAGTAGTAAAGTTTGCTAGATAAGCATTCGACGAATTTTCTAGAAAATCATACTGTGTTTGTAAACCTTGAATATTACCTTCAAGCTCACTGTTTTGAGCAGTAAAAGCAGCTACCTGAGCTTCAGCAGTAGCAGTTAAGGCTATTTGATCTGTAAGTTCTTGTTGTAAGTTACCGTAATCTACATTTAGCTCCATATAATTAGTATAAGCAATAAAATAATTATTAGTAGCGTCATCTAAACTATATTGTAAATCATTAATATGATTAGTTATAGATTCGGTAATGCTAATAGAGTTTTGTGCTACCTGTAAGTTTTGAAGCCTAATAGTACTATTATTATTAAATATTTCAGCTGTATCAATTGAGTCTTCAACGTCTTGATTAGGGTTTAAGACCTGATGTAAAAACTCAGAGGAGTCTGCTAAAGCTAACTTAAAATTAACTCCTACAGGGCCATAAATAATAACACTACGTTGAAAACCCGAATCAGAACTAAACTCATCTTGCCCTGAGAAGGTTAAAAAGAAATTATCAGAACCTAAATTAAAATCTAAAGGTAAGCCATCACATAGAACAGCTTTATCTTCTGAAAACTCCTTAACCAAGTACTTTGAAAAACTAGTTTTGGTAGAGTCAAATTCAAATTCAGCATCCTCAGCAAAATCTGATGATTTAATAGTTAAAAAAGGTGTAGCCTCATACTCTGTAGAAGAATCTAGTATTTCAAGATTTTCTCTATAAGAGTATATAGTAACTTCTTCAAAAGGTGTAGGTGAGGTTGGTTGGTCTCCATAAAAATCAATTTTCCATACAGTCCTATTACCCATTTCGTATATTTGACCTTCAGGACTAATTAGAATACCATCATCATTAGCATCAGCATTATATAAACCACCTGTTTCAAAAGATGATAATAAAGATATACTAGCATCTCCACTAGATGTTATTGGTATGCTAGAGTCTTGACTAAAAGTGTATGTAAATTGAGCAGAAGGATCACTAGGTCCAGGTGCACTTCTTGACCCACCACCTGACTCGTAATTAGAGGACGCACCAAGGTAAAAGTCAACACCAGCAACATCACACTGAATTACTATATCTAAGTACCCTCCACTTAGTAAAGAGTTTTGCCCAAAAGACAACAACTTAACACTTGCTGTGTACTGAGCGTTAGTGTTAATATCGTAAACATTTATACCAGTATTAAGACCACCAACACCACTAAACTGAGAGTACAAGTACTGAGTTGTAGCAGTACGAGCTTGATTACCAGTCCAACTAAACTCACCTATAGGTACTCTTCCATAACCACTAGCGTCACCATTGTCAGTAAGAGAGTATAACGTAAAGCTATAGTTTTGATTTACCGACTCCCATCCCTGTATTCTTACAACCTTTTGATAAAAAACAGTGGCAGGGTTAACCTGATGGTATAAACCGTTATCGTTAACGAATAAAGAGTCCTGCCCTTCAGAGTAAAACTCAAAAGGAACTTCTTTGTTTCCTTCTATATTTTCTACAGCCCCAATAGTTCCGTCAGTAGACGAAGCAACTCTAATATTTAAAGCGTCTATGTAGTCTGGGTTTTTAATAAGACGAGTGTCAACGTCTTTATTCATACCACCCAAAAACGTTCTTTTATCTTGAGCCATGTTGTATTATATTTTAGGAGATTGCTTAAATGCTTTTCTAGATGTCAACATCGCAGTTTCTTTGTTGAAATTCATCATCCTAGCTCTAGCTAATCTTTTATCGTTATAGTAAGCTCTTTTAGCCATCTGCTTTTCGTTAGCAGGAATACCACGCTTTCTTTGAATGTATTTATAGTACATGTAAGATCTTAAAGCTTCCTCACAGAACTTGTGAACCTTAGGGACATCTCCTGCAGAACCTAGTTGAACTACTTCTTGACTTTCAACAGAGTGAAAGCCTTCTATCTCCTCTCCTAATAATATATAAATACCTAAATTTGTAGTAAAACTATCGTCAAACAAACTTAAGGGAGATGATGTTAAATTACTAATAGTTACGGTAACTTTAGAAGCAATATTAGAAGCTTTTATATTTGGGTTTGCAGGAGGAACACCATATTCTGGATGACCTTCATTTATAACATCTGTTAAAGCTTGAGCTATTTCTATTGAAGTGTCTATAACACCATTGTTAAGGGTAAGGTTAGCGTAAACGTCATACTTAGAAGGAGGAGTGCTTAAATCGTTAAAAGATGTTAATCCGTTATCTCTAAAGGTGTATGAATCAGCACCTCCACTTAAATTTGGTATTTTAATTGATACATTATTAACTATACCATAATTGGAATCAACATTAGAAGCAAAAGTCTGCAACGCAAGAGGGTGCTTCATTGTAAATCTTACTATATGATCCCTGGCAGGAGTTGAAGTAATACCATCAGATATATACTCCATAAATACTGTCTTACCAGCAACATCTGAAGAGAAGTTTATAGTACCATCTTGCCTGTTAACTCTGTAGTAACCCAAAACATTCTTTCCTCCACCTACACCAAACTTCTTACCTATATCTGTATGATAATAAGGGTTGTTCTCATCATAAGAACTATCCCCAACTTGAGATGCCACACTAGCATCTAAGCTTAAATTAGGGTTACTACCTAAAGAGTAAAAGTCTCCGTTATCACCTTTATAGCCAACCCTGTTTAGTTTTACGTAATCAGCAGGTAAAGTACACTGAAGTGTTGTAGAGTCTACAGCAAGTGTAGTAGTCTTAACTTTTTGCTCAACGTCAAACGTAAGCTCTCTCAAGCCTTGTAATGCTAGTAATCTTAATTGATATATGTTAGCCTCTTTATCGTAAGATGTGTCGTCAATCATTAACTGAAAGTCGTTAACAATCTCTTCTATTGTTGTGTAATCTATTGCCATAATTAACTATCTGCTTTTACTTCGTTACTTTGAGCGTACTGAACCAATTGAGCCTCTCTTAAGTTTACACCAAGATACTCTAACACCTTAACTACAATCTCACCATGAACCCTAGCAGGGAACCTAGATTGAGTTGAGTTGGAAGGATCGTACACAGGTTTACCAGCAATAGTAACATAATTCCATTGAGGTGGTGTTTGTGGCATATGATAATAATAAACCATTACGTGACTTATACTGTCAGGAAACACCTTTATCTTTAACCCTCCGTTTACAGGAGAACCACTCATAAGACCTATAGGAAAGTCCATTGAAGGCTTAACTAAGCTACTTCTAAGTACTTTATTTATATCCTCAGGTTTAACTATCTCTAAGGGTATGTGAGAGCTTATGCTAGAGCTTTCCTCTGCTAGTATGAAAATCTCCTTTATCAAAAGAACATCACTAGTAAGGGTAACTTCTTTTTCTGAGTATCCAGTCGCAACTGAAGATAAAGTAGCATTAAACCTATTTGATATTAAAAAAGGAGCTATATCTTGCTCCGCCATTTCAGGGGTTAGAGACTCCTCTATAAATCCTCCTGCCTTCTTAGGTTGAGACTTTTCTTGTACTATACTCAACCTCTTGTTTAATAGCTCTAACTCAGCTTGCTTTACCAAAAGATTGAAGTCAGACGGTGTTATAAACCCTCTCTGCTCTTTATTTGCAAAGGTTTGTACCAGTCTATATATTTCATCAATCGTCATTATTGTATGTTTTATTGCTTAACAAAAGTACGAAATAAATCCTTATAACAAAAAAAGGGAGACCGTTAAGTCCCCCTCTTGTATATATAGCATTAATACATTATCCATTAAGTGCTTTAAGTCTACGATCTATCTCAGAGTATATCTGCTCTCCCTCACCTTCAGAGCAAAAGTCTACCATTCTCTCGATAGGCTTAACTCCAATTGCAGGGACACAAATAGTGTTACCTGAGTTTGTCCAAGTTACACCTGTCTTCTTCATGGAGATAATACCTGATTCCTCAGCCATTAATAGAAGTTGCTTCATTTCTGTACGAGGATCATTCATACCCGATAAGAAAGCTTTAGGATTTTTCTCCGCTTGGATCTTCATATCCCAACGAATCTCATCTACACTCTTATTAGTTTTAATACCTAATACCTTAGCGTACCCTATAAGCTCATTTAAAGGCATTTTAAGAGCAGCTTGTACAGCATCCATAACGTCAGCTACCTGTTCTATTTTCTGCTGTGCAGACTTTTGATCGTCCTTTACAGTAAATAATATACTTTTAGATTTTATTCTATGAGGGTTACTACCATTAGCGTTACAAGTATCTAAATACTTCTTAAGGGTAGGGTTAGTGTGGTCTACAAAAAGAAAGCCATTATTAAAAGATATAGGCTCTCTCATTTTAGCTGTTTCTGGATGATCATCTGCAAATATAGAAGCTTCTCCAGGAACGTATCTAATCTTTCTGTTTTCTCCTGTCTCAGGATCAAATATAATATCCTCAGCTTTTAATAAAGAAACAACAGGGTACTGAGGCATACCGTTTCTTTTTTTAGCTTTTGAAACTAATTTATAAACAGTAGGCTTATAATCTTGTTTCTTATTAGTAAATCTAGGAGTGAATTTTTTTTCTACTACGGGAGCTTTAGCTTCAACCTTAGTAGTACTTGGAGGCGTAACAGCCTTACGAGTTGTTTTTGTCGGTGACATAATAATTATTTTCTAAAATTAACTTAAAGTTTTATAAAGGAGGGGATTACTCCCCTCCAGTAATTAATTAATAATCTTACGCAGGGTTATCAGTTAAGATTGTAAACGATGAACTTAAGTTAACATCGTCATCAAATTTCTCAGAAGAAGAAGAATCTAGTATGACAACAAAACCGTTGTCTTTACCAATAAACTTATGAATCTCTTGAGCAAAACTTCTAGCCACGTTTTTGTGATTATCAGCAGTACTAATTGTAAATGTAATTAAATCAGTACCTGAAGTATTGTTAGCCTCATCTGTTCCTGCTGCTTGAGCAGAAGCAAAATAGATGTAGCACTCATTTGTATCTTTTGATGTAAAACCTTTAAGGGCAGACAAAGGATAACAAACTGAATCAGGAGCTGTAGAGGTACTTGAATTAAAAGCACCATCTGCAGCAGCCATAAAATATAACGTTTTCATATCGTATTTTTTAAGGGTTAAAATTAAGCAGTTGCAGCTCTTAATGTTACTACAGCACTAGTTATATCTGAGTGAATAAATTCAGAACCAGCAACATCAGCGATAACTAAAAATGCTTTATCTCTTGATATTGGTTCGTTAATTTTATCAGTAATAGCTTGCATAACAGACTTCTGCTTATTAGCAGTAACTGTTAAAACTACAACATCAACTTCTTCACCCACACCACCTTCATCAGTAACAAGTCCAGATCTCTTCATAGGCTTAAATCGCATGTTTAATGTAGTAGCATTTGTATCTCCAGCTTGAGTGTCAAAACCTAAGAATGAAGATAAAGAATACATTGCCACATCATCTGCACCTACTGCATCTGAAGACCCACCACTTAAGGCTTCTTGAAAGTATAAAAATTTCTCTTGGTATATCATAATATATATATTTTTTTTTAAAAAGATTTAGGAAGGAGGTCTTTCCCCCTTCCCTTACCTATATTAATTATGATTTCTTGAACAATAAGAAACGGTTAGGAGCAAATCCTTCAAAACCACGTTCAGTTCTGTAGTTACATCGTAACTCATCAACTCCACTAGTTTTGTTTTGTAGAATAGCACCACCTGTTAACCAGTGCTCCATCTCACGAGAGTATCCGTTAGCTGCTTTATATCGCATTCTTAACGAAGGAATCTTCTCACCAGACTTAGCATCACGTTGTGAATCCATAGGAATACACATTCCGTAACCGTTGTACTTAAATGTTGCAGCTCCTAACAAGTCAGGACGGTTGAATAGATCGTAAGTTTTCTTGTGGAAAGTGTAACCACCACGAGAGAACGAGTTGAAACCTAAGTTCAACGCCATGTCTTTGTTGTTAGCGAAAGTACCATAGTTAGCACCACCAGCTGCGTAAGCACCTTGAGAAGCTAATAAGTCATCAATATCTAAAGATAAGTTAATACCAGCGTAAAGAGCCATCTCTTTTGCACCTCTGTACTTGTCCAAAGACTTAACAGCAGCATCAAAGTCAGCCATAGTAATTGCTGAAGAACCAAGATCCATAGATTGACCTTTGTTTTCAATAAAGTTTAATAAACCTTCAGTTGTAGTAACTTTACCTCCAGTTTGAGTTGCAGCATTATCATCGTATAAAGATCCATTACCAGCATCTCCAACAATCATTGCAAGCTCTGCATAATCTTGAAAACGTTGGTAAGTATCAGCCTCACCTTGTAAGTACCATAGGTAACCAGAACCATGCTCAGGAGAGTTAACTTTTACGTAAACAGCGTTAGTTGCCTCAGAACCTGAAACTACAAACGACTCCTTAATGATTTGACACTTATTAGAATAGTGGTGAACTTTAGGAACTAAACCACCTGGTTGATCAGTTTGTTCTGCCCAAGCGTTACCTACAATAGCAAACTCTGTATCAGCACCATTAGAAGCTAAAGCGTTATCAGCTACGTTTTTAATAATAAACTCATCACCATTAGCTACATGATTTGTAACATAATACATTGCACCTGAAGCACCTAATAAAAGGTCACCATCACGAACTGCAGACTGCTTGTCAGCACCAGATGAATCTCCTCCATCAGTATCTACTTGATCTACTGTTAAAGTACCTGTACCTCCAGAAATTGCACCTGCAAATTGATTGTGAAGAAACGTTTCTTCATAGTGTTCAAAAGTTTGAGCTGTAGTTTCTTTTTTAGAACCCATTAACTCCATTAATCCAGTAATCCCTTGATTACCGTATCGTTTTACTAGTTGCTCATCAACATCACGTTGGTGAAAAGCTGCTGAAGCATCGCCAGTGGCAATTAAATCAGAAGAAGACACGTAGTTTGATGTCATTGCAACTGCTGTACTTGATGGTGTTGCCACCATGTTAGTACCTAAACTTACTGTTGCCATTTTTTTATAATTTTAAAATGATAATTAATTTATTTTTCCTTAACCAAGAATTTGTCGTCTTAACATGTCGATAGTTGACTCTTTCTTCTGAGGGGCACCTTGTTTATCTTGTGTAAACGAAGGGTTCTTAATCTCATTAATTACGCTTTCTGTTCCTTTGCTTCTGTACTGATTAGCGACACCTCTAACAATCTTATCTATATTGTTTAAGATGTACATATCTGTATTAAGAGCGTCAAAGTTCCAGTCACCACTTTTATCAACATACTTATCAAAGAAGTTCTCTAGGTTAGAGTTATACCCTTTAATCTCCTGACGAGCATCGTCATCTAGATTGTAAATAAACTCATCACCCTTGTCATTCATAGAAAAAGACAAACCTTCTAGGTCGTTAACTGTCCCTTCCATTTTAGACAACCATTCACTTCTTTCTGCTTCAGATGCAGCAGGATCATTTGCTTGCGTTGGCATAGCGTAATCCTCCTTAACCTTATTAAAGTAGTCTCTAGCAGTTTTAGCGTCCTTCATAAGTTGAACCTTACCAGCATTGGTTTCTCTCTCACTATAAGCCTCTTTGTCTGTTTTGTACGTTGTCGCTATATAATCATTTAACTCTGCATCAGTTAAACTTGGGTTATCTATTTTTAGATACTCCTTCATTAAAGCGTCATCAGACACGTTGGTTAAATCAACCGTTTGAGTGTTTAGGTAATCCTGAACTGTACGACCAGTGTTTTTAACATACTCGTTAATAACTTGAAGCTGCTCGCTAGCAAAGTCATTGCTTTCTGTTTGTTCACCAGTTGTGTTAAGATCATCAAATGATGATATGTCTCGCCCAAGCTTTTCGCTAAGGTATTGTAAGACAACTTCATCATCACTGATTTCTTCACCCTCTTGTGGTTGACTAGTTTGAGGTTGTTCCTCAACGTTAGTAGTTTCCTCAGTATTTAAAGAACTCTCTTCTCCTGTCAAGTCTATAACGTTAGATTGCTCTTTCGTTACAGGTTGCTCTGACTCGACTGCTTGGTTTTCATCACCAGTCAAGTCAACGATATTTTGCTTAGATTCAGGTTGTACAACCTCTCCTCCAAACTGTTTTACTAACTCATCTCTTATATCCATTGTCTTAAATTTAACTTAGTTATTTTCGCAAATATAACTTTTTAATTTATATATACCAATTATTTAAGGACTATTCTAAAGGACCTCTTTTACCTTGTCTCTGTTCAATCATCTGAGATTGATTCATAGCAGACTGTTGTTGAACAGATTTACGAACATCTCCTTGAATATTTGCAGCACCCTCTTTACCAAGATTACCAAGCTCTATTTCTCTTAGTTTTCTTTCATGTTGAGCCTGTTCAAACTGCTCTTTAAGTTGGTAATCAAGTTGTTTCAACTGCATTTCTGCCTCAGCCTTAGATTGTATCTTTGACTGTTCTATTTGCATTTCAGACTGCATCTCTTGTTGTTTAAGTTGTGCAGACTGTTGAGCAGACTGTTGTTGTAACTGTGCGTTCTGTTCAGATGCTTGTCTAGCTTGTTCTTCTTGTTCTTGTCTGTATTTCTCTCTTCTTAAGATAAGCATTTGATTAGCCATCTTTATATTTCTAATAGACCTAATCATTATAGCGTCTTCAAGCCTAAGTTCTTTTTGAGCTAAAGATACTTGAATGTTTTGCTCCATAAGTTGCTTTTCTTCCTCACTTGGTGCAACGTCTAGGGTTATACCAAACTCGTGAATAGAAAGCTTCTTCATCATATCTATAGTTAACAAGGTCTTGCATTCTCATAGATATACACTGAGATAATCTTCTAGTAGCGTTAAGGTAAGCATCGTTTACGTCTCTAGTAGCATTGTTAGAAGCTAACAAAGCTAACTTTTGAACACCTACAAGTGCCTCACTAGATGGCTGAGAAGCATCTCGTGCTTCGTTCACACCAGTTACGTCACGAATCATCTGCATATTATGATTATAGACTCCAATAAGAGTGTTAAAGTCACGACCTATACCATTTTCTAATTCTTGTATTGGCATAGCTCCAGTCATTTGACCCTCATCATCTATACGTCTATAATATATGTTACCAGTTTGATCGTATATCTCTTGAAGTTCCATAGGGGTAAAAGTACCACCATCTCCCTTAGACACGTTTTCTAAAGAACCTATCTCAAAAGCCGCACCTTTAGGTCTAGACTTAGCAAGAACATGTTGTATCTTAAGGTGTGCTAACTGTATCTGATCAGCAAAAGGAATCATTCTATCAACTAAAGAACGACTCTTCATCTTGTAAAGATTAGGTTGATATATAATATAAGAAAGATTTGTTTCAGACAAGTTAGACTTAGGTCTAGGCATATCTTTCATCATACCGTAGTTAAATATATAATCTGTACCTACAATGTATTTACCTTTATATACCACCTTTACTGTAGAACCTATATTTTCTCTTTTAGTTTTAGACTTTTTAGGTTTCTTGTAGTTAGATGGTTTTTTATTTACAGAGTAACCACCATGCTTGTTTTCTTTTTTCTCGTAATTTAAAGAGTGACTTGTAATAAACTCAGCGTCTAGTATATTTACGCTAAACTTGTCGTAGTCGTAAGTTTCGTTACCATTATCGAAATAAGCTTGAGTACCATAGTTTGATGGGTTATTGTTTTTCCCAGCGTACTCTTTAGCTATTTTAATATAATCCTCTTCACTAAACTCATCTCCTGCTTGTTGCTTTAAGTCAGCAATAGTCATAGAGTATATCTCACCTGCGTGACGTATATTTTTATAATCTGGTTTAGCAGAAAAAGAAGTAATAAGGTTAGCAGGGTCTACGTGTCGTATTTTAACACCACTTGTAGGTGATAAGTCAACCTTAGCAGCACATAAACCTAGTACCACTAAATCACGTATCATGTATCTTTTTACCTCGTCAAAATCATTTTTATCAAGAGTATACTCAATAGCTTTTTCTAATGCTATTTCGACATTTTGTTTATAATTAAGAGCCATAAACATGTCTACCTCTTCAGAACTTTGTGCTACAAAACCATTTGGAGCTAAAGGTATACCAGTATCATCTTCTAAAGATTCTAAAAAATTCTTGGACAACATATCTCCAAGCATTTGCTTTTTCTTCTCTAATCTTTTATTGGCAGCTATAGGATCAATAGACTTTGCTTTTACATCGTACTCTTGATTAACCATTCCGTTAACAATAACGTCAACAAACTTAGGGACAATAGATACAGGACTCCAATCTATATTAAGGTATGACGAGTCTCCAGCTACATCTAAAAGATCTTTATACTTACCTACATCTTGATTACCCTCAGCATAAGACCTGTTACGATTATATCGCATCTTACGATCTCTAAAGTATACATCACCATTGTTATGCCACTCGTAGTACATCGTCTTAAGATACTCAAGACCATACTCCTTAGTAGCCTTTTCTTCGTTAGAGGCTAAAGGTGATGGGTAACCATTTAATTTGTCTTTTTGCTTATTGAACATCATGTCTTTATTTGTTTGCTAAACATTCCTTTGTTACTATATCTTTTAACTAAAGGAGATGATACCTTTAATTCTTTTTTAGGTTTTATATATTTTTGTGACGCTAGTAAAGCCAATGAAGACGATATACTAGCATCGTACTTTGTTCTGTTATCTATCTCGAACCTACTCCAATCATCAAGAAGCGTATTAAAAAAACATCTACCAATCTCTCCTGTCTCTGCGTCATACCCTACGTGATCATATATGTAAGTTGCTATAGCTTCTGCTTGAGCATTTATTACTGCAGCACCTGATCCAGGTATACCCTTTGTCTTTTGCTTTCCTCTACTCCATTCTGTGTGAGTCATATCTGGCCTATCCATCAAGTACTCGTAGTATCCTCTATTCTCAAAATACTTTAGTATTCCTACCTTATTGTTTTCCACTAATATTTGACACCCATAAAATACACACATCTTAATCATGTCTTCGTAAAATATTTCTGCCTTAGGTGGTCTATTAATGTACTCGCATACAAACTGCATAGAAGCGTCACTTGACATGCTAAACTTATGAAACACGTGAGCAGCAGCATCAGACCTTCTACCATCGGTAGTCGTATCATGGTCATAAGGGTCACAACCTGCAACAAGTTGATCTGCTCTACCAGGAAACTTCTTACTAAACCTAGAAGATACAACGTTTTGATTTTCAGAGTCTGGAACCCAAGTAATTTCCCACTTGCCTTTTCTGTGAGGTATCCACATAACCTCGCTATCCTGTACGCCATTTTTCCAAACAAACTCACCCCTTGTTGTAGGAGTATTATTAACTTCGTTGTAATCCATCTGTTGATAAATTCTCTCGACATCAAATATACAACTTTGTGTGTCATTTCTAAACGCCTCCTCTATAGTAAATGGAAACTGACGTTTAAATTCTGATAACGCTGTTGTATCATTCTTTAAAGCGTCTCTTCTGTTTTGTATGTAATCCTTAGCTCCAGTGTCAATATACATCTCATCAATTCCCATTACAGGAGTCTTTGGAGTGTCTACAACGCTATACCCATACTCGTCAATAAATCCTTCTAGGTTATCAAAAGCAGGTATAAATAATTTATACAATCCACTTTTGGTTCTACCGTTAAGATCTTTCTCTCCCATGTCAGAGTTATAGAATATATCTTTAAACTCTGCACCACCATCTTGTTGTTTATTAGCAGTAGACCCCATCATACACTTTCCTACAACTTTTCTACCTAGTAGTAAACAAGTTTGAGTTACACCCCAGTTTTTCTTAATAGAGTTTTGCCCTGTCCACTTACCAGCCTCATCATGTATAAGAAGTTTAAGCTTCATACCATCATAACTGTTGTCTGCTGTGTTTCTCCAATCTATTATAGAGTTTAAAGCTTCAGACTTCTCTATATGTTTTTGATTTTTAGTAATCTTTTTAGCAGGCTCTCTAAACGCTAGCTCTACACGAGGATTACTAGAACCATCTTGTATAGGTTGAAAAAAGAACGGGTAGTTTCTATATATGCGAACTACTTTATCAGTAAACATAGTCTTAGCATCTGCACCAGTTTTAGAAAGTAAACCAAAATTACTATCGTAAATCTGTGTAGCTTGATTAACTATCTCACTACTAGCCATATATGAAAAACCACTACGTCTGTTCTTAAGGAAACACATCCCGTAAGAGTTCTTGTCGTTTTTACACGCTTCCCAAAAAATAAAGAACGTTCTGTTAGCATCTCTGTAATCAGGAAAACCAACATCTATTTTACTCCACTGAATGAACATATAATGCGATCCAGTAATATAAGTGGGGGTTCCGTTATTATAAAACCACAAACCCTCTCTCCTACGTCTAAACTCCTCTTCTATGTAATCAACATAGTCAGAAGCGTTATCCCTTGTTAAACCCTTTGGTATATCCTCTCTAGTCCACCTTTGTTGTTTCTTAGGGAGGTTATAATACAGTATATCTTTTTTAAACCTAGGTTTCTTAGGTAAAACTATCTTTAAGTTATCAAACTCTAAGACATCTCCCTCACTACCCTCTATAAGATATATAGCATCACTTTTTTGCATACCGTTCAGCAAAAGACCCTTTAAAGTCTTTTTTCTCTTCTATTAAGGATTCACCTTCCTTGATTCTATCCTCAAGGTTTTTTATTCCTAAAAGAATTTCTTGACAGTCTTCAAAGCATTCTCTTTTTGCTTTTATAGCCTGTCTTCTTTTAGCGTCATCTTCCTCTATTAAAGGTTTACCTATCTCCTCTATAAGAAGGTCTACAGCTCCTTTACTTGCCTCTATTAACTTCTCTAAAGTCTTAAGGGCATAATCTCTATTCTGCTCCTTCATATACAGCTAATACATCAAAGTTACGCATACGAAGAAGTTTTTTTCCATTTATGTCCATGTCGTACTCAGAGTTTTCACTCCACATAACTCTATCTCCCTTACTAACACCCTGTTCTTTCATCCAGTCAGTTATTATAACTGCCTTACCATGAAGCTCAACTTCAGATGCTGAAGTCTCTAGAAATATTCCAGACTCAGATTGCTCTGGTTCTTTCATTTCTTGCTCCATAAAGTTCCAGTGCCCTACAGGAATGTACTTTTCGCCTCTTTGTATAAGATATATCTGCTCTGCAAAAGCTTGATATATGTTATCTTTATCAGCATGTGTAACAAGGTTTACAGGTGTTGCTATAAAATGGTGAAACCAAACTTTATCACCTTCCTGTATTCCTGTCTCTTTAGTGTCCTGCATTGGTGTTTTATACACCGTACCATACTGTCTTGCTAACTTCATAGGGTCGTAAGAGGTATCTCTATACAACTCTTTACCGTTTAACATTATAGTATCTTCTGTTTCTTTTTCTACCTCTATCCAGTAGACGTCTTTAATTGGCTTCATTCTTGCTTATATTTACGTTTATTCTTTTTTTTACTTAACCTCGTACTCTTCTTCCAGTACTGCAGTGTTATACTCTATAGCTGTGGGTTGAGAGAAAAACCTTTTCCAAGGTCTTGAAAACTCCTCACCATCTTTCTTTATGTATACATCGTACACAACCTGTTGATGTTTATACCAGGCTGCTTCGTCTTGTATAATAGCTGTTACCTCTAGAGAACCTCCAAGCATCTTTTGACCTACCTGATAGGTAAGTCCTTGCTTTAAGTCCCCTATAGTTATTTTTCTTATAATAGGGTTTACTGAATCCATATGTATTTAATTTAAATTTAATTATCCTAAAGCTCTTGATATTTTTACAAACGAAACGCCAAAAAATCTACTTCCATTACCTAAAGTTTGAAGACCTGCGACAGGGATTAAATTAGCATTAGATGTCATAGCTAAAGATTTTGCAGTAGATACAGACTCAGTTACACCACCTGCAGTAGTTGTTGTTGGTGTAGAAGTTAAACCGTACTGAATGTTGTTTACAAAAACACTAATCTTTCTATTCTCATCAAAAACAATTCTTAACCTATAAATAGTGCTAGCAGTAACTGTTATTCCTAAATCTGTTATGTAATCAACACCAGCTATACTGTATATAAAATGTAAATTACCGTTTGTTGTTAAAGTTCCTGTTTCATCATCATCATCACTAGAGTATAGAAAATAAGCTTGATCTACATCTGTAGCAATAGTAGCTTCAGGGCTTATTTTCATTCCAGCCCATATAGCTTGCTTTGTAATGTCAGTGTAAGTAGCTACAGCAATATTTAGCTCAACTTGATTCTCAGGGAAAAAGTTAATATTTCTCCAAGGACTAACGTTAAGAAAACTGGTGTTATTACCTAGGTTTGATTTTTTAGGATAAATTATTACTTGATCGTTATCTGAATTATCAGCTCGAAATAGTACACCTGCAACTTCAGCATTATAAATAGTATCAATGTCTTTAGAGTTAGTTCCTGTTACAGCCCAGTTTGGGTTAGCGTCTATATGAGGGTCAACCGTAACCTGAATTTCAAAAGTCATACTAGCAATATCTACCCCACCATTAGATATTCTAATCTTACAATTACCATCTCCTATATCATGAGCCATTACGTTAACCATAGCGTGAGTAGTTATAGTTGTATCTGTATCAACTAAAACTGCTAAAACATGAGACTTAGAGTGAATCATATCATTTGTAAGCTGAAACTCTTGAGATTGATTAGCAGCTAAATCGTTAGCATAAGTTGTAATTCTAACATGTTTTGTGTGACTAGTTACAGTAGCTGTAGCACTACTAGTCTGAGTTTTTATAGTACTTTGAATGTCCTTGTAAGGAAGTTGGTGAAAATACTCTTCAAGTCTATATCTATCTTCTGATTGAGAAACAGTACCGTTAACCCTAAGGTTAGAGTTTCTGTCTAAAGTCATCGCTGTAGAGCCATTAGTTGTAAAACTAAACGAGTCGCTAGAGTGATCATAAGATATTCTACCTGCATCGTTATCGTTAGCGTCACCAAAATAAACATTACCTGTAGAAGATAGTCCTGATAGTATAGATAAACCAGAAGAACCTGAAGATTCTAATACAGCCTCATCAGCAAGAGAACTAGCAGTAACTGTACCAGCAGAGGTAGACATTATATGTAAAAGACCATCAGGTACAGAACCTGTATTACCAATACCTACCTTTGTAAAAACAGCCTTATCTGTAGACAACTTCATAGCTAATGGGTTTCCTGAACCACTTTGTATTTGTTTTAAATTGGTGCTAGAAATCTCGCTTGAAGATTGAAGTAAGTTTTTATATGAAGATGCTATTGACCTTCCTTTTAAATCTGCCATCTTAGTTTTTCTTTATTTTCTCTATAGACCTACCAGCAAAGTAAGCTCCATATACTGTTATTAATAACGTTTGATATATAGGAATATAACTCTCTTGAATTTCAAAGCCTCCTGCGTTACCATCAAACACTGACAAAACTACAAAAATTGCAGTTAAAAATATACATATTAAAGGTCTAATGTTCTTGGAAAGCCAATTATCAGACTTCATGTCTGCTTCCCAACGTCTAGTAACCTGCTCTTGTGCTTGAGATTCAGCCTGCATAAGAACTTCTTCCATCTTACGCTTTGCCTCTAGTCTTTCCTCGTCAGAAGTGCTAAGGTTGTCGATTACGTCACCAACCTGCTTAACAACTCCACCACTTAAAAAATTTAATAACTTACTCATAATTATGCTAACCTATAAGCAGTATCTCCTTCACCATCTTTGTACGCCTCTAAAACCTGCTTTCTATTACTATTCTTTTTTAACGATATATGTATCCAAGAAAAATCAAACTCGTTTATCATTTGATCGAACTCTAAACCTGAGTCTATAATCCAGTCATAGACAACCTTGTTATTCATCTTCCCCATCGACCAAAACTGGAGGTCCAATGCCTGACCTTTGCTATGCTGTGAGCGACTGCTCCCCCCAATTGCACGATTAAGTGACGGGGAACGATAACCACTACTAATCCTAACAGGACCAATAGCGTCACGAAGAGGCTGTATAAGATTGTCAACGAGCCTTTGCATGTTTTCCAAGTGTTTCTCTGACATTTCATTACTTATACCTAATCTTTTTGCTGTGTTACTGTGTTCTATCTCTGCACGAGAGAAATTCTTACTTAGTCTCATGATTCATTTTTGCTTGACTTATTTCTAATTTTTTTACTACTCCTCTTAAATTATCTACCTCTTTTTGTATATAGTGTATTTTAAGGTCTTGTTTTGCATCGTCTGGTAAAGCACCCATTTCACCTCTAGGCCACTTAACTCTAAACTCATGGTTAAGGGCTACGTCATCCTGCATTCTTATAACATCTAATTGCAGTTGGTCTATTTCAGCATTAAGAGTAAACCATATACCAGCTAACGAGACAATGCCAGCAACTATACCAACTAATGTCTTTACATCTACATTTATTTTAGACGACTCGTTTAAATCAAAATTATCTCCACTCACTGCCCTACTTTTTGATTGATTCTAATTCTTTTCTTAAAACATCAATTTGATCTTGTAACTTTTCGTTACTAAAATCAAACTCTATTTTACTAATTTCAGCTTTAGGTAGACTTTTAGCCTCACTAATATCTTTCTGTAAAACAATGTACTCACCAATTAATAAAAATAAAAAAGCACAAATACTAAACAAAGTCTTTAAACTAATACTAAATGTAGTGTCTTGTATTTCTTTACTCATTTCTTTTTAATTTGATTAGAGGCTAATAACAATTCTATTGCGTGTAATCTAGCTGATATTTCAACTAAAGTAGCTTTTAAATCTGTATCAGATTGCTCTAAATGATGTACCCTAGATTTTAATTTAGTGTATTCATTGTTTAAATTCACCCACAAACTCAACGCAGTAGCTAAAATTACTGCTACACCTATTATTAACTCTATAACACCCACTGGAACCATAACTATTAATTATTATAAACTTTTAAATACACTTTAACACTTCCATCTTCTCCTCGCCTGTCGAATTCTTGAGTTAGGATCGTTTTGAGTTTTTTGACTACTTCTTTTTAGTTGACCTAAAGATCTAGCACAATATGATTTTCTTCTACCAGCAGCCTTACTGCCTTTTTTAACTTTGCCTGTTACAGCAGTTTTAAGTTTGCTACCAGGGTTTGCACGTCTGTAAGCCTTGACACCTTTTGCTGTCATACCTGCTCCAGACTTTGTAGGTCTATAGTTAGCCCCTTTACCTTTTGTTGTTTTACGTATAGCTTTTGCCATTATTTTTTACTCTTACGTATTACTTTTACCTTTTTCTTTTTGTATCTAGACACTCTCCCCTTTGTGTTTTTCTCATCTTGAGCTCGTTTTTTTTCTGCTGGTGTAACCTCACTCCAAGTTGAGGGAGTGTCTTTGCTAATCCTTTTAGTGGGACGAAAGGTGTTTTCTCCTCCTGAATAATCTTTCTTACCCTTAGGTGTTGTCCACTTTTCTTTAAACCAACGCTTAAGGTTTAATCCTGCTTTTGTTTTTCTTACAGCCATGATTTAACCTCTTTTCTTTCTACACTTAGCTATAGCACCAGAGGCATAAGCACTAGGAAAAACTTTGTAGCTTGCTTTAACTTTATGGTAACAGGCATCCTTTACAGAGCCACCTTTCTTCATAGTCTTGACTTTATTACCTTTTTTCTTTCGCTTTACAGCTTTACAAGTACAACCTTTTCCCATTACTTCTTAGCAAATTTTTCTACACCAGAAATACCAAACGAGCCTAACACAACCCAAACAAAAGAATCGTACACAAACTCGTTTATTATTAGGTCTGTTCCTACCCAACCAGTAACAAGGTCAGCAACCATTATAAGGCACATTATAGCAAACGCTATAAACCCTACAATTGCTTTCTCGTTCCAGCTATTATCGTTTTTAAATATTTCCATTACGAAACTTTAACTGTACCTCTATCGTTCCATAATAAACCACGAGTACTAGGGCGTGAAGTAGGTAAGCCACTACCAACACTATTTGCATCTAAAGATATGGTGTCATCAGAACTATTCTGAACAGACTTAACCATTATGTGTAAAAAAGCTCTAAGCTTGTCAGCCGTTATAGTCTTGTTACCATCTCTAAAAAGATCTTCTATTATATCTAGTAACTCTGCTCTTTTTCTTTTTTCATCTGCATTTACAGCTACTTTAGTATCAGTATTTGTACCAACTAGAGCTTTGTATCTAGTCTTCCTTGTTGAATCTTTGTAATCTCCTTTTGCCATTTTATTTATTTATATGAAACCATCATCAAAATCATCTGACCAATTAGAGGTAGATGCGTGTTTGCTTTTAGTTACTTTATAGTTTCTTTCTATTTCAGAACTACTCAGCACTCTATTATATATTTTAACATCGTCTATAATACCGTCAAACCTATCTGCATCTAAATCTTTGTTAGCCGCAATTATAAGTGAGTCATCTCCATTGAAGTTACCCGACCAAGACGCTCCTGTCTTTGATTCTACATTACCGTCATCTTTATAAAATAATATTTGATCATTTGGAGTATCTATTACAACAGTGATCATCGCCCAATTATTTAAAGATAAAGTGCTAAACGTGTTTTCTGAATCAAGTACAGCAGTGGATGAATCTTGTGCGTAAACTCTAACTGAAGCATTATCTGCACCAACACTAATCATCCATTCATCATCACTAGTTTTACCTTTAGTTATAATTCTATCATTTGCAGTTAAACTAAATGGTTTAACCCAAGCTTGAATAGTAAAACCTGTAGTACCAAAATCAAAGTCAGAGCTGTCATCTATTGTAACGTAAGAACCTCCATCTAAATTTAACCCTTTCTCTCTAACCTTATTCATAGGTAAACCAAAAGTATCTTTCTTAAAGTAAGGAACTTCTTGGAGTTGTATTGTAGTTGGAGAGCCGTTAACAGTACCATTGTTTCCGTATGGTGATAGATCAGTCCAAGTGTCAACACCGTTATTTCTCCAGTAACCGTTCAACTGCACTTCTCTTAATGAAAGGTTATCTATCGAAAACTCAGAGGCATTAACGCCATACATATAAACATTAATATTATCACCTAATGCAACAACTCTATAATTGTATACACCATTTTTATTAAAGTTTGGAAGATTACTACTAGTTCCTGCAATATTAAACTGGTTAAAACCAAATTGAAAAGCACCTTCGACGTAGTCGCTAATCTCAAAGGTTAAATCATATATCTTACCTTGTGTAACGCTTAGTGTTTGGCTGAGTGCTGTAGTTTCGTGGTGATTTACAGAAGCTTTACCACCACTAACAGTCCATCCTGTATTAGCGTTCCATTCGGAAGGATCGTCAAATCCTGGATCGTCAAACTCTTCATCACCTAAATAAGCACTATGATCTCTACAATCTAAAGCTATACCAGCGTTAAATATTTCTTGGACCTCAGCTTCTGTAAGTATCTTATCGAACACAGCTACTTCATCTATAAAACCATCGAATGGGTCAGTAGTGCTGTTT
>Ga0222715_10001815_pt1 | contig 19997 bp, 36 predicted proteins | sample C33_9DmetaG_FD_165056 | JGI IMG/M metagenome (GOLD analysis project Ga0222715, IMG submission 165056) | Estuarine water microbial communities from San Francisco Bay, California, United States - C33_9D | ecosystem: Environmental > Aquatic > Marine > Unclassified | place: USA: California... | reverse complement strand
GTAAAGTCAATAGGTAATTAAATACTTTTGGAGATGTTTAAATGGCAAAAAAATCTGACAGGGTTATCCGTAGAGAGCAGAAGAAAGCCAATAAACAAGTTCGTAATCAGTCTCGTCGTAAACCAAAAGGTGTGATTGAAGAGCCAAAAGAAGGAACAAGAACTTTTCCAAAATCCCACATAATCACCCTAGATGATCTGACTAATCCAGATTTTGATAAATAGCACTTGTAATTTTATTGTTAATAACAGATTTTTAATCCATACCTAGCAAACTTTTCTCGCCAAGCATAGAAATTTTTATTGTGATTTGCGTAAGGATCTTTGATTACTTCCACTTGATATTGATGCACCATTTCATGTGCCAATGTTTCTAAAAAGTCTCTCCATGTTTTGAATTTGGAATGAAGTGTCATATCCCAATGTATTGTTGGATTGTGATAAGGAAGTTTGCTTTGATCACAGGTGCCTTTGGGAGTTTTTCTTGCGTCCCAGTCTATCAGCAGTACACCCATACAACCTTTCATTCGTCTTATTGATATTTTGATAGGTTTAAGTTTATTTTCAAACAGACTTCTATTCAAGATGTGAAACCATCTAACAGCACTCTCCTGTGTTGGGTAATAGTTTTTTTCATTGCCTCTCACAGTTAATGCTTTGCGAATCTTCTGCTTGTAGTATCTGCGACTTTTCATACTAATATTTAACGACTGAGCTCGTGGTTAAACACAGCACTATATTAGTTATAGTAGCAGTTAATTCAAATTATTTTGGAGTTCTATGCGTACTTTTCTTGAGTCCAATCCTGATTACCCAGGTGATTGTGTTCCGCCCATCTCACAAAAAGTCCCAATTCTTTTCCGTGTGCTTCAACTTCCCAGGGCAGATCCCAGTAGTTGGTTTCGGAGTTAATTTTAGTTTTTTGCCAAGTTGTTGATCCGCATCGTTCAAGGTCCACCAACTCACCTTTGGCATATTGCTTCAGATGTACCATTTCATGAGCAATGGTTTCCATTATTTTTCTTTTTGATACGGAGCAATCCACAGTCATGGTAAACTCTTTAGGTCTATGATTAGAATCATCAAAATCTATTTCACCAAGTATACCATCTTCTTTGAGTAAAGTTTTTGATAGTTCTATATCTAAAGTAAGTGTGTGGGACAATTTTTTAGAAAATAACTTGCTGGCACAAAATTCAGCAATACTTTCAGATAATTCTCTTAATTGCTTGTTACCGCCTTCAATGTTTATAATCATCTAAGTACTCTTATACTAGCAACTTCAAGGCCCAATTGTTTTAATTCATCAGTCATAAACTTAATTTCTTCTGGATGCTTGCCTTCTTTTATTGCTTTTTCTATCTCAAGGCTTTTTTGTTTCATTGCAGTTATTTTTGTCATTACATTTTTAATTGAATGTATCATAACAGTATTAATATAACACAATTTACCTACAGTGTCAATACAGAAAGATTATTGTATTTTTGGGAACAGTGCATCAGTACAAAAGATTTCCACATCTTTTTCAGCCAATCCAAGCGATTTCATTACCCTTGGTGTGTGTGGGTTTTGCTGTTGATTATGGCAATAATAGTTTTGTGCTTCTACAGTATCTTCTGGTTTAGCAGTGTTATTGTATTGTCCAATAGAATCAAAATACACTTTTAGATTGCTAATTGCCAAATCCACAATCGCTTTGGCTTCTTCATCAGTCTTAACATTACCTGCCGCTACCATACTGCCACTGAATATGTTTAATGCCCATTGAGGTAATTCACGTTTCTTGCTAGGTATAAATTCTTCTACTGCTTCTTTGAACCAATCTATAAGTGGATGTTCTTCTCCACCAGAACTTTTTGAAAAATCATGGAAAGCGCCGGTCATTTTGTTTTTACCTGCTATAACATCAAAGCCATATATGGGTCCGTTGTTGTCTAGGTTAGGAAAGATACACACGTGCATCATCCACAGTGATTTGGATTCTCTAGCATCAACCACATCTATATGACAACGTCTACAATCCTTGGTGCGCCATACTCTGTTAATCCAACCATTGTCTGGTTGATTGAATTGACTCATACCTTCTTCTTGAATCTCTTCACCGCGTTTATCGAACTCGGCAATAATTTGTTCTTTACAATCTATCAGGGTGTCCCAAATAAAACTCATATGTCGTTCACGTCACTTTCTCTATCTTGTATAAAAGGATCGTCAGTGGGTATTCCTTTTAGTTGTTTGACTCTTGTTTCTAAACTGTCTATTGTGGTGTAAATGTGTCCGGTATCGGTTTCTTGAATTAAACTTTTAAAATATCTAATTTCGTCTTCTAAAACTTTTATTTTGATCAGGTTTCCTGGAAAGTCTTTAAACTTCTTTTTTCTGGGCATTGTGTAATTCTTTGAATAATTCAGCGGCATAACCAAAACACAATCTAGCCTCATCAGCCATACTGTCATCTGTTTTACTTCTAATTCTTTCTTTTATTTCTTTTACATCGGCTCGTCCAAAGTCATACATTGTGCCTGATCCTGGTGCTCTCTTTTTAATCATTTGCCCACCACTCAAATCTCCCATGTGTCTCACGTAGATGTGTGCCATAAGTTTTTTTGGGTCTTCTTTTATAGTGTACATATGTTTGATATAACGTTCAGTGCTGTCAGTTATCTTAGGCATATCTTCTTTTTTCCAAAGTTCTTGAAAGTCTGCCAATATGCTTGGTGCTCTTCTAATTTGTGGAAAATCGTTCAATAAGCCATGACTCATAGCACAGGCTTCTAATAGATTGTATATGGCGTGTTGATTGTACAAGAACTCTGCATACATTTCGTCACTCATATTGCCACTCATCAATGTTTTAACAAACTCTTGACGTTCTGCGTCTTGGTGTACTTCTTTGGTTAATTCTTTAAGTCCCATATTAAAATCCTTCTGCAAACATCACTGACGCTTCAGGAAATCTTGCCTCCACAATCTGTTTTGCTTCGCTGGCAGTTCTTCCTTGTTCAGCAACTTTCATTGGTCCTTTGTTGGGTAATCTCACCCAAAAGTAATAAGTTTTCATTCCTGTTCTACTTTTACTTGTAAAGGAAATCCTCTATCTCTGCTTTCTTGTGTTGCCTCAGTGCCTTTTTGTTCTGCTAATTCATATGTATACGTTCCTACAATGGCTGATCCTTCCTTGTGGATCTTCAGTGTAAGGTCTTTGGCTGTTTCTGGAGTGTGTCTAAATATTTTTACCAAAAGTTCCACCACAAAATCCATAGGTGTAACTTCGTCATTCAAAAGAATTACGTGATAATTTTTTGGAGTCTTAACTATTTGTTTTACTTTGGAGTCTACTTTAACGTCTAGTTCTGTGGTCATAATTTTATTTATTGGGTAGGATGTTGCCACCCTACCCATATTCTTTCTAAAGTTACTTAACTTCGATTGATCTTGCCTTCTTGCTCTCTGGAATAATTCTTTCCAAAGAAACTTTTAAAAGACCATCTTTCAGTTCAGCACCTCTAACTTCTACATCATCTGCTATTGTAAATGATCTAGTAAATTGTCTCTTAGAGATACCTCTGTGAATGACACCATCTGTTTGTGCTTTCGCTTCTTCAGATTTAACAGACTTGATTGTAAGTAGGTTATCTGCATACTCCACTTCAATGTCCTTCTTGTTAAATCCAGCCAATGCAAGTTCAATATCGTAGGTGTAATCACCTGTTTTTACAATATTGTATGGTGGATAGTTTACTGTTGGAATGTTGATAAAATCCTCATCAAACATCTTTTCGAATCTATCGAACATAGAGTCGAATCCTACAGTTACTGGTCTTAATTGATTGAATATAGATAGATTATTTTTCATTGTTTTTCTCCTTTTTTAAGCAAGTTAATGTTATGTAAGCCCTATCTAAGCAACTTACACGGGTATTTATCAAGTTTATTGTGCTTGATACTGTATTATATAATAACTCATTCATAAAAATCAAGAGTTAATCCATATATTTTTCATATTTTTTTTACCAAAATCTTTATAACTGATGCCTTTTTTAACACCAATATCAAATTCTAATCCTTTTGTATCTGCTGTAAGGTGATACTCTAGTCCGTCATATTCAATTTCGTGTATCACATTAACTCCATTCACAGTGCTGTATCGTAACCACAGTTTCTGTAGATCAAAATCATACAGTTTAGTTTTAATCTTTTCTTCTGTATACCAACAGCCGGACTCTTTACTGATTCCAAAAAAGAAATGTTTGTCTATCATTTGTGGAGCATCATAGTTAGATGCCAATGTGGATACCATTCTTATACCCTTTTTTGCTAACTCGTTCAAATCCAGTTCTGATCCGAACACAGTGTCTTCCAACTGAAATTTACTATTATATTGATCAATATAAATTTTATTAGAACTGTTTAATAATACACCTGACACATGAGCAATGTCATCGTGTTCATACCATTCTTTTTGTAACTGTGCTTTAGCAGGTATTTTACCTAACATATTCATATCTCTATATTGAGATAGATAATTGCCAAGTTCTTTATCTTTTTTTTTGGACCAAAATCGATATGCTTCTTTTGTTATAAAACCCATCACAGTTTCACAACCTTTACCTTCTAATCTGATTTCGTAATGTTTAGGCTCGTTTTTAATGCGTTCTAAAAGTTTGCGTTTTTCTTCAGTACTAACCATTAAAGTTATACTAACACAACTTTATTCGCCTGTCAACGGCGGAAACCCATTCAATTTTGCCAGTTCGTCATTGTCAGGAGTCATTGCAATTGATGTGTTGAAACTCATTGATATTCTTGGTTTATCTGATTTGTTTCCATCTACAGAATGTCTAACCCAACTAGGAAAAATCAGTAGACCCCCTGACATCGGTTTATAGGTTGCTCTCACAGCCGAAATATGATTTCTTTTTGGCATGACTCTAGGTAAAAAGAACTCAGCGTTATCTTCTCTTTCAAAATGAATGTTACCCATATTTTCATCTGGAATATCGATATAGTACACTCCACTTAAAATACTGTCTCTGTGATCGTGTAGATGATTATAGTCGCCTTTTTTATTAATGTTCCACCAATAATCACTTATTTGTAAATCCATTAAGCCTGCCATTTTAGTACAATCGTTTATATTCTTTTGAATGGACTGAATAAATCTTTCAATAGCAATTGGTCTTTCAGATAGAATATCATAAGATTTACTTTGCCAACCACCATAGTTCGAAGCCACTTTGCCTGTGTCATCTTTGTTTAATTTTTCAACATATTCTTTAAGTTCTGAATTGTTGATATGTTTTAGTTCATCGTTCCATATCACTGTTGGAAACCACAGGTCGGCTTTCATTGGCATTATTTGTTCTCCAGTTCTTTAATTTTGTTTGGTAAAAATTCTAAATCATAAATTCTATTGCTGTTAATCAAATGAAATTCAAAAGCGTCACTGCCACTCCATAAGTAAAAACAGTTTGATTTATTAAGGATGTAACCTATTAACCACCTGTCTTTGAATATACCATTCATATCAAATATTATTAGGTCAACAGTGTTTGCTACTTCAATTAACCATTTTAAATTTTGTTGCTCGTCTGGATCATTTGTTTCGAACATATACACGTTAACATCATTTTCGAACTGTTTGGCTCTTTCATTGAAATCTGCTTTGCAACTAATTGACGGAGTAATCAATAGAATACTGCGATTTTCATTGTATAGTTTGTCTGGTTCTGTGATCAAATTTAATTTGGGCATACAAATAATTATTCTGTTATTCGTATAGTTTTTTCCAATGTGAACCTTCAGATTGTTCTTCGTTTTGATGGTAGGATTCTGGATATACCAATTCCGTTAAGTTTGGTTTGATTCTTCCTGAATCTTCTTTTTGACTTGTTGATCCTGCTCTCTGATTATGTATGCTGAAGTCTTTTTTTTTGCTTGTTCTTCTTTTTCAATTTGTGCTTGTTTTTCTGCTTCTTCGATCATTTTGTTCCATTGATCCAACGGCATTGGTGGTTGTTCTTCTTTTATTTCAAAGTTTTCCCAAGGTAATGTGTCAATAGCACCCTTGATGTATAGCTCTTTGTGTCTATGAATGGTGTCAGATGGATTAGCCTCTTTCCAAGCAGTTTTGGATTTTTGCCAATGTTCTTCTTTGGCTTCGTAAGATATACGTCTTAAATCTTCTGCTTCGTTTTGTTCCCGTGCTTTAAAATTTTGTATTACTTCTGGACTAGGTGTGGTTTTCACTTCTTTTTTTTTGGCGATATCACTTAACTTTATTGCTTTAGTTTTACCCTGTACTTCTTTTTGTTTTTCCACAATTTTACTCAAACTCTGTCCGCCACTTGGTATGGGTGCAGGTGTTGGTGTTTTAGGTGGAGTCTTAGGTGCTGGTGGAGTTTTAGGAGCATCTGGGTCTTCTCCATGGGTGTCGATATATCTCCATCTGAATGTGTATTGTGAAGCAATCAACAATAATACTGCTAATGGATCAAACACAAATATGATTGTGATGATGACCCAACGCACTGCTTCTTCTAATAGATTTCTATCTGCTTGTTCTCCATACACAAATTCAGCGATGTATCTGATCGGACCCACTTCTGATTCCAGTTTCATTAACTGTCCTTTTAATGGTTCTTGTTCTATAATCAGAGTTTCAATTCTGCCTTGAGCATCGAATATGTTCTTTTCAATGGTTTTGATTTCCACAGTGTTTGATGCCAATGTGGAGTTTATTTGAGCTCTTAACTTGTTGATGTTTTCTTGTGCTACTGTGATCTGTTGATTGATTCTGTCTCTTTCAGGTTGTTGACTTTTACGAACTTCCAATCCTCTTTTAACATTATCACCTTTTAGGAATCCTGATCCTTGATCTGTGTATGCTTTAACATCAGCATCCAACACTTCAAGACGTTTGTAAGCGTCGTCTATCTTCTTTTGTTCTATCTGGATGTCTTGGTTAAATCTAGATTCGTTGCCCTTGTCTTGCCCTGATAGACGTGTTAATACGTCTTTTTGACGCACTATGTAACTGTTCTCTGCTTTGATTTTGTTGTCTATGATTTCAATTCTTTGGGTAACTGTGTCTGAGGATAAATTTTGATCCACGTGTGCTTTGGATAGAAATCCAAATATACCCATGGATGTTATCAACATCAACACCACCACTGCAATTGAAAGATATGTTTTTAGAAATAAAGGTGCTTTTTTCCAATTCTTATGGAGCCACACTGCTGTAACCAATTTGCCCACTTCTAATGAAGTGCCCATTATGATGATTGGTACAGCCGCCGCGGCAAAAATAGCCACTAGTCCTGCGACTGAATAATAAATTGCTACACCTGATATTGTAAGTGCGGTTAAAAATGTAATAAGTCCAAATAGCATACTTTACTCTTTTCGTATGCTGTATTTACCTAATTTTACCTAATAAATTGCCACCCTTGGTATGCAACATCTCTACAGGCAGTTTCTTTGAAATCTCTTGCGTTGCTTTTCTTTTTTATTTGCGTAAACACAACTCTGCAATAACCACTGCCGTGTGGGTAACTCATCACAATTTTTACAAATCCATGAGTATCAGTCTTCATATTATGCCAAGCAACTATCTTGCCTTCTTCAAGATTATCTAAGGCAAAAAATACTGCTTGATTCTGCTTTTTACTGTCCTCTTCGGATAACTTTCCCATGTTGTGTCGCATAAAGTTGTACCACAATTCTACACCAGTTCCTGCGTGTGTATAATTGTGAACAACACTTTTTTCTGTGCTAACACTTTTGTTCACACTGGTAGTGGTGCCACAGGCAGTTAATAGTAAACTACTGCCTAGGATTAACCATTTCCCAAGAGCCATCAAATTTTTGACAGACATATCCTTTTTTCCTTATCCATTCGTTGTTAACAAACATATCGAACCAATACTCTCTACATTCTTTGGCAATGCCTGAATATGCTAAAAAGTCTTTAGCACCATCATCGCACACCATTTTTTCTACTATCTGCTTGTCGAGTATTTGACCTTTATCGTTCTTAATGATAACGGTCTCTGTTTGAGCATTACAGTATTGATCACTCCATACACCACCTGCTGTGGCTGACGATCCTATAAAAAATAGTATCATACCAAGCGATAACATAATCAGAGCAATCGCGTAGAGTAGGTTTCGCATATTACCTCTCAGACTGTTTTAACACAGTATCTGAAGTTTTATTGATGTTACTTGTGATCTTACTTGCTAACTTTTTACTGTTTTTGTCTTCCACAAGATCAATTATACCATCAACATCTTTTTTAGATATCTTCATCAAAACAAATGATCTGTAATTGTTTTTGTCAGTGTTGTACATTGTTAATTTTTTCTCTACAGAATATGTTCTTAACACAGTCTGTTTGATCATATTAACAATCACATCTTGAGATTCAACAACGCCAGTCATTGACTCCGGAGCACCTTTTTCTGTATAATTGATGGATGTCTTATTGTTCATCTCACCATTTATTCTGTCCGTAATCTTTGCCTTTGCTTTTAGGACTGCCTTTTTCTGAGACATTTCCATATCTGGAGATACTGCTACTGCTACTGCATAGTAATATCCTTTTCGTAATACCCAACCTTCTTTACCAGTGTCTGCGTGGTCAAGATACCAAGCGGGTACTTGTTTTGCTTTTGTATTTTCTGTAGGTAATTGTACCATTCTACCTGAACAAGCAGTAAGAATAAAACCTAGTACAAGAACCATTATTAAGTTAATGTGCCTTTTCATAAGCCTCCTTTGTAGTGTATAGTATATAAGAAACAGCCAAAATAGTCAAGCACAAACTACCAAAAAGAAATGGCGTGTTTATTGACTTTCTGGTATTGATGTTACCAAAATTGTTATTTGATAATCTCGTATTCGAAGTTTTGAGACCACAGATTCTTTCTCAACAGTTTGGCGCCGTTGGTTGTGTGAAATCTAGTTGCCATTTCTGTGTAGGGACTCAACGTGACCAAACGGTTCAAATGATTGGATTGTTTGATCATTTTGTAAACTTCTTTCACAATCTTTTTACCGCCACCTTTTTTAAGGCTCCATACAGTGTATGCCACTGCTATCTTGCCTTGTACACCTGCTCTGTGCATTGCTTCAAGATTTGCCGCTTTACTGAAATAATCCAATTCAGTCAAGGTGCTTGGAACTTCGTTGGTGAAGGCAAAACACATCACCGCTACAATCTCATTGTCAAATTTTAATCCGTAGATTTTTCTGCCGTATTGTTTTCGCCATTCTAAACTGACATCTGGTCTGATGGGATCTTTAGTGATATCAATGTCTGTTAGTTCTACTAATTCAGATTTTTTAAGCCAATCAAACCAACCACTAAACTTCATCATCTTCCTTGCTTTCTTGTTCACTCACTCTGAAGATAATGTAGAACACTCCAACGGTTAAAATCATTCCTAGAATAAGCAATAAAATTGCGTGTTGAATATCCATATTATTTTCCTGTGTATTTTTTATCGCCTTTATGCCAAGCAACCTGCTCTATGTTGACACTTTTACATTCTGGGCAATGCCAGTACTCTTCCAGTGTTTCGTCTTGTCCTAACTCTTGAGCAACACCTTTCCACTTACAATCCCAGCATATAAAGTTCCAAAATTCTTCTTTCTTTTCTTCCGTCACTTATTACCTTTCATCAGTGTGATCTCTGTTGCCGCCTTACGTCCTGAAACATCGTCATCATCAGCAAACACAGGTACCTGATTAGATTTGTGCATGGTTGCAATACCTATTAGTCTTCGCTTGCCTGTGTAACGCATTTCTTCTCTTTTACTGCCTACACCTTTTTCCATCACAGGCACTTTGTCCCCACAAGGTATGCCCTGTCTATCAACAACCTTTTCAAACTGTAATGTTTCTGATTTTCTATTTCTGGGTCTGATTTTGTCTAGTCCTCTTGCTTTCAACCAAGCCTGATGTTCGGCTCGTGCTTTACGCAGAGACTCTGTGTTGGGTAACCGATGTTGTATCTTTTTTGGCTGTTTCAAAATAATAAATCCCATCTTAATATAATACTTGGTATTTACTTGTTTGTCAATTGTTCTATTTTTTGTAAAATAATTTGAGGGTATTCCTCATTGGTGCTCCAAGCACTCAAACCAAATACCATCTGAGTGATATTGGGTTTATATCTATTTTTGTCTCTGACTGATCTGAACGGTTCATAAGCAGGATGTCTATTGACAATAGCAATCACATCTTCCACACTCTGGCATTTGGTTATGTACTTTTTAACACCAAATCTGGCATTAGGAATTGCCGCAGGTTTCATGTGAGGCACATTATCTAAGTCCCATGTTCTCACACCAAACAGAGCATTGCCTTCCACAGCAAATCTACTTTTACCATAGTCTGATTCTATAATTGCCATTGCAACCAATATGTCTCTGGGTACTCTTTGATCCAACGGTAGTGTCCAGTTGATGTAATCTATGCATCTGTTCATTGCTTGAACGAAAGTTTTAGGCCCATTGTACTTAAACTCTGGCTCGTGTAATCCAAAGTTTTTTGCCATGTCCACCATTCGCTTGTCTTCTTCTTTACGAATTTTATCTACTGTGATTGGGTTGGGATTGAATGTTCCGTAACCGTAGGCTATCAACAGAGCCACCAAGATTGCTAACGTTTTGTAAAAGAACCATTTGATCTTAACAATAGTTTTTCTTGGAAATGTTTCTGCCACTTTAGTCTTTACAGATAGACTGATTTTGTCTAATAATTTCTTTTTATACCAAATAGTCATACAAGTAGTATATGGTAATTTTACTCAAAGAGCAAGTAAAAAGAAACCGCTATTTTGCTTACTTTTTTAGGTGTTCTTTACAAATTTCATACCAATATTGACCACTTTCCCTCAGCAGTTCGTTATCAGTACGCAGTTGTTCCATTCGTCGGTGTACTATATTCCATTGATGTTTTGAAAACAATTTGTGTTGTTCGTAGTGTTTGTCTAATCGCAACAATACATCATCTATTATTGGGCAGGTAATGTCTGGCACACGAGGCGCCTTCTTCTTCCATTTAGAAAACTGTGACGTTTTCTTTCTTGTAGGACGAGCCATAAGCGACTCCTTTCATACAATTATTTAGATATCGGTATTCGAATGTTAAGTGATGGTTTAATGATAATGTTGTGCTTTAAATGTGGGAGCCGAAACTCCCACACCTGATCTGTTCTGTTGCCCGGTAGATCAACCGCCAAGTGGCCGGTTATTAAGCGGCAACCAATTCCGCATCAGCGAATACGCTGACAGGAACTGTCACTTCTGGTTTAAATGCGTTTGCATTTATGATTGACCCTTTACAGAGGTCTGACTGATAAACTCCATGTGCTTTTAAACTCTGGTCGAACCTGTATCACCCCCGTAAAGCATATTACCTAATATGTTTTGCGTGACTGATTTGGTGGAGGTGGTCGGTACTGCCCCGACGTCCCAAAAGTGTATTACACACACTTCATCGTCTACACGTGTATTTAAACAGATATTTTAATGAAAGTCAAGTTATTTTTTAACTTTGTGCCATCTACCGTCACTGCTTCTTACTTTGTCAGAATGTCTAACCTCAACGATAAATGGTTTGGCGTCCTTGAATGTTTTGCCGTGGGCAAATTTGAAGATGTGTCCCTTGGCACTATCTTCCTTCCAGTCATTTTGGAAGTCTGTGATAACAATCTTATTTTTGTAAATTTTTACTGCCATACTATTAACATAGCATATAATTTTTACAATGTCAAGATTGTTTATTCTTTGATGATTTTGATATCGGTAGCAACTTCTCTACCTCTGAATTCTTGTAGTTCATATTCAACCACTTCGCCATCCATCACTTCTTTGATGTTAGCGGCTTTAAGAGCAGAGATATGTAAGAAGACGTCTTTGCCTTCGTTGTCTGGTGTAATGAATCCAAATCCTTTAGCAGAGTTGAACCATTTAATTTTACCTTTTGCCATACTTTTTCTTGTTGTTCCTTAATACTCTTATTTAGCGATTTAATGAAATTTTGTGTGTAGTGCCGCGGATTATTACATCCGCGACACTTGAATAATTACATAGAGTTTTTCTTCTCTTGTATTTCTTTTCTTCTTAATTTTACCGCTTTACCTAAAATGCCTAAAGCCTTTCTAGCTCTAGCCGCCGCCGCTTTTACACCTTTTGTTTCAAAGGCTTCTGACTCAGCGATGTAAGATTCAAAAGCAGTTTTTATTTCTTCATGTGTTGCCATGATGTTTCTCCTTTATAACGTTATAAATTTCAGTCCAATCTTTTACTCTTCGGACTGAATTAACTGTATTATACACTGAATTGTGTGCATGGTCAAGTAGTAATGCTACCAAACCCATGTCAGCACCTAATTCGGCATTAACCGGTTTGTCTTCTATCCAAACGGTACCTTCTGGTATTTTGGATAGTGCTTCATCTTTGTCCGCTCCTGTGTCCAAACACTCTATTGTTTCAAACACATCACCGAACACTTCCTTAAGATTCTGTTCTCTCAATTGATTTGCTTTGATGTCCAACGTCTGACTAGTGATCACATGAAACTTGTATCCTAAATCAGCGATTTTTTTAACATTTTCCACAGCACCATCTATAGGTTCTAGATCTTTCATCCAAGCACTCTCGTTGAATATTTTAATCAACACTTCACATTGACCTTTATTCATATGATAGTTCATGTGCATTTCATAGTGATCATTGGCCAATTTGGGAAAGCCTTGAAACTTCATCCAAGCATCGAAACTTTGCTCCCATTTGAGCAGTACACCATCGCAGTCTGTGGCTATAATTTTTGACATTATTTAGGCAGTGTTAAACCTGTTGTACCTTGTGTGTATTGTCTAGCCATGCCATCTTCAGTTTCAGTATAACACACCACATTCTTTTTGTAGATTTCAATTGAAGCATTTTGTGGTATGGTAAACACAAATGGTCCAAGACCTATTCCTTTGTTAGGAATATTAACAATAGCTCTTGGTTTTGCTACTACTAACTTCTCTTCTTGATCTTCTTCTAAACGTGCTATTACTTCTTCACCGCTCATCAGTTTGATAGTTATTGTGTCTCCTGCTTGTGGTCTAGCCATTATGTTCTCCTTTTTCAAAGAAGGCTTTCAATTCCTGAAATCCTCCAATAGAGTTTCCGTTGATTATGATTTGTGGTACACTTCTAACATTGGGTAATGCTTCAAGCAGTTGTTCTTTGGTCCAACCTTCACCAATTTTTCTTTCTTCGTATTGTATTTCTTTTTGTTTAAGCAAGGCTTTTGCCATATCACAATATGGACACATCGGCTTACTCCAAACTATTACTTCAGTTATCTTTGACATTTGGTATTCTTATTGCTCCTATTCCTTCTTCATGAAGTTCTTTTATTTCTTTATCTGATGCTGTACCGTATATATGATCATCACGTTCTCCCAAAGACGCTTTACGAGCCTCCTTGGCAAATCGATCACCTACATTTTCACAATTTTTTTCAACCCAGGTCTTCAAATGCTGAAGAGTAGATCTACTATTATAAAAAGCAGTATTGCTTTTTTTACTTGTGATTTTTTTAGTTTTTGGACTTATGTTAGGTGACATGACTGCCCTACGTATCAATGTATCATCGCATATCGGACATCCGATTAACTTTTTTTGTTTTTGATTTATATATGATTTTTCAGAATCGAACCAACCTTCAAATTCGTGATCCCGAGCACATAGTAAATTGTATTTAGGCATTCTTTATTATAACTTATATATTGATCAAAGTCAATAGTATTTAATAAGGGTGTTCGTCGTTTTTGATGTGCTTGGAATATTCTTCAGAATTATCTGATACAAGACTTGCTATCCAAATTATGATAGCGGCTCCCATTATGCCCCAAAGAAAATATCCTTCTCTGCTAGTCAGCAACAGCAGTAACACTTCTAGTCCATTCATGGAAGAATAATCTATCATTATAATTTGAATTTTTTAAATTGATCTTTTTGAACGTCTTGTTTGATACCACCAACGATATAAGATTCGACTTCAGTTTCTTGAGGAGCCACCTGCATACCTTTTGATGATAACCAATGCTGTGTCCAAGGCAGAGGATTTTGTGATGCTGACACATCATATATTGGATCGTAACCTAATGCTCTCAATCTTTTGTTAGCAATCCATTCCACATACTGTCCCAACAATTTTTCGTTTAATCCAATTAAAGAACCATCCTTGAATAAATGCTTTGCCCAGGCTTTTTCTTCATCTACACAATCTTTAAACATTTGAATCACAGTTTTTTCTGTGCCTTTGATTGCTTTGGTCATTTCAGAATCATCTCCTTTGTGCCATGCTTTGATAATGTGTGTGGATAGATTCAAGTGTGTTGCTTCATCTCTAGCAATCAATGAAAGTATTTTTGCTGAACCTTCCATAAGTTTCAGTTCACCAAACGCAAATGTACAAGCAAATGAAATATAAAATCTTAAACCTTCTAACAAGTTCACAGTGTTCATTGCTAGATACAGTTGTCTTTTAAGATCAACCATATCCACTTTTTTACCAACAGCATAATCTAATGCCATTTTACCAAACTTATCATACTCTCCGGTAACTGACTGTGCTCTTTTTAAAATTTCTTTATCATCTAAAATAGTATCAAAAACTTCTGCAGGATCACTGTAAACGTTTTTCATTATGTGTGTGTATGATCTAGAGTGTATGGTTTCAAAGAAATCCCAAGTCACAATACAGCCTTCCAACTCTGGATTTGAAACATACGGTAGGAACATAAGACTTGGTCCTCTGCCCTGCACTGAATCCAACAGTGTTTGATATTTTAGATTGCTTGTGAATATGTGTTTTTGTTCTGGTCTGAATCCTTGATAATCTGCTCTGTCTTTTTGTAATGAAACTTCTTCTGGTCTCCAAAAGTAACCAATCATGGTTTGATTCAACTTGTCAAACTGAGGATATTTAAAGTCGTCGTATCTCTGTACTCCACCATCCTCACCAAAGAACATGGGCTGTTTGGTAAAATCTATATTATTTTTGTTAAAAACAGTTTTTGTCATATCTAAATTAATTATCTAATACTACTTCTTTTTTTGATTTTGTCAACTTTATATTGTACAGGCGTCGCATTCGCCATCTTCCAACTCTGCTAATTGTTCTTCCACAGTAGCGTCACCATTTATGTGTTCGCCATTTGCTCCGTTGATATGTTCACCATTCATGTGTCCATTTAATCGTTTAGATTCAACTGCTTGTTCGATATCAATGCCTGCTGGTTGCACATCTTCTTCTTCACCTTTGAAGTCGTAAGTGTTTTGATAATAAGAAGTTTTCCAACCATATTTGTATGCTGTCAGCATATCTTGAGCCATCACTGAAATTGGTACTTCATTGTTATCAAATTGTAATGGATTGTAACTCCAGTTGCCTGATATGGCTTGGTCGAAATACTTCTGCATCATTGCCACAACATTAATGTATCCTTCATTACTAGGCATTTCCCAAAGCAGTGTGTAGGCATTTTTTAATTTAGGAAAGCCTGGCACTATCTGTTTGAGTGGTCCTTTTTTACTTTTCTTAATGGATAACAATGCTCTTGGTGGTTCAATGCCATTTGTCTCGTTTGAGACCACTGAACTTGATTCCGATGGCATCTGTGCTGACAGTGTGCTGTGTCTTAATCCGTGTTTGGCAATATCTTTTCTTAAAGTTTCCCATGCCATTCTCTGTTTGTGTGGCACAATTTCGTCCACATCTTTTTTGTAGTGGTCTATGGGTAACAAGCCATCTGCGTATTTTGTGCTTGAAAATCCTTCACACGCACCTTTTTCTTTTGCGATGTTGTTACTTGCTTTTAAAAGATAGAATTGAAATGCTTCGGATAATCTATCTACACTGTCCCAAGCACCTTTGTCTGAATACTTGAAACCCTGTTTGGCAAGATAGTGCGCCAATCCAATATAACCAATACCTAAACTTCTACGTTTTTTAGTGCTGATTTCTGCCGCTTTGACTGGATAATCTTGATACTCTATAATTTCTTCCAATGCTCTAACAGCCAAGTCACATAAATTTTCCAAGTCATCTAGATTGTTTAATTGTCCCACATTGATAGCACTCAATATACACAATGCTATTTCGCCTTGTGAGTCATCTATTGAACTGATAGGTGTTGTAGGCAGTGTGATCTCTTGACAAAGATTTGACATATTAACTTTATCTTTGAATGATGAGTGTGAGTTACAATGATCCAAATTCATTATGTAGATACGTCCTGTTTCTGCTCTTTCTTTTAAAAGGTCGCTGAACAGTTCTTGTGCTGGAATTGTTTTCTTTTTGATTGATGAATCTTTTTCATATTTTTTATATAGTGCATCAAACTTGTCTGTGCCAAATGCATCATACAATCCAGGTGCATCATGTGGAGAAAACAAAGTGATGTCTTCATCGTTCATAAATCTTTCATAGAACAGTTTTGTTATCTGAATAGAATAATCCAACTTACGCACTCTGTTGTCTTCTGTGCCTTTGTTGTTTTTTAATACAAGTATGTCTTCAATCTCTTGGTGCCATATTGGAAAGTGTACAGTTGCTGATCCACCACGCACACCATTCTGTGTACAACATCTCACAGTGGATTCGAATTTTTTAAGGAACGGAATGACTCCTGTGTGCTGAACCTCTCCTCCTCTTATTTTAGCATTGATACCTCTGATACGTCCTGCATTGATTCCTATACCAGCACGTCTGGCAACGTATAAACCAATTGCCATGTCGCTTGAAAAAATTGAAGGTAGTGTATCATCTGAATCTATTAAAACACATGACGCAAATTGTCTAATAGGTGTTCTTACTCCTGCCATTACCGGCGTAGGAATATTAATTTTGAATGTTGATATCGCATCGTAATATTTTTTAACATAACTCATTCTTGTTTTGGCAGGATATTCAGCAAACAATGTTGCCGCTATCATCATGTACATATCTTGAGGAGTTTCAAATAAATCTCCTGATGATCTATCTTGAACAAGATACTTGTCTACCACCTGTCTCAATCCTGCGTATGTAAAATCTAAATCTCTTTCACGTTTAATCCAAGTGTTCATTTTTTTAATTTCAGTCTTATTGTATTTTTCTACAATGCCTCTGTCATATACACCGGCTTTAATATTTCTTAGTATTAACTTTAACAACGGCAAATATTCATATTGCCCATGTGCTTCTTTTCTTACATCATACGAAAGTAATCTTGCCGCGGCAAACTGATAGTTGGGTGCATCCAATGAAATAAGATCATTCGCCGATCTTACTAAAATTTGTTGAACTTCTTTTGTTGTCATGCCGTCATAGAATTGAATGTTGGCATTAATCTCTATTTGTGAACTAGACACGCCTGCTAAACCTTCGCAAGCCTCTTCTACGACAAAATGAATTTTATCGATATCTAATGGCTCTAATCTACCATCTCTTTTTTTAATTTTTATTGTGGAAGTATTTGTGATTTGTTCCTTAGACGCAGTCAATTCCATTGTATTCCTATTCTTATTCCCTATTAGTTCTTAATATTTATCGTTTTGTGTATGTCGGTAGTATAATGCAGAATGTAATTATTGTCAAACTCTAAATTGCTTAATTTTGCCATACTATATGCGTCTATCAAACTGTTTTTCATTTCAATAATATAACTAAACTTACGGTTGTTGGAATCACATTCCTTTTTATAAACTGTATGTATCTTAACATTTTCTTTCTTAAAATTATCAGTTAATATAATAGTATAACTTAATAACAAACAAATGTCAAATAAATCATACTCATTTCTTTCGATCAGTTGCCAACCTGTTAACCAAGTTTCGGATTTATATGGATCAGTTGTAGTTTTGGTTCTTGGACACAATTTAAAAACTTCTACAAGATAATCTGTAGGATCAGATAACTCATTGATGATATTTCGAATTTGTTGCCAGTCCTTGAGACGTTCTTGATAATTTCCGTAAAATATATTTGGTTTAAGAGATATTTCTAAGTTGGAGTGTGACATCTGCTAATTCACTTGCTTGAACAGGAGCAGGATTAATTGCTGTAATAACAAGAGTCTCAAAGTTAGCATCTGCGTTTTGATCTGTTAGTTGTGCTTTGAATGTTAACAAATCAGCATTGGTGCCTTGATGATCATAACTGTCACTGATGTGGCTGGTGTTATTTGTTTTGTCAATTAAAATTGTGAGTGTGCCTTTTCTCATACCTGTATCTACTGTTGCTTTGTATTGATAATCTACTTGAAATGTTTTACTTGAGTCTGCTGGTAACTTGATAAAATTAGAATAAGCATTTAATTGTCCAATAGTGAAATTTGTAGTGAAAGCAAACTCTCCTGCAAACTCTCCTTCTATTTCTGCTACATAAGGAACGTTTCCAACAAATGATCTAATCAATTGACTTGTTCTAGCAAAGAAGTCATGATGAGAAACGTTGCTCGGCTTATCAAATTTAATTACACTTGAAACTGGTGCTGTTTCCAATCCAGCATCATTACCCACTTTAGAAAAATTATTATTCTTACTAATATTTCCTTTTCCTTCTTTAATCCAAAAACCATTTCTATTAATATCTATAAATTTTGAACCACTGATTGTGTTATTAATTGGACCTGTGGCTTGAGCAACCTGACCTAATACTGTATTCAATCCAAATACTACACCATAACCACAACCTTCAAATACACTGTTTTCAAAAACATTGTGTTGAACATCATGATCACTTAATACAGCATATGAAAATCCTGTCACAGAAACTTGATCAAAATTATTGTCTTGTGATGTAACTGGTGTTGATGTTGCTTGTAATAAAATACCCACCTGAGTTGCCACAATAGCAGAACCTACACCTGATTGTGTCCAAGGACCTTTCACATGAATATCTGTGAAACTGCTTCTTTTACAACTTGCTAATTTTAATCCAGGATGAGTTGTATTACTTTGTAATGTCATTCCAGATAATCTTATATTGGTTGCTTGATTGATAGATGTTGTTTGTGCCGCAATGCCCTCGCCATTTACTGTTTCAAAAACAGGAAACGCTCCTGTTTGTCTAATAACAGTTTTTTCACTACCATCACCAATTAAACTTGCATAAGGTGGAAGTTTGATACTGTTTGAAATTGAATACACACCTGCGTGTAATTTTAATGTAATTCTTTTTTTATAATTGTCAGCATCTGTTGAACTGCTCCATGGTAAAAATAATTGATCCACTGCTCTTTGTAATGCCGCTGTTTGATCAGTGCCGTCACCTGATGCTCCAAATGAACGCACACTAACTTCATCATCTAATCTTGCTTGTAAACTTCTTAAAATAGGAGTTGCTGGCTCGGCACCTGTTTGTATGTTTGAACCATTGCGATAAGTGTATTGATCACTCAGTTCAAATAGGTTGTCGTGTTCAGTTAAAACTTTTGAATTGCCTACTGCTGGTGCACCTTCTGATACAGCACCATTTCCTATGTATAGTTCTTGTGTATCCACTGCCCAACCCAGTTCTCCACCTGCAAGTTGTGGTAATCCAGAACCTGCGTTCTTTCTACCTCTGCGTATTTGAATTCTTGATATCGATACAATAGCCAATGTTTTTCTCCTGCTGTGAGTATTTATCGTTGTATATGATGTAAATTGATATTGATATTTAAACTGCGTGTTTAATATAGTATTCTTCTACTCTACGCCACCATTCGTCTTTGTATTTGCTATAATTTGCTGGTGTGATGTCAAATTGTTGGTATGTCAAATCTCTAGCACACATAAACACGTGTCCTTCTTTAATATCTGTACCATACACTTCATTGTGTGCTTCAGCATAAGCAACCAATTGTAAAAAATAATCTTCAATCCATTCTTTCTTTTTGGGTTTGTTGGTTTGTTTGAAGTCGATAATACAAGGCGCTCCTTTGTATTCTCCCACACAGTCT
>Ga0222715_10001811_pt1 | contig 20023 bp, 16 predicted proteins | sample C33_9DmetaG_FD_165056 | JGI IMG/M metagenome (GOLD analysis project Ga0222715, IMG submission 165056) | Estuarine water microbial communities from San Francisco Bay, California, United States - C33_9D | ecosystem: Environmental > Aquatic > Marine > Unclassified | place: USA: California... | reverse complement strand
GGCATTCTCAATCCGTCCGGTGCTGACCGCTCACCCGACCCAGTTTTACCCGGGCCGCGTACTGGCCATTATCACGGACCTTACCGATGCCATTCAAGCGAATGACCTAACGGCCATTCGCATGTATTTGAAGCAGCTCGGGAAAACTCCGTTCTTCCAAAAGACAAAGCCAACCCCGTACGACGAGGCCATCAACCTTATCTGGTATTTGCAAAACGTGTTCTACCAGAGTGCCGGAGACATTACGGCTGAGATGCGCCGCTCATTACCGAATTGGGACGGGACGTTGAACTTGATCAACCTCGGGTTCTGGCCGGGTGGTGATCGCGACGGCAACCCGTTTGTGAGCGTGGATACGACCTTGCAAGTGGCGGGCCGACTGCGCGATGTTTTGTTACAATGCTATTACCAAGATTTGCGCAGGTTACGCCGCCGTATTTCATTCTCAGGGGTGTACGAGGAGCTCATGGACATCGAAAAGATGGTCTTGAAGTGTATCCGCCACCAAGAGGAATGGGATTTCGTGAAGTTCCGCAGTGCCTTGCACAAGGTACTTTCGGATTTGCACGAACAGCACGATGGCATCTTCGTGGAGCTCGTAGAAGAGCTCTTGGATAGAGTGGCACTTTTCGGATCGCATTTTGCGAGCATTGATATCCGTCAAGATAGCCGCGAGATCAAGCGAGCCTTTGATGCCTTGGCTGAGCAATTGGGGGTATCGGTACCAGAAACTCCTGGCGAGTTGTTTGCACTGCAAGCAGCTTGGGACGGCACCCTTACCGGGGACGACCGCATTGATGATACCTTGCAGAGCTTCCGCGTGATTCGCGAAATACAAGCCAAAAATGGTCCTAAAGGGGCCCACCGTTATATCATCTCGAACTGTCGTGGTGCCATGGATGTGGCGCGCGTGTTCGCCTTGGCGCGATGGACTGCCTTCGGGGACGAAAAGATCACGGTGGACATTGTGCCGCTCTTTGAAACCATCGACGATTTGGTCGGTGCAGGTGCTTCGATGAATACCTTGTATTCTGAAGCCAATTACCGCGCGCACCTCACCCAACGCGGCAACAAACAAACCATCATGCTCGGGTTCTCAGATGGAACTAAAGATGGTGGATACATGAGTGCCAACTGGAACATTTACCGTGCGAAAGAAAACCTCACGCGTATTTCAAAGCAGCACGATATCGATGTGCTCTTCTTTGACGGTCGAGGCGGACCGCCAGCACGTGGTGGTGGTAATACCCACAACTTCTATGCGTCCTTGGGCTCGCAGATTGCATCGTCAGAAATCCAATTGACCGTACAAGGCCAAACGATCTCGAGCAACTTCGGTACGCCGGAGAGTGCGCAGTTCAATATGGAGCAGCTCATCACGGCTGGTTTGGAAAACATCTTGTTGACCGATCAAACCAAAACATTGGAGCCGCAGGAGCGTCAGCTACTAGAGGAATTGAGCGACATCAGCTTGAAATACTATACCGAACTCAAGGAGCACCCGCTCTTCACCGAGTTCTTAGAGGAGATGAGTCCGCTCAAGTACTACGGTATGGCGAACATCGGTTCACGCCCGTCGAAGCGTGGCAAGGCCAAGAAGCTTGAGCTGGACGACCTCAGAGCCATTCCGTTTGTGGGGGCTTGGTCACAGCTGAAGATGAACATTCCGGGATTCTATGGTCTGGGTAAGGCCTTCCAAGATTTGAGCGAAGCGGGCAGGTTGCATGAAGTGCAAAGCCTCTACCGCAAGTCCAAGTTCTTCCGTACCCTCATTGAAAACTCGATGCAGAGTATGTGTAAGACCTTCTTCCCATTGACTTCATATATGGCAGACGATGCCAAGTTTGGTGCCTTCTGGGGAGTGCTCAACGATGAGTTCGAGCGCACAGAGAAGTTTGTATTGAAGGTCAGCGGACAGCCGGAATTATTGAGCAATAACCCTGGCATTAAGGCCTCCATCGCCTTGCGCGAGAATATAGTGCTTCCACTGCTGGTCATTCAGCAATATGCCTTGATCACCTTGCGCGAGCAGAACCTCAGTGACGAGGTGCGTGCGAAGTATGAGAAGATGGTGGTGCGTTCCCTCTATGGAAACATCAATGCCTCGCGAAACAGCGCATAGCGCAAAATTGTACACTCCATAAAAAAAGGCACCCGCAGGGCGCCTTTTTTTATTCTTGGAATTTCAAGTCGTACCGCCAGCCGGCGTATATCTGACGACCCATAATGGGACCCCAAACTACGGAGGCATCGAATCGCCCGTCAAACGGTAAGTCGCCGCCTACTACAGGGTTTAATTGGCGAACGTTTAATGCATTTTGAATCCCTACGTAAATCTGTCCGAAAGCCGGGCTGTCCTTGCTAATCTGACCATTGAGCATGGTGAAAGCAGGGCTGCGATTTTCGTATCCAACATCCGGCAGTCGTTGCGAGCTGTTGTATGTGGCATTGATCTCAATGCCCATTCCTTTTCTGCCTGAGTAGCTGGCTCCAACATAAACCAGGTGAGGCACGTTGAGAATGACTTCTTCAAGAGCTAAGGGGTTCTCGCGGTATGTATTCAAATCACGCTGCTTAACGTCCTGGTAGCGATAAGCGACCTTTACTAAGGTTCTGTGGAATAGCTCATATTGTCCTCCTAATTGTGCGGACAGAGAATAGGGGCTGTACATCAACATTTGGCCGATGTTATCATATTGCCTACTGTAGGGATCTCCAGGAGTCTCGATTCTCATCGTATCCGTGCTGCCGTCTAAATCGACTACGACTTTTGAGTCGAATTGGGTATAATAGATGTCGGCATACCATTGTAATTCTTTGTACAATACGTCCTTGTTCCAGGCTACACCTACACCGTAGGTAGTGCCACTTTCAATGGGAACTACATTTCCTTCTAAGAGTACGTGTCTATTATTTGCCATGTAGCCCATGTATTCAGCGCCAAGGGTAGCTACTCTATAAGAATAGCTCGCTTGACTTCTAAAAGACCAAGCGTTGTGATTGTACTTCAGGTGCAGTCTAGGCACATAGTAGAAGTTACTTCCTACTCGTGGCCCTACCATTACTCGGTCGTAGCGTTGCCCTAGAATCATACTCAATCCTTCGCCATCCGGTGAGTTTACATAACTGTACTCCCCATAAATACCAGTGATGAACCCGTCGTTATCGCCATTATATCCCCACATATCTTGGTGTATGAAGAAATTATTGAAATCCAATCCTCCCTTCAATGTGTGACGTGTATCGAAGATATTGTCTTGGAAGATCAAGTTTCCGTACAGACGCTGCTCTTTTCCGGTAAAGAGACGGTTGCCGAAGTAACTGTCCAAATCTTGGTATACTGCACTTAGTTGTGTACCTATACTGCGGTTGATACCGCCATCAAGGAAATAACCGCGTTTCGCCCAAAGTTCATACCTGTTGGTTTGTAACTCGTGCGACCATATCGGAACTAGGGTAGGGTATCCGTACAACGCGCTGCCCCCAATGTTCTTGATGGCGCTCGCCTTAAGGCCAAATTGGGCCTCGCTAAACTTACCATTGTGCTTCCACGCATTTTGAACGAAAATATGCTGCGACAAAGGCGAATCTAAGTACCCGTCATTGTTGCCGTCCCAGCGGAACAGTTGTTGCCGTCCATGAACCATCACATTTGAAGACCACCGCTTACTTTGCTTCCAAGTATAGATAGCGTTCTGTTCAAATCGTCCTGGACCGGCAAACAAGTTGAAATGTGCTTTTTGCTCGGTGAAGCTTGGGCGCAGTTCGTAGTTGATTTGACCACTCATTGCTCCGGCTCCATTAACCACGCTACCGGGGCCTTTCGTCAACTGAATACTTTGGATCCAAGCGCCCGGAATGAGGGCTAAACCCAGGACTGAAGATAGTCCCCCCATCGTCTGAAGGTTACCTCGGGTGTAGAGCGCGTAAGGGCCTTCTAATCCAAGGAGCCTGATTTGCCGAGTACCGGTTACGGCATCGGTAAAAGAGGCTGAAATAGAAGCGTTGGTCTCAAAGCTTTCGCTGAGGTCACAACAAGCTGCTTTGCGTAACTCTACTTCCGAGATGAGTTCTTGGCTAAGAATAGCTTTCTTGGAAAGAGATACACCGGGGTCACGGTCAATGGCAACCTCTTCGAGTGTTTCGAATAGTTCTATCGAGGACGTATCCACGACTTGAGCGCTCATCGACCCTACGGAAAGTAGGCCAATCAACACCCGTAAATAAGGAAAAGTCATGGCTTAGTGCTTGTGCTTTTCGCCGTGTTCGTGGTGTTCCTCGTGTGTCTCGCCAGGTTTGCAGAGTGGATCACCCAAACCGTGCGAAGCTCTCAAATCCGCATCTCTGAATCTGCAGCATCCGTGGATGTTCGCATATTGCTCGTCTGTGGCTAAATGATCTTTAACATCATGACCCGCTTCGTTGATGGATGCAATGATTTCCTCTTTGGAAACTTTGTCGTTACGGAATGCCAAGGTTAATTGGTGCGTTTCACGATCCCAATCTGCTTTTTTAACTCCTGGCAAGTAGGCCGCATTTTCGATGCGCTCCTCACACATACCACAGAGTCCGTCGACTTCAATGGTGGTTTCAGTGAATTTGCTTTGTGCCCCGAGAGCCATTGCGCTACAAAGCGCGATAGATATAAATAATGATTTCATTGTACTTGATTTTTTTTTGAATTAAGGATGTTGCTAAAGACAATCCTGAAATCACGCGTACAACGTTAATCTATGAAGAGCGATATAGAGTGGCGGTCCTGTCGACTGAACGACACGGGTGGTATTCGAAAGAGGACTGTCTATTTGTTGACTATCTGTGCATTGAAAAATTTCAGGTGCGACAAACGGCAGTACAATGTTTACCTCACTGCTTTTGACCATAAGGTCTAATGAAGTGTAGGTTGTTTCGCAGCAATCTTCTTCACTTTTTTCGTGAGAAGTATCGCAAGATGAAGTTTCTGTATGACAACAAGACGGCTCCTCTACAATTGCGTTGTGGGCTTCGTGTACGATTCCCAAATGTACCGACGATTCGTGCTGACAGAAATGCAATAATCCTACTGCACCGGTGGAAACCACGGTGTAAAAGAGTGTGAAAACCAGTAGGATGAATCTTCTCATGAACACGAAATTACTCAATACCTTAGCGATAAACGCAAAAACTATGCAAAAAGTACTCTTACTAGGATCTGGAGAATTAGGTAAAGAAGTGGTTATCGCCTTGCAGCGGCTGGGTTGTACGGTGGTGGCATGCGATGCCTATGAAGGTGCGCCGGCGATGCAGGTGGCGGATCATTTCGAAGTGTTTTCCATGTTGGACGGTGATGCGCTGGAGGCGGCGGTGAAGAAACATAATCCAGATATTATCGTTCCAGAAGTAGAAAGTATTCGGACAGATAAATTGTACGAGTTTGAGCAAGCGGGTATACAAGTAACACCGTCTGCAAAAGCGGCAAATTTCACCATGAATCGCAAGCTTATTCGCGATTTGGCGGCCAAGGAGTTGGGCTTACGCACGGCGCCCTATGCTTATGCTACGAACATAGAAGAGTTCGAATCGGCTGTGAAAGAAATAGGATTGCCTTGTGTGGTGAAGCCGTTGATGTCCAGTTCAGGGAAAGGACAGAGTGTGGTAAAGGATGCCAGTGAATTACAGGCGGCCTTCACCTATGCTATGGAGGGCAGCCGAGGCGATTTGAAGGAAATTATAGTGGAGGGGTTCATTGATTTTCATACTGAAATCACCTTGCTAACGGTTACCCAGAAACACGGACCTACGTTGTTTTGCGCGCCTATTGGACACCGTCAGGAAAGAGGCGATTACCAAGAAAGTTGGCAACCGTGTGCCATGGATACGGCACAACTGCTCGAGGCACAAAGTATGGCGAAGAAAGTAACAGAGGCGCTAGGAGGTGCTGGAATTTGGGGCATTGAGTTTTTCTTGGGCGATGATGCCGTGTACTTCTCGGAACTTAGCCCGCGCCCGCATGACACAGGCATGGTTACTTTAGCAGGCACTCAGAACTTCAACGAATTTGAATTGCATGCTCGCGCATTGTTGGGTTTGTCAATTCCCGAGATTGAATTGAGGTACCCTGGGGTTAGTGCGGTGGTCCTAGCTGAAAAAGACGGTGAGCCGGTTTATGGTGGATTAGATAAAGCTAGCGCTGAGCCACAGGCAGATTTTAAGATTTTTGGCAAGCCCACCACTCGCCCTTACCGTCGTATGGCGGTAGCGCTGGCTTATGATAGAACCGGTGAAGAATCTATGGAGGCGCTAAGAAAAAGAGCGGCTCGTATAGCCTCCTTCATTACAGTGCACTAATTTTTGCACGAATCGCATCTTCGAATTTATGGAGGCCGTCCTTATTTAGGCCATCGAGTACTTCTCCCTGCATGCGATGGTAGCGGAGGCCTCGCTTGAACGCATCGACGATGTTGGGGTTACTGCTTTTTAGGTAGTTGATGGAGCTGTAAGAGAACAGCGCCACACTGTGGTGGTCTGTGATTTCAAGAAGTGCCCCGTCGTTAATGGTGAGGTATTCACAGAGCATCATATGATAGGGTTGCCCCTGTGCGGTTTGCTCTTTTTTAATGTCTTGGACCAATTCCGCCAACACCTCTTCCAATTCTCTCTTCATGGCAGAGACTAATCGGTCACTTGCCAACCCTCGATTTTTGACATAGTGAATTTGATTGATCAAATTGTCGAAAGAGGAAAGCGTCCAAAATTCGGTCACTTTTAATTGACGGCTTAACTCGCTTAACTCCTGGCCCTTTTCGAAGAGTACTTGTGGTGTTTGACTAGGGTCAAACCTATCGTTTCGGCGCATGTGCTCGTGGTTCCATAGATAAAATCTGAAAGCACTGAGTGTGGGGCGGTCCATGTAACGATAAATGGGAACTTCCTTTGCGATAAAATATAATTGGGCCCCGGAAACATTTACCGCTTGATTCAAATTACGCCTGGTATTATCGAGGTAAAAGTCGATATCGTCGTACCCCTTGATCGGAGGAAGGGTCGTACAAACCACGACCAATGAATTCTCTTCGGTATTCTTTCTCAAGGCATCGATACTCAGCGAAAAATGATCGGCCAATCGGATGAGCTCGTCGGTCGTCAATGGGGTGGTGCCCGTTCTTTTGCGGTAAAGAGAGGCTCTAGAACATCCGAGTACTTCCATGAGTTCTGCCGTGATTTTACGCTTACCTTTGGTGGAGCTAAAAATCTCGTCGAACAATTGAGTTTGGAATTGGTTCGGAGTATACATGGCCATTGACTTCTGAGTTAAAGTTAACTAATTGCACTAACCTTTGACCGCGACCTCCTTAGAATCTTCGGTTTTAGATAATATTCCTGGGCAAATTCTCCATTTACCCACAGGGGAATTCCTGCCGATGACCACCCCTGAACTGCGTAGAAGCAGTGGGAAGTATTTGACTCTTCGTGGATTGAGATTGACCAATGCGATCATCCGCAAGGGAATTTTGCAGGTGGCTGGTAGCCCTTGGTTGCCAGGTTTTTGGAACCTGAGTGCGGAAAAAGCAGAGGTGGCGCTACGAGCCTTTCGGGCACAAGGCGCCACATGTACGTTGTTTTTGTCGTTCACAAATGCCCCCGTGAGTTCCAAAGGATGGCACAGTTACAAGGGTGATCCCTATATGGTGCTGCCTATTTCTTGGTCCAGCTTTGATGAATATGTGGCTGAGATGAAGAAAAAGTACCGTGCTCGGGTCCGTAAGGTGCAAAAGAGTAATCAAGGCATACGCGTGGAGGTATTGCCGAAAGAGGGGCCTCAGTTTGAACAATGCGTAGCTATGTTGGAGGCCACCTTGAGAGATAAGGTGGTGGCTTTGCCGGGGAACTTGGAGCATTTGCTAGGGATGTTTAACCGATGTTTCGGGGGATCCTTTAAGTTGTTCGGCTTTTACCGCGGTGAGGAGCTGGTGGGTTTTATTTCCTGTATTGAGGATGGTCCCGTGCTTCGAGCCATGCATTTTGGTCAAAGCGATGATGCACCTGAGGACTTTTACAGTCATGCGATGTTTACCCTAATTGGACACGGAATAACTACCGGCGTAAAAAAGGTGCATTTAGGCAGGACTGCTACAGAAATTAAAAGCACCTATGGCGCCGTGCCGGAAGAGAACTATTTCTCCTTCTACAGCTCTAGTAGATTCTTTCAATTCTTAATGCGACTAGCGGATAAGTATTACCGTCCAAAGGCATATACCTTACGCAGTCCTTTTGGGTGATGTGTGGAAATAAACTATCTTAAGGCCACAACAAAACACTACCACATCATGAATGAAACGTACCGCAAGGTTTTCGAAAACAACAGAGAATGGATCAGGACAAACCTTGAAAAAGATCCAGATTTTTTTAAGCACTTAGCCAAAGGGCAAAGTCCGGATTTCTTGTATATCGGATGTGCGGATTCCCGCGTACCTGCGAATGAAATCATGGGTTTGGAGCCTGGAGATGTTTTCGTACACCGCAATATTGCAAACCTTGTCGTGAATACCGATATGAATGCACAAAGTGTCATTCAGTACGCGGTAGAGCACCTGAAAGTAAAACACGTGGTGGTCTGTGGCCATTACAATTGTGGTGGTGTGGCTGCCGCTATGGGGAATTCAAACTTAGGCTTGATCGACGGTTGGTTGCGTGAAATTCGCGACGTTTACCGCACTCATGCCGATGCTTTGAACGCTATCGAAGATCAGCATGATCGTTATAATAGACTCATTGAACTCAACGTGTTAGAGCAATGCTTCAATGTTATGAAAACGGCCTTTGTTCAAAAGAGCTACGCCGCGAATCAGTTTCCTCAAGTGCACGGCTGGGTATACGATCTTGCCAATGGGGAATTAGTGGATCTCGATTTTGACTTTGAAGGAAGTCTGAAGAAAATTCAAGAAGTCTACGATATCACAAAATAATGGGAGAACACCTCTTCTATGAAAATTCTTGGGGCGCCTTTACTGTAGCAAGTAGAGGCGCTTCTTTGTTGTCGTTGCAAATAGGAGGGAGAGAATTGCTTCACGATTTTGGCGATCAGTGGCACCAGTGGGCCGCTGGCGCTGTAATGTTCCCATTTCCAGTGCGCATGGCATCAGGGACGGTGATGTCATTCGAAGGATCAGAATATCATTGGCCCATCAACGATGAGAAACACCGGGCGGCGCTGCACGGTATTACACCTTGGGAGGAGTTTGAATTGGCCCAACTGCCCAGTGGTATACAGGCAAGCTGGAATTATGATGGCGCAAAAGAATATTATCCTTTTCCGTGCCGATTAACCATCCGCTATACTCTTGAGCAGAATGGTCTTACCCTTAGCGGACGTATAGATAATCTTGGCGAAGCAAATTTGCCTTTTCATTTGGGGTGGCATCCCTATTTCAAGACCCATGCCCCAGCGTTACACCCTGTGCCGACCCATCGATTAAAGAAGAATGAAGTAAGCCATCCGGGCGAAAAGATTCCTTTTGAAGGTTTTAATTGGACCGAAGAAGTGGACGGCGCCTTTTTAATGGAATCGGTCGAGCTTGGGGATGTTAATATCCAACCGCTATCCGCCATTACCCAGGTATTCCGACTTGCGGACGCCCCTTTTGTGGCTATTGAGCCGATCACAGGTCTAGGTCACCCAGATTTCCCTTGGCGCACTGTTCGGTCTGGAGAAACGGATGAGGTGGTGACAACTATTCGCGTAGGGAAGTAAGGGTACCTTCTTTCAGTCCTTCGAATTCTAATTTGTTAAAGGGCTCTTTCGGGAAGAAGGTCGCCGTCATGGCAATTAGCCCGTCGTCGGCCAAGAGCTCAAGGCTCATAATATCTATATACATTTCGTAATCAGCACCGGTGGTTTTCCTAGGGCCCCTCATGATATTTTTAAAAGAAGGTTCGAAATCTACCAATCCGCATTTGGAGCGGTCGATGTAAATGGAATCTACACTGGTCCAAATATCCAAGGTGTCGCCTGCAGCTGAAGTCAATTGTAGTGACCATTGCGGCTCCGCAGAGAAATTAATTCCAAAAGTATTGGCCCCACGAAGCCCCATCGTTGGTTCGAGATTGGCTTGGAAACCATTGCCGCCCTCCAGGCGGAACTGTTGTTTGATGTGGAATTGGCCGTCAAGTTCTACCAGAGATAATTCTCTCGGCAGGGTCATGCTACTGCGCCATTTGTAGGTAGGGACCACTTGGGCATAGTCCCAATTGCTCATCCAACCCATGAAGAGTTTCTTGCCGCGATCGGTAGGGGCGTTCCACCAGTTCACGCCGGCGTAATTATCGCGTCCCCAATCCATGTAGCGCTGGTCATCGTGCTCAGCAGTGTAGGCTGTTCCGTCCCAATGACCCACGAAGTATTGCGTGCCTGATCCGCCGTTTGGCGCGCCGCTGCCGATGCTAACAAGGAGGATGTCCTTGCGGATGCCTTCCTCTGTAGTGAGCGAAAAGAGCTCCGGGCATTCCCAGACGCCGCCGTGGTTGCCGTGTTCGCCTGAAAATTGGCTTAACAGGGTCCAATCCATTAAATTTTCACTGCCGTAAAATGCAATTTCTTGACCCACCGTTAGGGCACATATCCACTGCGTACCGTCCCACATCATCTTAGGGTCTCGGAAGTCTTTTAATTCTGGGTTAGGGAGGACAGGGTTGCCTTCGTAAAATTCATAGGTCATCCCACCATCAAGGCTGTAGCTGATGCCTTGGGTTTGTACGTCGCCTGGACGTTTGTGGAATGTGTACATGGCGATGATGGGAGGGGTGCTGTCCACGGCCAAGCCGCTCACGTTAAAGGTGTCAATCACTGCCGACCCGCTAAAAATGTAGCCCAGGGCCGTATCCGGATAAATAGCAATGGGGTGCTCGATCCAATGCAACAAATCTTTCGTACTCGCGTGTCCCCAATGCATAGGCCCCCACTGATTGCCCTCAGGGTAGTATTGAAAATACAAATGGTAGGTCCCGTCTTTATAAAACATCCCGTTGGGATCATTCATCCAATGCGCCTCTGGCGAAAAGTGATAGAGCGGGCGATATACCTCAGAGGTATCGGTACTCGAAGTTTGATTTGGGTCCAATTCCGTTGGCGCGCATGCCGCACAATACAGTAGGGCGGCTAGAATGAAATATCTCATGAAGCGTCGATAAAGGCTATTAATTCGGTTTTGCTAATGAGCGGGTTAGCCCCTTCTTTGCTGGCGACCATAGCGCCAAGGGCAGCGGCGTAATCTAGCGTTAGTTGCGGCTCCAATAGGTGGGAAATGCCAAAGAGCATGGCGGCTAGAAAGCTATCTCCAGCACCCACGGTGTCTTTTACCGTTACTGGAAAGATCTTGCTCTGAAGTGTACCAAAACTATTTACCCAAAGCGCGCCTTGACCACCTTTCGTTACGATGAGTTCTTGGGTGCCGAATGTTTCGTGCATGGCTTCAAACCCCAACTCTGGATTAGAATCCAATGATAACCACTGGGCGAGCAATTCATATTCTTCTTCGTTCACCTTGACGATTTCTGTACCCGTAAGTAATTCTAGAATGCGATCTGAATCGATAAAGGGTGCTCGGAGGTTGAGGTCAAACACCCGCGTACTGGCTTGAGTTCTGAGCGTTTTTAGTGCCTGGTAGCTGTGCTTACTTCGAGTTGCTAAAGACCCGTGCAAGAGTAGATCGCCGGGCTCCCATGAAATTTCAGGCGTACCAATGAAATCCCAAGCGCTTGGCTCGTCAATGGTGTAGCGAACCTCCGAAGGATTAGAGGTGTCCACCGTGACCGTTCCAGTAGGGTGCTCGCTTTTGGTGATGAATTCAGTAATGACACCGCGCTCTTGTAGAATATCGAGCAGTGTCCCACCGCGCTCATCATCGCCAATAGCCGAAATGACGGCACTTTCTAGTCCCAAATTCTGTGCGTGGATAGCGACGTTCATGGGTGCTCCACCCGGCTTCGCGCCGCTTGGGAAGAGGTCCCACAATACTTCGCCAAAGCAATAGAGTTTAGGCATCTTTCGAGGTTAATTGGTCTTGCAATTCCTCCAAGCTCACACCCTTTGTTTCCGGCATCATGAAATGCGTAAATAAGAGCTGCAGTACCATAAAGGCTGCGAAGAAGGCGAATACAGTCCATCCTGGGAACGCTTCGATCACTACCTCACCGAGCATGGTGATCAGTGCGGCGAACACCCAGTGCGTTCCTGTGCCCCAAGCTTGACCGGCCGCGCGTACGCTGTTCGGGAAGATTTCGGAAATGAATACCCAAATGACCGCGCCTTGACCTACTGCATGGGAAGCGATGAACGTGAGAATGAAAAAGAGGTTGAACCCTGCAGAAGCTTCAGTTTTGAACCCATAGGCCACCATCGCCAGAGAGATAATGTAGCCTACGGAACCGATGTACATGAGCGACTTACGCCCCATTCGATCGATTAAATAGAGACCTACAAAGGTGAAGATGAGGTTGGTTCCGCCGATAGAGATAGAGGAGAGGAGGGAGTCCGACGAGGCGAATCCCGCGTTCTCCAAAATTACCGGTGCGTAGTACAGGATGAAGTTGATTCCGCTCAATTGGTTGAAGAAGGCAAGTAAGAAGGCTAAAAGTAGGCTCTTGTTGTATTTGCCGCTGAAGACCCCTTTGCGGCTGCTTTCCTCTGAGGTGTGGTTTTTTATAGCGTCCAATTCCGCTTGCGCTTTACCCCCATCACCATGAATAAGTTGCAGGGTAGCGAGGGCTCCTGCTTCGTCCTTTTGTTGGACCACAAGCCAGCGAGGAGAATTGGGCACCCCAAAAATCAATAGGCAATATAAAGCGGCAGGAATGGCTTCTACACCCAGCATCCAGCGCCAGTCGCTATTGCCGCCAACGCCGTCGAGGAGGTAATTCGAGATGAAGGCGATGAGGATTCCGAAGACAATATTGAACTGGTACAGCGCTACGAGTCGACCGCGTGATTTCGCGGAGCTGATTTCACTTATGTAGGTGGGGGCAGCGACCGTAGAGGCCCCGACTCCGACGCCTCCGAGGAATCGGAAAAAGGAGAACATATAAGGATCAGTGGCTAACCCAGAGCCCAAGGCACTTACTAGGTAAAGTACGCCAACCCAAATGAGGGTTTTCTTACGGCCTATTCGTTTAGTTGGAATACCCCCGGCTAAAGATCCAAGCACAGTGCCCCAAAGCGCCATCGACATGATGAATACGCCATGAAACCAAGCGGAGGTTTGCCAAAGTTCTTTGATGGGTGCATTTGCACCAGAGATTACGACAGTGTCAAAGCCAAACAAGAAGCCGGCTAAGGCCACTGTTAGGGACCAATTCCAAGTTTTGTTCATTTCAGAGTGAGTTAACGAGCTCACAATGTAATGAAATATTTTGCCCCTAGTATGCCGCGCTGAGCTGCATCCAATAGGCCCAGGTTTGACCCAATTCCGCTTGTAATTTCGCCCGTTGGATTTGCGCTTTGGCGAAATAACTGGTGCGTAAGTTGACCTTGATTAATTCGCTATCGCCGAGCACCAGTTTTTTCTGCTCTGCTTGAAGCAACAGGAATACGGACTCTTGGTTGGCAACGCTCGCTTTGACAGCGGATTCTAGTTGAAGTAATTGGGTGGCTGTACTGCTCAGGGCATTGTTCCACTGATTCTCAATGGCTGAACGCTCCCATTGGAAGTTTTCGAGTTGAAGGTTTTGGCTCTGCGTATAGCCTCTTCCTTCCCGTAAGAACAATGGGATGCCAAGTTTGGCCTTCACCAACCGATTGTTTGCGTCGAAATCCCCTTGGCTAGGCAACGCTCCAAAATTACCGGGCAGCAAGTAGGCACCGCCCACGGCAATGGTAGGTTTGAGGTATTCACGGGCCAATTGTCTTTTGAGCCGCAACTGCTCTTCTTTTTGATCGTTGTAGGCCCAGAGTGGGTGCTCATTGCCCAACACGGTAGTTTCCATTTGCCTCGGCAATTCCGCAGAGGGTCGGACATAGGGTTGAAGGACGACAGGGATTTCCTCGGCCGACCAAAGCCAGTTGCTCAAATCATATAAGGCCTTGACCGCCTTGCTCTGTGCGCTGTAGAAATCCGTTTCCCAGGTGCTGACTAAGGCTCGGGCGTCCAAAGTGTCCATCGCGGAGGCATCGCCAGCCTCAAAAGCACTAATGGTAAAGGCATAGACTTCTATCGCGGCTTGCCACGCTACTTCATTAGCCTCAACATTTTGGTCTGCTTCAAACCACTTCCAATAGGATTGGACGGCTTTGGTCAATAGTTCGTTGCGGTACAATTCTGCCTCTGCGGCACTAAGTTCGACTCCGGCTTTTGCCAAAGCAAGATCGGTGCGGCGTGCGTCTGTCAATAATCCTCTACCCAGGTTGATCATACCACCGACGGCAAACAAGCCCTCGGGCGGGAGTTTGTCTTGAGGATTGGTATAGAGTCCATCGATGCTATTCCAATCCAGTTGGAATTGGACCGGGCTGGCCGTCGTACTGCTCAGTTGAACTCCAGGTCTACGATAGTATTGCTCTCCGTTGAATTCTTTACTGGCTAATGTACCGCTGATATAAGGGTCGAACGCACCGCGAGCCTTTCGTAGTTCGGCTTTAGCAATGGGAAGTTTATTCCCCACAGCTTTCAAGAGCGGGTGGTTTTGGTCTACCCATTGAATGAATTCACCGACCGTCAGTACGCTATCGGCCTCCTTGATCTGGGCTGAAAGTGTGGCTGAGAAGAAGTAGAGGCCAATAAAGAGAAAACGCTTCGCCATTATTTCAACTTGAGTTTTGGTTTGTCCAATTTCTCTTTGGCTTGCACCGGCTCATAGTAGTCTGGTGGGAAGGTGTTGAGCTGACGCCACATTTCGTACCAAACCGGTACGGTGTTTAGAAGCGCGATTCCTCTGGCACCGGTTCCGGCGCGTAAATTCTGCGGCCATTCCTCGCTGGGCGCGACTAATATGCGGTATTTGCCATTCTCATTGGTGATTCGATCGATGGCAATGACCGTACCGCTAAAGGTGCCATAGCTGGTGTTTGGCCATCCTCTGAAAACGATGGCAGGCCAACCGTCGAATTGGAACATAACCTGGCTTCCTTCATGAATCAAAGGCATGTCCATGGGGCTGATGTAGAGTTCAACGGCCAATTCGTATGCGGTAGGCACGATAGTGGCCAAGGGAGTGCCCTCTTTTACCGTTTCGCCAATACCTTGCATAGTAACTTTCGCTAGCATTCCGGTTTGTGGGGCAAGGATATAGTAATAGCCGCTGCGCACTTGGTAGTTGCGCAAGGTGTTTTGGAGCTTCGCGAGTTCACCTTGGCTGGCGGCTAGAGCGCCCTGAGCCGTGGCGAGTTCGCTTTGTGCTTTCGAAATTTTCTCGAGATAAGCATTGCTGTTGTTGCCCAATTCTAATTTTGCGTCGAGCTGCTTGTTTTTGCTCATTTCCCACTTCTGCTGTGCCTCCTGAGTTTTTGCTCTGCTTTGAGCCAATTTGATGCGGTACTGTTCTACTTCAGTTCGACTTTTAAGACCTTGGTTGAAAAGTTGCTCGAATCGTTCTGCCTGGTCTTGTGCGACTTTTAAATTTTGAGCTTCAGCCGTATAGTTTGAAGAATCTGCCTGCGCAGCAGCACGGGCAGCCTGAAGTTTAAAGGTCAGGCTTTGTGCGCTGATTTCTTGATTAGTGCGTAAGGTTCTTACCAACGACTCTAATGCAGTAACCTTGGCTACATAGCTTGATACGCCATCTTTCTTTGCATTTAATTGTTCTATGGTACGGGCGATGAGCTCAGGATCAAGGTATTCGTTTTTAATTTCCTGAAGTCTTGCTATCGTGTCGCCTTTTTCTACGAGGTCTCCTTCCACAGCATACCATTGTGCGATTTGGCCTGCAATAGCGGCTTGAATCTCGCTAGGTCGCTGCTCGGGCTGGCGCATGGTGACGGTGCCTTTTGCCTGAATATTTTGAGTCCAAGGCAAGAATAGCCCTCCTAAACTGATTAAGGCAGAGATAAAAAAGGTGCGCTTCACCTTTGGGCCGATGAAAGGATTGTTCAGCTTCTCGAAGCTCTTGTATCGCTTTGTGTCTAATCGGTCGTTAATTCTATTCTTCGAAATATTTAGCATGGCTTATAGTTCGATGGTTAGGGTACTGTGCTCTTTAACGGTCGGGAGGTTGGATGCAGCAACCAGTGTCCAGGGTTGGGCGGGATCCCAAATGAATTCAACAATGCTCTTCCGCTCTTTTGGATCGAAAAGGTGGAAAATGTCATCCAACAGCAGGAGGCGTGGGCGAACAACAATGGCACGTGCCAGCAGGATGCGTTCTACCAAGCTGCTCGACAGTGGACGGGTTGTAGGTCCTACCATAGTTTCATAACCTTTGGAAAGAGATTTGATGAAGCTTTGCAGCCCCAATCCTTGAATTGCCCACTCTACATCGCTCAACTCTATTTCCGGTCTACCTAATGTGATGTTTTCTAGCAAGGTTCCTTCAAAAAGATCTTCACTTAAGAAACAGTCTCCGACGTGGTATCTTAAGTCTGCGGTATTCAGATTACCAGAGGGGTAGCCGTTAAAGCTCACGGTACCGTGAGTAGGTTCGTATTGCACTGCGAGTAAACGCAGGAGAGTTGATTTACCTGATCCATTGGGCCCGGTGATCACCGCACGAGCACCGGACGGGATGTTGAGGTTTATGTTGTTTAGGATGGCACGAGATCCATCCTCAGAGGTGTAGGTGAGGTCTTTTAGCTCCAAAGAAGCGCCCATGCCCGTATCAATGGTATCAAAGAGCATCGCGCCTTGGTCTTCCTCGAGTGGGATATCCGTTACTGTACTCATCTTCTCCACGGCGGTGAGCACGTCGTAAATAGGCTCCATGGTGAGTATGAGTTTCTCTGCAGAGTTGATGATGAGGATGATGACGATTTCTGAAGCAACGAATTGGCCCACATTAATCTCATTTTGAATCACCAAAAGTCCGCCGATGATCAACAAACCGAGTGTTACAAAAGCTTTGAACCCTACGATATTCGCGTATTGGAAGATCAAAACTTTCCAGTGACGCTTTCGGTGTTCGAGGTAGCTATTAACCAATTCATCGGTGCGCTCCAAAGGCAGTTCGGTATGACCTGCCCTCTTGAAGGTGTCCATGGTGCGAGCGATTTCCTTAAGCCAATGTGCAATTTTGTATTTGTAGGTACTTTCTTTCATACTACTGTCAAGTCCGCGTGGTCCTGTGTAATAGAGGATAGCAATCAATACCACGATCAACGCTACACCAAAGGTGATGAAGAAGGGGTGGTAAGTACTCAATAGAATGAGGCCTATGAGGATTTGTAATGACGAGGCACTAAAGTCCATTAGAATCTTCGAGAGTCCTTTTTGTACGTTTAGGGTATCAAAGAATCTATTGATGAGTTCTGGGGGGTATTGGCCTCGGATAGAGGCGTTTTGAAACCTTGGAATTCTATAGGTGAATTCAAAAGCGGCACGGGTAAAAATTCGTTGCTGTAAGATTTCTGAGATCGATAACTGTAAAATCTGTAAAACGCCTCCTACCAGAACACCTAAAGTGACCACAGCACTTAGGATGATCCAGCTCGTGCTCACCATTCCTGCTTGGATTAAGCCAATGATGGCTTGCACCCCTAAGGGTAAACTGAGGTTCACAATAGCATAGAATAATGCGTAGGCGTATAGGTACATGATATCTCTACGGTCCTCCGAGAGCATCGTGATAAATTTCTGGAAAGGATTTTTGGTCATCGCTTTTGAATCGAGTTAAGGGTCATTTCGGTTAGAAATTCTATGATTGCTCTGCGGTCGTTGGCGGCATCCGAGAGTCTAGGTAAGTGTTCGGTGAAAAACTGCTGGCTTTGAGCCGCGGAAATCACGGTCGAAAACAAGCTGTGTGGGTATTTGTAATCCGGATTGATTTGAAGAGCAAGAATGCCAAGGGTATCACATAATCGCTTGTAACTAAGGAAATATCCTTCTTCATTTTCAGCATCAACCTCTTTGGTCAAGTAGATTTTCGGGTATTCCGCCACTACCAAACGTTGAAGGGTGCCTTCGTCAATGTGAGGGATGCGCTCGTCTTCGTCCATAGGTAGGACTAATAATTCAACGGCGCGTTTTAGTTTGTCTTCCGCGCTATTTAGCATCATGAATTCCTGTGCCATTTTGACCTCAAGCCAGCCCCAGTACCAGTTAATGAGGTAGGCGAGGAGCTGGTGTTTGTTTTGGAAGTAGCGGTATACACTTGCTTCAGTGCTTTCTATCGCGAGTCCAATTTTTTTAAAGGTCACATGCTCATACCCCATCTCTTCCATGAGTTCAATACTCTTGGAAAGGATGCGTTTACCGAGGTCAGTCTCCTCAGGATTCTTATTGTAGAGCTTGGCGCTCACTGAAATATTCAGTGCATTCATATGATATCAACGCTAAAGTCAAATAATTGTTTAACAATGCAAATATAATAGTATTACTATCAAATAAAAAATACCCAGTTAATTAGCCGTATCTTTGCCCCAGCTACGCTATGTAGCTAACTAAAAACACTTTATGACATTTGACTCTTTAGGACTCGATTCTCGAATCCTAATTGCCTTGAAAAATCAAGGTTACACTAAACCTACACCCATCCAAGAACAAAGCATACCCATGCTACTTTCAGGTTCGGATTTGCTAGGTACTGCCCAAACGGGCACAGGTAAAACGGCCGCTTTCACTATTCCAATCATTCAACACCTACTAGATGGAGGCACGCCTAAGCGCCGACGAATTCGAGCTCTAGTGGTTACTCCTACCAGAGAACTGGCCCTTCAAGTCGCTGAAAACGCGAAAAGATATAGCGCCGGAACCGGCCTTAGAACGGCTGTTATTTTTGGTGGTGTAGGCCAGAATCCACAGATTGATCAGCTTCGAAAAGGTATAGATTATCTCGTGGCGACCCCAGGTAGATTACTTGACTTACAAAACCAGGGACACATTGATTTATCCCATTTGACGCACTTTGTGTTGGATGAGGCAGATCAAATGTTGGACATGGGTTTCATTCATGATATTAGAAAGCTTTTGCGCATTATTCCTCAAAAACGTCAGAGCCTATTCTTTTCAGCTACAATGCCCAAGGATATTATGGTGCTCAGCGAGCAAATTTTGAGGCCTAATTATAAGCAGGTAAGAATTGCCGTGGAAAAACCAACGGCAGAAAGGGTAACGCAAGAGGTATACTACGTCGCGAAGAATGATAAACCTGCCATGTTATTGGAGCTAGTCAAATCCATGGAAGGTTCTGTCCTTGTCTTTGGTCGAACCAAGCACGGTTGTGATAAGGTAGTCCGTATACTGGACAAAAAAGGGGTAAAAGCTGCGGCAATCCATGGGAATAAAAGCCAAAATGCGCGACAAAAAGCTTTGAAAGAGTTTAAAGAAGGCTCCTTAAACGTTTTAGTCGCTACAGATATTGCGGCAAGGGGGATTGATATCTCAGGTTTAGAATATGTGGTGAATTACGAGCTGCCAAATATTGCTGAGACGTATGTCCACCGCATTGGGAGGACCGGTAGAGCAGAAGCCTCTGGTGCCTCTGTTTCATTATGTTCTGCTGATGAAAGAGGTTATTTGAAGGATATCGAAAAGTTGATCAGTGCATCCATTCCATTGATTGAGGACCATCCGTTTGCGGAAGGAGCTGCGGAAGAATGGTCGGATCCCGAAAATCGCAAGCCTAAAAAACAAGGCCAGCGCGCGCCAAGACCAGGAAGGGGCGGGCAGCCTAAATCAAAGCGAGAAGCCAGGCCTAGTCGAGGTAAAAAGCCTTCGAGACGGTATTAAACAAATTGAAGTAGAGCAAGGATAGCATCGTTGATTCTATCCTTGTTCCATTTTTTGATAGGGAACCCTAGGGGTCCGAATCCTGCCTTGTGGACTAGTTTCATCCATAAAAATTGGTCAACGATATGTGGAATGATCAGCTGTGGTAATCCAAATCTAAGGGCTGAATGAGTGGTGCC
>Ga0222715_10001808_pt1 | contig 20047 bp, 20 predicted proteins | sample C33_9DmetaG_FD_165056 | JGI IMG/M metagenome (GOLD analysis project Ga0222715, IMG submission 165056) | Estuarine water microbial communities from San Francisco Bay, California, United States - C33_9D | ecosystem: Environmental > Aquatic > Marine > Unclassified | place: USA: California... | reverse complement strand
TCCGATCGTAGATAATGAAGGAAAACTCGCTGGGATTGTAACGAATCGTGATTTACGATTTGAAAAACGTAATGACCGAATGATCACAGAAGTCATGACGTCAGAAAACCTGGTAACTGCCCCAGCAGGTATTACTCTAGCCGAAGCAGAAGATATTCTTCAAGCTCATAAAATCGAAAAACTACCCGTCGTTGATGAAAAGCAACAATTAGTTGGGTTAATTACTTTTAGAGACATCACTAAACTCACTCAAAAGCCGATTGCTAATAAAGATAAGTACGGTAGACTCCTAGTTGCTGCTGCAGTAGGTGTTACTGCCGATGCGGTTGATCGTGTTAGTGCGTTGGTTGCTGCTGGTGTTGATGCTGTAATTATTGATACCGCACATGGGCATTCAAAAGGGGTAGTAGGTGTTCTAAAAGCAGTAAAATCTGCTTTCCCAGAACTTGAGGTAATTGTCGGGAATATTGCTACCGCTGAAGCTGCACTTTATCTTGTTGAAGCGGGTGCTGACGCAGTTAAGGTAGGGATTGGTCCTGGTTCAATTTGCACTACGCGAGTAGTTGCGGGGGTTGGATTTCCTCAATTCTCAGCGGTTCTCGAAGTAGCCGCTGCATTAAAAGGATCAGGTGTTCCAGTGATTGCAGATGGAGGGGTTCGTTTTACTGGTGATATCCCTAAAGCGCTTGCCGCTGGAGCAGACTGTGTTATGCTCGGTTCACTATTAGCAGGAACTAAAGAATCTCCGGGTGAAACGATTATCTACGAAGGAAGAAAATTCAAAAGCTACCGTGGAATGGGGTCTGTTGAAGCCATGAAAAAAGGTAGTAAAGATCGCTATTTTCAAGATGTAGAAGATGATATCAAGAAGCTCGTACCAGAAGGTATTGTAGGTCGAGTACCGTATAAGGGTGAGCTTTTTGAGAGCATGCATCAATTTATCGGTGGTTTAAGAGCTGGAATGGGTTATTGTGGAGCCAAGGATATCAACACTTTGAAGGAACACGCAAAGTTCGTTAAGATTACTGCAAGCGGTATCGCAGAGAGTCATCCACACAATGTAACGATTACCAAAGAGGCTCCGAATTATAGTCGATAGGTTATTTCGATTGACTGGCTTCGTAGTCTTTCCAGGTCATATCTTTAAAGATATCGTCTCCAAAGTACTTGGCTACGGTAAGAAATGGTGCAGCAGGATAGTAACCTGCTACTGGAGCTAACATTTCAAATTTAGAAGTAAGGTAGACCACGGTCGGATAACTTAAATTACCGTTAGTAAGAGCTACGGCTAATTCGTGATATCCCTTTTTACCTTGAGGTACAAACGAATAAGTTTGTCCTTGAAAAACAACATCTTCGGCTTGTTCGGCATTGAACTTAACCATGTAGAAGTTCTTGATCATATACGCTCGAACCTCAGGATCATTGAAGGTTTCTTTATCCATTTTTTTACACCACCCGCACCAATCGGTGTAGACGTCAATGAAAATTTTCTTTTCATTGTCTCCATCTTCAGCAATTCTTTGAACAGCCTGTTCAAAGCTTAACCATTCAATTTTCTGTTCTTGAGCAAATAGACCGATCGAAAAACCAATCGATAACAATAGCGATAACAATCCTTTCATGGTCTAAAGATAATTAAACCTCTGCAGCAAGTTGAGTATCTAGAGTTACATTAACTTCAATTTGACCTTTGGTAAGGTCTTCAAAGGTCTCTCGTTCTCTAATCAGTTCTGCCTTTCCATTGATCCATAACACTTCTGCAGGGCGTAATCTAGAATTATAGTTACTTGCCATTGAGAAGCAATAGGCTCCGGCATTGTGAAATACGAGTAAATCACCTTCATTGATTTCAGAGATTCTTCGATTGCTACCAAAAGTATCGGTTTCACAAATGTATCCGACAACCGAATAGAATCTAGGCTTCCCGTCAGGGTTGCTCAGGTTTTCAATTTCATGGTAGGCGCCATAAAGCATTGGACGCATCAGGTGATTGAATCCGGAATCTACTCCGGCAAAAACCGTAGAAGTGGTTTGCTTAACTACATTTACTTTAGCTACGAATTTACCCGCTTGACTTACTAAGAATTTACCTGGCTCAAAGGAGAGGGTTAATTCTTTACCGTAGGATTTACAAAAACTGTTGAATCGTTCCGATAATTTTTGACCAAATTCTTCAATGGGTGTTTCAATATCATCCTTCTTGTAAGGAACTTTAAATCCGCTACCAAAGTCAATAAACTCGAGGTTGTCAAAACTCTTAGCTGCTTCAAATAGAATTTCGGCAGCATATAAAAAGACATCAATATCTAGAATATCACTTCCTGTGTGCATATGGATTCCATTAATATGCATCCCAGTAAGGTCAACAATTCTTTTAATATGGGGTACTTGGTGAATACTAATACCAAATTTTGAATCGATATGTCCGACCGAAATATTACTATTACCCCCAGCCATCACATGCGGATTAATTCGAACGCATACAGGGGTGTCTGGAAAACGTTGCCCGAATAGCTCTAGAACCGATAGGTTGTCGATATTGATTTGAACACCTAAGGATCTGGCCTCTTCAAGTTCCTCAATTGACACGCCATTCGGTGTGTAGATGATTTGATCGGCAGGCACTCCAGCTAGCAATCCCAATTTTACTTCTTCGATGGAAACTGTATCAAGACCTGCTCCTAGACCGTGAATAAGACGTAGAATGCTAAGGTTAGAATTTGCTTTTACCGCGTAGTGAAGCTTTAAATTTTTCACTGAGATAAAGGCGCTCTTAAGGCGATCAAACTGCGCTGCAATACGATGGGCGTCGTAAATGTAAAGGGGAGCTCCGTACTGTTTAGCGATATCGCTATAAGGAATATGAGACATAACTTCAATTCATTAAGGTGGTGCAAAATAAGTGCCTTCTACGGATAAATAGATAGAAATAATCATTATTTCTCATTTTATCACAAAGAGTTATATATAAAACAATCGGAAGCGAAGAAAGAGAGAATAATTGATAGGCCTATTGGCTGTGCTTTCCTATTTTTGTAACTCAATTTTAATAGATAAACATGAACCTTCACGAGTTTCAAGGAAAAGAGATTTTAGCCAGTTTTGGCGTAGGTATTCAACGTGGTAAAGTAGCTTCAACTCCCGATGAAGCGGTAACAGCAGCAAAAGCCTTAACTGAAGAGACTGGCACTGGCTGGCATGTGATCAAAGCCCAAGTTCACGCCGGTGGACGTGGTAAAGGTGGAGGTGTAAAGCTTGCTAAGAATTTAGACGAGGTTATGTCTATCGCTAATCAAATCATCGGTATGAATCTAGTTACTCCTCAGACTTCGGCTGAAGGTAAGAAGGTTCATCAGGTACTCGTAGCAGAGGATGTATATTATCCAGGTGAAAGTGAAACTTCTGAGTTTTACATGTCGGTGCTACTTAATCGTGGTACTGGTCGTAACATGATTATGTATTCTACTGAAGGAGGTATGGATATCGAGGAAGTTGCTGAGAAAACTCCTCATCTTATTTTTACAGAAGAAGTAGATCCTAGTACAGGACTCACTGGATTTCAAGCAAGGAATATTGCTTTTAACCTAGGTCTATCGGGCAAAGCTTTCAAAGAAATGGTTGGTTTTGTAACCAAATTGTACAAAGCTTATGTCGAGAGTGATTCGAGTTTATTTGAGATAAACCCGGTTCTTAAAACCTCAGACAATAGAATTATAGCTGTTGATGCTAAGGTGACTCTCGATGACAATGCGCTATTTAGACGCAAAGCTTATGCAGAGATGCGAGATGAGCGCGAGGAGAATCCAATTGAAGTTGAAGCTAAGGCTCTTGGACTAAACTATGTAGATCTTGACGGTAACGTTGGATGTATGGTTAATGGTGCCGGTTTAGCTATGGCTACAATGGACCTTATCAAAATGGCTGGTGGTGAGCCGGCTAACTTCTTAGATGTTGGTGGTACTGCCGATGCTAAACGTGTTGAAGAAGCGTTTAGAATTATTCTAAAAGACCCTAACGTAAAAGCTATTCTTGTAAATATTTTCGGAGGAATCGTTCGATGCGATCGCGTAGCTAATGGAATTGTAGAGGCCTACAAGAATATGGCAGATCAAATCAATGTTCCTATCATCGTTCGTTTACAAGGAACGAATGCAGAACTTGCAAAGCAAATTATTGAAGAATCTGGATTAGAGGTTCACGCAGCAGTCCAGTTCCAAGAGGCGGCTGATAAAGTAAAAGCTTTACTTAGTTAATAGAAAAGCCGCTCATCTGAGTGGCTTTTTTTATGCTTGTTCTTGAAGCGTTTTAAGTTGATCTCTTAGTCTGGCCGCTTCAATAAAGTCTAGGGATTTAGCAGCTTCTTCCATGGCTTTTCGCGTTCTTTTTATTTCATCGCTTCGGTCATTGCTACTCATATAGGCTAGCTCTTCTTCTGAAATCGGTTTCACACGAGGGGCGATCTTCTTCTCTTTTTTGGTGCTTACTAGCGTTGATTCAATGGATTTATTCAAGGCTTTTGGCTGAATTCCCTGCTCTTGATTGTAGATCTCTTGCTTTGATCTTCGATAAGCTGTCTGATCGATGGTTAGTTGCATGCTTTCGGTGATCGTATCTGCATACATAATTGCCTTACCATTTAGATTTCGAGCGGCTCTACCCACGGTCTGTGTAAGACTTCGGTTTGATCGTAAAAAGCCTTCTTTGTCTGCATCTATGATGGCAACTAGAGATACTTCGGGAAGATCGAGACCTTCTCTAAGTAGGTTTACTCCTATGAGTACGTCGAATATTCCTTTACGAAGATCTTGCATGATTTCAACACGCTCAAGAGTATCCACATCACTGTGAATATAACGACAACGAACACCGATCCTTGTAAGGTATTTTGTGAGCTCTTCTGCCATCCGTTTGGTAAGTGTGGTAACTAGAATACGCTCGTCCTTATCTGCACGTATTTTAATTTCCTCGGTGAGATCATCGATTTGATTTTTACTAGGGCGTACTTCAATAATCGGATCTAGAAGCCCCGTAGGTCGGATAAGTTGTTCAGTGTAGATTCCTTCACAAAGAGCTAACTCATAATCTGCTGGTGTAGCACTAACATAGAGCACTTGATTTTGTAGTGCCTCGAATTCTTCGAATTTGAGAGGTCGATTATCCATAGCTGCCGGAAGCCTAAATCCGTAATCGACGAGATTTTCCTTTCGAGATCGATCGCCTCCATACATTGCGTGCACTTGTGGAATAGTGACGTGGCTCTCATCAATGATCATTAAATAGTCATCAGGAAAATAGTCTAAGAGGCAGAAGGGTCTCGTGCCAGGTGCTCGACCGTCAAGGTATCGGGAATAATTCTCAATACCTGAACAATATCCGAGTTCACGCATCATTTCTAAATCGAATGTGGTTCGTTCTTCTAAACGTTTCGCTTCTAACGGTTTTCCAATTCCATTGAAATAATCTATCTGCTTTACAAGGTCATCTTGAATCTGGTGTATTGCGTTCTGTAGCACATCAGGAGAGGTAACAAACATGTTCGCTGGATAGATCGTCAATTGATCATAGCTTTCAATTACATTTTGATTCACTGGATCTAACGCCTCTATTTCTTCAATTTCATCGCCAAAAAAGTGAATGCGGTAGGCAATATCTGCATATCCGGGGTGAACATCGATTACATCTCCCTTTACTCTGAAGTTTCCATGCTTGAAATCTGCAGTGGTTCTCGAATAGAGAGATTGTACTAGTTGTTTCAGAAGTGCAGTTCTAGAAATCACTTGATCCCTTTCAATTTTAATGACGTTTTTCTGAAATTCGATCGGGTTTCCGATACCGTATAAACAGGATACCGATGCGATGACAATGACATCCCTTCTTCCGCTAAGCAGTGACGAGGTTGTGCTCAGACGTAGTTTCTCTATATCCTCGTTGATGCTAAGATCTTTTTCAATATAGGTTCCACTTGCGGGTATATAGGCTTCGGGTTGATAGTAATCGTAGTAGGATACAAAATATTCTACAGCATTATTTGGGAAAAACTGCTTGAATTCAGAGTAAAGTTGAGCCGCTAAGGTCTTATTGTGTGCTAAAACGAGTGTTGGCCGCTGAACCGTTTCGATAACGTTAGCCATCGTAAATGTCTTACCTGAACCGGTTACCCCTAAAAGCGTTTGATGCCGGTCTCCTTCCTTTATCCCTCTCGATAAGGATTCAATCGCTTGAGGTTGGTCTCCAGTAGGTTTAAAGTCGGCGGTTAGTGTGAAACGCATACCGCAAAAATACGCATCTTACAGGTCTCTTTTCTTCAATATAGCTAGACTACTCCATAAATAAATAAGAGTATATCCGATAGAGATAGCAACTTCTTTTGGTGTGGTTTGATAGTTGAGTACAACATCTTCACCAAGTTCTTTGGCTACCGATTGAATTGCACTCAAACGCGTAAATGGTTCATGCAATAAATTGAAAGAGGCCTGTAGCGGAAAGAATCCTTTGATTTGACTCGCTAGACTAAAGGCGTCTGTTTTTTCAGCAAAATTTCCGTATTCGGCTAATAACTCTCCCCCAATACCCCAAACAATTTGCTCGCCAATGAGGAGTACGATCAAAAATCCGAGAGCGAAAGCAGAACGTTTAATTAAGATTCCTAAGAAAAGACACAAACTAAAGAAGCCAAACAGTTTTAGAAAATAGAGTAATAGGAAATGGAGTTCCGAAAATACAATACTGATCTCCGTATAATCAGAATAAATCATTCCCAAAATCAATGAAATGACTGCTACAAACAAAGTCGAAAGTGCAGAAAAGACTGCAACGACAATCACCTTGGAAGCCATAAATTCCTTTTTCGAGAGCCCGTCGATAAGGTTTTGTTTCAAGGTTCGATTACTGTATTCATTTGAAATCATTGAAACAATTACTACCGCTAAGAAGAGTTTGAAGAAAGCCGCAATAAAGCTGTTAAAATGCCAGATCAATGGAAAGTTGAAGATTCCTTGGTCGGCTAAATGAAATTCAATAGGGCCAATATCGAATTTGATAGCAGCTATCAACGAAATGAGCGTTAAAAAAACGAAATAGGCCGATATAAGAATGATACTCGATCTACTATGCTTAATCTTGTGGTATTCAATTAAAAAAAGTCGTTTCATTAGGCGTTGGTAATTTCTAAAAATAGTTCTTCAAGTCTCTTTTGGTGACTACTTAAGTGGGTTAAGAATATTCCTTGTTCAGAAAAGTATTTATTGATGATTTCAGGACTATGATTGGTTTTGATTTTTAAGAGGCCACCTTCCTTTCCTAAAATTTCTATATCAGGGTGCTTTTCAATATGCTCAGCTAGTTTTTCTGTACGATTGGCCCCTACAAGTAAGTAGGCTCCTGATTTCCCCATTTCTTCTACTGAGCCACTATAAATGCTTTTTCCTTTTTGCAGAATAATCACTTGATCACATACTTTCTCAACCTCGTCAAGTATATGGGAGGCAAGGAGTATAGTAGTCCCTTTCGAGGCGATTTGCTGAATAAGAACTCTGATTTGATGAATGCCTTGTGGATCTAAGCCGTTAGTCGGTTCGTCAAGGATTAATATTTCAGGGTCATTGAGTAGGGCTGAAGCGATTGCCAAGCGCTGTTTCATTCCCAAAGAAAAGGTGGAAAATAAATCTTCAGAGCGCCCCTCTAAACCTACTTCCTTTAAAGCTTTCGGTACTTCAGAATTAGGAATTTCTTTAATGAGACAAACGAGCTCAAGATTTTCTCTCGCGCTCATGTACGGATAGAAGTTTGGCCGTTCAATGATAGCTCCAACCTTCTTTAATGCTTCTTGTGTGCTTAAGTCACCTTCAAACCATTCAAAACTACCAGAACTTGCATTAACTACATTTAGAACGATGCCTAGTGTGGTAGATTTACCTGAGCCATTAGGTCCTAATATTCCATAAACCGAACCTTTTCGTATTTCAAAGCTCAGATTAGTTACCGCTTGAACCCTTCCGTAATTTTTACTTAGCTGATTTCCTTTGAGCAGAATTTTCGACATGAACTGTTAAGCTTTAAAATAGATCTCCAATTTATGACCGTTTTTTCTGATAATTGTTACATTCGGGTTATGTCTGATGCTCCCCAAATGCTTTTAAAAAAGCCTAGTTATCCAATTTCACCGATACTAGCGGCCTATTTAAGACGATACAATCGAAGAGTTAATCTCCCTATATACTATGATGATTTATTGCGTTTTCAGGGCTCAGTCACGGTTTATGATCTTCAAGATGATGACACTTTGTGGGTTCGTGTGTATTACGAAGAATCTGAGAGCGAAGAAATTAATAACGCTTTAAAACAGATATACTCTACGCTTCATTCTGATGGTAGTCATCAGATTTTTCAACATTTAAGTATAGATGCAATTGATTATTGCACCTTCGGAAATTCAAAACCATTTCGAATCAAGGTTCGAAATATTTTAAATGACAACTACACGTACTTTTATGTTAAGCGCTCGGATGCTTCTAGAGTTTACGGTCTAGAGATCGAACATATACTCTCTCCTTACAATTTACATTTCTTGGTTTCTCGAGATACCCTAATCGAAGAGCATATCGCAGGAATACCAGGAGATGTTTTTCTAAAGCAATACTTACCACTCTGCAGTGACCGTCAGAAGGCACAATTAGCCAAGGAATTTGTGAAGTTTAATGAACGCTGTATGATTCGATTATTAGGGGATATGCGTTCGTATAATTATGTAGTTATCCCCGTGCATGATTTTGATAGTGTGATTCATAAAATTCGAGCAATAGATTTTGATCAACAAAATTTCGAGGGAGACCTCAAAGTATATAGGCCTCAGTTTTTCCCTGAAAATCAAAAAATGATTGATCTGATCAAAACGTATTTAAAGAAGGATTCTGTAGATCAATACAAACGCGAAGAACGATCCCTAATTGCAAAGCGGGCATTAGGTTCAGAAGAGCAAATCAAACGATTGCTAAGTGCTGCAATGACAGATACACTTTCTACCGATGTGCACGTAAATACCTTAAAGAGTCAGATTTTTGAATTAACCAAAGATTCTGCCTTTAGTAATGCGAGTAGCATGGGAGCAATCCTAAGTGCGGCCCTAGATTTTGTTACCCGAAATTACAGAGATCTTAAAACGCTCTAGCTTTTAGTTTCGCGATTAAGAGGACCATACGAATGCAATATTCTGATATTGTTTTAAGAGCCATATTTGATACTTCCATGGAGAACATTAAGTATCTGGTTACAATTAAAGGAATTACCTTAAGAATAAGATAGATAAAATGCAATTTGACAAAACAATTAGAGTAGTTGCAGGAGTAGCTAAAGTGGACAATAAGTTTTTAGTTGCTAGAAGATCATATCAGAAAATTCTTGGAGGTAAGTGGGAGTTTCCTGGAGGTAAAATTGAGGAAGGTGAGACTCATAAGAGTGCTCTCATTAGGGAATTCAATGAGGAATTATCTGTTCAGATTAAAGTTCATGATCTGATCAAAGAGATTAGTTTTATTAAAGATAATTGTAGAATTGAAATCACTTTTTTTCAAGTTCAAATTATAGAAGGAGATATTATTTTGAATGAACATATTGAATTTCAATATCTTGATAAGGAGAATCTTAGTAGAATGAATTTATGTTCTGCTGATAAGGAATTAATAAGTTTTTTATGAATAAGGAACTAATAAAGAAAATAATTCAGTTCAGGGAAGAAAGAGATTGGAGTCAGTTTCACACAATAAAAGACCTTTGTCTAGGTCTTGGAGTGGAGGTGTCAGAACTTCAAGAGATATTTCTGTGGAAAACAGATGAAGAAATGTCAGATTTAATAGCCTCCAATAAAACAGAAATAGAAAATGAACTTGCTGATATTTTTATCTTCTTGAGCTATCTATGTCATGACTTAGATGTAAACATTGAACATGCTGTGAAGAATAAACTTAAGATTAATGAAATGAAATACCCTATTGAGAAATTTAAGGGATCCAATAAAAAATATAATTCAAAATGATAAAAAGTAGTTTTGATAAATTTCTTGATATATGGCATTCAGATCTAAAGGAAGCACTCTCAATAATGACTCAAAACAAGCTTTTTAATGAAGAATTAAAAGCTAAGGGTTATACTGAAGAGAAAATTAAATCATTAAGAAGATCTTTTCCTACCAGTAAATTACATAGTCACAAATTAATCACAGACTTAGCAGATAATTTATTGATAGGTTCAAGTTTGCCATCAAAAAAGTATAAACAAGAGGCTTCTATTGGTGCTGGAAATCTTGTTGAGATACCTTGGATATGCATTTTTGACAGAGAAATCACTTTAAGTGCTCAAAATGGTTACTATATAGTTTTTCTATTCAGATCTGATATGCAAGGATTTTATATGTCCTTGAATCAAGGATGGACTCAATACAAGAATAAATATGGCACTAAGGATGGAAGATCAGAGATGTATAAAACCTCTGTAAGATTAAAGGACTATTTAAAGGGAGTTGAGGGCTTCACATTTGATCCTATAAATCTTTTAGCTAAGGGTAATCTTGGAAAAGGATATGAAGTTGGAAATATATGCAGCAAGTATTATGAAAAAGGGTCTTTACCAGAGGATGAACAATTTATTGATGACTTAAGGAATCTTATTGGTATTTACAGGGAATTAAAGGGTATGGTAGGTTATGATATATTAGATGTTGATTCCTTTTATGGTGAGGAGGATTTTCAGGAAGAGATCCAAGTGAGCTTGGTAGAGAGCTTACCTGAGGGCAGAGTTGAGTTACCTTCCAAGAAGTCTAATGCCAGTAGTTCTAGGTGGTCCAGAAATACCAGTATATCAAATTATGCTTTGAGAAATGCAAAATATGAGTGTGAGAACTCAAAAACCCATAATACTTTCATTTCAAAGAAGTCTGGACATCAGTTTGTAGAAGCCCATCACCTCATACCAATGGAATATCAAGGTGAATTTGACTGCAGTATAGATGTGCCTGAGAATATAATATCATTATGTCCTAATTGCCATAGAGCTTTTCATAATTCTGAGGACTCTATGAAAAAAGAATTGCTCTTGAAGTTTTTTAATTCAAGGAAAGAAGGGTTAGTTTCAAGAGGTATTCAAATAAACTTGTCAGAACTGCTTGAATATTATCAGGTTGAATAACTATGAAAAGGCCTTTAATCATTGACCTTTTTAAAAGGTCTATCTTTTGACCTCTGTGTTGAAATAAACGAGATAGTAATACATCTGACGCTCCTCGTCCCAACCCTTTTCTACAAACTTTTCAGCCGATTCAGGATTTATAAAATCTAGTTTAATGTGAATGTTAGTGTCTAGATGAATTTCGTTTTTGAATTTCTTACGAATATCGCTGACCGCTTTGTTGGCAATCGGAAACTCAGATATGTCTTCAATACTGTATTTAGGCCCCTTATTGACTTTGTAGTTTTTGAACTCGGGAATAAGCTCCGGATTCTCTAATACATCGTTTAAGAAATGGGATTCCTCAAACTGATCTCTTGAAGCAAAATGGTTCACTGCACGATTCAAGAAGAGAACTTCTTGTTGTTTATCTTCAGTAGGTAAAATCACTTCTTTTGCAAAGTCTTTACAGAATTTGAGGTAATTTTTTGTTTGAAAGTTATCGTCTTTCAGTGCACTTATTGATAGAAAGTCTTCGAGCCAGTACTTCGCATCGTATCGATTTCGATCGACCGATAAAACTTTGTAGCCATTTTCTTCTCCTGTATTGAAAATCAGACAGCCTTTGTCTAGTTTTTGGACAGAGATTCCCTTGCGGACAGAAATGTTTAGATTCTCCTGGTCCCAATCGAATTCAAAAAAGTCTTGCTTGACCTCACTTTTAAATATACCAATGGCGCTAACTTTTTCTTTATCGATAAGCACATCATCGAATACAGCTACATAAAGTTCTCCGCTATTGATGTGAGGGTGATTCGATTGTCCGTATAAATGAGTGGCTATAGCAACGCTTTGTTCCTGCAGGCTTTCAGGAATATTGAAAATACTTTTTGCTGCATTATAAACAGGGTTGAACTCTAAGTCTGCTTCATGTGTGAAGTGGAAATAGTTTTCTTCTCTTTGGGTAAAAGGAGTAAAGAAATAGCTCTTAAGTAAACCTGAAATCTCATCGTCTAATCGAAGCGGATTCGCAGAAATCTGAAGCGGTTCGTTTCTGTTTTTATTTCCGACCCTGTGTAAGACGAGGCCTTGAAACTGGGCGTTGTATAAATTGAACATAATTAATTATAGTCGTCGTAATCAGAGTCTGAATAATCAGAGAAATCATCAAACTCATCACCGAATTCATCATCGAAATCTTCATCAGAATCCTCGTAAAAGTCATCCTCTGAAGATCCTTTTTCACTTTTAAATTGTTTTTCAGGAGCCTCTGAGGGCAGTTCTCCGAAACTGAATAGAAGCTGCGGTAAATCTGTTGATGACTCATCATTTTCTACTGCGGCTAGCTCAACAAAAAAGGTCCACATTTGCAACAAGTCATAGATGTAAATGAGTTTTGGGTTATCTGTAGTGAGTATACTGCTAATTGGTGTATCTCTCATTAATACCGTGTCATCTTCAAATCCTAAATCGACGATTGGATATTCTTGACCTTGATTCCACTCCTGATCACAACCATAAAAGGTTGCCATTTCAATTCCGTCAAACCCGAATGCTTGACTCAACGAATTATGCAAATCTTCAAGAGTGCTTTCACTAGAGATAGCAATATCTCTAAACACATCAGTTTGATCATCAAGAATAGCACGAATTTTATAGATCATAGCAACTTTTAATTAACTGTTTCGTTAGTACTTCTGTAAGAGCGGAGCCAAATATATATCTGAAATCCGAATAATATAGAAGCAATTACTAGGTGAATAGGTTGAGTTGAAAAAGGGAAGTCAAAATAATACATAATCACCCCACTAAGCACAGATATTCCGATTAGTGCAAGGATGATTTGCTGGGTTTTCAATAAACTCGAATAATCCTTTCGAATGCGGTTGTAAATCCATAAGTGAAACAGAATTACGAGTATAGAGAACGAGCGATGTACATAAAATAAAAGGGTTTCTGCCCCTTGAAGACTAAAGAAATTACTCCCTATTTGTTCTTTTGAAGAATCTACATATTGACGAACCTGAGTTCCCATCAGAACTTGTAACAGAGTTAGAACGAAACCCGCAAACAGGAACTTCCCTAAAACTGAAGACTGACTAAATAGTTTGCGCTCAACCGTTTTTTCGTAATAAATAAAAAGTACGGCAACGAGCACTAGTGCCATAAACATATGCAGACTGATTCGAAAAGGATTGAGAACGGAGTAAACTACCGTTGCCCCGAGCCAAGCTTGAAATACTATTCCAACTAGCAGTATCGTACTAAGCCATCTAAGATCGGTTCGTTTGGGCCGGGTGAACCAACTGCTCAAGAATAGTAGAAGTGTACTTAGCCCAGCTAAAGCCCCGAGGAGTCGATTAATATACTCGATCCAGGTGTGCCATGGATTAAAAGCAGCGTAATCATGTTTATCGTAATTCTCCCAATTAGAATGCTCATAGAATTCAGAAGATTTGAAATCTTTAAGTGCTACTTCTAAGTGATCCTCTCTGATAATTACTTGCCCTCGCTCGTAGGAAGTATTCGGTTGCCATAGGAGTTCTGCTTCATCGATAGGGGGTATAAGGTGTCCAAAGCACTTAGGCCAATCAGGGCATCCCATCCCGCTTCCTGTCATCCTGACGATGGCTCCGGCGGCGATTACCAAATAAATGATCAATAAGGTAGCGATGGCTAGTTTTCGATTCACTGCTTCACAGGTTTTAATCCAAGTTGCTCTGCTTTTTTAATCATTAGTTCGTACGCGGCTTCGAATTCGTTGGGTATTTCACCCTCTAGAATGGCCTCCTTTAAGGCCTCTTTTAATAAACCAATTTCACGACTTGGTCCAATGTCGAAAGTTTTCATAATCAGTTCGCCGCTAACAGGAGGTTGAAAATTTCTAATGCGATCTCGCTCTTCGACTTCCTTGATTTTCTCTTTTACGATTTCGAAATTCCGCTTGTATCTGTCTTGTTTACGAGGATTTTTAGTGGTGATGTCTGAAACACACAAAGTCATTAGGCCTTCTAGGTCCTCGCTAGCGTCAAAGATAAGTCTACGGACTGCTGAATCAGTTACATAGTCTTCGGATATAACGATAGGTCTTGAGCTCATCAGAACGAGTTTTTGAACTCTTTTCATCGGATCACCTAAAGTCATTTTCAGTCTCTTAAATAGGCGGTACACCATTTTGGATCCAACGAATTCGTGCCCGTGAAAGGTCCATCCGATTTTTTTGTCAAATCGTTTGGTGGGTGCCTTTCCTATGTCATGCAATAAGGCTGCCCAACGAAGCCATAAATCTGAACTTAATTGAGCCATATTATCCACCACCTCGAGGGTGTGCCAAAAATTATCTTTATGCTTTTTCCCTTCAATTTCTTGAATTCCTTCAAGAGCCGTAAGTTCTGGAATTAATCGTTTTAATAATCCTGTTTCTTTAAGTAAGCCAAAACCAACAGAAGGTTGATCGCTGAGAAGAATCTTATTGAGTTCTAATACAATACGCTCTTTAGTGATGATATCAATGCGCTCACATTGTTTTTTAATCGATTCTATTGTAGGGGTGTCAATCTCAAAATTAAGTTGAGATGCAAACCGAATTGCTCGCATCATTCGAAGAGGATCGTCACTAAATGTGATATCAGGATCAAGGGGTGTTCGAATGCACTTAGTATTTAAATCTGCTACTCCTTCAAAGGGATCAACCAACTCCCCAAATCGGTCCTTGTTGAGACAAATTGCCATTGCGTTAATAGTAAAATCTCTTCGATTTTGGTCATCCTCAAGGCTTCCGTCTTCTACGATTGGATTTCTAGAGTTGCGCTGATAACTCTCTTTACGAGCACCCACAAATTCTAAATCAAGCCCGTCGTATTTAATCATAGCGGTACCATAGGTCTTGAAGGTTGAGACTTTTGGTTCACCTTTTAAATGATTAGCAACTTTTTTAGCTAGTTGGATACCGCTACCAACGGTGACAAAATCGATATCAGAGGGCAAAGACCTTTTTAGTAGAAAATCACGAACAAATCCACCTACGACGTAGCATTCAACACCAAGATCATCGGCAACATCTCCTACTTGTTTAAAAATAGGATGCATTATTGCTTCACGAATATGTAAGAGTTTTTGATTCAAATCAGCCTTTTCTGTGATTCCGTAACCTAATTTTGCTTGCTTTTATAAAGGACCAAAACCATGCAAAGGTACCACTTAAATTTTCAGATTAAAGTGTTTGCAAAGGTCAATCCATTGCGATCGATTACGATCTTCCTTAATGTTTTCCTTGCCTAAAGAAACCGTTTGACTGCCGATAATCGGTAAGGCTGATTTGGGCAAAACCTCAGGCATAACGACCTTGAAATTTTTTAATAACCCCATAGTTTTAAACCATAAATCGTCTGCCTTGGGACACAACATTTCGATAAGTTCAATATTTGAAAGTTCAGGTGTGTTGAAATTTGGTGGATAAAGGACCCCTGCACCGCCAATAGGAAGGGTAGCTACCAAGGACTGCTGATTTCGATAGGAGGTAGGCCAATTCTTATAAGGAAGCCAATCACCTTTCTCCGAACGACTGATGATGCGCGTTTGTAGTGCGACTACCTGATCGGGAAATTCAAGGTGTGTTTGATATAAGGTATCTAACCAATCCTTTTGATAAAGAACATCGTCGTCAAATGTTACCACCGGCATTGAGGAATGAACAGAATAAGCACCCAATAGCTTGAAATGTGATCGATCATTATCCACAAATACGATCTCAAGCCCTTCTTTTTCCAGTTCTTTGATTGAATTTGGAAGACTATCCCGATGCTTTTGGTGTAAAACTAAAACAGTATGCTGAGGAACTACTTCATCGTTCCAAACGGATCGGATAGCCAGGTGCACTAAGTGTAGTCTCGGTTCAAAAGACTTTACCGATGCAACTACGGGAATTCTCTTTTTGCCTTCTAACATGCCGTTAGCAGGCTTTTTACCGAGTCTCCAACTCTGTAGTGATGAAGGAATATATTCTTTAAGTTTCATAGATAGGGTTTAGCAAAGTAAAGACTTTCCTATTTTTACATCCGATGAATTCATTAGAAATTTCTGTAATTGTCAGTACTTATAATGCTGAGGAATGGCTTGAAAAGGTACTTTGGGGCTTCGAGACGCAAACGTATCAAAACTTTGAACTCATTATTGCGGATGATGGTTCTGGCCCTAAGACCAAGGCTTTAATTGATGATTTGTCACAAAAACTAACCTATCCCATTGTTCATGTCTGGCAAGAAGACGAAGGGTTTCAGAAGTCTCGAATTTTAAATAAAGCTTTGAAGGCCTGTCGCGGTAACTATGTAGTAATGACTGATGGAGACTGTATTCCTCGACCTGACTTCCTTCAAGTGCACTACGATCGAAGAAAACCAGGTCATTTTTTATCAGGAGGATATTTTATGTTGCCCATGACCACTTCTAAAGCAATACAAATTGCTGACATAACCAGTTCAATTTGCTTTAATCCCGCTTGGTTAAAAGAAAATGGTGTTCCCTCATCTCGAAAAAATTTAAAATTAACTGCCACCGGAAAATTGGTCGACTTTTTAAACTGGATCACTCCAACTAAGGCTACTTGGAATGGACACAATGCTTCGGGTTGGCTTTCAGATATATTAGAAGCCAATGGTTTTGATGAACGTATGCAATACGGTGGACAAGACCGAGAGCTTGGAGAACGTCTAATGAATAAAGGAGTGAAGGGTATACAGATTCGTTATAGCGCTATTTGTATACACTTAGATCACAAGAGAGGGTATAAGACCCCAGAGTCTCTTCGTAAGAATCGAGCGATCAGGGATGAGACGATTCGTTCCAAATCGACTTTTACTCCTTATGGTATTCGCACTTAATTAAACGGATACTCCATATTCGCGGAGCGCATCATTCAATGAAGTCTTTTTGTCGGTACTTTCTTTTCTTTCACCAATAATAAGCGCGCAAGAAACGCCGTAGTCTCCGGCTGGGAATGACTTGGTGTAAGTTCCAGGAATTACAACCTTTCTAGCAGGAACCTCTCCCTGATAGAATACCGGCTCATCTCCAGTGACATCAATGATTTTGGTTGATGCGGTTAGAACAACATTAGCGCCTAGAACGGCTTCTTTACCTACTCGAACTCCTTCTACTACAATACATCTAGAGCCAATAAAAGCATTGTCCTCGATGATTACAGGGCTAGCCTGGAGCGGCTCCAATACACCACCAATCCCGACTCCTCCGCTGAGGTGAACGTTCTTTCCGATTTGTGCACATGAACCTACAGTGGCCCATGTATCGACCATGGTACCGCTATCTACATATGCTCCGATATTTACATAACTAGGCATTAAGATAGTTCCTGAAGCTACGTAAGCCCCGTGACGAACTACCGCATTAGGTACAATTCGGATACCTTTTTCTTTATATCCTCTTTTAAGAGGCATTTTATCGTGATATTCAAAGATACCAGCCTCTAAAACTTCCATTTGCTGAATAGGGAAGTATAAAACCACGGCCTTTTTAACCCATTCATTAATCACCCACTGATCACCTTCCGGTGCTGCACAGCGTAATTCGCCGTTGTCAATTGCTGTAATGACATTTCTGATAGCTTCTTGAGTAGCAGGCTCCTTGAGTAATTCTCGATTTTCCCAAGCAGATTCAATGATAGGTCTTAGTGTCTCCATGATTCTCGTAATTTTGTTGCAAAGATAAGATAGCTTCTAGGGATAGGACTTTTCAATTTGACCTATTTTTGTTGCAAATTTCACCATTGGAGCGAATTTTAGGACTTGATATTGGTTCTGTTAGAACCGGAATTGCCACAGCTTATAAGGGCTTGGGTATTGCCTCTTCTCTCGAAACGATTGAATCTAAACAGTTGATAGAAAAACTGATTCAATTAAATAAAGAAGAAAAGGTGTCGCTGATTGTGATCGGTAAGGCTACTCAGATGGACGGAACTCCTTCGGAGTCTATGCTATTTATCGAACAAATGGTAGATAAGATTGAAAAGTCTGGATTCAAAATTACATGGCAAGATGAACGATTCACGTCGAAACTAGCTTCTAAAAGCATCGCCCAATCTGGAATGTCAAAAAAGAAAAGACAAGATAAAACACTAATTGATCGTATCAGTGCAACCATACTTTTACAATCTTACTTAGATAGAACATTATGATTTATCCTATTGTAGCCTACGGAGATCCTGTTTTAAAAAGTAAAGCCAAAGAAATCTCTGCTGATTATGAAGGTTTAGAAACTTTAATTTCTGATATGTGGGAAACCATGTATAACGCCGAAGGTGTAGGGTTGGCAGCCCCTCAAATTGGCAAATCGATTCGTTTATTTGTCATCGATGGATCCCCTTTTGCAAAGGATGAGGACGCAACCGATGAAGAGCGTGAGGTATTAAAAACTTTTAAGAAAGTATTTATCAATGCGACTATTCTTGAAGAAACAGGAGAATTGTGGAGCTTTACAGAGGGTTGTTTGAGCATCCCAGATATTCGTGAGGATGTTGTTCGAAAAGATGAATTAACGATACGCTATCAAGATGAGTCAATGCAGTGGCACACCGAGAATTATTTCGGTTTACCTGCTCGCATCATCCAGCACGAATACGATCATATTGAAGGAATTTTATTTACAGATAAGCTGTCTTCACTAAAGAAAAGATTAGTCAAAGGAAAATTAGAAAAGATATCGCGTGGACAAGTCCAGGCCGATTATCGCATGAAGTATTACCAACCTAAAAAGAGATAAGTAGCTATGGCACTTGAGAAAATTATTGCAATTGGAGGAAAACCAGGTTTATATGAATTAATCGCTCAAACCAAAGGAGGGTTTGTAGGTGAATCATTAGTGGACAAAAAACGTCTTACCGTATCCATTCGAGCGAAAGTAAGTGTGTTGTCGGAGATCGCAATCTATGCACTCGATAGAGAAGTTCCATTACTGGAGGTTTTTGAAGCTATTCACAAAAAAGAGGATGGTAAAGAGACTTCAGTTACTCCCAAAGCAGACAAACTAGCACTTGAAGAATACTTCTTTTCAATACTTCCGAATTACGATGAAGACCGGGTTTATGCCAGCGACATGAAGAAAATACTTTCTTGGTATAATCTATTACTGAATTCGGGAACCTTAAAAGAGGCACTCGAAGCGCAAGAAACGACCGAAGAGTAGAAAGAATAATAAGATGAAAAAAGGGGCCGAGGCCCCTTTTTTTGAATCGTAAAATAGCGTGTGATTAAAAATCAAAGAAGATTGCGTTTGCCACGAATCTTTTTGCCCCGTACCAAAATCCTCTAAAGACCGGGTTGTCGGTGAAGTATACTACATTACCCCGCCCGTGGTTTTCGGCACCTATAAATAAACTTTTTGAGAGCGGTTCTAAAGTATTAGATCCTGCAAATCCCGCAATAGGGGTCGTGTCAGCTTCAAAGCTAGCAAGATTGCCAGAGGGTAGTAATTCGTAGGCATTTGAATTTAATTTTAAACCATAATAGTTGGAATCATATCCATAGGCCACTGGGTGAGTCGTATCCACCTTTGTTTTAAAAATTGCGCCTGTAATGTAATTCTTAATCCCCTCTCTTTCTTGTAGTTCATAAGGAAGTAGTGGGTCGGTGCTAGGTCTATCTCCTTCTTTTGACTTGATACTAAAGCTGCCCTGGCGACTTAAGGCACTTAGCGCTCCGGATTGAGCAATAAGTTTTCCTCCACTACTAATCCATTTTTCTATGGTGCTTAAAGTGTTGTCATCAAAGTTGCGATAATTGCCATCTGGCATGATCAATACATCATAATTGTCTAGATCATAATACCTTAGGTATTCTGTGTTTAAAACGGTAACTGGATAGTTTAGATCGTTTTC
>Ga0222715_10001804_pt1 | contig 20066 bp, 24 predicted proteins | sample C33_9DmetaG_FD_165056 | JGI IMG/M metagenome (GOLD analysis project Ga0222715, IMG submission 165056) | Estuarine water microbial communities from San Francisco Bay, California, United States - C33_9D | ecosystem: Environmental > Aquatic > Marine > Unclassified | place: USA: California... | reverse complement strand
CGGCGGGCGTTCCAACATGTCCTGGATTCGATCATTGTTCATGTTTACCAGAAGACACATCCGTCGTCGAAGCTGATGGGGCAAGCCGCTCGCTCGTTGACCTGCTTGAATATAGGAATCGTCCGGTGTTGGACCAGGGACTCGGCTTGAGTATCGTTTTTTTCTCCCCGGCATTGATTTTAGAGCCGCGGCAAATGCCGATGATATTCGCAGCGTGTGTTGACGATTTTGTACGCAATGCCCGTTGCACTGCGTGCAGTTTTTTTCTCTGTGAATTGGTGTGGAGGTTTCCCACAATCTCCCGTGGGTGATGCCTGAAAGGGAGTGTTTTGCCCGCTTGGTATACTTGCTTCTTCGAAGTTCTTGGAGGCTGGGCTTGTTCACTTCCATACAACGGGTACGGTTGGACCGTATTTAACTGTTCAAAAAGCGATACAATATTCTTCTAAAATTTTGGAAAGAGAAGACTGAAAGGCATCATTTTTTTGAATGTTTATACCTTATGACCTTGGTATACATAACTACCAGCAATGGAAAAAGGAGAGAGAAAAATGGAAGAAAATATCATGACAAAAGGGACCTACACCGAAGCCGGCTACATCACGCTCAGCGAAGAGCAATTGCCAGCGTTATCGGCTACTGAGCTCCACGCAGCCGCCGCACCCGACGACATTCAGTTCATGACCGACTTGATGGCCAAGGAAAACGTCGGGCGGCTCCAGTGGTTTGAACACCTCGGTTTTACCTTGCAAAACGCAGGTGCAGGCGTGCTACGCTGCGTTTACATGGTCGACCACGAGATTGCAGTGCATTCCCTCGCCATGGCGAACGAGACGATCGTGCTGGCGGGGGGGCGTCTTGAGCTCGCCCCGTACACCGTCGTCCGCCCCTTTGTCGCCAACGACCAGCGTGACGAGGTCGAGGCGAGCGATGACCAACTCAAGGCCGAACACCAAGAAGCACTTGGCCACGATTCGACCGTCGTCGGCATGGAGGTGGCCTGAATGTGGCTCTTCGTTTCCGGCGGCTTTCTGTCCATCGTCGCCCACCGTCACCAGCCCGACGACCTCCTCGTGCGCGCTCGTCACCCCGACCACATCAACGCCGTCTTCCCCGAGGCGCAGGTGATTCATCTTGGTGCGGCTGATTACCCCTACCGCACCGTTTTGCCTCGCGAAGCGGTTCAAGAAGCGATTTCCGCGTACCTGTCGTCCATGGCGTATGACAATTTCAAAAACAGCATTCCCGATGACGATTACCACGATGTGTGCCTCGATGTTTGGCGAACGATGTGGGCGTATGGCAACCGCAACCGTCGAGGGGGTGTTTGAATGCGAACCAGCACCACCCATCCACTCTACGTGTCGTGGATCGAACTCGAAGGCGATGAGGGTGCCTTGGGTCTCACGCTGTGCCCGGGAAAGTACCAACCCGTTGCCTCTACGGGGAGTTGGGACCGCCAACTCGATGTCGATGTCCAAGCGCTCGTCGACATGGGCGTCTCCCACGTCATCAGCCTGATCACCGACGAAGACATGCGTGTCCTGCGCGTTGAAGACCTTCCTCAGCAGTTGCAAAACAACGGTTTAGCGTGGGACCACCTTCCCTTTGCTGACACCACCGCGCCCACCGAAGCGTGGATGGACATGGCAAGCCCCGTCTTGCAGAAAATCTTGACCACCGTTCCAGAAGGCGCCAAGGTGGTGGTGCACTGCATGGGGGGCTTGAGCCGTGCAGGGACCTTTGCTTCGTTGTACCTTTGGTTGCGGGGCATGACCATGCGCGAGGCCATCCATTCGGTTCGTGAAATCCGCAGTCCTCACTGCATGAACCCGCGCCAAGTCGCCTTCTTGATGGACCTGGCCAGCGGTCAAATTGCCTCCGATGGCGACCATGAAGAAGCGATTGGAAACGAAAACGATCGTCCAATCCGATTTAAACCAACCAAGGGGAAAGGGAGGGGAAACCAATGAACAACCAGCCAACCAACCAATTGATGGAATTGATTTCAAGGCACGCGCATCACGAGGAATACGAAACGTACCTCGACGAAGCAAACCTGAGCGTTGAAGACATGCTCAATGTTTGCGAGGAGCTGTTCAACCTTCACTCGGTCCTTTGGCAAGCTCAAGATACGCCGGGCGGCTCTGTCGTCAACCCTTTTGACGTCATCTCGTACCTCGAGGCGCGTGTTGCCCTGCTTGCTCGAACCGGAGACGAGGGATACGCCAACTGGCAGCGAAGCATGTGGGAACTCGCCATTCGATACTCCGATCAGGCCGGACTCCGTCGGAAGTTCAGCCTCTTCGCTGAGTTGATCGCGTCCACCAAAGCCGATCTTTCAAGAGAGGAGCGTTCAGTGTATTTTTACACCCGTGCGCTGAACCGGCTCGCTCTCCTCACCGATTACTGGTATGGAGAGGATGAAGCTCGACCGTTGTGGAGGGAGTTGATGGAGTACGCTCTTGCTTCCATGGAAGGCGATGAACAACAGGGGGCGTTGAACATCATTAGCGAAAACGCGCCGTGGTTTGCAAGAGAAAACGCCAGCGTCTTCGCCTGCGAAGAAGCTCGTGAAGAACAGAAGGGTACGACGACAGTGCAACTGGATGAATCGTTCATCGAATGGGGGAACGAACACTTCCCGACGATGCCGGTGGGGGCCGTGTGGGCTCCCGAAGGCAGCGGCGTGGAGTACCGAAAAATAAGCGAGACTACTTTTCAGCTCCTCTTCGTTCTGGACCATCCGTTGGCTCAAGAACACCACGAGACGATTACCGTATTGATGGAAGCGTGCGGGTACACCCTGTTGGCATCGTGATGGCGGGCGATGGAGGATTCGAACCCCCGTCTCCGGCTCCGAAGGCCGGAAGGATATCCAGACTACCCTAATCGCCCGTTGAACCCCCCAGAGGCCCCCCCTTCTTGAAGAAGGCGGGTGGTGTGGCTCGTCCATGGCGCGTGCTCTTCCGTGCATTCCAAGCGGGTGTTCGGCGTGCTGCAGGGAAACCACGATGCCCATCACCAAGGCGGAAGCGGCCCGTCTCGCTCGTCGGACCGGGATGAAAGAGGCGGACTTCTGCATCGTGAACGACGGCGTCCTAACCTTGCTGAACCGAGAGGAGACCCGTGCGTGCGTCTTCTTGTTGACCTCGTCTGCGGACGCTGATGCTGAGGGGATGTGTTCGGTGTACGAAATCCGACCCAAAGGTTGCCAGACCTACCCCTACGTGCTGAACGACCGAGATGCCGCGGTCTTGGACGAGGGTTGTCCGCATCGCGCTCAATTCCCGCCGCCCCCGGAGGGCACGGACGCCGTGTTGCTCAATCTTGAGGAGCGCATCGTGCGTGAAGGATCAGCCGACTAAGGCTCCGGTGGACCCGTTCAACGTGAGCGGATTGGAGGGTCCATCCCGTCGCTTCAATGAGCGTGCGAACGCCTTCCCAATCGCCGTGAAGCAGTGAGAACTCGGTGTTGAGCGGGACCGCTGTTTCCGGATGCGGCTGAATCGGGTGAACGGGGAGAATCAACACAAATCCCGCGGTTGGAGCGGCAACGCCACGTGCGCTTCTCAGGCACGCTTCGAGCAGGCTCAACGATTCCATGTTTCCGTGGGAGTTCCGTCCATACGGTGGGTCGAGCACGAAGCCGGCAACTGCGCCGTGCCAGGCTTCGGGCAGCAGGTCGGCCAAACGGGTCGCATCGCCGCGAACCACACGGGCATGGTCGACCGGCCCATCGCAGGCCCAAACGAGGTTGGCTTCGGCGCCGTGCGCCATTTCCGAATTGAGATCGATGCCCAACGACGGCCGGTTGCTCAGCGCCGCTTCGATCAGAAAGCCCCCGGTTCCCGTCATGGGGTCCACCACGGGACCTGCATCGACCGGTCCGGTGGCCACGTTGACCGCCAAACGGGCCAGCATCGGGTCGAGGCTGACGGGTTTGAAGAAAGGGCGTTCCCCGGCGCGGCGCTCCCCGTTGGAAAAAGCCGCTTGACCGTCACCCTCCATCCAACCCCACGCAAGGTGTTGGGCTTGTCCGTCGCCGATGAGCGCCAGCACCCGTTCAGGATGCTCAAGGTCAACGGTGTAGCCGCGCTCGTGCAGGGCGCCGCCCAGCCGGCGCGAGAGACGAGAGAGACTCCACCCCGATATTTTGCCGCCTTGTGACCAACCTCGAACCGCAAAGCTTCCTTCAACCGGGTGGGCTTCAACGTAGGCGATGGCCGATGCAAACCACGCTTCTTCGTCGGTTTCCGAGACCGAAACGACCCGTCCTTCATCGAGAAAACACTGCAATCCACTGGCAACGGCGAGGGCTGCGCGGCGTTCCTCGTGGGTCGAGCGGCTCACCCTCAACCAGCGTACCGCTGGGGTGGAGGCGAGCTCGGCGTTGGGGAGCAACGCCGACAACTCTGCAGCGGCCAAGGCGGGGTGCCACCCTCGGAGGCAAGCAAGAACGTCCCCCATGGTCGTTCCTGCCGTTTCACCCTCTTGATGCTCTCGCAGGCGAAGGCCTACATAGGGTGGCCTTGTGTTTTGGTTATGGGCTGCAATCTGAAAGACATCGCACCCGCTGAACAAACCAACCTGAAGGCGCTTGCAGGAAAGCGGGTCGGCATCGACGCCTTCCTGACGGCGTTTCAATTCCTGACGACCATGCGCGACCGCTCCCCACAGGGCGACGGCATGCCGCTTCGTGACGCCAACGGGAACCCCGTATCCCACCTGATGGGTTTCCTTCACCGCACGGCGACCCTGTTGAGCATGGGCATCAAACCCGTGTACGTCTTCGACGGCACGTCACCGGAGCTGAAAGCCGACGAAATGGCGGCACGGCGAGCACGGCGAGAAGAAGCCGAAGCGGTCCACACCGAAGCCTTGGCTGCCGGTGATTTTGCACTGGCCCAAAAAATGGCGGCACGCATCATGCACTACTCACCGCAGATGGTCGAAGAGACGCAACGGCTGTTGGATTTGATGGGCGTGCCGTGGGTGACGGCGGCTGCGGAAGGGGAGGCACAAGCCGCGGTGATGGCGGCCAAGGGGCAACTGGATGTCGTCGCAACGCAGGACTGGGACGCTTTGTTGTACGGCGCCCCGGTTTTGGTGCGCAACTTGATGGACGACGGAACAAAACGCTACGGGCGCGTGGTTCATGCCCAATCCATCGGGCTTGAAGAACTGCTGAAGACCAACGACCTGAGCCGGGAACAACTGGTGGACTTGGCCATCATGATCGGCACCGACTACCACCCCGGCATCAAAGGCATCGGGCCAAAGACGGGCCTCAAACTCATCAAGAAACACGGTACGCTGGAAGCGGTTTGTGAAGCGAAGGAACAGGAGATTCCGGAGCGCCTTGAGGAAATCCGAGCGATTTTCCACAACCATCCGGCGGTGGAGGTGGAGGACGAAGCGTTGGTTCAAGGGCGAGTCGACCGGCAAGGCCTGATTCAATTTCTCCAAACCGAGCGTCAATTCAGTCAGCGACGCATGGACCAAGCCTTCGAGAAGCTGATCGAAAGCGGCTACCTTCGGGAAGGCGGTCAAACCTCGTTGTTCTCGTTTGACGGTTGAAGGAAGCGAAGTGGACTGGCGAGCGTTGTCACGCCCTCGTGGTCAACGAGACCTCCACGGGCTTCGGTTTGGACATCGACAAGCGCTTCGTTCACCGTGTTGACTGGCGCGCACGGAATCCCGTTCAGCAGCGCCTCGAGCGCCGCGCGGTCCCGTCCTGCAACGGCGGTTTGGACGACCGCCTCAACCGCTTCTCGCTCGTTGATTCGAGCGCTGTTCTCCGTCCAACGTTCAGGGACGTCAAGGTCGAGCGCCTTCACGAGCGCTTTCCACTGGTTTTCGGTGCCCACGCCGATGGCAAACCACCCGTCGCTGGCTTGGAACGCACGGTAAGGGACGAGGTTGGGATGGGCGCTGCCCATGCGGCCGGGCGTGATGCCGGCCAGGGCATTGTGCCCTTGATTGACCAACGCAGCCAGAGCGGTGTCCCAGAGGGAGATGTCAATTCTCGCGCCTTCGCCGGTCTTTTCCCGGTGGTACAGGGCGGCAAGAATCGCACTGACGGCGTTCATTCCGGTCATGACGTCGATCCAGGCAACGCCGACCTTCGCCGGCCCACCGTCGGCGTCGCCGGTGATGGACATGATGCCGCTGCGTGCTTGCATCGTGAGGTCAAACGCCACTTCGTCCCGTCGCGGTCCGCTTTGGCCGTAGCCGGAAATGCTGCAAAGAACGGTTCGCCGGTCGACCGGTCCGAGGAGTCGGTCAAAGGTGCCCGGCTTGAAGTTCTCAATGACGACATCGGCTTGGGCGATGAGTTCACGGATGCGTTCCCGCTCGGCTTTGATGTCGCCGTTCAGCACGGTCTTGCCCCGGTTGCAGGAGAGGTAGTACGCCGCGACGTCTTCTCCCGTGAACCCGGTTTGAAACGGCGGACCCCAACGGCGGGTATCGTCGCCCCACGGAGCTTCAACCTTGGTGACTTCTGCTCCCAAATCAGCGAGGGTCTGGGCGGCGTGTGGACCGGCCAGAATGCGGGAAAGGTCGAGCACCTTGATACCGGCGAGCGGTTGCATGGCGTGGCCTCAGCAACGCATCAATTCAACCTATGCTCGGCTGAGCAGGAGCAGGGCGCTTGCGCCGTTCTTCGCTTCAAGCGTTCTTGTCGGTTTGGACCTGAACGCGAATGGCCTGAGCAGCAGCCTTGGCTTCCTGCATGGCCTTTCGCACACGGGTGCCAGCGGCGGAGTTGCCCTTGTCGTGCTTTGCAGCATCTCCAAGAGCGGCGGTCAAATCGTCAATCATCTTCTGTACCATAGCCTCAACGGACATATCCTGCGGCTTTGAAAGTCGGTTCTTATTGCTTGCTCAAGAAAACGATGAACGTCGCCCCCAATGACGAAAAATCGGTACGCCGAACCCCGGGTCTTTGGCCAAAGGCAGTCGCCACCTTGGCGAGGGATTGAAAACCCTCACCACAGAGCCCTCATCAAGGGGGACACCGAGCATGGGCTTCTCACGGCGCTCAACATCACCGGACCCCGACCCTGTTGCTACCCAAGAATGGGAGGATTCCATTCGTGCGGTCGCCCAACACCTTGGACCTGAGGAAGCACAACGGCTGCTCCAGGCCACCGTGGCCTCGGCCAAGGATGCCGGCGTGAGCATCGACGTGGTTGAAACACCGTACTTGAACACGATTCACCCTCATGACCAAGGCGCCTATCCCGGTGATTTGGACACCGAAACCCGCCTGCACGGCATCATTCGATGGAACGCCATGATGATGGTGACTCGGGCGAACAAATACTTCGAAGGCATTGGCGGTCACATCTCCACCTATGCCTCGGCTTCCCACGCATGGGAAATCGGTTTCAACCATTTTTTCCGCGGCAAAGACGCCGACTCCTCCGGCGATCATCTGTACTGGCAAGGACACGCTTCCCCCGGCATCTACGCCCGAGCCTGGCTTGAAGGTCGTTTGACACGGGAGCAGATGGAAAAGTTCCGTCAGGAAGTGGGCGGCGAGGGACTTTCCTCCTACCCCCACCCTCGCTTGATGCCCGACTTCTGGGAATTCCCAACGGTCAGCATGGGTTTGGGCGCCATGACCGCCATTCACCAGGCTCGGTTCAACCGCTACCTTGAGGACAGAGGCCTCATTTCCACGTCCGCCTCCCGCGTTTGGTACACGATGGGCGACGGTGAATCGGACGAGCCCGAATCCCTTTCCCAACTCTCGCTGGCTGGCCGAGAAGGTCTGGACAACATCGTCATGACCATGAATTGCAATTTGCAACGGCTTGACGGCCCCGTCCGTGGAAACTCCAAGATCGTTCAGGAGCTTGAAGGCCGGTACCGTGGAGCAGGTTGGAACGTCATCAAAGTGCTCTGGGGAAGTTCATGGGACGACCTCTTCGAACGGGACACGGCGGGCCATCTCGCTAACCGATTGAACGGTTTGGTGGACGGCGACGAGCAGCGTTTGATGACGGCAGACGGAGCGACCATCCGCAAGGAATTGTTCAACACCGAAGCCTTGGCCGCTCTGGTCGCCCACCTCTCCGACGACGACCTCGTTGCGCTTTGTGCCGATGTCGGTGGACACGACTTCGTCAAGTTGCACGCTGCTTACGCGCAAGCAACGGCGCACAAAGGCCAGCCGACCGTCGTGCTGATTCGCACCATCAAGGGCTACGGACTCGGCCCTTCCTTCGCTGGACGAAACACCACGCATCAGAAGAAGAAGGCCGACATGGAGACGATGCAGTTCATGCGCGATGACCTCGGGTTGGCCTTCAGCGACAAGGACCTCGAGTCCTACCCCTATGTCCTCCCGGAGGATGTCCCCGACCTGGTCGCCTACGCCAAAGCTCGTCGAGAGGCGCTGGGCGGTTTCCTGCCAAAGCGCACCGTGCCGTCCGACACCATCGTGCTGCCCGAACCCGCTGCGTACGCCGAGTTCGATGAGGGAACAAAGGGAACGATGGAAGTCTCCACCACGATGGCGTTCGTGCGGGTGCTTCGCTCGCTGATGAAGGACAAGACCTTCGGTCCACGCGTCGTCCCCATCATCCCCGACGAAGCCCGAACCTTCGGTATGGACCCGCTCTTTGCCGAATTCGGCATCTACCACCCCGAAGGCCAACTCTACAAACCGGTGGACCACAACGTGCTGATGAAGTACAAAGAATCCACAAAGGGCCAACTCTTCGAAGAAGGCATCAACGAGGCCGGAGCCACCTCCACCTTCATCGCCTCGGCCACGTCCTACGCCACCCACCTCTATCCAACGGTGCCGTTCTACACGTTCTATTCCATGTTCGGCTTCCAGCGAGTCGCCGATTTGATTTGGTCCGCAGCGGACCAGCGCGCTCGAGGCTTCCTCATGGGAGCCACCTCCGGGCGAACCACCCTCAACGGCGAGGGCTTGCAACACCAAGACGGCCACTCCTTGCTGATGGCGCACACCAACCCTGCCGTACGGGCGTGGGACCCGGCCTTTGCCTACGAAATCGCCACCATCGTTCGCTACGGCATCGAGGAAATGTACGCTCAGGACAAGGACGTCCTGCATTACATCGCCATTTATAACGAAAATTATCCGATGCCCCCCAAGCCAAAAGGCGTTGACGAGGGCATCGTGAAAGGCATGTACTTGCTTCGAGGTGCCCCGAAGGGCAACGGCCCCGTCGTTCGCCTCATCGGTTCAGGCCCGATCATGGTTCAGGTGCTCGACGCCGTTGAGAAACTCGAAACCTACGGCGTTCGTGCCGAGATTTATTCCGCAACCTCTTACGGAGAATTGCGCCGAGAAGGACTGGCTTGCGACCGCCACAACCGCCTCCACCCCAGCGAAGACACCCAAAAGCCGTGGGTGGAGACGCTGCTCGCCGAACCCCTTCCCACCGTTGCGGTTTCCGACAACATGGCGGCGGTTCCCGACATGATTCGACAGTGGGTTAACGGGCCGTACACGGTTCTCGGCACCGACGGTTTTGGCCGGTCCGATACTCGAGAAGCGCTTCGCCGTTTCTTCGAAATCGACGGCGCCGCCATCGCCTTGGCGGCGCTCTCGTGCCTGGTTCGCGAAGGTGAATTGGACGCAAAAATCTACGCTACGGCTCAGAAGAACTTCGCCGTCTCCTCGGAGCGAACGGACATCACCGAGCTCTGAGTTGACTCACGTCAACCCCTTCTTCGCTCAGCAGGAGGCGCTTTTGTTCCACGCCCCCCGTCCCGCTGTAACCTCCAAGACCTCCGTCGGAGCGAACCACGCGATGACACGGGACTTCGGGAGCGTAGGGGTTGCTCGCACACGCATTGGCGACGGCTCGGGCCGATTTGGGGTGGCCGATTTGAACCGCGATTTGCGTGTACGTGCGTACCTCTCCCCGGGGAATGCTCTTCAGCGCCTTCCATACTTTTTGTTGAAACGGCGTACCCTTCATCTCGCTATTCACCATCACCGAAGACGTTTCGCAAGCGCGCTGCCACGACCAAGGCCACGAGGCCGATCAGCATCATCATTTGCAGGCGTATACCGTCAGATTCCATGGGATTTCCTCGGATTGCCGGATATTTATGGTTCGCCTCGTTTCTCAAATCCAAGCATCGTTTTCAGCGGTCAGTTCACCCCGCACATCACCGGTGTTGATGACGCCCCGTGGCTCAACGAGCATGACCTTGCATTCCTGTTCAGCGTAGGGTTTGTGCCGAGTTCCTTTTGGAACGACGTGCATCTCGCCAGCGCTGAGGGTCAAGGTTCGCTCCTCAAACTCAATCTTCATGCTGCCTTCGATGACGATGAATACTTCGTCGGTATCGCTGTGGTCGTGCCAGACAAATTCGCCTTGAATCTTGACCAGCTTGAATTGGTAGTCGTTCATCTCGGCAATCACCTTGGGCGACCAAAGGTCGGAAAACAGGTCAAATTTCTCGGCGAAGTTCACGACGCTCATGGGTTGGGGAGAACATCGGTTTTACTTGGCTCTATGCCTCGTCAACGAGGAGGCGTCCACGTCCCGTTGTTGCGCGCAAAGTCAAGCACGTGGCAGTAGACCGTGGTGATGTTTTCACTTCGGCGTTCAACCCGCTCAAGTTCGTCGGCCAACAACGGTTCAGGCGTCTTTTTCCACGCCCGTCGTGCGAGAAAGGACAGCGGGAAACGGAACAGCGCCGGGCCGTTCACCGGCAAGGACCACCGGGTCATCCACGGGCGCTCAAGAACCCCGACCTTCGCCATGGCCTCCTTCACTTCGGACCACGAAGCGCCGCCGGCTTTCTTTCGAACCAGCCACGAGGGGTTCACCGAGGAGTCCACGGTAAACCCGTGTTGAGCAAGGACCGGGGCCATCCACGGCGCAACGTAGCCGTTCGGTGCTCGAAAATAAGGCCGAAAGGCATCGCCAGCGTGGTGTTTGAGCAGCGCCGTTGAACGTGCAAGCGTCGCTGAGAATCCCTCGACATCCTCTCCCCAAGCCGACCATGAGCGGTGTTCGTGCCCGTGACAGCCGACGGTGAGTCGGGTCGGAAACCGGGCCAAAGCATCCGTTAACATTTCCACAAACGCCTCGTTTTCCAGCAGGTCGGTGATCAAAAACAAGGTCACGGCTGCATCGTGGCTCGCCATCCAGGAAACAAATCCTCGCCATCCGTCCTGAAAGGTTGAGGAGAGTTCATCGGGCTTGCCGTCAAACGGAACGGTGCTGCGAGTCGGATGGCCCCGATGCTTGGGAAGGTGGCGCAGGTCATCGCTGTCAACGGTGAACCATGTCGGCATGTTAGGCCCCCGGCTGCACGTCAACCAGATGGAGATGATGCGGGACGGTGCGTTCGTTGAATTCGATGCCGATGAACGCTTCAAGCCGTTCGCCGTCCCACCGTTTGCAGATGGCACTCGCCGTGGCCAAGCCGGGCGTGTTGTGGGGATGAACGGCGATCTCAACGATCGTCGCCTCGTCCCGCTGGGCGAGCCACGCAAAGATGGCGTCAACGCATCGGCTCGCCATGCGTTGTTGTCGGTGCTTTTGACGCACCCAATACCCCAAATTGAAGTCCGAATGCGGGGATTGCAGTTCGTCACCGAGGCCGACCAAGCCGGCAAATTCACCCGTCGAGGCAACGTGAATGGACCAAAAATGGAGCCGGTCGGTTCCTTGCTGGGCGTTGATATCGTAGAGCATGTCCCGGAGTTGGCGACGAATGTCGTCGCTGGGATCCAACCACGGCAACGCGGTTTGGGCGGCGGGTGCATCCTCGTGATACGCCTCAATCATCGCTTCGAGCACGCCTTTTGCAGCAGGGCGCAACACCAATTCGTCATCGACGACGAGTTCGGGTGTAGCCATCATCGGGTTCCCTCTAAGCAAGCAATTGAGCCCGGGCTTGTTGAACGTGCGGGTCGTTGGGGTGGACGTAGGCTGCCATGTCCAACGTCCACTTGACGTGGTCGTGTCGGCCCAAATGTTGCATCAAGACCGAGATGTGGAGCAGCATGTCGAGGTTCTGGTCGAGGTGCGGCCCGAGGCCGTCGAGCGTATGCGCTGCTTGCTCCATTCGCCCGTGCTTGATGTGTTCCATGGCTGCGACCACTTCCTGGTAGACTTGGGTCGGCGCCCAAGGCTCCCCTTTGGGCCAGGGCCAAATGCGGTTTTCGTTTGATTCGGGTTGCGAATCCGTTTCGGTAGGAGCGACGGCATCCGGTTCAGAAGCCTCTGCGGGTTCTGCGGACGGGACGGCAACGACGGATTGAGGAGCCTGCTCGGACGGCTCGTCCTCATCAAAAAAGTCGGGCAGGTCGGGCGTTGAGGTTGAGGGGGGCGGAGCAACGGCGCTCACGGCGGTTTCGATGGCCTGAACCGGGGCCGCAGGGGCCGCAGAGGTCTGGCGTTGGGGCTCACTCACCACGGCTTGAGCCAACGACCCGGGCGCCTCGTCCATGTCGTCGTCCGGCAGGTCCGGCAAATCGGGTGTCGCTTCGGACGGGGCAGGACCCACTTCGCCGAGCAAATCATCGTCGTTGGGGGTGGACACAGTGGGCGAGTAAAGGCCACCCTTTCCCGTATGGACGGGTTCGGCCACCTCGGCAAGCGGGTCAACCGCTTCCAAGGCGAACTCAATGCGTTCCTTTGGAGCGTCGGCAGCCGTGAGCATTTCCTCTTCCTCTTCTTCAGCCAAAACGGTTTGAGAAAGGGTGGGGCCTTGCCCTTCAATGAACTCAAAGGATTCTGGTTCAGCCTCTTCCTCATCGCCCGATGGGGGGACAACGGCGTATTGGTCGATGTCCACGGTCACGTCGTCCATCGCCAAGACCGCCTGAACCACAGCGACGGTCTCCTCAGGGTCTTCGTTCTCACCGAGGAGCAAATCCATGATTTCTTCACCCGTGGTGGTGGGTTCTGCCATCGGTTGGTCGCGTGCAGATTTGTTGAGTTCGTAGTAGCATTGCTCGCAGGTTTGGGCGCCGAGCGGGTTCAGGTACTCGCAATAGGGGCAGGATTCACCGATGGTGTCCTTTTCCCTTTTCTTGCGTCCAAACACGGCCTACCCACCTCATCCCTCCGCCGCAGAATCTCTGTTTAAGAATGCGGGTTTCTCGCTCGCCGAAGTCCTCGTTCACCATCCATACGATGATGAGGGGCGGGGGGGTCGTCGCTTCATGGGGCGAAAGGGGGCCGTGAAACGGATGAACAGCGCCTCTCCTCCCGAAGTGCCGATGGCGAAAGACGAGCCGATGCCGGACCGGTGGCGCCGCAGTCAGGACCATTTCAACCGCATGACCGAATTGATTCGCCAAGAACTGGACGACGAGACTCAGGCGGTCGAGGAACGGTGGAAAACCTGGACAAAACAACGGTTGGTCCTCGCTGGAGTGGCCATGTTTGACTTGCGAGCCCGGACCCAAGGGCGTTTCTTTGGCGAGGACATCGTGGTGTTTGAGTCGCAGGACAGCGGCCGATTACCCGAACACCGTTTTTCGCACGGCGACATCGTCCTGATCTCCCGTTCCCGGCCGTGGGGAGAAAAAGTGGTTGAAGGCGTGGTGCTCGACCGAGGCCCAACCCGTATTCGGGTGGTCGTGGCCGAACGGCCTCGCGACTTGCGCAAGGGAGGTTGGCGCTTGGACCGCGGAGCCAACCGCGTGGCTCACGACCGGATGCACGAAGCCCTCGAAGCCTTCCATTCAACCGAAGGCGACGGCGGGACGGTGCTTCGGGAGGTCTTGCTGGGCAACGTCTTGGACATCAACGATAGCGCCCGCCTCCCTCCCGAAATTCGCGGCAAGTTGCTCCAACGGGGGCCGTTGCCGACCTTGGCCACCCTCAACACCTCGCAACGAGCGGCCATTGACGCCGCCGTGAACCAACGTCTGACCTTGATTCAAGGCCCTCCGGGAACCGGGAAAACAACGACGGCCACCCACCTTCTCCACTACCTCGCCGCCCGAGGAAGCGGACCCATCCTCGCCACCGCTGAATCGAACGTGGCGGTCGACAACCTGCTCGAAGGCTTGCTCGACTTGGGCGTCAAGGCGCTCCGAGTTGGTCGCCCGGTGAAGGTACGGGAAGCCTTGCGGTCGGCCACCCTTGATGCCATTCTCGAAGACCACCCGAAACAAGAGGAGCTGACGTTCCTGCAGGACGAACTCCGCAAATTCAAACGGGAACTTCCTTCGCTCAAAGGCAAGGACAAGGGGATGATGCATCGGGACATCAACATCAACCACAAAGAAATTCGCCGCTTGGAGGACGAAATGACCGCCAGCATTCTCGACGAGGCCGAGGTGATTTGCGCCACCACCATCGGCGCAGGCCACCGGTTGTTGGAGCGTCGAAAATTCCCCATCGTTTTGATGGACGAAGCGACCCAAGCCACCGAACCAAGTGCGTTGGTCCCCATCGTGAAAGGGTGCCGACAACTCGTCTTGGTGGGCGACCATCAACAGCTTCCGCCCACGGTCATCAGCAAACGGGCTGAGTCGGGCGGGCTCAACCGTTCCCTCTTTGACCGACTGATTGCCTGCGGTTTGGAATCCATGATGCTTACCACGCAATACCGCATGCACCCCACGCTGCGAGAATTTCCAAGCGCCCGTTTCTACGAAAATCGACTCGAGGACGGATGCACACCGGAACAGCGCCCACCTCCCGCAGGTTTTCTGTGGCCGGATTGGGACCGACCGATGGCCTTCGTTCCCGTTGAGGGCGTTGAGGAAACGGATGAGGAAGGCAAAAGCCGTTCCAACCGTGACGAGGCGGCCAAGGTCCTCAGCATCGTGAACGACCTGTTGGCGATGGGCGACCTTCAACCCGAGGACATCGGGGTGATTTCTCCTTACAACGGTCAGGTTCGCGAACTCGTCCATCTGTTTGACGATGCGGGTGGACGGGAACCTGGGGAACCGTATGCGGGCTTGGAAATCAAAAGCGTTGACGGGTACCAAGGCCGAGAAAAAGAGGTCATCGTCATGTCGACCGTCCGGGCCAACGACCGCGGCGAAGTGGGTTTCCTGGCCGATTACCGACGCTTGAACGTGGCCATCACGCGGGCCAAGCGGGGACTTGTTCTTCTCGGTCACCCCACGACCCTGCGTCACGACCCCACCTGGCGGTCGTACCTTGATTGGGTCGAGGAAAGCCAACTCTTTGCTTGGCATGTCACCCATCAGGATTGAAGCCTCGACGGCGAAAGCGGTCCACGTTTCGGGGAAGAACTTTGTGCAGAAACTCGCCGGAGGCCCGGGAGTCGGTGAGGCTCATAAGTCGGCGACCTCACAAGCCGACCATGCAATCTTCACAGGACTCCATCTATCCGAGCCTCTCGTCTGAGCAGGCCTCCATTTATCCAGCTCAACCCGAACCCGTATCCATCTATCCGCCCCAACCGGAACCCGTATCCATCTATCCGCCCCAACCGGAACCCGTATCCATCTATCCCGCCCCAACCGACCCGTTTTCCATCCATCAAACACAATCTGGCATCGCTTCAGAGAAGAGTTGGGGTCTCACCATGGTGCTCTCCATCCTGTTTGGCGCGTTCGGTATCGACCGCATCTATTCAGGGTCCTACCTTCTTGGATTGGTGAAATTCTTCACCGGGGGAGGTGTTTACCTTTGGTGGATCGTCGACATCATCTTGCTCGCAACTGGCAATTACAAGGACGGCAAGGGGCACGTCATCACAAGGCACTGATTAGAACCCAGTTCCCTCCGCCAAATTGACAGCCCTTGAGGGTGGATTTCGTCGCCAATCTTCGTACGGTAAGAACGCAGCCTTTGACAAAGGAGAAGGCGTGGGCAAGGCATGGCCGACGATGCGGTGACGATCGTAAAGGGCGGAACCCTCGCTCAGAGCATTCTCGGGTCGGCTCCCGAGGGCATGCTCATCGCTCCGGCTTGGAAACGCGTTTTGGCGTTCATGCTCGACGTCATCATGCTCAGCGTGGTGCTCTCGTTTCTATCCGGCGGCCAACTGATCGCCAACCTCTACAACCTCAGCTTGCTTTCTCAAGGCACCCAGAGCGTGGTCTTCTTTTTCGTCAACTGGTTTGTTTTCGCCGGTGCCTTCTATCTGTACTTCAAGTACACCGGGCAGACCATGGGCCGTTCCTTGGCTCAGCGCGGCTTTCGCATCGCCATCGTTCACGACAACGGGACGGTTTTGGAAGCCCATCATTGGGGTCCCCGAGCCGTGGCGAAGATGATCTACATGCTTCCGGTCATCGGACCGTTGTGGTTTGGTCTCCGGGATGCCTTCAACGCGGGGTCGAAAGACAACGAATACCGAACCAAGGTTGACCAAACCCACCACACCGTGGCTGCCGTGGATTGGTCGTTGCCTTCCGAGACCCGTCTTCGCTTGCGCTGATTTCATCCGCAAACGGGCAAGCCATTGAAGTAGAGCCACCCTTCAGTCGGGACAGGTGAGGCATGATGAGCGACGACCACAGCGCACGTGCCGGCTCCCTCAACGCTCATCTCATGTCCGTCAGCATGGAGATTGACGACGATGACGAGGACGTGATCTTCGTCGTGGTCGATGTCGTGAACGAATCGGCCATCCCGGTAGGCGGCCTTTCCGCTGCCTTGGTCACCGACAAAGGCGTTCGCTACGAACCGGTGGAGGGCATCACCTCCATCGGGCCGGGCCTGACGCGTCAGTTCAAGTTCGAAGCCGGCATCGTCACCGGAACATGGTCGTTTGAATTCAGCGGCGGAGGGCAAGGGATGAAACTCGGCCCGTACGAAGCCGATTTTGAGTTCAAAGCCGAGCAAGGGCGCGCCATGGGCAACGCCATCGGGTCCTCGTTGTTCAGCGGAGCCTTTGACTCCCATTTGGGCGACTTTGGGTCCGTCGAGGAACGCGGCATCATCAACCCCGATTCCATCGTGCTGACGAATTATGTCGGCGAAAGCATGGAGGGTGGCGGCACGAAAGTCAGCCAAGGCTTTGCGGCTGAGGCTGAAGACGAGGAAGGCCCACGGACGCCACCGTGGGCGTCAGCATCATCCGAGCCCGCCCAATCCCCCGTCACCGCCTCGAGCGATCTTCTTCTTTCCCCAACACCGGCGCCAAACGAGGCCACTCCTCCTGCACCCGAGGCAGCCCCTGCCGCTGACCCCCTACTCGCACCGCTTCCTTCCACGGCGGCAGCGCCCGAGCCCGAGGCTCCGGTAGCACCGCCCGAGGCCCCACCTGAACCCGTAGCGGAAACCGCCACCTCACCTCCACCACTCCCACCTGCAGCCGAAGCAACACCTCCACCGGTTCCGCCATCCGCCCCGAGCCCTCCAAGCGCTCCCCCGTCCGGTCCTCCGACCGAGCCACCCTCAGGACCTCCATCCGGGCCCCCGAGCGGCCCACCTTCTGGACCTCCGAGCAGTCCACCCTCGGGGCCTCCATCCGGACCACCTTCCGGTCCTCCCTCGGGACCTCCATCGGGGCCACCCAGCGGGCCTCCATCCGGTCCACCCTCAGGACCACCGAGTGGCCCGCCCTCGGGCCCTCCATCTGGGCCGCCGAGCGGTCCTCCTTCTGGACCACCGAGCGGACCTCCATCCGGCCCCCCTTCTCGTCCTGACGATATTTGAGGTGAGACCGTGAGCGAACGCTTTGCGATGAAATTGTGCGGGACTCAAGCCTCCTACCAGATCGTTCCCGAGGGCATTGACGGCATTGACCTCGATGCGGTTGGGGCTGCCATTGAGGCAGAAGGGTACGAGGTTGGCGTTCGTTCCCGCCTGTGCTGGACCTTCACCGACCCCTGCATCATGACGCTCTTTCCAAGCGGGAAACTGATGGTGCGAACCGAAGACAAAGATTTGGCCACCACGGTTGCCGAACGTCATGTCGAGGTGTGGATTAAGGCATGAATGGGACAGCATGAGCGTGAAGGCATGATCGACGAGGACGTCCTGGCTCATCTCCACGGCCATGGCGTTGTGGCGTATCCCACCAGCACCCTGCCCGGACTGGCCTGCTTGCCGACTTCGGAAGCGCTTGACGCCTTGTTTGCACTCAAACAACGCTCAGCGGACAAACCGGTGAGTCTCGGTGTTCTCTCGTTGGATCAGGCCGCAGCGCTGGTGGTCGTCCCTCCGGAGATTCATGCCTTGGAGGCCGCGTTCCCGAAGGGTGGATTTTCGTTCGTTCTCGACGCGATTGAACCGCTTGACCCGAGACTGGGCGGGGCGCGCGTGGCGGTTCGTTGCCTCGCCCATCCGGTGGCGAGAGCGTTGGTTGAGGCCGTGGGCCCGATCACCGCAACAAGCGCCAACGAATCGGGCGAAACGCCGGCACCTTCCGCTGAAGAAGCGGGGCGCGGTTTGGGGCTCCCTCCACACGCCGTGCTCGAAGGGACCTGCCCTGGAGGCTTGGGCAGCACCTTCGTCAACGTCACCGAGGGCGACGCTGGTGTTGAAGTAACCATTATGAGAGAGGGCGTTGTACCCACGCATAGCGTGATTGAATGGTGGAAGAGTCGCAACTGAAATATTGGCGGGATGCAGGTCATGTGGCCCGCCGTACTCTCGAAGCGATGAAGCTGGAATTGCAGCCCGGCAAAACCTTTCACGAAATCATTGAATCCGCTGAACGTTTTATTCATCGCCACGGCGGTAAACCCGCTTTTCCCGGCACCATTGCGGTCAACGACCTCGCAGCCCATTTCACGACGAACCATCAGGTGGAGGCGGTTGAGGGATGGGAAGGCGAATCGGTTCTCCAGAAGGGGGACTTGGTGAAAATTGATTTTGGCGTTCACATCAAAGGGCACATCGGCGACAATGCGTTGACGTTTGAGGTTGGCAACAGCAACGAGCACACCGAGCAAATCAAGGCGGCCAAAGAGGCGCGAGACGCTGCGGTGGAAATGCTCCACCCCGGCACGCCGTGGTACAAAGTCGGGCAAGCCGCTGCGCAACCCTCGTTGGACGCTGGATTTCAGCCGATTCGGAACCTCTGCGGCCACCAACTCAAGCCGTGGGAACTGCACGCCGGTGTCTCGGTGCCGTCCTACGCCTGCGGTAAGGACAACCAAGGCTTCCGTGGCGTGGTGGAAGAAGGCGGCGTGTATGCGGTTGAACCGTTCAACACCACCGGGTCCTCCGGGCTCATCGAAAACATCGGCCGCCATCACTCGTCCAACATCTACCGGGTCACCGGGATGACGACGTCGCGAAAGGCGCGGGCAAAAGGGCAACTCAAGCCCTTGGGCGCGCAGATGGCTCGGAACCTCGAAGAGCGGTATTCGACCCTTCCTTTCGCAGAACGATGGGCGTTCCCAATGCTGAAGAAACCGTTTCCCGATGCTGATGAAGAGAGTCTCCAAAGCAAGTGGAACGCTCTGGTGAAGAAACTCATCAGCATCCGATTCTTGGAGACGTACCACGTGCTGCGCTGCAAGGACGGCGGCAACATCGCCCAGTTTGAGCACACCGTTCACGTGACCTCCGGCGGTCCGGAGATCTTGACGGTCGAATGAAGGGCGGTTTTTTGGCTCAAAAACGCATATAAACCGGTTGATGCTACGGTTTCATGAACAGGGCTGTTGCAGTTCTCGTTGAGTGCATCCCATCCCCTCTCGGTTTCTCTCACCCTGTTCACCTCAACTCCACCCCGAGCGAACGCGTTACGCGTTCTTTTTTCTTCTCGTCGTGTTATTTACAAACCGTATGCACCACTCCCGGCGCGCGAATTCGAGGAAACACGGCGTGGGAAATTTCGCTAAAAAACCCGTTTTTTCGCGCGGGCTTGAGGATTCTGCACAGTATGGTTTAATAGAAGGACGGGCATAGGAGGGCTACCCCCAAAGGGGAAAGGAGGACAAAAATATGAAAAACGAAAACCGAAATGAAGAGGCTGTCAGCCCCGTTATCGCTACCATCTTGATGGTGGCGATCACCGTTGTGCTGGCTGGTGTGCTGTACGTGTGGGCTAGCTCCCTTGCAGAAGGCAACACCGACGGAAACCTGGCCCTCTACGCGTTCAGCGGAGAGGATGCTCAGGGTCAACCCAGCACGGGCACCGATGACAACCTCATCATG
>Ga0222715_10001803_pt1 | contig 20066 bp, 18 predicted proteins | sample C33_9DmetaG_FD_165056 | JGI IMG/M metagenome (GOLD analysis project Ga0222715, IMG submission 165056) | Estuarine water microbial communities from San Francisco Bay, California, United States - C33_9D | ecosystem: Environmental > Aquatic > Marine > Unclassified | place: USA: California... | reverse complement strand
CGCCGTTTTCGCAACACATCGGTCCGCTCAAACCGATGAAGCGCCACAGCCCGTAGGCCACCGGGCGCACGTTTCCGGTAGCGAGAACCACCGGCACCCCGTGCGCTTCAAGGGAACGCAAGGCCTCGACCGCAGCGAGGGAGAGGACCTTGTTGCCGTCGGTTACGGTTCCGTCAATGTCGATGACGACCACCTTGGGCGTCCATCCATCGGGGAGCCACTGCATAACGCGGGTGAGTTGACGGACGAGGATGAACATTCGCCTTCGGGTGAATTGAACCGATAAAGTGCGAGGATTGATGAACACCCAACATCACCCCGAGGCATGGGAAGGGGCAATGAGGACGAGTTCTTCCTCTCCCTTGAAGACGATGTCATCCTTGACATTCCTGCACACGAGCCATCCCCTGCACTCGCCCCTGTGGTCCTCAATGAAGAGGATCCCCTCGAGGTCTTCGTGGCAGAACGAGTGGACACCACCGTCCTCACCGAACCCACCGGCACCTACAACGTCAGTTGGCCGTTGTTGGGCATGGATTGCCCCGATTGTGCCTCCAAAGCCATGGGGGCTTTGCGGCACATGAAACAGGTCACAACATCCAACGTATCGGCCACATCGGCCGAAGTGAGTTTGGAAGTAAATCTCGAAGAAGGTCCCCTCTCCGAGGTTTCTTCGGTGCTTCGCTCCCTCGGTCATGCGCCCGATGTGGAGCATCACGAACTCGTGGGTGTTCGCGCCAAAGCCGTGGCCGAACGAAACGGGGTACCTCTTTCACAGTTGGAGCGGGTTGTTCGGAGGCAGCCCGGCGTTCTCGATGCTGAAATTTCGGACGACGACCGTATTCTCGTTCAGTTGGTCGCCAGTTCAGAGCAAGACCTGATTGAGGCACGAAACCGAGCACTGGAGCACATGATTGGATCAAAGCCGTCCTTCGCTGCTGCGACCTCGAATCGACTCCGTCCCGACCAATGGCGGCTTATCGGAGGCGGTATCGCCCTTCCCGTGCTTGCGCTGGTGATGCTCGCCGAACTGCTCGGATACCACGGTTGGTTGATTCCGGTTTTGGCTTTGCCCGGCGTTTTGATCGGTGGACTTCAAATGTTCAAAGAGGCGATCGCCTCGCTTCGAAACCTGCAAATGGGCTTCCAAGTCTTGACCAGTCTTGCCGTCCTTGGTGCTGGAATCTTGGGGATGTGGGAAGAAGCCCTCATCGTCACCATTCTGGTTGCTTTCACCGCCCACCTTGAAGGCGACGCCCTGCTCAAAGCGCGAGAGGCGATGCAAGGCGGACTTGACCGCCTGCCCCGAACTGCGAGGAAAATCAACGACCCTCAAGCGAAATGCCTTACCCCCGAGATGACGATTTCGGCGCCTACATCGGGCATAAAACTCCCCATGGCCGGCAGCCTCATGATGGCCTCGCCGGTGCAAACCGGGCCGGAAACCGAAACCGTTCCGATCGACTTGATCCGTCCGGGGGACCGAATTGAAATTCGTAGCGGTGAACTCATCCCCGCCGACGGGCGCATCCTTGAGGGGAACGGAGCCCTCAACAAAGCCCCATTGACCGGTGAGTCTGTACCCGTTGATGTCCAACCCGGCGATGTCATCGAAGCGGGTTTGGTTCTGGCCAGAGGTCCGGTGATTTGCGAAGTCGTGGCCGTTGGCGATGCGACCCGACTCTCCGGCCTCATCGATGCCGTTCACGCCTTCCGAGAAGCCCCGCCCCGACTTCACAGCGGCATTGAAAAATTCACGGCGGTTTGGGTTCCCTTGGTGCTTTTCGGAGCGTTTGCCGTGTGGTATTTCATGTTCCCCGACAACTGGAAAATAATTCTCCTGCTCTGGGTGGTTTCGTGCCCCTGTGCCTTGCTCTTGGCCACCCCTGTTCCTCATGCAGCGGCCTTGTCAAACGCCGCACACCGCGGGGTTATCGTGCGGGGAGGCGACGCTCTCGAGCGCATGGCCCGCGTGAACCACGTTCTCCTGGACAAAACCGGCACCTTGACTTCTGGGCGACCAACGGTAGGCGAGGTCGTCCTTGGGAAAAACCGACGGATGGAGGCCGCCCTCAAGCTGATGATGGGGCTCGAAGCCCGTTCATCGCATCCGTACGCTTTGGCCGTGATGGACCATTGTGCTGGACAGAACATCGCTGCCTCGAGCATCACCAACCTCCAAGATGTCGATGCGGGAATTCAAGGGACTCACACAGGGAGCCAAGTGGCGTTCCTTCGTCCCGACAAGGCCGCCTCGATGGGTATTGAGGTGGAAAAGAAACTCCAGGACGCTTTCCAAGGCGCCACCCAGAAAGGCCACGGTGCAAGCCTGCTGGCGAAGGACGGGAAAGCGGTGGCGTTGGTCACCTTCATCCACGACGATACTCGAGACGGTTCTGCAACACTCATTCAATCGCTCAACCAACGCTCCGTCAACGTCGAAATCCTGTCGGGTGACCATCAACAGGCCGTCTCTGAATTCGCTCGTTCGGTCGGCTTGGCGGAGAGCGCCGCCCACGGCGGCCTGAGTCCCGAGGACAAGGTCAAGTGGGTCAAAGCACGTTCTTCATCGCACGTCACGATGATGGTTGGCGACGGGTTCAACGATGCTGCAGCCCTTGCCGTGGCCGATGTCGGTGTTGCGGTGGGGACCGGTGAAACGGTCAACTTGGAAGCAGCGGACATCTTGATTCCCGGCGACGACCCGAGGATGTTGACGGAAATGATCGACCTTGCAAGACAGGCTCAGCGAACCTTGATGCAAAATCTGTTTTTCTCCGTGGCCATCACCGTCACGCTCGTCGTCGCCGTCATCCAACAATGGTACGACCAACTTTGGGTCGGCGTCTTGATTCACGAAGCATCGGTCATCTTGGTGATTTTGAACGGAGCAAGGTTAGCGCAAAACGGTCGAGCAATACCGTTGTTGAAAGAAACCCTTCGTACGATGGTCGATGACACGAGAACCGCTTTTGCTTCGTTCCGTGCCCGCTATTTGCCGGCCAAGGCGTGAACCATCGCAGTCCGGACAAAGGGACATCTTCAAACCCTAAGCACCCCTCATCCTCATTGGTGGGCGAATGGGACGAGTACGAGGCGACCCCATCACGACAGCGCTCGCCCACCCGACTCGACGAAACGCCTACATCGCCTTGTCCGGTTCAGAGGAAATGAGCACCGTTCAACTCCAAGAAGCGGTCGGCGTCGACCGGTACAACCTCTATCACCATCTGAAGAAACTCGCCTCGCTCGAACTCGTTGAAAACCACCGTGATGAAGGGCGGGCCAGGTGGTGGCGTGTCAACAAGCGGGTTGATTTGCCCGAACTGCTCAATGCAACCGCGCATCACCCTGCTCCAGCACCCGAACCACAAGCCGCCTCGCCAACCGTGACGGCAACGCTTGCAACATTAGCGGTTGACGAACAAGGGCGAGATGTCATCGTGTTGAATCTCGAGGGTTCACGGGATCAGGTCAGCGCCAAGCAACTCATCGTGCGCCTTTCCGAGGAGTTCGGACTCACGCTCGACGTGCCGTGGAATTTCATTCCCGAGCAACTCGTTCTCTATTCCAAAAAGAAGTGATGACCGATGACGGAAGAGTTGTCTGTGGAGTCGAAGGTTGCGCCGCCGGCCCTCTCGTGCCCCAAATGTCAGGGCATGCTCCCATCGAGCTTGGGCGAACTGACCTGCCAGCTATGCAATGCTCGGGTTCGTGTTGACCACCCTGTCACTCGGCGCAAATGGAAGGAGGAGAAGCTTTCCTGCCCGTCGTGTTCGAAGGTTTTGGTGGCCGGGGTGGACGAACGCCCTGCTCAACTCAAATGCGGCATGTGTGAATGCTACTTCACGCTCGAAGCCCAAACACCCCGAGTGGAACTGTCCTGCCCGGGATGCGAGCGCAACCTCCGCATGAAGCGCCGACCCGGTGAACGGAACATCGCCTGTCCGGCTTGCGAAACCGAATTCGTGGTTCGTTTTTGACCCGTCCCGAGGCTCGGAGAAGGGTGAAAAAGCGCCCGATTCGGCCAATTGTTCGTCGCGCTCCTTATCTATGAAGAGAAGCCCATGAAGAAGTGGATGGGATTCCAATGAGCACGAGCGAAAGCCATGACGGTGATGCGCCAAACGCCCCCCGGGACGGTGTGGACATCGGCGACCGGGTGACCTTGGCATCCCTACGCTCTCAATTCACTTCAGCCGGCACCACAACGCTTGATGAGGCCGTTGGAACTCAAGCCCGGTTTCGACAGGAAGAGCGACTTCGAGCCGATTTGAGGCGGGAACGCCGACTCCGTCAGCAGGCCATCACCGAACGTGTGAACGCCATGAAAGCGAACATCGCCAAGGATTTGGCGACGCAACACGAACTCACGCTCGACGCCCTTGAGCGAGATCTGCGGACCGCTATGGAAGCAGAACTCGAAACCATGGAACGGGACGCCCTCGCTCACGAGGAGGCTCGGGTCCGCCACGAATTGGACCTCCGGCTGCAACGCCAGGTGAGTGCGCTCCACGAGCAACACGGCGTTGAGCAACATCGCCGTCTTGAAGAGCGAAAAGAGGAGATCAAAGCCTCCATCGAGACCCAACTTCACGAGGAATACGAACGTCGCCTCACCATTCAGCAAGAACGCTTGCGACTGGAGTACAATCGTGAACTCCAAGAACGGCTTCGAAGCATCGAAGCCAACCTCGAAGAGGAGATGGAGCAGCGCTTTGTGGAGATGGAGCATCATGAGATTGCTCGCCTTGAAGAAGGGCACGAAGCCATGTTGTCCGAGCGTGAAGAACAACTTCGACGAGGCATCCGCACTCGACTTGAACAACAACTCCGTCAACGCCTCAAGCAACGTGAAGCGCGCTTGAAGGTGGAGTTTGAACGCCGTAGCCTTCGCCTTGAAGAGGACATTGCTCAGCAGTTGCAAGAGGACATTGAGGCTCAATTGCGACGCGAAACCGACGACATGGAAGGCCGAATGCGGGAAGATGTGGAATTGGCCATCGCCAAGCGAAGGGATGAGCTTCGGATTCAAATCGAACAGCAACTCAACGAACAACAAGCCGATCGGCTTGCCGAACGAAAAGCCCGCTTGAAGGCACGATACGATCTGACGTTCAACAAGGCCGTCGACGACATCTCACGAAGTCTCCAGGCTGAAATCGAAACCGAACTTGAGCACCGTATGGAGCACGATTTCAACGCCTATCGCCACGCCAGGGAAGCCGAAATTCAAAACCGACTCTCGCGTTACCGCTACGAGCGAGAGGCCGAATTGCGAGAGCAACTCGAAGCCCAATACGCGGTCAACAAGGCCGATTGGAGTGAACGCCTTGACCTCGAATTCCAATCTCGCGAGGCTGCGGCCCGAAAAGCCATCATGTCCGAAGTGGATGCTCAACTTCGCAACGAGCGCCTCACGCACGAAACCGACCTCGATCTGCTCAAGGAAGAAACCACCCTTGAACTCGAGGTGGAGATGGAAGAGCGCCTCCAAGATTTCAAATCTCGCAAGGAAGAAGAAGTGGCGACTCAATTGGAGCGCCAACTCGACAAGCGAGAAGAGATCATGCGCAACAAGGCGCTCATCGATGTGCGCAAGCGTGAGGCTCAGATTCGAGCGGAAATCGAGGCCCAACTTGGCCTGAAGCGTGCTGAAATCCGTGACCGGTTGAAGGGCCTTGCCGAAAAGATGGATTCCTTCAAGGAAATGGCCGAGGAAAAGATGCGCGAGGCCGTCACCTCACAAATTCAAGGCGAAATCGATGCCGACGAAGGGGAATTGCGAGCACGTGAACAAGAATATTCGGCCCTCCAATCCACCGACACACGAGCCGAAAAGCGCCAGAAGTGGATGCAATCCATCTCCGGTCAAGCTCCCGCTGCCTTTGGTGCAGGCGCCATGGACCCGACTGCGCTCGGTGCCCGGCCGGATGGACTCGGAGCGGCTGCTGGTCGTCCGCTACGTGGCTTGATGGGCCAACAGGCGAAGGAAGAACCGCGCCTCGGACTTGGCGGCATGAGAGCCCCGATGACCAGCGCAAAGCCCCTCATGGGCCAAACGGCCGCACCCCCAATGCGAAACGTTCGCCAGCCGCTGGCGCAACCGGGTTTGCCGCAACCCGTTCGTACCCTCCGACAGCCCATCGCTGCTCCCGGATTGGTTCCCCAAGAAGAACAAGCCATGGAGGAAGCTGCGGAAGAAGAAACCCCTGTTGGCGAAGAAACCAGCGACCTATCGTCTTCGGCACCCCTTGATTCCGAAACCCTCGAAGCCCAGGTCATCGATGAGCCGGAACTCGTGGAAACCGAAATCCAAGCCTCTGAAGAAGAGGCTGAAGACCTGACCGAAACCGTCCAAGAGACGGTGCTCGAAACCGAAACGGAGGATCTCGACCTTGAGATGGAAGAACTCGCCTCCGAAGCCGTGCTCGAAGAAATGGACGCTGAACCAAGCGAGTCGGTGACGGCAACGATGGCGCGTCCCACGGCCTTGCTCAAGCCCATTCGAGGTGTCTTGAAGCCGCTTGACGAGGAAGAGGAAGTCCGAACCGCCACCTTGACCCCGGTCGGTCACATGCTTGTGCCCGCCAAGGAACGGGGCTCACCGCCACCAGCGACGACAGGTCGTCCGACCACGGCCACCTTGCGGCCCGTACGAGGAAAACTCACGCCCGTTTCCAAGCCGGCAGCCAAAGTGCTCAAGCCAGAAAACCAAGACGACGAAGACGAGTGACATCACAGGAAAGCGTCTTCTTCATATCTACCGAAGGCCTCGCTGTACCCATGAACCGCCTCGTCACGCTGTTGGTTGTTTTCCTGCTCACAGCGCAAGTCACGGTGGCCGTTTCAGCAACACCGGACATCTCAACCCTTACGGATGCGGGTCAAACCGATGAACTGGGCGCCCCCATGGTGCTCTGGACGAAATTGAACGACGGGAGCATTCTCACGGTCACCGACGAAGGAAACGTCAGCAAGAACATCTTGAGCAACAACGGCACCCTTTCCATTCAGTGGTCGGTCTTGCTCGATGTGGAAGCTAACAAGGCTCGCATTGACGGAGCACAAGAACTTGTCACTGTCGCTCACCAAACCGGCGTGGTCGTGATTCAGATGACCACACAATCCGTGTACCGCAACCTCTCAACACCCGACCCCGTCAACGACGCCGTTTACGACCAAGAGGGGTACCTCTGGCTCATGTACTCTGCCGGAAAACGTCGTGCCGACCGCTACGATGCCGCCGGTTTCACGGGCATCAGCAGCACCACCGTCCAGGCGGGCATCTCCGCCTTTGAAATCCTCCACGACGGGCGCATCGCCATCGCCTCCTACGACAAGAAAATCTACGTGCATGCCGCCGACGGAACCCTGACCAACACCCTTACGGAACCAACCGCCATTGTCTCGACCCTGTTCTCGGTCGACAACACCACCATGCTCGCCGGCACGACCGGAGGCACGGCCTACAAGTACAGCACCGAATCGTGGAGCGTGGCTACCCAATCGCTGGGGCACACCAAGCAAACGTCCCACCTCACCTACGCCAACGGGTACTACATCGTTGGGGCAAAGCAAGGGAAAGTCACCTTCCTCGATGAAACCAACTTCAGCGTCGTTGAAAATTTTGAGGCTTCCGGCGAAATCGTTGGCCTTTCGATGGCCTTCAACGGCCCCTTTTACGCCGCAGGCAACACGCTTACCAGCACCAAAATCACCTACTTTGACCTCGATTCCGACGGGGACCTTGTCAACGACCGTAACGATGCCTTTCCCAACGATGCAACGCAGAATGCAGATACGGATGGAGATGGCTACGGAGACAACCCCAACGGCAATCAGCCGGACGCCTTCCCAAAGGACGAAACCCAATGGGAAGACATCGACGGGGACGGGTACGGGGACAACGTTGCTGGCAACAACCCCGATGTGTTTCCCAACAATCCAGACCAGTGGTCCGATGCCGACGGCGACGGCTACGGCGACAACAGCAACGGGCAGGACGGCGATGTGTTTCCTTCCGAGTCAAGCCAATGGTCCGATACGGATCGTGACGGCTACGGCGACAACCCGGACGGGTTCAAACCGGATGCTTGCCCGACCGTGAATGCCTTTTCCACCGCCGACCGATACGGCTGCCCCGACAGCGACCTCGACGGTTATTCCAACCCGGATGATAACTGGACCGTTGAGGACGGTGCGGATGCGTTGCCCTCGAACCCAACCCAATGGTTGGACGGGGACGGCGACGGGTTTGGAGACGCTGCTGACGGTGAAGAGCCGGATGCCTGCCCTTGGGAGTTTGGAACTTCGCGCAACGCCGTAAGCGTCGACGTGAACGCCACCGGAGGATACGTGGCCGTGCCCTCGTTTGGCTGCGAAGATGCCGACGGCGACGGATGGGTTGACCGGACCGAATCGCCGCTGATGGACATTGACCCCGACGAGCATTTTGATGGCGACGGCGACGGCGTCGGTTCAAACGAAGACTACGACGACAGCCGTCCGTTCATTCAAACCGAACAAGACCATTGTTTGAACGATAAGAACGACACCTCTGAAGCCTGTCTCGGGTGGAACAACCCCGCCTACCAAGCCTACCTCAAAACCCTCGATGAAGGCGAGTTGGTGTTGGGTTTCTTCGCTTGGAACACCTCCTTGCAAGACGCTCCACAAGGCGATACGCCCTTGAACGTGGATGACGAAGTGTTGAGCCAAGTGGTGACGGTTGGGTTGGTGGCCTTCATCGGACTCACTGCGGTGATTTTGGTCGCCGCCTCGGTGATCAAGAAGCGAAAATTAGCAACCACCTCAAAGGAATACGGTGGAATCAATCCAGCCCTCTCCTCCAACGCCTCAAAAGAAGCCCTCGAAGGTCGAGGTGGGTTTTCGGCCGCCGGCGGAATCATCGCCGATGCCTCCTGGGACGACGATGTCGCCCAACTCAACTTTGAGGAAAACGAATCGGACGGTTTCGCCGACATGGACCTCAAATCGGCAGAGGGCGTCGAGAACACCGTGAGCATGGCGTACGAAGAAGAGAGCATGGAAGCCATCGCAGGTTTGCCCTCGCCCGCTCAATCAACCGAGGTGGAGGAAGAATCTCCTGCTCAAGCCATGCCTGCCGAAGCCCCACCGCTGCCCGAAGGCGGCTTGCCGGACGGTTGGACCATGGACCAATGGCGCTGGTACGGGCACGAATGGCTTGCCAAATACGGGAAAAATTAGACCCAAACGATTGGAAGGCTGGCCTTCAACGCTCCAAGTTCCACGCCGCTGTAAAGCGGTTGACCATCGACCTTGCAGGTGTTCATCACCAACCAAAGAAAGCTGTTCCATGCGGTGGCGTCGGCGAACAACTCAACCTTGCCCTGAATGGCGGCCAACAGGAGCACGGCCTGTTCGGTTTCGTCGCTGCACAAGGCCTTGACCAGATCCTTGGCGTTCAAACGGTAACCGGGTGGACGCCACGACATCATGGGACATCAAACCTGGAAGGGGGAGAGGTTCAGGCGTTCCGCAAGATGCTCGACGTCCACGTCGACCGCCAACTTCATTCGCTCACGCAGCGTATCGATTTCGCCTTTCATTTTGAGCATCTTGTGCGTCCGTATCATATCGGCCAGCAAGTCGTTCACGCTCTTGTGCCCGCCCGTGGTTCGCAAGGTGTTCAATTGCCTGCGAATCTCGTAACTCACGCTAACGGAGGTCATTCCTTCTGCGGTCATGGTTCTACCCGGTCGGGGTTTGACTTGGGCCCATACTTAACCCATGCGAACCAAGAGGGTTCCCGTAGAGCGGTTTTCGAGGGTGAAACGGCACGCCAAGCGGCGTTCAGCGAATGTTGCGTTCCATGCGCAAACGTGAGGCTTCGGTGACACCGAATTCCCTGCGAATCTCCTGAACACGCTGATGGACTTCCTTAGCCAGCGTCCAGTATTCAAGACTGCCCGCACCTGCACCGGAGTTGGTCGGCTTGTTCAGAAGGACCGTGGGCGCTCCGCTCCAGGGTGCCTCGGCGACCTTGGCCAACCTTCGGACGGTGGTGTTGAACAATTTGTTTGGCATTTTCTTGTTGACCTGGTCGCACACGTAGGTGCTCAACTTCGAACGCCCGTCGACCATGGTCATGACGATGCCGAAGATTTTCAAATTCCGGTTGATGCGTCGCTGAATCATCTTGATCGAATTCATCAGCATGCTGAAACCTTCCAAGGCGTAATATTCTGCTTGGACCGGCACCATCACCCAATTTGCAGCGCACATGGCGTTGATGGACAACAAACCCAACGAAGGCGGGGTATCGATGATGATGTAATCAAACTCGTCAACGATGGGCATCAGCGCTTCTTGGAGTCGGGTTTCTCGCCCGATTTTATGGCTGAGCTCAATCTCGGCTCCGGAGAGGTGAATGTCGCTTGGAAGAATCCAAAGGTGGCCTGCATCAATGGATTCGGGGACCTTTTTTCCTCCGTTCCGATTGCTCCAAGCGTCCTGCATGGCCTTCGTGATCTCCTCGGGCGGAATGAGGTATTCCTCCATCAACGGAAGTTCTTCGCCGGAATCGTTGGTGAGCAAATCGTACACGGTTTTCTTGATTTTCTTCTTCTCAAGACCGAACGAGGTGGCGCAGTTTCCTTGCGGATCCAAGTCCACCAACAACACCTTTGCGGGCGGCAACCCCTGGCGGCGGGAGCCTTTTGCGAGGGCGGCTGCCATGTTGACGGCCGTGGTCGTTTTCGCACAACCGCCCTTTTGGTTGGCGACAGCGATGACCATTTTGTAAGGATTCATCTTGGTTCACCCCCTGCACACAGGCCACGGAGGACCTCCCCTTTCAATGCGAGCCTTGGTAGCCACGGCATCAGGCGGGTTGAATCACAGGAACGGGAACTTCAGAGAGGATTTTCCGGACGATGTGCATGCCCGTAATGCCTCGAATCTTGGCTTCGGGCTTCATGTTGATCCGGTGAGAGATGATCTGCAAGGCGATGCCCTTGATGTCGTCGGGAATCACGTAGTTTCGACCGGCGACGGCCGCGGCCGCTCGTCCGGTCTTGAACAACGCCTGACTGGCACGGGGCGATGCCCCGTTGATGACGCGGTGGTCTTCGCGGGTTCGCTGAACAATTTCGATGATGTAGGAGAGAATCGCAGGGTCAACATGGACCGTCTCAAGCGCTTTTTGCATGGCGACGACTTTCTTTGGCGAAGTGACCTGTTCCACGACGTGTTCGTCTTGGCCTCGCAATTTGCGACGAGCGAGGATGGCCTTCTCTTCAGCACGGTCGGGATAACCCATGCTCATTTTCATCAGGAAACGGTCCATCTGAGCTTCGGGAAGCGGGTAAGTACCCTCCTGTTCAATGGGGTTCTGCGTGGCCAACACCACGAAGGGTGCCGGAAGTTTGTGCGTGATACCTTCGATCGTCACCTGCTTTTCTTCCATCGCCTCAAGCAGAGCGGCTTGGGTCTTGGGCGGGGCACGGTTGATCTCGTCAGCGAGCAGAATGTTGGAGAACAACGGACCAGCACGGAGTTTGAATTCACCGGACTTTTGGTCGTACATGTAGGTCCCCATGATGTCTGAAGGGAGAAGGTCAGGCGTGAATTGGACGCGCTTGAACTTGCAACCCAACGCCCGAGCGAAGGTGTTGGCAAGAAGGGTTTTGGCCAAACCGGGGAAATCTTCGAGGAGCATGTTTCCGTTCGAAAGGATCCCCACCGTCACGCGACGGAGGTTCTCGTTTTTCCCGATGATGACCTTGCTCACCTCGTTCATGAGGCTGTTGGAGATTGCAGAAACGGTCGCAATCAAATCTTGGGTGCGGGCGCCCCCTGCTCCTGCTTGCATGCTTGCTTCCATAACGAACCCTCGTTCTTGAAGCAAGACTTTTTCCTTTCTTATATCAATGTGCGCGCTTCATCCTTCATGAAATGCTCATGGAAAAGGAACTTGAGGCCTAGGTTATCGACCCCAAAAATGGTTTTCTTTTCGGTGGAGGGCGATGATGTCGTTGAGAATTTCCTCCTCGACCGGCGTGAGGTCGATTTTTTTCAGACGCTTGACGTGTCGCTCGGGGACGTCGACGTAGAATTCGTCCAATTCTTCAATGTGGCGTCCGACCGTTGGGCCTTGGACCGCCACCGCCACCTCGTCGCCCTGCATGGCTTCTTTGACGTCTTCAGACGCTCGAGTTCGAAGGCTCTTGATTTGCCCGACCGGCGTCCCGTCCAATTTCATCAGGCGTTGGCCCACGTGGACCCGCCCACCGAGGACGCGCATGCCCACGATGGCAGGACCTTTTGCTCTGAACGTGTGGTCTTTGAGGTAGAGAACGCGCCCGGGATAGACCAAGGATTCACGCTGTTCCTCTTCGATGGCCGCTTTGGTTTCCTCCTGCCAGGCCTCAAAGGCGTCCATGATGTGGTAAATGATGGGCCCGGAGATGAATTTCACCTCGGCGTCTTCGTCGTCCAAGCGTTCAGCAACATCGGTGGTGTTGGCCTTGGTGGAGAAACCGAGGATGACTTTCTGAAGCGGGTCCGTGGCCGTGCTCGCCATCAAGAGATCCTTTTTGTTGACCGGTCCGACGGTCGCTTGGCGAACGGGAATGTTGCGCTGGTGCAATTCAAAGGCCAGGGCCTCCAATCCTCCGACCGTGTCGGCTTTGATTACCACGCCGTTCCGGTCTTCCTCTGCTCCACGGCACGCTCCCTGATCGGTGTGCTGGAGGAACGCCGACCGAGCAAAGATTTCGTTGCATGACGAACACATCACAGGCATGCTGTTGAAAATATCTCGCCATTCTTCTCGAATAGCCTCCTCGGCAACGGCAACCTCTTCGGGGGTGTTGGCGAGGTGCAAGGTGGTTCCCGCAATGGTTTGCTCGAGGTTGGGTGCAACGACCTTTACGCCACAGGCTGCCTCCACGTTGGTGAAGTTGACCCATCGTTTCCCGGCATCTCGCATTTCGGCCATGCCTTGCGGGCGCTTGAGTCCCTTGATGTGCGTCGTAAACGGACCGTCTTGCCCGGCGAGCATGATGGTGTCACCCACCTTGAGTTCGCCACGGTACAGGATAACATCGACGGTTTTTCCCATACCCACTTCATCGCGCATTTCGAGAACCGTTCCTTGGGCCGAACCGAGGGTGTCCGTCAACCGGTCTTCAAGGAAGCGTTCTGCTAGGCCCACGGTGACGGCGAGAAGGTCTTGGAGGCCCTCGCCCTCCTTCGCCGACATCGGCACCAGCGCTACGTTTTGACGAAAATCTCGAATTTGGTCGTAGCGTTCTAGGTTGAACCCGTGCTCAGAAAATTGACCGATGATCTTCCAATAGCGGTCTTCAAACAAGGCACGCACGTCTTCCCGCTGCTCACGAAACGATTCAACAAACGAACGCCCTCGCTCGCACCTCCAGCCGTGAAGCCGGTCGATCTTGTTTCCAGCGATGACGAAGGGCGTTCGGGTTTCCTTGAGAATGTTCAGGGACTCGACGGTTTGCGGCTGCAGACCCTCCATGATGTCGATGACAAGAACGGCGATGTCCGCCACCGAACCGCCACGGTTCCGCAGCGATGCGAAGGAGTGGTGACCGGGCGTGTCGATGAACAACAAACCCGGCGATTTGAATTGCTTTCCACCCATCATAGCCGCACAGGTATCGTTGAGCACGTCCGCAGGCACCTCGGTGGCGCCGATGTGTTGGGTGATGCCACCGGCTTCTCGGTCCATGACGCTGGCTTGCCGTTGGCTCCCGATGGAGCGGACCATGTCCAGAAGGCTCGTTTTTCCATGGTCAACGTGCCCGAGTACGGAGACGATGGGTTGCCGGTTGTGGCCGCGCACAACGACCTCTTCAGCGTCTTCCTCGGCAACCGGGGGTTGGTCTTCGTCGGACATGGTCTCACCTCACCATCGAGGTGGTGAAAGATTCACTCGTACACCCAGGTGCCCATGGTGTTTTCCCAGGACATCAAGCCCTCTGGGAACCAGAGGCCGAGTTCAAATTCTGCCGTCTCGGGGGCGTCGGAGCCGTGAATCATGTTGAATCCCATGTCCATGCCGAAATCGCCGCGGATGGTCCCGGGTTCTGCTTGGCGTCCGTTGGTTGCACCGATGAGTTTGCGGGCAACGGCAATCGCTTCAACGCCCTCCCAAGCCATGCAAACGACAGGGCCCGAGGTGACGAATTTGATCAAGCCCGGGAAGAAAGGGCGTTCCTTGTGGACGTCGTAGTGTGCTCGAGCGATTTCTTCACTGGGCACCATGGATTTGAGGCCGACCAGTTTCAAGCCTTTTCGCTCAAAACGGCCAAGAATTTCGCTCACAAGTCCTCGTTGGACGCCATCGGGTTTAATCATCACATAGGTCGTTTCCATGGTGTTCACCATGTTGGCCCAAAAGTGACCCGTTTAAGGGGGTTGCTATCTGTCCGGCGTGAACCGAATTCACTGAATGCCGCCCTTCACGTAATGACGGGTCCACTTGACCTTGCGTGCATTCCGCTTGAGTTGGAGCTGGTTCTTGCGAGCCTTGCTGTTCTTGAACCACAAGACGCTGCCGTCTTTGCGCACGAACATCATCCCGGTGCCGGGTTCAATTTCCTCGCCTGTGAAGTTGCAAATACGTCGTTCTGGCATGGGGCATCACCGTGCGTTGAGTTTGCGGGCTTCTCGACCCGTGTCCTTGAGCATCAAAATATCACCGACTCGAACTGGGCCAACCACGTTTCGACTGATGATGCGACCGACGTCCCGGGGGTTCGGAGCATCGTTAACACGGACCTTGACCTGCGTGGCCTCGCCTGTCATACCGGTTCGGCCGACGATTTCGACCACTTCTGCTGGCCATCCACCAAGTTCTTCGCTCATGGTTCATCAACTCGGGTTCACTTCTTGAGGGCCTTGATGGCCTCAACAACGTCGTGGAATTTTTCTTGAGCGCCTTTCGTGATTTCCATCACGGCCACCGAAGCAGCGGAGGTGCCTTTGGGAAGCCCTGCGCCTTGGGCGAGGAACTCTTGGCTCGGCACGTAGCCGAAGGGGATGTCTTTCTCTTCACAGATCAAGGGGATGTGAGCGAGAAGTTCGGGAGGGTTCACGTCTTCGGCGAGAATGATGAATTGGGCCGTACCGCGCTCGGCGGCTTTGGTCACTTCGTTGCTGCCTTTCTTCACTCGACCGTTCTTGTTCAGGTCAAGCATAGCATAAATCTCGTTCACGACGTCTTCTGGGGTTTCGAATTGCACATGTACACTCATTGGAATCTCTCCTTCCTCATGATAGGGGCAGGCAAGCGCAGGACCACGCGGATATAAACGCAACGGAACGGTTTCAGCACCAACTTCCCCGCCGTTCAACGGGGAGATGCTATGCAGTCGCCGTTTTCTTCCTTCTACAACGAGAGTTGTTCCAGGACCTGATGAACGCCTCGAGCCAACGCCGGGCCCCCCGAAATGACGTCGCGTGCATTGGCCAAGGAGCCTGTTGCATGGACGCCGTCAACGTAGCGAAGAAGGCGAGCGATGGCCCCGCCAGTAAACAAGCCGTGGCAGCATGCAGCATGGACTTCAACCGCCCCTTGACTTCGGAGAGCGTCAGCGGCTCTGCAGATGGTCCCGCCCGTTGCGATCATGTCGTCGACGATGGCCACTGACTTTCCGGCGACGTCCAAATCCTTGGCTTTGTGAACGATGGTGTGTGCATCGATGCGTGTTTTTTCCAAATACGAAAACTCGCAGCCGATTTGCTGAGCAACATTTGATGCTCGCTCGATGGCGCCTTTGTCGGGCGAGAGGATGAAGTCGGGATTCACGGTTTCCTTCAGGTGCTTGGCCAACTCGGGCATGGCCGATGTGAACGCCACTGGAACGGAGAGATGCTCGAGCACGGCAGGCGCGTGCAAATCAAGAACCACCAGCGCATCGCAGCGCGAGGTCAGCATTTCTGCAATCGCACGGGCGGAAACCGACTCCCCGGGCTTGAAACGTTTGTCTTGGCGCGAGTAACCGAAATACGGAACGGCCAAAACAACGCCTTTTCCGACATCAGGTAGGCTTTCGGGGCCGATATTTCGTAAATTTTGCAAATCCCCCATTCTGACATCCCGAAGAGCATCAAGCATCAGGAGGGTTTCAACGATGCCCGAGTCGGGAAAAGTGTTGGAAACCAAAACCACGGGTTCCGAACGGATGGCTTCGATGACTTCGCTTGGAATACGGATGTAGCCCTCCGTATCCGGGAAACGACGGGTTTCGAGGCCGTGATGTGCCCAACCAAGCGTCTCGGCAAGTTGTTTGGCCAGTGGCCCCGAATTGCTTCCGGATACAACGACCATGCCATCCCCTTGACCGAGGCTGGTGGCTGGACCTTCATGTTCTTTGCGAGACACTTGAGGACTCGGAATGGTGCGCGAGGCAGGACTTGAACCTGCGACCTCCCGGTTATCAGCCGGGTGCTCTAACCGACTAAGCCACCCGCGCAAGGGTAAACCGGCCGACAAAACTCCCCGTCATAAGCATGACGGAGTTTGCGACACATCATCGAGGGGACGCACTCACTCTTCTTCCAAGCTGTTCACGGTGATGTACGAAGGCAACTGCAAGACCTTCTCAAAGGTCCGGGACAGCACCACTTCGTCCAATCGCTCACGGGTCCGCGCCAATGCACCGATGGGGATTCGAATTTCGGATTCGACCCCAAACTGGGTTTGGATGCGCATTCGAGTCGAGACCACGACGCCCTTGTAGGTCCTCTTCACTCGGAAAAGACCGGTGATGACACCGATTTCCTCTCCTTGGTTGTCCAGGACGGCTCGATCCAACATTTCGTCAGGTGCGTACAACTTTTCATCGATGCGAACGGTGTTTCGCCAGCGGCGTTGCAGTTCTCGCATGGATTTCGACAACTTGACGGTTCCATCGCCTTGGATGCTGTGCACGAGTTCTTTTGGCAGCGGCGCCAGTTCGGCGGGCTTCCGCATGAATTCGTCAGCGACGTCTGGCACCACTTGAATGCGCATGGATTTCACGCGCGCTTCGTTTGGGTGGTGACGTTCGCCCACGATCGTCCCTACTTTCGTTCCGTTGACATACACGTCGCGTTGAAGCAACTCTTGAATGTCGTATTCTGTGTTTTTCATTTCCCATCTCTCCTTGCCGTTTTGATTCGGCTTATCGACAGGTCTTCCTCGGCACCTAATATATTCTTCCCCGATAAAAATATCATTTCCAATTACATTTGACGCATAATTGGTTGTTCAACCAATTGAATTATAGAAAATAATTAGTTTTTTTATGTCGCATAATGCAAAATTTTGCAATACAAATAACCCGTCAATCTCATTTTTCGTAAAGGAGATATTCAATTGAAACCGATTGAAACGCGATCGTTCAGCGGCCGAAGATTGTTTTTCGAACCGATTTCAAATTTTCTTCTCTTTTCCAATTGAAAAATCAACAATTACACCCCAATCCGCACCGTTTGAGGCCAACCAAAACACCATGAGGGGGCGACCGTGCTTTGATGGGCATGGGCGTTCATGCAGCCGTGGTCGATCCGTTCAACCCCCTCATGGAGGCCGTCATTGACCGCGGGATGCTCTCGGGCCATCGATTTCATGTTCCAACAGCCCTCGAGGAAACCGCCCACATTCGTTTTGAAACCTCGTTAAAAGCGGTCCCGGACGGCATCCAACCGTGGTCCGAGCTTCCTCATGATTCGGTTTGGCTCTTGAATGAACTCGACCAAGAGGCCCCTGAGGGAGCTTCCGTTATCCGGTTTTATCTCGACCCAAACACGCCCAAGAACGCTGAAAGCGGCTGTGACGTGACCGTCCATGATCTCCTGCCACCAGCAAGAGCATCGAAGGCATGGAGCATGTTTGACGGTTGGCTGAAAGGTAGCGAGGCGGAGAAAACCGGAGGCTATTGGTGCAGCTTGCACGATGTTGCTGCTGCGATCGCTCGGACGTTGCCGTTTTTGAAAACCGCTGAAGGCGGACTCAACATCGCCGGCCGCCGGTATTGGACGGCGGATGACACGCATCGAGAATTCATGACCCTGGCCCATCGCTCAACGGCGGGAAAAAGCGGAGATTTCAGATTGGACCACCTCGCTCAACCTGACGACCTCCCGGTGGCTGCCGTTGATGTCCGCACCGTTTCACCAGGGCCCGAGCGACCGCCAATCGGTGCGTTTCACCGTTTCTTGGAGAAGCACACCGGCGAAGGATGGCGCCCGATCATGCCGCTACGTCAAAGCCTGATGCTCGTCTTGGCGGAACTTCTGGAAGAGAACTAAGCTGCATTGCTGAAAAGATCGGCACCGAGCAGGGGCAAAAGCAGACTTGCATCGCCTTCGACGCAAACATGAGGTGCTTCAGGCCTCATCTTACCCCACGAGATGGCTTCTCGCAAACGAGCCCCCGAAAGACTGCCATCGTGCTCGGGTGCCGTGGTGATGTAAACCGCGCTGTCCAGCCCTCCCCGATATTGGTTCCACCAAATGACGTGATGCTTTGAGATGCCACCGCCGACCATCAAGGCGTTGGACGTACCGACGTCCCAGGTCAAATCGCTCATCACCTGTTCATCGGCAAGCGTGTCAAGGTGGAAATCGCGATGCTTCTGACGGAACATGAAGAGCTGCGCCCCGATGGAGCCGTCGGTGATACCGGGAATGCAGACCGGAATCTTGTGCTTTGCTGCCCAGTAAATCAGGGTGTCAGGGGTGCCAATCCGCCGCCCCAATTCCCAAACAAGATGGATGGACCCAAAGCCGAGCCAAGCATCTGCGCCCGTTTTGTCGGTTGATGCGAGTCGATCCTTGTAGATGTTCTCAAGCACCGGCATGAGGACCGCTTCGAGGATTTCCCCGTACGAAGCGTTCGGCACGATCACGTTGCCTAGACGCATCAATGCATGCTCGCCAAGTTCGACATCGTCCAAGTCGAATGACCCGTGGTAGTAGTTCTTGTACGCCCGGGCGATGTCGTGGTCAAGCGTTCCGCAGGTGGTGGAAACGACGTTGAACATGCGGCGTTTGAGCGCTTCAACAAAGAAACCTCGTGTCCCCGTTGCGCAAAGGCAGGCCGGGAACGACAACCAGTTGGCGACTTGAGTGACATCGCCGTCCACGTTTTGGATGGCGGCGTTCATGTCGGCGAGGATGCTCCGTGCCTCGGCAAATTTGGTCGCAGTAAAACCTCCAGCTCTGCTCATTTGGTCAATGAGGGCCCGAGGCGAAGTGGCTTTCGAGAAGTCGTAATCCACCACAGGCTCATCAAAGGCATTCGGGTCCACCGCCATGCCCCAACCTCGGGGCCTTGCTTCATGAAGATGTGCCTGCAGAGGCTTCAATCGTTCCAGCGTTCCAATTCATGCAAACGGTCCCTCAAACGAGCGGCTTGCTCGAAATCAAGATCTTTCGCCGCTTCTTGCATCGCTTGGCGGAGTTCTTCCATCAGCGCGCTCCGCTCTTCAGGCGATAACGTGCTCTCGAGGTCGTCGGGTTCATCATATGTCAATTGAGATTTTGAATCTTCAATTGGTTCCTTCTCGCTTGATGCCCAGGCTCCCGCCCCCAAATGGAGTCGTTGGGCCCAATCGCCGTCTCGACGACCGCCTTTCTTTGCGATGAGGCGGCGTTTTCCATCCCCGGTTGTGGTCGTTCCTGAAATCATCGCATCCTCGGTCTCGCCCATGGCCGGCAAGGCCTTGACGATGGTTGTGGGGACGATGCCTAAAGCCTCGTTATTGGCTTGCTGGCGTTGACGACGCTCGAGGGTCTGACGGATGGCCGCTTCCATGGCCGGTGAAAAGCCATCGGCGTAAAGCAAGACTTTGCCGTGTTCATTCCGTGCGGCACGTCCCATCGTTTGCAGGAGACTTCGTTCGTTGCGAAGGAAACCCTGGCGGTCCGCATCAAAAATGGCCACCAAGCTCACCTCGGGAATGTCAAGACCCTCACGAAGCAAATTGATGCCCACAATAACGTCGATGTGGCCGTGACGCAGAGCGTTGATGATTTCCGTACGCTCAATGGTGTCGATTTCGGAG